>FWWM01001181.1_pt1 | contig 81433 bp, 91 predicted proteins | sample 2228351 | NCBI WGS metagenome assembly FWWM01 (sample SAMEA103939774, study PRJEB20133) | metagenome | reverse complement strand
GTCGAACGATGAGCACGACGACGCTCGCGCTCGCCGTCTCGCCCTCGGGCGTGCGGCGGGCCGTCTGGTACCGCCTGCTCCTCGCGTTCGGCGGGAGCTGGCTCGTCGCGGGCCTCGCGCAGGTGTCGATCCCGCTGCCGTTCACGCCGGTGCCGATCACGGGGCAGACCCTCGGCGTGCTCCTCGTGGGGGCGAGCCTCGGTCCCGGGCTCGGCGCGCTGTCCATGGGCATGTACCTCGCGCAGGGGGCGCTTGGGCTGCCGATGTTCGCCGGGGGCGCCGCCGGCGTGTCCGTCCTCGGCCTCGCCTCGGCGACCGGCGGGTACCTGTGGGGCTTCGTCGCCTCGGCCGCGGTGGTGGGAGCCCTCTCGCGCCGCGGGTGGGACCGCTCCATCCGGAGCTCCATCGGGGCGATGTTCCTCGGCGAGGTGGTGCTGTACGCGATCGGCGTCCCGTGGCTCGCGGCGGCGATCGACGTGCCCCTCGCGAAGGCCCTCGAGCTCGGCCTCGCGCCGTTCGTGATCGGGGACGCGATCAAGCTGCTCGTGGCCGCGGGGCTGCTCCCGACCGCCTGGCGTCTGGTCGGGACCCGGTAGCGCGGGCCGCCGTCCGTGGAGCCCTGGTTCCGCGCCGCGGAGACCGTCCTCATCCCGCCCCTGGCCCTGTGGCTGGACTGGCGGATGGAGGGGGTCGAGCGCGTCCCGCGGCGCGGGCCGGCGATCGTGGTCGGGAACCACCTCTCGTACCTGGACCCCCTGGCCCACGGGTACTTCGTCGAGCGGGCGGGTCGCCGGCCGCGGTTCCTGGCCAAGGCCGAGCTGTTCGAGAACCCGCTGCTCGGCAGGGTCCTGCGGGGGATGGGGCAGATCCCCGTGCACCGGGGGAGCCGGGACCAGCGGCCGCTCGCGGAGGCCGCGGCGGCGCTCGAGCGGGGCGAGGTCGTGGTGATCTACCCCGAGGGCACGAGCACGGCGGGCGGGCCGGACTTCGCCCCCGGTCCGGGCAAGACCGGGGCGGTCCGCCTCGCCCTCGCCACCGGGGTGCCCATCCTGCCGGTCGCCACCTGGGGCGGCCAGTACGTCTGGCGGCGGGGCTGGTTCCGTCCGCCGGCCCCCCGGCGGCCGATCCTGCTGCGGGCGGGGGAGCCCTTCGACGCGAGGGCCCGGGCCGAGGGGCGCGGGGACGATCAGGAGCTCGCCCGGCGCCTCACCGACGAGCTCATGGTCGAGCTCGCCGAGCTCGTCGCCTCGCTCCGCGAGAACTACCCTCGGCGCTGGTCTCGCGCGGTAGGGTGAGCGGGTGACCGGCCTTCGCTTCTCGACGCGGGCGGTCCACGCGGGCCGCGAGATCCGGGTGGGGCAGGAGGCGGCGAGCGTCCCCATCTACCAGACCTCGACCTTCCGGTTCCGCACCTCCGAGGACTACGCCGAGACGATCGGCTTCCGCCGCCCCGGCTACACGTACACGCGGGGTTACGGCAACCCTACCCTGGAGGCCTTCGAGCGGGCCATGGCGGAGCTCGAGGGGACGGAGGCGGCGCTCTCCTTCGCCTCGGGCATGGCCGCGATCCACACGGTCGTGACGACCTTCGCCCGCGCGGGGGATCGGATCGTCTCGAGCCGCGAGCTCTACGGGGGGACGTACTCGCTGTTCACCACGATCCTGCCCCGCTACGGGATCGAGGTCGAGCTCGTGGACCCCCACGACGTCGGGGCGGTGGCGGCGGCCCTGCCGGGCGCGGCGCTGTTCTACGTGGAGACCATCGCGAACCCCACGGTGACCGTGGCCGACCTGCCTGCCCTCGCCGCGGCCTGTCGCGAGGCCGGGGTCGTCTCGGTCGTGGACAACACCTTCGCCTCGCCCTACCTGTGCAACCCGGCCGCGCACGGGTTCGACGTCGTCCTGCACTCGGCCACGAAGTACGTGGGGGGGCACCACGACCTCATCGGGGGCGTGGCCTGCGCGAGCTCCGAGCACGTGGCGCGCCTGCGGGCCACCGTGATCGAGACGGGCGGCACGATGGCGCCCCTGGAGGCCTGGCTCTGCCTGCGGGGGCTCGCCACCCTCGAGCTGCGCATGCGCCGGCACTCGGAGAGCGCCCTCGCGATCGCCGAGCGTCTGACCCGGCACCCCAAGGTCGAGCGGGTCCACTACCCGGGCCTCGCCGACCACCCCCAGCGGGCCGTGGCCGAGCGGCTCCTGCCCAGGGGCTGCGGCGGCGTGCTGGCCTTCGAGATCCGGGGCGGGGTCGAAGCGGGGGCGCGCTTCTCGGACGCCCTGGAGCTCATCTGGATCGGGGCGAGCCTCGGCGGGACCCACTCCCTCGTCGGGCACGCGGCCTCCACGACCCACCGGCAGCTCGACCCCGAGGCGCGACGGGCCGCGGGGATCGGCGACGGCCTCGTGCGCCTTTCCGTGGGCCTGGAGGATCCTGAGGATCTCCTGGCGGACCTGGAGCGGGCGCTGGAGCGGGCATGAGGCTGGGGGTGGCGGTGCTGTTCGGCGGGCGCTCGGCCGAGCACGAGATCTCGTGCCTGTCGGCGCGCTCGGTGATCGACGCCCTCGATCCCGAGCGGTACGAGGTGATCCCCGTCGGGATCACGAAGCAGGGGCGTTGGCGGCTGCTGCCCGAGGGACCGCCCGCGCCGCCCGCCGAGGGGTCGGCGCTGCCGGCCGTGGAGCCCTCAGCCGGATGCGAGGTCGAGCTCGACCAGGAGCCGGGCGCGCGCGAGCTCGTGCTCGCCGACGGCTCGCGCCGGGGGATCGACGTCGTGTTCCCGGTCCTGCACGGCCCCTTCGGCGAGGACGGCTCGATCCAGGGCTTCCTGGAGATGGCCGGGGTCCCCTACGTGGGCAGCGGGGTGCTCGCCTCGGCCGTGGGGATGGACAAGGCCGTGCAGAAGACCCTCTTCCGGGCGGCGGGGCTCCCGGTCGTGGAGCACGTGGTCGTCCGCGAAGGGGAGTGGCGGTCGGCCCCGGGCTCGGTCGCGGCGCTCGCGGAGGCCCTCGGCTACCCGCTGTTCGCCAAGCCCGCGGCGCTCGGGTCCTCGGTCGGGGTGACGAAGGTCCACGGGCTCGAGGAGCTCGCCCCCGCGGTGGAGGAGGCTCTCCGGTACGGGCGCAAGGCGCTGCTCGAGCGGGCGGTCGAGGGCGCGCGCGAGATCGAGTGCGCGATCCTCGGCAACGACGAGCCCGAGGCCTCCGTCTGCGGGGAGATCGTGCCGCGGGGGCACGAGTTCTACTCCTACGAGGCGAAGTACCTGGACGAGTCGGGGGCCGAGCTCCTGATCCCCGCGCCCATCGAGGAGGCGACGGCCGAGGAGATCCGGCGCCTGGCCCTGGCGGCCTTCCGCGCCATCGACGGCGCCGGCATGGCGAGGGTGGACTTCCTGCTGGACCGAGACGGACGGGCCCTCGTGAACGAGGTGAACACGATCCCGGGCTTCACGCGGATCTCGATGTACCCGAAGCTCTGGGAGGCCTCGGGCGTGCCCTACCCGCGCCTGGTGGACCGCCTGATCGAGCTCGCGCTGGAACACCACGAGGCCGAGGCCAGGCGCGCCACCCCTCGCTGAGGGGCTCGGCTACAGGTGCACCACCGGGCAGGTCAGGGTCCGGGTGATGCCCTCGACGCTCTGGATCTTGGCCACGACGAGCTTGCCGAGCTCGTCCACGTTGCGCGCCTCGGCCCGGACGATCACGTCGTAGGGGCCGGTCACGTCCTCGGCCTCGAGCACGCCCTTGATCTCGCGGACCGCCTTGGCGACCGATGCCGCCTTCCCCACCTCGGTCTGGATCAGGATGTACGCCTGGACCACGCTCGACCTCCTGCGTCGGGGGCTCCATGCTAGGCGGGCGCTGCCCGGGGCCGCAACCGGGCCGTAGGATGGGGGTGCAGGAGCGGGGGAGCCAGCCGTGATCTTCGAGGACCGGATCGACGCCGGCGAGCGCCTCGCCGAGGCCCTGAAGGAGCACGTCGGACCCGGCACCATCGTGCTCGGGATCCCCCGCGGGGGCGTGATCGTCGCCGAGGTGGTCGCGCGGACGCTCGGGGTGCCCCTCGACGTCGTGGTCCCCCGCAAGGTCGGCGCCCCGGGGAACCCCGAGCTCGGGCTCGGCGCGGTGGCGCCGGGGGTGCGGGTGCTCGACCCCTACCTCATCGAGCGGCTCGGGGTCTCGCAGGAGTACCTGGAGCGCGAGATCGCGGCGGAGGAGGCCGAGACCGTGCGCCGGCTGCGCGCCTACCGGGGCGACCGGCCGCCCCTGGACCTCACCGGGAGGACCGCGATCGTGATCGACGACGGGGTCGCCACCGGCGGGACGGCGGTGGCCGCCCTGCGGTGGGCGAGGGCCCGGGGGGCCGAGCGGGTGATCCTCGCCGTCCCGGTGGCGCCGCCCCAGACGATGCAGCGGCTGCGGCACGAGGCCGACGAGGTCGTGGCCCTCGCCACGCCGGAGCCGTTCTTCGCCGTGGGTGAGTGGTACCGGCGCTTCGATCAGACCTCGGACGAGGAGGTCGTCGAGGCGCTCCGGCGGGCCGCGGGGACGGCGGCGTGAGGGCCTTCGAGGTCGCCGTCGCGGCCCTGCTCGCCGCGGGCGGGGTGCGTTCGCTCGTCGTGTGGACGCGGCGGGCGGTGGGCGAGGCGAGCCTGCGCGAGCACGTGTGGTTCGCGCTCTTCGTCACCGGCCGGGTCGGTCTGTGGCTCTCGCTCGCCGGGATCTTCGCCATCTCGGCGTCGAGCGACGCGCGCGGCCGCGCCTTCCTCGACGAGGTGGGCGCGCTGCGGTGGTACGCCCTCGTGCCCTTCGTGCTCGCGGCGGTGCAGGTGGCCGCGGGGTACTTCCTCGGCCGGACGCCTAGCCGACGACCTTGACGATCGCCTCGTCGAGCTCGGGGAACTCGCGGAGCCGGGCGACGCGCTCGGCCTTGAGCCGCTCGACGATGTCTCGGTACTCCTGCATCCGGCCCTGGCGCTCGTAGAGCCGGCGCGGCTGGAGGAGCTCGATGTCGTCGAAGCCGGGGACCTCCTCGGCCACGAGGTAGCCGAAGTCGGGGTCCTCGGTCCAGGGGATCGTGCCCTCCGCGATCGCCTTCACGCAGGCCGAGGTGTGGGGGATCTTCACCTTCTTCGACCGCTCGTCCCTGTCGGGGCCCCCGACCCGCCCCGTGTTCAGCAGGTACGTCTCGATCGGGTGGGTCGCGAGGAGCTCGAGGATCCGGTTGCCCTGCAGGCCGTGGGGCATCGGGAAGAAGGGGTTCGTGCCCGGCACGCGGAGGAACTTCCCGGCCTCGGCGGCGCCGCCGGCGCTCGTGCCGGTGGTCTCCCCGAGCATGAAGTACGCGGCGGCCTGCTCCTGGTCGAGCTTCGCCACGGCCGGGATGATGTTCTCGTTCCGGTTGAGGATCAGCAGGACGTCCACCGTGCCGACCTCACGCGGGTCGCGGTAGCGCTCGAGGTCGCGCATCTCGAACACCGCCCGGCCGTTCTGCGTGTAGGACTCCTCGAAGAAGTTCACGTGCCCGCGCTCGTCCTGGTACACGTTCTCCAGGTAGGCCGTGGGCTTCGTGACCGCGTTGTAGATGTTGGGCTCGAAGTCCGGGTCGAGGCTGAAGGTCTTGGCGAAGCAGCCGTTCTCCGTGCCGTAGACCCGGCCCCCCGGCATGAGCGCGACGAAGTCGTCCTGCACCGGGAGGGACCCGTTCTGCGTGGTGAAGGTGGTGGTCGTCTTCCCCGTGCCCGACAGGCCGATGATCATCACGACCTTCTCGCCCTGCTCGGTGGGGATCACCTTCAGCCCGGCGTGGAGGGCGAGCCCGCCCAGGTCGTAGACCTTCTTGTTCCACATCCGCAGGCCGCCCTTCTTCGACTCCCCGAAGTAGTCGGAGTTCAGGACCCGGGTGACGCCGTTCTCGAGGTCGACGGCGATGACGCGGTCCTCCGGGTAGCCGGGCGCGGCGAGGTTCGGCGTGTAGATGACCTGGACCTCCGGCTCCTCCCCGTCGTCGCGGGGGAAGTACAGCTTCTGCTGCATCCCGGCGATGTTCGCGTTGGCCTTCTCGATCGTGAGGCGCGCGCGGGTGCGGAAGCCTGGGTCGTTGCCGATCCACCCGTCGATGACGATGACCTCCTTGTCCCGGAGGTACTCGTCCTGCATCCGCGCGATCGCCTCGTACTCCTCCCGGGTCATCGTCTTGCCCGAGGAGCGCTCGGCGACGACGTACGTGCTGCCCGCCGAGCGCGAGGTCACGCGGGTCTGCACGTTCACGTTGCCGAACTCCGTGATCCGGCACTGGGGCATCTCCTCGGTGAAGCGGCGGAGCTCCTCCGGGGAGGGGTTGTCGCGGACCTTCTTGGCGTTCACGATCATCGCTCGATCTCCTTGGCGGTCGGTCCGGATCGCGGGCGGGACCCCCACCTGCGGCTGAGGCGCTTAGTCTACAGGAGCCCTGGAGGGGGGCGGCAGGGGATGGAGCTTGGCGAGGACGAGCTGATCGAGGCGATCCGCCGGGTCGTCTCCGACGATCATCCCGGGGTCGTGCTCGGCATCGGGGACGACGCGGCCCTCGTCGCGCCCGGCGCGGGCGAGGCCGTGCTCACCACGGACATGCTCGTCGAGGGCGTCCACTTCGAGCGGGGCTCGATCCCCCCCCGCGACCTGGGAGCGAAGGCGATCGTCGTCAACGTCTCGGACGTCGCGGCGATGGCGGGGAGCCCGCGGTACGCGCTCGTCTCCCTCGCCCTACCGCCGGAGGTGGACGCGGCCTGGGTCGTGGAGCTCGCCGCGGGGATGCGCGCCGCGTGCGACGAGCACGCGATGGCGCTCGTGGGCGGCGACACGAACCGCGCGCCGGTCGTGACGATCTCGGTGACCGTCGTGGGGGAGGTCGCTCCCGGCCGCGCGGTGCGACGCTCGGGGGCCCGGGTGGGCGACGCGATCGTCGTGACGGGGGAGCTCGGCGGGGCTGCCGGCGGGCTCGCGCTGTCGCGCGCGCACCCCGCGCGGATCGCCGCCGCCCTCTCGGAGCCCTGGGGACGGGCCCTCGCCGACGCCCTGGCGCGCCCGGTGGCGCGGGTGGGGGAGGCTCGGACCCTCGCCGAGGCCGGGGCGACGGCGATGATGGACCTCTCGGACGGTCTGGCGAAGGACCTCGCCCGCCTGTGCCGGGCGAGCGGCGTCGGGGCGCGGGTGGAGCTCGCCCGGGTGCCGGTCACGGCGGCGTTGCGGGAGGGCGCGGGGACGCTCGGGGTGGACCCGCTCGCCCTGGCCCTCGGTGGGGGCGAGGACTACGAGCTCCTCGCCACGCTCCCGCCGGGGTCGGTGGCCGCCGCCCGAGGGGCGCTGCGCGAGCGGTTCGGGGTGCCCCTGGCCGAGATCGGGACGGTGGTGGAGGGCGCGGGGGTCGTCGCGGTGGACGCGCAGGGGCGCGAGTCGCCGCTCGAGCCCGTCGGCTGGGACCATTTCGCCCGTGGATCCTGAGACGAGACCGACGAGGCCCCGGGCGCTCACGATCGCCGGCTCGGACTCCGGCGGGGGCGCGGGGATCCAGGCCGACCTGAAGACCTTCAGCGCCCTGGGGGTGTTCGGGACGACGGCCCTCACCGCCGTCACGGTGCAGAACACCCTGGGGGTGAGCGGGTACGAGGAGCTCTCACCGGCGACCGTTGCGGACCAGATCCGGGCGGTCGTCACCGACATCGGGGTGGACGCGGCGAAGACCGGGATGCTCGCCTCCCGCCCGATCGTGGAGGCCGTCGCCGAGGCCATCGCCGAGACGGGGGTCCCGAACCTCGTCGTGGACCCCGTGTTCGTCTCCAAGCACGGGCACGCCCTCCTCGCGCCCGACGCCGTCGAGGCGCTGCGGAGCCGGATCCTGCCCCTCGCTGCGCTGGTCACGCCGAACCTGCCCGAGGCCTCGGGGCTCGTCGGGGAGCCCGTCCGGACGCCGGAGGACATGGAGCGCGCGGCCCGGACGATCCTCGAGCTCGGGGCGGGCGCCGTGCTCGTCAAGGGCGGCCATCTGGAGGGCTCGGAGGGGGCCGACGACCTCTTCTTCGACGGGGAGCGCCTGGAGTGGCTCCGCGGGGAGCGCATCCCCACCCGTCACACGCACGGGACGGGATGCGTCCTGTCCTCGGCGATCGCGGCCCACCTCGCGCTCGGGCTGGAGCTCCTCGAGGCGGTCCGGGCCGGCAAGGCCTTCGTCACGGAGGCGATCCGGCACGCCCTCGCCCTCGGGGGTGGGATCGGGCCGGTGGATCCCCTGTGGGGCATCCCCCCGGCGCGCCCCGGCGTTGCGGGTTGACCGCACGGCGGGGCGGGGTTCGCCACCTTGAGAACGCCGCCCGGATGCCGAGATACGGGGTGAGATGGTCACGCACGCCGACGACCTGCGGCACGACCTCGGCGAGCCCGGCGGGCCGGGCGCGGCGGGGCGTGTGCTCATCGCGGACGACGACCCCCTGGTCCGCGAGGCCCTCCGCGAGCTCCTGGAGGGCTACGACTTCGAGGTGGTGGGCGAGGCCGGCACCGGCGTCGAGGCCGTCCGCCTGGCCGACGAGCGCGCTCCCGAGGTGGTCCTCATGGACGTGCGGATGCCCGAGATGGACGGGCTCGAGGCCACGGCCGCCATCCGTCGCGCCCACCCCGAGGTCCAGGTCGTCATGCTCTCCGCCTACGACGAGGAGGGGTTCGAGCGCGACGCCCAGGAGATCGGGGCCCTCTGCTACCTGATCAAGGGCGTCGGCGCCCAGCTCCTGCGCGACGTCCTCGTCTCGGCCGTCGCGACCGCCCGCGGCGTGGCGGCCCGCCTCGCCACCGGCCCGGCCTGAGCCGGGACCGAACCCCCGCGGGGCCGCCCGTCACGGGGTGGCGACGACGGCCCCGCCGTTCGGCGCGCGGTCGAAGCACCCGTCGGGGCAGTCGGCCTCGTCGAAGAAGCGGCTGCGGACGGCGATCCGGGGACCGGGGGCGTCGGGGTTCGGCTCCGACCCGCCGGGGACGACCGTCCGGAGCGTGTGGCCGTCCGGGTGCCGGACCGGCAGGGGCTCGAAGCTCGAGCCTTGGCCGCTGATCCACATCACGAGGTCTCCGCCGACGTAGACGATCACGCCTCGGTACTCGGGCTTCGGGTCGGCGTCCACGTCGAACAGCACGACGACACGGTTGCGTCCACTCTCGCGCAACAGCCGCGCGGCCCAGTTCTCGTACGTCGTGATCCGGATCTTCAACGGGGCGAGCGTGTCGGCCTTGCGCGCCGTCACGGAGGCGAGGTCCAGCTTCCCCGGGACGTCGTCGGGGTCGGTCATGGTGGCGGCGCGGACGGACGGCGCGAGCAGCGCCGCGGCGAGCAGGGGCACGATCAGGACGCGGATCCGCATCGGCGCCTCCTTCGGACGGCTCACGTCGCGAGCCTAGCCCAAGCGCCTGGGCCGTGCAGGAGCGGGTCAGGCCCGCTGCACCTTGCCGGCCTTGATGCAGCTCGTGCAGGCGTAGATCCGCCGGGGGGCGCCGTCCACGATGGCCCGGACGCGCTGCACGTTCGGGTCCCACCGGCGCTTGGTCCGGCGGTGCGAGTGGGAGACCTGCATGCCGAAGAACGGCCGCCTCCCGCAGATGTCGCACACGGCTGCCATGGCCGAGCCAGGGTAGCAGACGGTCGCGGGACCGCGTGGTCCCGCCGACCCCGTGGTAGAACCGAGCCGTGCGCGCCTACGCCCCCGTGCCATGCCGCTGAGCCTCGAGGACCCGGTCGCCGAGATCGATCGGCGCATCGCGGCGCGTCGCATGGGGCTGCGCAAGAAGGGCCCGCCGGCCCACGAGGCCCTCGCGGGGGGCCTCGGGATCCGGACGGTGGGCGACCTCCTCCACCACTACCCCCGTCGCTACATCGACCGCTCCACCGTGCAGCGGATCGGGGAGCTGCGGGTCGGGCAGACGGCCACCGTGATCGGCCGCGTGCGCCAGGTCGAGGTGCGCCCGACCCGGCGCCGGGGCCTCAGCATGGTCACGGTGGAGATCTGGGACGAGACCGGCTACCTCGACCTCGTCTTCTTCAACCAGCCCTGGATCGCCCAGGTCTACCGCGAGGGCTACGAGGTGGCGGCCTGGGGGGTGGTCGGACGCCGGGGGCGGTACCTCCAGCTCACGAACCAGGAGGTGGAGCTGCTCCGCGGCGGCGAGGCGGACCTCGTCCACACCGGCCGGATCACGCCGATCCACCGGGCCACGGAGGGGGTCTCGACCCGGACGATCCGCGAGCTCGTGCACCGCGCCCTCGCCCGGCTCCCGCGGATCCCGGACCCGATCCCTCCCGGGATCTGCCGCGCGGAGGGGCTCCTCGACCTCGACGCGGCGCTGCGGCAGATCCACTTCCCCTCCTCGGAGCAGGAGCGGCGCGAGGCGGAGCGGCGTCTGAAGTTCGACGAGCTCTTCGTCCTCGAGCTCGGCGTGGCCTTCCGCAAGCACCGCGTGGAGGCGGCCCAGGTGGGCGTGGCCCACGAGCCCCGCGGCCCGCTCGTCGAGCGCCTGCACGCGAGCCTGCCCTTCGAGCCGACGGGCGCCCAGCGCCGCGCCATGGCCGAGATCGACGCCGCGATGGCCCGTCCCCGGCCGATGAACGTCCTGCTCCAGGGCGACGTGGGGTCGGGCAAGACCCTCGTCGCGCTCCACGCCGCGCTCGTCGCGATCCAGTCGGGGCACCAGGCCGCGATCATGGCGCCGACCGAGGTGCTCGCCGCCCAGCACCTGCGCTCGATGGCCGCGCTGCTCGGACCCCTCGGCGCGGTGCCCTACCCCGGGTCGGCGGCGGCCGGGGGTCCGCAGCCCTCCCTGTTCGACGGGCCGGCCGCCCCCCCGGCGCTCACGTTCGCCCTGCTCACGGCCGCCGTGACCGGCAGGGAGCGGGCGCGGATCCTGGAGGGGATCGCGCGCGGCGAGGTCCACCTCGTCGTCGGGACCCACGCCCTCGTGCAGGAGGGGGTGCGCTTCGCCGACCTGTCCCTCGCGGTGATCGACGAGCAGCACCGCTTCGGCGTGCACCAGCGCATGGCGCTCCGCGGCAAGGGGGCCTCCCCGGACGTGCTGATCATGACGGCGACGCCGATCCCGCGGACCCTGGCCCTCACCTACTACGGCGACCTCGACGTCGTGATCCTCGACGAGATGCCGCCGGGCCGGCGGCCGGTCCGGACCCTCCTCGCCCGCACCGGGGAGGAGCGGGAGGCCGCCTACGAGCTGGTCCGGCGCGAGGTCCGGGCGGGTCGCCAGGCCTTCGTCGTGTGCGCCGCCATCGACGAGGCGAACAAGAGCGAGGTCCGCGCCGCCGAGGCCGAGGCGCGGCGCCTGGCCGAGGAGGTGTTCCCCGACCTCTCCCTGGCCCTCCTGCACGGCAGGATGCGACCGGCCGAGAAGGAGCTCGTGATGGAGGCCTTCCGCGAAGGCCGCCACGACGTGCTCATCTCGACGACGGTCGTGGAGGTCGGGGTGGACGTGCCGAACGCCACCGTCATGCTCGTGGAGAACGCGGAGCGGTTCGGCCTCGCCCAGCTCCACCAGCTCCGAGGGCGGATCGGGCGGGGCGAGCACCCCGGCACGTGCGTGCTCTTCGACGGCACGGGGGGGCGGAGCGAGGAGGCGCGGGCCCGGCTCGAGGCCATGGCCCGCACCACCGACGGGTTCGAGCTCGCCGACGAGGACCTCCGCCTCCGCGGCGAGGGGACGCTGTTCGACGTCCGCCAGTCGGGCATGCCGGACCTGCGCCTCGCCCGCCTCGCGGAGGACCTGGAGCTCGTGAAGCGGGCCCGGGCCCGGGCCTTCGCGCTCATCGATGAGGACCCCACCCTCGCGGCCCACCCCGAGCTGCTCCGGGAGCTCCGGCGCCGGTTCGAGGGCTCCATCGAGTGGCTCTTCCACACCTGATGAGGAAGGGGAGGTTCCCGCATGACTCGGGGGCGTCGCCCGGGTACGCTCACCGGCGGAGGTACCGATCCGATGGGCGAGCGGGGCATCGCGGTCATGCTGATGGACGACCACAGCATCGTCCGCGAGGGTCTGCGGGCGCTGCTCGAGCGCCAGGAGGACATCCGCGTGGTGGCGGAGGCCGGGAGCGTGGCCGAGGCCCTCGAGGCGGGGGTGGACCCGGACGTGGTGGTCGCCGACCTCGTGCTGCCGGACGGGCGCGGCGCCGACGTCGTGCAGCGCCTGCGCGAGGGCTACCCACGGGCGGCGATCCTCGTCCTCTCCATGGTGGACAGCCCGGCCGACGTTCAGCTCTGCCTCACCTCGGGGGCCAAGGGGTACCTCCTGAAGGAGGCGGCGGGGGCGGAGCTCGTGGACGCGGTCCGGGCGGTCGCCGCCGGCCGCGAGTACCTCCAGCCGGCCCTCGGGGTGGCCCTCGCACGGTGGCGGGACACGCCCGGCCGGACGCGGGCGGGGGTCACGGCCGACCTGTCCGATCGGGAGCGCGAGGTCCTGCGGCTCATCGCCCTCGGGCACACGAACGCCGAGATCGCGCGGCTGCTGTTCCTGTCGGTCCGGACCGTGGAGAACCACCGGGCGAGCCTCATGCGCAAGCTCGGCGCCCGCTCGCGGGCGGACCTCGTCCAGTACGCGGCGCGCACCGGCGTCGTGTAGGGACCGGCCCCATGCGGATCGTCGCGGGGTCCGCCAAGGGCACCCGCCTGGCCCCGGTCCCCCGGGGGGTGCGGCCGCTCTCGGACCGAGCCCGGGAGGGGCTGTTCGCGAGCCTCGGGGAGCGGGTGGCCGGGGCCCGGGTCCTGGACCTGTACGCGGGCACGGGGGCCCTCGGGATCGAGGCTCTGTCCCGGGGCGCGAGGGAGGCGGTGTTCGTGGAGCGCTCCCGGGCGGCGGTCCGGGCGATCCGGGACAACCTGGCCCGGACGGGGATGGCGGGGCGCGGGACCGTGGTGACCGCGGAGGTCCGCGCGTTCCTGGCCCGGCCGGGGCGGCCGGGGGCGCCCTTCGACCTCGTCCTCGCCGACCCACCCTACGACCTGCCCGCCGCCGAGATCCAGGAGGTGCTCGGGCAGCTCGCGGAGGGGTGGCTCGCCCCGGGGTCCACGGTGGTCCTGACCCGCCGGAAGGGGGGTTCCATGCCTGTGGTTCCGCTACACTGGGCCCCTGCCAGGCGCCTGGAGTACGGCGACACCCTGGTGATGCTTCTGCGGGAGGCGTAGCGGATGGGCCTGACCGCCCTGTGTCCCGGGACCTTCGATCCCGCGACGAACGGTCATCTCGACATCATCGAGCGGACGGCTCGGCGCTTCGACGCGGTCGTCGTCGGGGTGCTCGACAACCCCGCCAAGCGGCCGCTGTTCTCGGCCGAGGAGCGGGTCCGCATCCTGGAGGAGGCCACGGCCGACCTGGCGAACGTGCGGGTCGCGGCCTTCTCGGGCCTGCTCGTCGAGGCGGCCCGGGCGGTCGGGGCCGACGTCGTCGTCAAGGGTCTGCGGGCGGTCTCGGATCTCGAGGCCGAGATGCAGATGGCCCAGATGAACCGGGCCCTGTCCGGCCTGGAGACCCTGTTCATGACGGCGAGCCCGGAGTGGTCGTTCCTGTCGTCCTCGCTCGTGAAGGAGGTCGCGGGGCTCGGGGGCGACGTGGCCGCCCTCGTCCCCCCGGCCGCCCTCGCGCGGCTCCGCGAGCGCCTGGGGGGAGGTGCCTGATGGACCTCGCCGCCCGCATCCAGCAGCTCGAGGAGCTCATCCGGGAGGCGAAGTCCATGCCCCTGTCATCCAGCGTGCTCGTCAACCGCGAGGAGGTCCTCGCGATGCTGGAGGAGATGAAGGCGGCCTTCCCCGAGGAGATCAAACAGGCCCGCTGGGTGGTGAAGGACCGGGAGGAGCTCCTGGCCAAGGCCCGCCGGGACGCCGAGGCGATCGTGGAGGAGGCCCGGCGCGAGCAGCTGCGCATGGCCCAGCGCGAGGAGGTCGTCCAGCGGGCCATCGCCGAGGCTGAGCGGATCCGCCAGGAGGCCGCCGAGGAGGCGCGGCGGATGCGGCTCGAGGCCGAGGACTACATCGACGCCAAGCTCGCCCAGTTCGAGGCCGCCCTGGCCCGGATCACCGAGGAGCTCCTCGCCACGAACGAGCAGGTCACCCGGACGGTCGACCAGGTCCGCGCGGGGCGGGAGAAGCTCCGAGCCTCCGCGCCCGCGGTGAACCCGGAGATCGGGCCGGAGGCGGCCTTCCCCGAGGAGGGCGAGGGGTGATGCACGCCATCGACGTCCGCGACCTGCTGGAGCACCCGGGGGCCTCCCGCACGGTGCGGGTGGAGGAGGCCGTCGCCGGGCTCGCCACGGAGCTCGCCGAGGTCCCGGTGGACGCGCCGCTCCGCGGCGAGCTCGTGCTGGAGAGCGTCGTCGAGGGGATCTACGTGACCGGGCACGTGGGCGGGCGGATGGCGTTCCGGTGCGCCCGGTGCCTCGTCGCCTTCGAGCGCCCCTTCGACGTCGCCGTGGGGGACCTCTTCGCGCGGGAGCCGGGGCCGGAGGACGACTACGCGATCGGCCCGGACCTGCTGCTCGACCCCGAGCCCATCATCCGGGACGCCGTGATCCTGTCCATGCCGTTCTCGCCGCTGTGCCGGCCCGACTGCCTCGGCCTGTGCGAGCGGTGCGGCGGCGATCGGAACCTGGGCGAGTGCTCGTGCGCCGAGCCCACCGACCCCCGCTGGGCCCCCCTCGCGGGGCTCGACCTCGAGCTCCCCGAGGAGCCCGACGCCTGAGACCGACCAGACCAGGAAGGACGAGACCATGCCGGTTCCCAAGCGCAGACAGACCCACTCCCGCAGCCACAAGCGGAAGGCGAACTGGAAGGCGCAGCCGCCCACGTACTCGGAGTGCCCGCAGTGCCGCCAGCCGAAGCTGCCGCACCGCGTGTGCCCGAACTGTGGCTACTACGCCGGACGCCAGGTCCTCGAGGTCGAGTGAGATCGTGAGCCGAGGGGGCGGCGCGGACCCGAGGGAGCTGGACCGCGCCCTCGGCGTGCGGTTCCGCGACCGCGCCCTGTGCGAGGTGGCGCTCACGCACCGCTCCTACGCGTTCGAGCGCGGGCTCGAGGTCAACAACGAGCGGCTCGAGTTCCTCGGCGACGCCGTGCTCGGCCTCGTCGTGACCGACATGGCCTACCGGGAGTTCCCCGAGATGACCGAGGGGGAGCTCGCGAAGCTCCGCGCGGCCATCGTGAACATGGGGGCGCTCGCGGAGGTAGCCCGGGATCTCGGCCTCGGGCGCTTCGTCCTGCTCGGCAAGGGCGAGGAGCTGAGCGGCGGTCGGGACAAGGCGAGCATCCTCGCCGACGTCCTCGAGGCGCTCATCGGCGCGATCTACCTGGACCGGGGCCTGGAGACGGCGCGGCGCCTGATCGAGCGGCTGTTCCGGCCCCGGATGGTCGCCTACGTGCGCGGTGAGGGGGAGCGCGACTACAAGACGATCCTGCAGGAGCTCGCCGCGGCGGAGCTCCGGACGCTGCCCGAGTACCGGATCTCCGAGCGCGGGCCCGATCACGAGAAGGAGTTCACGGCCACGGTGTACCTGGCGGGGGAGCCGCTCGGGACCGGCGTGGGTCGCTCGAAGAAGGAGGCGGAGCAGCAGGCCGCCCACGAGGCGTACCGCCGGCTGTCCGAGCGCCCGGCCGAGGGCTGAGAGCGAGGGGGATCCGTGGAGCTTCCCGAAGTCGAGGTGATGCGACGGGATCTCGAGAAGGAGGTCGTCGGGCGGAGGATCGCCGGGGCCGAGGTGCGGCCCTCGCGCAACTCGATGCGGATCATCCGGCGCCACGCGCGGCGCAAGGAGTTCACCGACCGCCTCGTGGGGCACCGGTTCACGAAGGCCGAGCGGCGGGGCAAGTACCTGCTCCTGCACCTGGACGGCGGGGACGTCCTCGTCGTGCACTTCGGGATGAGCGGGCGGTTCCTCCGCGGCACGAAGCGCCAGGCGCTGCCGCCCCACACCCACGTGGTCATCGACTTCCAGCAGGGCGGGGACCTGCGGTACGTGGATCCCCGGGCCCTGGGGGAGCTGTTCGTCACCGCCGCCGATGAGCTCGGCAAGGTCAAGGAGCTCCAGCACGTCGCGATCGATCCCCTGGATCACGTGTTCACCTGGCAGCAGTTCGCGGCGGCCCTCGCCGCCCGCGCCGCCAAGCTGAAGCCGCTGCTCATGGACCAGGGGTTCGTGAGCGGCCTCGGCAACATCTACTCCGACGAGGTGCTCTTCGCCGCGGGCCTGCGCCATGACCGGCTCTCGAACACGCTGTCCTCCCAGGAGGTGCGGCGGTTGTACCGGTCGATCCAGGAGGTCCTGCAGGAGGCGATCCGGTACCGGGGCACCACGCTCGAGGACGAGGCGTACCTGGACCTGTTCGGCAAGCCGGGGGAGTACCAGCACGAGCTCAAGGTGTACGGGCGGGCGGGCCAGCCCTGCCGTCGGTGCCGGACCCCCATCGAGGTCGTGAAGGTCGGGAACCGCTCGTCGTACTTCTGCCCGCGCTGCCAGAGCTGAGGCTCTCTATGAAGAGGGGCCGGGCGTCACGTAGGGGACCGAGGCCGTCGGTCCACGGGTGGTGAGGGTCGTCAGGCAACCAGAGCCTAGCGCGTGGGGCCTTCCGGAGCGAACGGTCGGTCCTTCGTGGGCCTGTGCCAGATGGCCTCGGCGAGCTTGCGGGCGATCTCGATCCGGGCGACCTTGGGGCCCCGCTGCTTGCCGAGGCGGCGCCTCGTGCGCTCGTAGTGCTCACGGTAGAGCGGGTGACGGGCGGCGTGGGTCGCGGCCTCGGTGAGCGCCCACCGCAGGTACTTCGGCCCGTTCTTGGACAGCGGTCCCCGGTGGTCGCGGCCGCCGGACTGGTGGACCCGGGGGCACAGACCCGTGTAGCCGCAGAGCTTCTTCGGGGAGGAGAACCGGGAGATGCCCCCGATCTCGGAGGCGATGGTGAAGCCCAGCACCCAGGCGATCCCCGGAACCGTGAGGAGCAGGGGCACGTAGGGGTGGTCCGCCCCCAGGCGCCGCAGCTCGGCCTCGTAGCCGGCGATCCGCTCATCGAGGTCCTCGATGAGCTCGAGGGAGGCGCGCAGGGTCCCGCCCCAGGTGCAGGCGGAACCGGGCCAGCTCCCGCTCGGCCCGGACCCCCGGGGTGGGCAGCCAGATCGCCGGCACCAGGTCCCTGCGGGCGAGCTCGGCGAGCACCCAGGCGTCGATGCGGTCGGTCTTGCAGGCAAGGGGCGCCAGGCCCTTGACCTTCTGGGCGTCGGCGATCTCCACGTCCCAGCCGCAAAGCTCCAGGGTGTCGTGGACGAACCGGGCGGCGTTCATCGACTCGATGGCCGCACGGACCGGCTCACCGTGGCGGGCGGTCCGCGCCGCCAGGCTCCGCAGCGCATCGGCGTCGGGGGAGACCGCGATCACCTCCTTGGTCGCCCCGGTCTCCTCGAGCGGTGCACGTCCGGCCTCTTCCTCGACAGGTCCAAACCGGCGTACAACATGTCCGGGGCCTCCTTGCGGTGCTCCTTCGGTCGGCACCGCAAGGGTGCCACCGGGGAGGCCCCTCTTCATGACATTCAGGCGAGCTCGGCGCCGGCCTCCCGCATCCGCTCGAGCGCGCGCTCGCCGTCGCCGGGCTGGAGGTCCACCGCCCGGATCCCCTCGCGGAGCACGGTCGTGGCGAAGCCGAGGCGGCGCGCGTCCAGGACCGTCTCCAGGACGCAGTAGTCGGTGGCGAGCCCGCAGACGACCAGGCGCTCGACGCCCCGCTCGCGGAGGATGCGCTCGAGCTCCGTGGCCTCCACGTCCCCGCTGCGGGGATCCCGGACGCTGAAGCCCGAGTAGCCGTCCCGCCCGTCGGCGCCCTTGCGCACGACGGGCCCCTCGACGCGCAGGTCCGGGTGGAAGGCGGCGCCCCAGGTGTCCTGCACGCAGTGGATCGGCCAGATCCCCCCGTCCTTCTGGAAGTGGGGCGTGGAGGGCGGGTGCCAGTCCTGGGTGTACACGACGAGGGCGCCCGCGGCCAGGGCCGCCTCGATCTCGGCGTTCGCGACCGGGACGACCTCCTCGCCGCCCCGCACGTACAGCGACCCCGCCGGATCGGCGAAGTCGTTCTGGACGTCCACGACGATGAGGCCGGTCCGCTCGTCGTACCGCGTCATCAACCTCGATGCTACGACGCCCGTGGCAACATCGGTGCCGTGAAGCGCGTGAGGGTGATCGTGTCCGGACGGGTCCAGGGGGTGTTCTTCCGGGCCACCTGCGCGGCCGAGGCCCGCCGCCTGGGCGTCGGGGGTTCCGTGCGGAACCTCGCCGACGGTCGGGTGGAGGCGGTCTTCGAGGGGCCGGACGAGGCCGTGGACGCGATGGTCGCCTGGTGCCGCCGGGGCCCCGAGCTCGCCCGCGTGGATCACGTGGAGGTCCACCCCGAACCCGTTGCGGGGGAGACGGAGTTCCGCGTCCGGGGCTGAGCAACTTCGTGGGTCGAAACCCGGATTCGGGCCCGGCGCGCTGCTAGCATCGCGCCGCATGTTCCTGCGCTCGCTCCAGATCCGAGGCTTCAAGAGCTTCGCGGACAAGACCGTCCTCGAGTTCAGCCCCGGCATCAGCGTCATCGTCGGCCCCAACGGCAGCGGCAAGTCGAACCTCGTGGACGCCATCAGCTGGGTCCTCGGCGAGCAGGGGCCGCGGGCGCTGCGCGGGGGCCAGATGGCCGACGTGATCTTCGCGGGGAGCCCCTCGCGTCCCCCGCTCGGCATGGCCGAGGTGAAGCTCGTCATCGACAACTCGGCGGGGCTCATCCCCGTGCCGATGTCCGAGATCGAGATCAGCCGCACCATCTTCCGCTCGGGGGAGTCGGAGTACCGGATCGGGGGGCAGGTCGTCCGGCTCCTCGACGTGCAGGAGCTGCTCGCCGACAGCGGGATCGGGCGGGCGCTGCACACGATCGTCTCCCAGGGCGAGCTCGAGCAGGTGCTCTCCGCGCGCCCCGAGGAGCGCCGCCGCTTCATCGAGGAGGCGGCGGGGATCGCCAAGCACCGCAAGCGCAAGGAGCGGGCCGAGCGGAAGCTCGCGGGGCTCGAGCAGGACCTGCTCCGCCTCCAGGACGTCCTCGCCGAGCTGCGCCGGCAGCTGAAGCCGCTGAAGCAGCAGGCCGAGATGGCCCGCCGCCACGAGGAGCTCACCGCCGAGGCCGAGGCCATCTCGGCGCGCCTGGCGGCCGCCCGGCTGCGGGACCTGCTGGCCGAGCGCGAGCGGCGGCGCGGCGGGTGGGAGGAGGCCGAGGCCCGTCGCCGGGAGGCGAAGGAGCGGCTCGAGGCGCTCGACGCCCGGGTGCAGGCCGCCGCGGACGAGCACGCGCGCGCCTCCTTCGCCCTCCAGGGGGCGGAGGCGGCCTTCCGCGCCGCCCAGGAGGCCCGCTCCCGCGCCGAGGCCGAGCTCCGCCGCGCCCTGGAGGCGGAGGCCGCGGCCCGGGAGGCGCTCGCGGCCGAGGCGACGCGGGGGGCGCGGCTCGCCGCGCTCGAGGAGGACCTCCGGCGGACCCAGGCGCGTCTGGACCAGATCGCCGAGGAGCTCGCGGCCCGGGAGGCGGAGCTCGAGCGGGCCGAGGCGGAGTTCCGCCAGGCCCAGGAGCTGCGCCGCCAGATCGATGAGGAGCGGCGACGGATCTCGGAGGAGGCCGCGGCCCATCGGGCCGAGATGGAGGCCCTGCGCCGGTCCCTCGCCCAGCACGAGCGGGACCGCGAGCGCGTCGTGCGCGAGCTCGAGGAGGTCCGGCGCCGCCGGGTCGCCTCCGCCGAGGAGCGGGAGCGCCTGGGCGCCTCGATCGAGGAGCTCGACGCCGCGGTGGCGCCCCTCGCCGAGCGTCGCGCCGCCCTGGAGCAGCAGCGCCACGGCCTGGCCGATCGGGTGGCGGAGCTGGAGGAGGCCCTGCGCCGACACGAGCAGCGCCGGGAGGTGCTGCGGGCGCGACTGGCCGACATCGAGGAGACCCCGGGCTCCAGGTTCCTGCGCTCCCGCCGCGGGCGAGCCCTCGGCCTGCTCGGGGAGCTCGTGGAGGCCGACGAGGGCTGGGAGGCCGCCCTGGCGGCGGGGCTCGGGCCCCTGGCCGACGCGGTGGTCTACGAGGACCAGGGGCAGGCCGTGGCCGACGCGCCCGAGGCCGACGGCGCCGTGCTCGCCGTGGCCCGGGGAGGCCCGGCGGGGTTCGTGATCCCCGGCGAGCGGACGCTGCTGTCGGTCGTCGCGATGGACGCGGCGGTGCGCGGTCTCGTCTGCACGGTCCTGCGCGACATCTACCTCGCCGAGACCCTGGAGGAGGCGGTCGCCAAGCAGGCGGCCCACCCGAAGGCCTCGTTCGTGACCCGCGAGGGGATCCTCGTGGGCCCGGCGCTCATCCGCACGACCCGCCGGGGGGACTCCCGCGCCGCCGAGATCCGCCGGGAGCTCGCGGTCGTCGAGCACGACCTCGCTCAGGCCCGGGTCGCGCTGCGGCCGAAGCGGGAGCGGCTCGAGGCGATCGCCCGGGAGCTCGGCGAGCTCAACGCCGCGATCGAGGAGGCGGACGAGCGCATCACGAGGGCGGCCGAGCGGCTCGCGCGCGTGGAGGCGGAGCTGGCGACGCTCGCCAAGCAGGAGGAGATGCTCGTCGAGCGCCTGGCGGGCATGGACGAGGCGGCCGAGGCTTGGCGCGCAAGGCTCGCCGAGAAGGAGCCCGTCACCCACGAGCTGCCGGAGCTGCCGCGCCCGGTGGAGCCCCCGATCCAGGCGCGCGTGGCCGTGGAGACGCTCCGCAGGGACCGCTCCTCGCTCGAGGCCCGCATCGCGGCGGTCCGGGGCGAGCGGGAGGAGCTCGCGGCCCTGGACCCGACCGCCCTGCGCGCCGCGGTGGAGGCGGCCGAGGCGGAGCGGGCCCGCGCGGAGGCCGCGCTGGCGCAGGCCGAGGCGGCCTTCGAGGAGGCGAGCGTGGTGCGGGAGGCCGCGGCGGCGGCCGAGCGCGAGGCGGCCCGGGGGGAGACCGAGGCGAACCGGGCGTGGCGGGAGGCCTCGACCGAGCTCGAGCGGCTGCGGGAGACCTACGAGGACGAGGACCGCGCCCGGGCGGAGCTGGACCGGCGGATCCGGGACGCGAAGCGGCTCCTGCGCGAGGGCCACGGCCGCGACCCGGCGGAGGCCCTGGCCGAGCTCGGGGAGGAGGACACGATCGAGTCCCTGGAGAAGCGGGCCGAGCTCGTCCAGCGCCGGCTCGCGCTCCTCGGGCGGGTGAACCTGCTCGCCACGGGCGAGCTCGAGACGCTGCAGGAGCGCCACGACTTCCTCGCCCGGGAGCTCGAGGACGTCCGGCGGGCCCGTCGGGACCTGCTCGAGGTGATCCGCCGCATCGAGCAGGAGATCGCGGAGACCTTCGAGGCGGCCTACCGGGACGTGGCGGCCGAGTTCGAGCGGCTGTTCCGCGAGCTGTTCCCCGGGGGCGAGGGCCAGCTCGTGGCAACGGAGCCCGGGGACCTGCTCAACACGGGGATCGAGATCGAGGCCCGGCCGGGGCGCAAGCGGGTGAAGCGGATCTCGCTGCTCTCGGGCGGGGAGCGGGCGCTCGTGGCCATGGCCTTCCTGTTCGCCATCTTCCGTGTCCGCCCGAGCCCCTTCTACCTCATGGACGAGGTGGAGCCGGCCCTGGACGACGTGAACCTGGCCCGCTTCCTCAAGCTCCTCGAGGGCTTCGGCGCCGACTCCCAGGTGCTCATCGTGACGCACCAGAAGCGGACGATGGAGGTGGCCCAGATGCTCTACGGCGTCTCCATGGGCAAGGACGGGACCTCGAAGGTCGTGGCCCAGCGCCTGGACCACCCGCGGACCCCGGCGGGGCTCGGGGTGGAGGGCACGCCCGAGCCCCTCGCGTCCCGATCCGACGGGGACGGCGCGCCCGAGGAGGACGGGCACCGGGCGCTCGCCGTGCCGGAGCCCGACGCGGTCGGCTAGCCTGAGGGCGCCGTGGCGACCCCCCTCGTGCTGCTCCTCGTGGCGCTCGTCCTCGTGGGCGTCCTCGTCCTCGTGCTCGCCCGCCGCGGGCGGGTCGCGCGGCCCGGGGAGGCCCCCGAGCGTCGGGCGGCCCCCGTCCCCGCTCGGGCGGAGGGGCTCGCCGGGCGGATCCGGGCGCTGCTCGCGGGGGCGCCGGGCGAGGACGCCTGGCGAGGGCTCGAGGAGCTGCTCATCCGGGCCGACGTGGGTCCGCGGACCGCCGCCCGCATCGTGGCGGACCTGCGCGAGCGCCACCGTCCGGGCGAGGACCCGGCGGCGCTGCTCGTGGAGGAGGTGGCCGCGCTCCTCGCCGGCGAGGACGTCGAGCTGCACCTCCCGGAGGGCAGGCTCGGCATCGTCCTCGTCGTCGGGGTGAACGGCTCGGGCAAGACGACGACCATCGGCAAGCTGGCCGAGCGGTTGCGGCGGGCCGGCAAGCGGGTGGCGGTGGCCGGGAGCGACACGTACCGGGCCGCGGCCTCGGAGCAGCTCGAGGTGTGGGCCGAGCGCGCCGGGGCGCAGCTCATCACGCAGCGCCGCGGCGCCGACCCCGGGGCGGTCACCTTCGACGCCGTGAAGGCGGCCGAGGCCCGCGGGATGGACGTGCTCATCGTGGACACGGCGGGGCGCCTGCACACGAAGACCCCGCTCATGGACGAGCTCCGGAAGGTCCGCCGGGTGATCGAGAAGGCGGCGGGGCGTGGTCCGGACGAGACGCTGCTCGTGTTGGACGCCACGACGGGGCAGAATGGCATCGCGCAGGCCCGGGCCTTCACGGAGGCGGTGGAGGTGACCGGGGTCGCGCTCACGAAGCTCGACGGGACCGCCAAGGGCGGGATCGTGCTCGCGGTGCGGGAGGGGCTCGGGGTGCCGGTGAAGCTGGTGGGGACGGGGGAGCGGCTCGAGGACCTCGAGCCCTTCGATCCGCGCCGGTTCGCCGAGCGCCTCGTGGAGGGCTGATCGTGGGAAGGGCCGAGATCCTCATCGTGGAGGACCACCCGACGATGCGCGAGGCCATGCGCCTCGTGCTGGAGAACGAGGGCTTCGTGATCCGGGAGGCCGCCGACGGCGCGAGCGCGCTGCGCATGGCCCGGGAGCGGCCGCCGGACCTGCTGTTCCTGGACCTCAACATCCCCGGGACGGGCGGGGCGGAGGTGCTGCGCGAGCTGAAGCAGGATCCCGCCACGGCCGGCGTGCGGGTGATCGTCGTGACGGCCACCGGGGAGGAGGGTCGCGACCGCGCGATGGGGCTCGGCGCCGACGCCTACTTCACGAAGCCCTTCTCCCCGACGGCGCTCTTGCGGACCGTCGAGCGCGTGCTCGAGGTGGGGGAGGCGGGCGACCCCGTCGCGTGAGAACCTGACCCCCGGATGTTCGACGCGCTGACCGACCGCCTGGACGGCATCTTCCGCAAGCTGCGCTCGCGGGGGAAGCTGCACCCCAAGCAGATCGACGCGACCCTGGGGGACATGCGGACGGCCCTGCTCGAGGCCGACGTCGCGCTCGAGGTCGTGGAGGACTTCCTCGCACGGGTGCGCGCCCGCGCCCTCTCGGAGGAGGTCATGCGGAGCCTCACCCCGGCCCAGCAGGTGATCAAGGTGGTCCGGGACGAGCTCCAGGCCACGATGGGCGGGACGAGCACGCCGTTCCGGCTCCCCGCGGCCCGCCCCGCGATCGTGATGATGGCCGGCGTCCAGGGCTCGGGCAAGACGACCGCCTGCGCGAAGCTCGCGCTGCGCCTGCGCTCGGAGGGGCGGCGGCCGCTGCTCGTGGGGGCCGACCTGTGGCGCCCGGCCGCGGTGGAGCAGCTCGCCACGCTCGGGCGGGAGATCGGGGTGGAGGTCGTCTCCGAGGGTCGGGACGCCGTGCGGGTGGTGAAGAACGCGCTGAAGCACGCCCGGCGGGAGGGGCACGACGTCGTGATCGTGGACACCGCCGGGCGCCTCCACGTGGACGAGGCGATGATGCGGGAGGCGCGTCGGGTGCGCGACGCCGCCGAGCCGCACCACGTCCTCATGGCGTGCGACGCCATGACCGGGCAGGACGCCGTCGTGCAGGCTCGAGCGTTCATGCGGGGGGTGGACACCACCGGGTTCGTGCTCACCAAGCTCGACGGCGATGCCCGCGGCGGGGCCGCCCTCTCCATCACGGCGGTGACGGGACGACCCGTGTTCTTCGTCGGCACCGGGGAGCGCCCCCAGGACCTGGAGCCGTTCCACCCCGATCGGATGGCCTCCCGGATCCTCGGGATGGGGGACGTGCTCACCCTCATCGACAAGGCCCAGGAGAGCCTCGACGCCGAACGGGCGGCGGAGTCGGCCAAGCGGCTCCTGGAGGCCCGCTTCACCCTCGAGGACTTCCTCGTCCAGATGCGCGAGATGCGCAAGCTCGGGCCGCTCCAGGACCTGCTCGCGATGCTGCCGGGTGGCAGGAACGCGCTGAAGGACCTGGAGATCGACGACCGGGCCCTGGTCCGGGCCGAGGCCATCATCTCCTCGATGACGCTGGAGGAGCGCCGCAACCCCGCTATCATCGATGGGTCCCGGCGGCGGCGCATCGCCCGCGGCTCGGGCACGACGACGGCCGACGTGAACGCCCTCCTGCGGGAGTTCGAGGCCGCGAGGAAGATGATGAAGACGATGATGGGCGGCCGCGGCAAGCGCATGCCGCGGATCCCGGGGCTCCCCGGGGTGCCCGGGTAGGAGAGCGGATGGCGGTCAGGATCAGGCTCAAGCGGCTCGGCGCGAAGAAGCGCCCCTACTACCGCGTCGTGGTGGCGGACGCGCGCAGCCCGCGGGACGGTCGCTTCATCGAGGCGATCGGGAAGTACCACCCTCTCGAGGACCCCTCGATGATCGAGATCGACGAAGAGCGGGCGCTGCACTGGCTCCGCGTCGGGGCCCAGCCCAGCGACACCGTGCGGGTCCTCATGAGCAAGGTCGGCATCTGGCAGCGGTTCGAGGCCGAGAAGCAGGCGCGGAAGGCGGCGAAGGCCGAGCGGTCGTGAAGGAGCTGCTGGAGTTCCTGGCCCGCGAGCTCGTGGACGACCCCGACGCGGTCGAGGTGACCGAGGCCGAGGACGACCGGGGGCTCCACCTCACCCTCCGCGTCGCCCCCGAGGACATGGGCAAGGTGATCGGCAAGGGCGGGCGTACCGCGCGAGCCCTCCGGCAGGTGGTGCGGGCCGCCGGGACCCGCAGCGGGGTGCACGCCTCGGTCGAGATCGCGGGGTGAGATGCGGGAGCCGACCGTCGCGGTCGGCCGGATCACCCGCGCCCACGGCGTCGCCGGCGAGGTGGCCGTGCTCGTGCTCTCCGAGGTGCCCGAGCGCTTCGCCGAGGGCGCCGTGGTCTACCTCGAGGACGGGCGGGCCCTCACGGTGGAGCGCTCCCGCCCGCACCGGGACCGGCTCCTCGTGCGGTTCCGCGAGGTGACCGACCGGACCCAGGCCGAGGAGCTCCGGGGACGGCTCCTCGTCGTGCCGACCTCGATGTCGCCGCCGCTGCCCGAGGGCTCCTGGTGGGACCACGACATCGAGGGATGCGAGGTCTGGACCGAAAAGGGGCGCACCCTCGGCGTGGTCCGCGAGATCATCCACACCGCGGCGAACGACGTCTGGGTCGCTGTGGACGAGGCCGGCGCCGAGACGCTCATCCCGGTCCTGAAGGACGTGCTCCTTCAGGTCGACGTCGCCGCCAAGCGGATCCTCGTGCGTGAGATCCCCGGTCTCACCTAGCTCAGCCAGGGTGGCCAGCTCGTGCATCCCGATCCCCTGGCCTCGATCGTGTGGAGGTTCCGTTGGGGGCGCAAGGGGTGACGCGTCCGGCTCGCGCGCGGTTGCTAGCCTGCGATCGTGAGGATCGACATCCTGACCATCTTCCCCGGGATCTTCGAGCGCCCCCTGCGCGAGAGCCTGCTCGGCAAGGCCATCGCCGCCGGGATCCTCGACGTGCGGGTGCACGACATCCGGGAGCACGGGATCGGCCGGCACCGGCAGGTGGACGACGAGGCCTACGGCGGGGGCCCCGGCATGGTGATGCGTCCGGAGCCGATCTTCGCGGCGGTGGAGGCCCTCGGTCCCGGGGACAAGCGCGTGATCCTGCTCTCGCCCGCCGGGCGCCGCCTGGACCAAGCCCTCGTGCGGGAGCTCGCGGGGGAGCCCTGGCTCGTGCTCATCTGCGGGCGCTACGAGGGCGTGGACGAGCGGGTCGTGGAGGGCCTGCCCGCGGAGGAGCTCTCCATCGGGGACTACGTGCTCTCCGGGGGCGAGCTGCCGGCGCTCGTGGTGCTCGAGGCCGTCTCGCGGCTCGTGCCGGGCGTGATCGGGCGCGAGGAGTCCCACGAGCGGGACTCCTTCGGGCCCGAGGGGCTCCTGGACCATCCCCACTATACGCGCCCGGCGGAGTTCCGGGGGATGCGGGTGCCGGAGGTGCTCCTGTCGGGCAACCACGCCGAGATCGAGCGGTGGCGGCGAGAGGCGGCCCTGGAGAAGACCCGCCGCAACCGCCCGGACCTGCTCGAGGGCCGCTGAGGGCCGCCCGGCCGCCTGGTCTGCTATCGTTGCTGGCCCCGCCATGAAGAGCACCGACGTCATCGACCGCCAGTACCTGCGCGCCGACATCCCAGACTTCCGGCCCGGCGACACCGTGAAGGTGCACGTCCGGGTGGTGGAGGCCGGGCGCGAGCGCATCCAGGTCTTCCAGGGCGTGGTCCTGCGTCGGCAGGGCAGCGGCCTGCAGGAGACCTTCACCGTGCGCAAGATCTCCTTCGGCGTGGGGGTGGAGCGGACCTTCCCGGTCCACTCGCCCTCCATCGCGAAGCTGGAGATCGTGAGCCGCGGCCGCGTGCGCCGCGCGAAGCTCTACTACCTGCGCGAGCTGCGGGGCAAGAAGGCCCGTATCCGGGAGCGCCGCGTGCCGGGCGAGGACCTCGCGGCGGTGAACGCGGCGGCCGCCGCCGCCGGGCTGGCGGCTCAGGAGGCGGCGCCCGAGGAGCCGACCGAGGCGGGCGAGGAGGGGACGGCGCCGGTCGGCGAGGCGGCAGCCGAGGAGACCGAGGCCCCGCGGGCCGAGGCCGAGCCGGCCCCGGCGGAGGGGTCCCCCGACGAGAGCGCGGAAGGCTGAGGCCGTGGCGTGGCCCGCCGGCTCGCAGGAGCCGTCGGAGGCGCCCGCGGAGCGAGCCGGACCCGAAGCGGACCCGGACCCGAGGGCGGGGGAGCGCCGAGACGAGGGCGGGGCCCTCGCGTTCCTCGGTGAGCTGCCGGTCCTGATCGTCGTCGCCTTCGCCCTCGCGCTCCTGCTCAAGACCTTCGTCGTCCAGGCCTTCTACATCCCCTCCGGCTCGATGGAGCCGACCCTGGAGCCGGGGGATCGGGTCCTCGTGTGGAAGCTCCTCGATACGCCGGAGCGCGGGGATATCGTGGTCTTCGAGGATCCCCACCCGGGTCGCCAGCCGGACCGGGGGATCGTCGGCGGGTTCCTCCGCTTCCTCTCGGAGGGCCTCGGGTTCGTCCGGCCGGCCCACGAGGACTTCATCAAGCGCGTGGTCGGGCTCCCCGGGGAGACCGTGGAGCTCCGCGACGGGAGGCTGTACGTGGGCGGGGCCCGCATCGAGGAGCCCTACCTGCGGGGCCCCCTCGACCGCCGGGACTTCGGCCCGGTCAGGGTCCCCGCGGACTCCCTGTTCGTGCTGGGGGACAACCGGCTGAACTCGAACGACTCGCGCTACGGGCTCGGCTTCGTCCCGAGGGATAAGGTGATCGGTGAGGCGTTCGTGATCATCTGGCCTCCCTCGCGGATGGAGTGGGTGCGCTAGCGGTCGATCTCGGCCGGTACGAGCGGGAGCTGCGGGCCCAGGGGTTCTCGCGGATCGCCGGCGTGGACGAGGCCGGGCGGGGGGCGCTCGCCGGCCCCCTCGTCGCCGCCGCGGTGATCCTCCCCGAGGACTTCGACCTGGAGGGCCTGGCGGACTCCAAGGCGCTCACCCCGGCGGCCCGGGAGGCGCTGTACGAGCGGATCGTCCGGGGGGCCGTGGCCTGGTCGGTCCATCGGTGCACGCCACGGCGCATCGACCGCCGAGGCCTGCACCGGACGAACCTGTGGCTGCTCCGGCGGTGCGTCCTCACCCTGCCGGTCACGCCCGACTACGTGCTCACCGACGGGTTCTCCGTCGGTCGGCTGCCGGTGCCGAGCCTGTCCATCCGCAAGGGCGACGCGGTCGTGGCCTCCGTGGCGGCCGCCTCGATCCTGGCGAAGGTGACGCGGGACCGCATCATGGACGGGTACCATCGGCGCTTCCCGGCGTACGGGTTCGATCGGAACCGGGGGTACGGGACGCGCGAGCACCTGGCGGCGCTCCGGGAGCACGGGCCCTGCCCGCTGCACCGTCGCTCGTTCGCGGGGGTCGGGCAGGACGGGCCCCGGGGCGCCTCGGACGAGGGGGAGGCATGAACCACGAGGACGACATCGAGCGCTTCGAGGAGGAGCGCGAGCTCGAGCTCTACCGCGAGTACCGCGACGTCGTGCGGATGTTCTCCTACGTCGTCGAGACGGAGCGCCGCTTCTACCTGGCCAACAGCGTCGAGATCCACGAGCGGCCCGACGGCTGGCTCGAGGTCGTCCTGGGCGACGCCTGGGTGTGGGACATGTTCCGGCCGGCGCGCTTCGTCTCGAGCGTCCGGGTGCTCACGCGCCGGGACGTGAACGTCGAGGAGCTCCGCAAGGAGGAGGACCTCCAGCTCCCCGGGTGAGGCCGCGCCCGGGAGAGGGCGGCCGTCGTCGTGTCGGTGGCCCCCCGTAGGCTCCGCGCGCGTGGGCAGGAGCGAGCTCGCCCGGGCGGGCGAGGAGGCGGCCTGGGAGACCTACCGGCGCCGCGGGTACTCGCTCGTGGCGCGGAACTGGCGCTGTCCCCTCGGGGAGCTCGACCTCGTCGTGGCGCGCGGGGGCCTGCTCGTCGTGTGCGAGGTCAAGACCCGGTCGGGCTCCGCCCTCGGCGGCGGGTACGAGGCTGTGACGCCCCGCAAGCGAGAGCGGATCCGACGCCTCGCCGCGGCCTTCCTCCAGGCCCGCGGCGAGGAGCAGCCCCTCGCCGTGCGCTTCGACGTGGCGAGCGTGCGTCGCACGGGGGCGGGTCTCGCGGTGGAGGTCTTCGAGGACGCCTTCTGACCGGCCCTATCATCCGGCGGGTGGAGGGGGCTCGGTGAGCGGGGCGGCCTGGGCGGCGCTCGGGGTGGGCTTCGCCTTCGCTCTCACGAACGGGCTCCACGACGCCGCGAACGCGATCGCCTCGCTCGTGGCCACGCGCGCCGCGCGGCCCGCCGCCGCGGTCCTGCTCGCCGCGTGCTGCAACCTGCTCGGACCGGTCCTCCTCGGGGCGGCCGTGGCCGAGACGGTGGGGCGGATCGTGGCGGTGCCCCGGTCCGACCTCGTCCCGGTCCTCGGGGCCGGCCTGTCGGGGGCCGTGGCGTGGAACGTCCTCACGTGGGCCCGGGGGCTGCCCTCGAGCTCCACCCACGCCCTGGTGGGCGGGCTCTGCGGGGCCGCCCTCACGGCGGCCGGGGTGGGCGGGGTGCGCTGGGGCGGGCTCGGCGGGCCGGGGGTCCTCGGCGTGCTGATCGGGCTCGCCGTCGCGCCGCTCCTGGGGGCCGCGGCGGGGGCGGCGCTCGAGCTCGCGCTGCGGCGGTGGCTCGCGCGGGCGTCGGCGCGGATCGGGCCCCTCGTGCTCCGGCTGCAGTGGGCGGCCTCGGCCTCCCTCGCCCTCGCGCACGGGGCGAACGACGCCCAGAAGACCGCCGGGGTGGTGCTCGCCGTGCTCGGGGCGGGCGGCGGGTCGGGGAGCGCCGCGGGATGGGTGGTCCCGGCGGCGGCCGCCGCCTTCACCCTCGGCACCTCCCTCGGGGGGTGGGGCATCGTGCGGACGGTGGGGCGGCGGATCTTCCGCCTGCGCCCGCTCGATGCGCTCGCGAGCCAGGCGGGCTCGGCCGCGGTGATCGGGGCGGCCTCGCTCCTCGGCGCGCCGATCAGCACCTCCCAGGTCGTGGCATCCTCCGTGGTGGGCGCGGGGCTCGGCAAGCGGGGGACGCGTCGGGTCAGGTGGCGCGTGGTGCGGGAGATCGGGGTGGCCTGGATCACGACGCTGCCGGCGGCCGGCGCGATCGCGGCGGCGACGCTGCCGCTGTGGAGGTGGCTGGCCTGATGCGACGGACCTGGTTCCTGCCGGAGACGCCGGACCTGCTCGGGATGCTCGAGGAGCAGGCGCGGGTCACGGTCGAGGGCTTCGAGGCGCTCGTGGACTGGGCGGCGGGGGACCCCACCGGCCTGGACCGGGTGCGGGCCGCCGAGCACCGGGCCGACGAGCGCAAGCGCGAGCTGCGTCGGGCGCTCACCGAGGCCTACACGACGCCCCTGGACGCCGAGGACATCTACACGCTCTCCGAGCGCCTGGACGCCGTGATGAACGGGGCCAAGGACGCGGTGCGGGAGGCCGAGCTCATGGCCACGGCCCCCGACGAGCACGTCCTCGCGATGTGCTCCCTGCTCGCGGAGGGGGTGCGGCACCTCGCGGACGCCTTCGCCCGGCTGCGCGACCGCCGGGGCCGCGGGCGGGGAGAGCGGGCGACGGACGCCGCCGACGCCGCGATCCGCAGCCAGCGGAACCTGGAGCGGGTGTACCGGACCGCGATGTCCGCGCTCCTCGCCGTGGAGGACCTGCGCGAGGTCATGGCCCGCCGGGAGCTCTACCGGCGCCTGTCGCGGATGAGCGAGGACATCATGGAGGTCGCCGAGCGCGTCTGGTACGCCACCCTCAAGGAGGGGTGAGGCCCGCCGGTGTCGGTGGGTCGGGGTAGCGTCCCCGACCGTGTACGGGCGGGTCGCGGGGGTGAGCATCCTCGGCGTGCGGGGGCACGTCGTCACGGTCGAGGCCCACGTCGGCCGGGGGCTGCCGGCCCTCACCCTGACGGGCCTGCCGGGCGCCCCGGTCCAGGACGCGCGGGACCGGATCCGGCCCGCGGTGGAGAGCGCAGGGCTCGCCTGGCCGCTCCGGCGGGTCGTCGTGAACCTCGCCCCCGGCAACCTCCGCAAGGAGGGCCCCGGGCTCGACCTGCCCGTCGCCATGGGCGTGCTCGTGGCCACCGCCCAGGTGCCGTCGGGGATGGTGGCGGGCTTCGCCTTCGCCGGCGAGCTCTCGCTCAAGGGCGAGCTCCTGCCCACGCCGGGGATCCTCTCCGCCGCCATCGCCGCGGCCCGGGCCGGCCTGCGGGGCGTGGTGGTCCCCGTCGCCAACGTCGGCGAGGCCGAGCTCGTCGAGGGGCTGCAGGTCGTCGGGGCCGGCTCCCTCGCGGAGGTGGTGGGGTTCTTCCGAGGCACCTGGCGGCCGGGTCCCCCGGAGCGCGACCGCGGCGGCCCGCCGGAGGGGGCGCGGCACGCGGTGGACCTCGCGGAGGTCCGGGGCCAGGCCCAGGCGCGACGGGCGCTCGAGGTGGCCGCGGCGGGCGGGCACAACCTCCTGCTCGTCGGCCCCCCGGGCGCGGGCAAGACGATGCTCGCCCGGCGCCTGCCCACGATCCTGCCCGGCATGACCCGGTCCGAGGCGCTCGAGGTCACCCAGCTCCACTCCGTCGCGGGGCTGCTCACGGGCGGCGGGCTCGTGGCCGAGCGTCCCTTCCGAGCGCCCCACCACTCCATCTCGCTCTCGGCCCTCCTCGGCGGGGGCTCCTCGTACCCCCGCCCCGGGGAGGTGTCCCTCGCCCACCACGGGGTCCTGTTCCTCGACGAGCTCACGGAGTTCCGCCGGGACGCCGTGGAGGGGCTGCGGCAGCCCCTCGAGGACGGGCGCGTCGTGATCTCCCGGATGGCCGGGACCGTGGAGTTCCCCGCTCGCTTCACGCTCGTCGCGGCGGCCAACCCCTGCCCGTGCGGGTACCTCGGGGACGCGCGCCGGGCCTGCTCGTGCCAGGAGCACCGCCTGCGGTCCTACCGGCAGCGGCTGTCGGGCCCGCTGCTCGACCGCATCGACATCCAGCTCGCGGTGCCCCGGCTCTCGCGGCGGGAGCTCCTCGACGAGGCGCCGGGCGAGCCCTCGGCGGTGGTCCGGGAGCGGGTGGAGGCGGCGCGCGAGCGCCAGCGGGTCCGGCTGCGGGGGACGGGCATCGCGTGTAACGCCCACCTGCCGGGCCCGCTCGCGCGCCGCCTCGCGCGGGTGCGCCCGGAGGCGCTCGAGCTGCTCGCTCGGGCGGTGGACGGGATGGGGCTGACCGGGCGGGGGTTCGACCGCGCCGTGAAGGTGGCGCGCACGATCGCGGACCTCGCGGGCTCCGAGGAGGTGGGGCCCGAGCACGTCTCCGAGGCCCTCGCCTACCGGATGAGCGCCGCCGAGGAGGACCTCGTCCGTGCCGGCTGAGGAGACGCGCCCCTCGCCCGACCCGTGGCCGGTGTGGCCCCGGGGCTTCACCAGGGGGCGGCGCAACCGGGAGGCCGCGCTCGTGCTCTCGGCCCTCGCGGGGATGCGTCCCCGGGTCCTGCTGCCGATCGCGGTGCTCGCGGGCTCCGCCGCGGCGTGCCTGCGCCTCGTGGCCGCGGGGGAGCTCGGAAGCGCCCAGGACCGCAGGGTCTCGCGGGTCCTGCGCCCCGAGCGGATCCTGGAGGGGCTGGAGCGGTGCGGGGCCCGGGCCATCTGGTGGGACGACCCCGAGTACCCGCCCCAGCTACGGACGATCCACGACCCCCCGCTCCTGCTCTACGTCCGAGGCGGATCGCTGCCCGAGGCCCGCTCGGCGGTGGCCGTCGTGGGGGCTCGGCGCTGCACGCCGCTCGGCCGGGAGCTCGCCCGGTCCCTGGGGCGAGGCCTCGCCGAGGCCGGGATCAGCGTCGTGAGCGGTGCCGCGGCGGGGATCGACTCGGCGGCCCACGAGGGGGCGCTCGTCCCCGGCGGCCCCACCGTGGCCGTGCTCGGCGGGGGGATCGACGGCGTGGGGATGGGGGCGCGCGCCGGCCTGCTCGCCCGGATCGAGCGGGCCGGGGCGGTGGTGAGCGAGTACCCGCCCGGGGTGGTGCCCGCGGGCTTCCGGTTCCCCGCCCGGAACCGCATCATCGCCGGCCTGTGCCGTGCCACGGTCGTCGTGGAGGGGGCGGAGCGGAGCGGGTCGCTCATCACGGGCACCCACGCCCTGGAGGCCGGCCGCGAGGTCTTCGCGGTCCCCGGGGCCCCGACGAACCCCCTCGCCCACGCCCCCCTCGCGCTGATCCGCGAGGGCGCCACCCTGATCCGGGGGCCCGAGGACCTCCTCGCGGACCTCGGTCTCGAGGGCTCCGGCGCGCCGGCGCCCGTGCTCACGCCGGTCGAGGCGCGGGCGCTCCAGGCCCTGGCCGGGCCCACGCTGCCCGAGCGCGTGGCCGGGGAGCTCGGCGTGGGGCTGGGGGACGCCCTGGCCGTGCTCATGGGCCTGGAGCTCCGCGGGCTCGTCCGGAGCGTCGGGGGCCGCTTCGAGCCCACCCTGGCGGCGGCGCGGAGCGCCCCGTCCGGGTGAGCGCCCGCCGGACCGGCGGCGGAGGCTTGCAGCGGCCCGCGCCCGCTGGTAGAAGGGCTGCGGCCGACGATGCCCGACCGAGACGACCTTCCCCGCCGACCCCGACCCGAGGACCTGGAGCTGATCCGCGCCTTCGTGGAGCACCTGGGGCTGGAGCGCCGCCTCTCGGAGCACACCGTCGCCGCGTACCGGCGGGACCTCACCCAGCTCGCCACGTTCCTCGCCCGCTCCCGGCGCGGTCTGCGGACCGCCCGGCTCCAGGACCTGCGCCGGTTCCTCGCCCAGCAGGTCACGCTGGGCTACGCGCGCTCCTCGATCGCGCGACGGGTCGGTGCGATCCACACCTTCTACCGCTGGGCGCTCGCCCGGGGGGAGGTCCACGAGGACCCGGCGGCGCTCCTCGGGCGGCCGCGGATCCTCCAGCGCCTCCCCGGGGTCCTCCGTCCCCGGGAGGCGGCGAGGCTCGTGGAGGCCCCGGTCGCGGACGCGGGGGCGGACCCGATCGAGGTCGCGGTGGCCCTGCGCGACCGCGCCATCCTGGAGCTCCTGTACGGCTCGGGCCTGCGCGTGGCGGAGGTCGCCGGCCTCACCGTGGACCGCATCGACCTGATGCGGGGCCGGGTCCTCGTGCTCGGCAAGGGCGCGAAGGAGCGGGAGGTCCCCCTGTCCGAGCCCGCCCGGGACGCGCTCGAGGCCTACCTGCGGCGGGGCCGGGGCGCGCTCGCGGACGGCTCCGCCTCGGCCTTCTTCAACCGTCGCCGCCGGCCCATCGGGACGCGCGACATCCGGCGGGTTGTGGGACGATACGCGGGGCAGACGCTGGGGGGCCGACGGGTGACGCCGCACACGCTCCGGCACTCCTTCGCGACGCATCTGCTCGAGGGAGGTGCGGACATCAGGGTGGTGCAGGAGCTCCTCGGCCACGCGAGCGTGGCCACGACCCAGCGCTACACGCACGTCTCCCGGGCGCGCCTGTTCGACGCGTACCGCCGCAGCCACCCGAGGGCGGGATGACGCGGGCGGCGAAGCCTCGTGGCGGCGGGGAGCCGGCGCCCGCCCGCAAGGGCGGCAAGGGCGCGAAGGCCGCCTCGGCGGCCGCGCCGCGGAAGCGCGGCGCGGCCGCGACGAAGCCGGTGGTGGACCTCGCGGCGGAGGAGCGACGGGCGGGTCCCGGCGCGACGGACGAGCTCCAGGCCCTGTGGGACGAGTTCAAGGCCACCGGCTCCCCGCGGGCCCGGGAGCGGCTGATCCTGCACTACGCGCCCCTCGTGAAGTACGTGGCGAGCCGGGTGGCCACGGGCCTGCCCGCCAGCGTGGAGCAGGCCGACCTCGTCTCCTACGGCATGTTCGGGCTGATCGACGCGCTGGAGAAGTTCGAGCCGGCGCGAGGGAACAAGTTCGAGACCTACGCCATCCCCCGGATCAAGGGGGCGATCATCGACGAGCTGCGGGCCATGGACTGGGTGCCTCGCTCGGTGCGGTTCAAGGCCCGGGAGATCGAGAAGGCCTACCAGGACCTGGAGACGATGCTGAAGCGGGCCCCGACGGAGCGCGAGATCGCCGATCGCCTCGGTGTCTCGGTGGCGGAGCTCCACGAGATCGTGAACCAGGTCTCGTTCGTGTCCGTCCTCGCGTTGGATGAGCTGCTCGCGGTGGGCAACGACCGGGGCGAGCGGGTCTCGCTCCTGGACACCCTGGCCGATCGGACGGGCGATCCCACCCTCGGCCTCGAGGGGCAGGAGACCCGGGGTCTGCTCGCCGCCGCGATCAACTCCCTCTCGGAGCGGGAGAAGATCGTGGTCACCCTCTATTACTTCGAGGGGCTCACGCTCGCCGAGATCGGGGAGATCCTCGGGGTCACGGAGTCGCGCGTCTGCCAGATCCACACGAAGGCCGTGAGCCAGCTCCGCTCGCAGCTCGTCGAGCGCGAGTAGGGAGCCGACCGGCCGCGCCGTGATCCACGTCACGGCCCGGGCGCCGGCGCGGGACTACGGTCGGGCGCGATGGGGTCCCCGATGCGCGGCTGGATGGTCGGCGCGGCGCTGCTCGCCGCGCTCGCCGCGCCGTGGGGACGCGCCGCCCCCCTCGAGACCGCCGAGGTCCACCGGGCGGTGGCGCTCTCGACCGGCGAGGAGCGGATGCGGGGCCCCTGGTCCTGGCCCGTCGTGGGACCGGTGATCCGCGACTTCGATCCGCCCGAGACCCCCTACGGCGCCGGGCACCGCGGCGTGGACATCGCGGTGGCCCTCGGCACGCCGGTGCGTGCGCCCGCGGCGGGGGAGGTGACCTTCGCCGGCACGGTCGGCGGCGAGCGGTACGTCACGCTCGACCACGGCGGTGGCCTGCGGAGCACGTACTCGTGGCTCTCGGAGATCTCGGTGCGGGCCGGGGACGTCGTGGCGGCCGGCGCGCCGGTCGGGCTCTCGGGCTGGGGGCACCCCGGCTCGGCCATCCCGCACCTGCACCTCGGCGTGCGACTGGACGGGGTCTACGTGGATCCCCTCCGCTACCTCGGCCCCGCTCCCGTCCCCGAGGTCGTGCACCTCGCGCCCCTCCCGCAGGGCTGATCGCCGGTCAGGAGCCGCCCGGCGGCGCTAGGATGTGCGCCCGCGACCGAGGATGGCCCGCCTGTCCCACACCGATCTTCCTCGAGCACTCATCCGCGCCGCCTCCGCGACGCTGCTCGCGGCGTGCCTGTCGGCGGCGCCGGCCCTCGCCCACGAGGGGGAGCACGAGGTGAGCCCCGGCATCCAGTGGTCCCAGTTCCAGGGCGGGCCCGAGCACCCCGGGGCGATCCCGGAGGCGCCGCAGCCCCCGTACCGCGAGCGGTGGCGGTTCCGGCCGCCCGCGGGGGGTCTGTCGGGCGCGGTGCTCACCGACGAGCTCGCCATCGCGGTGGGCCGGGACGCCGTGTACGGGGTGGAGCTCGCGACGGGCCAGGCGGCCTTCGAGATGCCCCGCGACGGCGGGCCCCTGTCCACCCCGGCCCTGGCCACGGTCGGGGAGCGGCTCGTGCTCCTGTACCTGGAGGGGCCCGGGCCCGGCGATGCGGGGGCCGGCCCGACCCCGAGCCCGAGCCCCGGGTCCGAGGAGGCCCGGGCGAGCGAGCTCGTGGCCGTGGACCTCGCCGACCGATCGGAGCTGTGGCGGGCCCGCCTGGACGCGGTGAGCCGAAGCGGGGTGAGCGTGGCGGGCGACCTCGCCTACGTCGGGGACGACCTCGGCGGGGTCTACGCCTTCTCCCTGGCGAGCGGGGAGCGCGCGTGGAAGGCGCAGGCGGTGGGGCGGGTGGACTCGCCCCCGGCCGTCGGCGACGGGGGCGTGTACGTGGCCGCCCGCGACCTGGAGGAGCAGCGCACGGAGGTCCTCGCCCTGGACGCGCTCGCGGGCGATCGGCGCTGGACGTTCTCGCCGGCGGGCGGGGCCCTGGCGCTCTCGGGGCTCGCCGTGGCCGACGGGTCGGTCGTGCTCGGCGCGGGGGACCAGCTCGTCCGCGGGCTCGCCGCCGAGGACGGGGCCGCCCGGTGGCAGGCCTTGGCCCTCAACCTCTTCTCGCCGGCCAGCGCGCCGGCGCTGCGCGCGGGCGGCGTGTACGTGGCCGACGCCGCGGGCGGGCTCTACCGCCTCGACCCGACCGACGGCCGTCGCGTCTGGGACCACCAGACGAACGCGCTCATCGTCCACAGCTCCCCCGTGCTCGTGGGCTCCTTCGTCGTGGTGGGCCTGGGGGACGGGCGCGTCGCGGCCTTCGACGACGCGAGCGGGGACCTCGTCTACGCCAGCCCGCCCTCGCCCGGGCCGGTGGGGCCCCTCGCGCTCTCCCGCGAGCTCCTCGTGGCCCCGGCGGGCGGCTCGGCGCCGGCCCTCGTGGCCTACGAGCACGACCCGAGCGGGGTCCTCGTTCGCGTGCCCTCGCCGACGATCCTGGTCCCCGGGCGGCTCCTCGGGTGGTTCGCGCTCGCCGCCGCGATCGTCGGCCTGGCCATCCTCGTCCCCTTCCACTTCCTCGCGCGGCGGTTCGGGCCGGCCTTCGTGCGCGAGGAGGTCGAGGGGGAGGAGGACGAGCCATGAGCGGGAAGGGCAGGCCGAAGGGCCGGGTGCCCGCGCGGCGGGAGCCGGAGCGAGCCGGGGCGCCCCGGGTGCCCCGGCTGCTCGGGTGGCTCTCCGGCCCGACCCTCGATACGCCCTGGCCGCCGATCGGGCGGTCCCTGGGCCGCGGGTTCCTCGCGGTCGGCTCCTCGCCGCTCCTCGTGCTCTCGAGCTTCGGGGTGCTCCTCGTCCTGTGGGTGGGGCTCGTCGCCCTCGGCCTGGAGGGGCCGCCGGGCCGCTTGGTGAACCTGCTCGCGCTCCCCCCCGTGAGCACGTACTTCGACGCCCTGAACGGGGTGAGCATCTTCGGCTTCGGCCTCTTCGGGTTCCTGGCCGCGACGGCCTTCCTGCTGGTGCGGGCCGTGGTGCTCGCCCTGCTCACCGCCCTCGTGGTGCGCATCTACGAGGGGGAGGGCACCGTCGGCGAGGCCCTCGCGCGGGGGCTGCGGATCCTGCCCGTCACGGCGGTGGTCGGTCTGCTCTCGCTCTCGACGATGATCCTCGGCAGCGTGGTCCTGCCGTTCCTGGGGCCCGGGTTCGGCTTCCTCGGCTCGATCCTGCTGCTCGTGGGCGCCATGTTCTTCCTCGCCTTCGCCCCGATCCTCGCGCTGCGCCGGCCCGATCTGACGCTGCCCGAGGTGATCCGCCGGGGCGCGAGGGCGGCCCTCATGCCCGGCAGCCGACACCTGCTCATGAGCATGCTCTACATCTTCCTCGCCCTGCCGGTGCTGCTCGCGCTCGCCCCCGAGGGGTCGGACCTGGGGGTGAACCCGAGCCTCGCCGCCTGGGTCTGGGCGCTCTGCTGCACCTTCGTGCACCTCGGGTTCCTCGCCGCCTTCGCCTACCGGTTCATGACCGTCGAGGACGAGGTCCCCGCCGAGCCCGTCCGGGCGCGCCGCCGCTGAGGGCGCTGGTAGACTGCCGCTCCGCCGGCGCGAGGGCGCCGAGCACGCACGCCCGGGGATCGTCCCCGGGGTCCCGGGCGAGGCCCGGGCCGGGGGCGAGGCGAGCCGGGCGGAGGGACAACCGGAAGGAGGAGGCACGTGCCTGTCGTCACCAGGCGTGAGCTCCTCGAGGCAGGGGTGCACTTCGGGCACCAGACCCGGCGCTGGAACCCGAAGATGGCGCGCTACCTGTACGGGGAGCGGTCCGGCATCTACATCATCGACCTCGAGAAGACCCTCGCCGGGCTCGAGGAGGCCTACGCGTTCGTGCGGGACCTCGGTCGGCGAGGGGGCATCCTGCTGTTCGTCGGGACGAAGAAGCAGGCCCAAGAGGTCATCCGCGAGCACGCCACGCGCGTGGGCATGCCCTACGTGACCACGCGGTGGCTCGGCGGGATGCTCACGAACTTCCAGACCGTCTCGCGGCGGCTGATCCGGCTCCGCGAGCTCCGGGAGATGGAGCGGACGGGCGCCTTCGACTACCTGCCGAAGAAGGAGGCGATCCGGCTCCGCCACGAGATGGCCAAGCTCGAGCGGAACCTGGGCGGCATGCAGTCCCTCGACCGCCTCCCCGACGCGATCTACGTGGTGGACACGAAGAAGGAGCACATCGCGGTCACCGAGGCGCGCAAGCTCGGTCTGCCGGTCGTGGCGATCGTGGACACGAACTGCGATCCGGACGAGGTCGACTACGTGATCCCGGGCAACGACGACGCGATCCGCGCGGTCTCGCTCATCACGCGGATCATCGCGGACGCCCTCGCCGAGGGGCGGCGCGAGGGGCGCGAGGCCGCGGTGACCCGCGCGGCCGGTCCCGAGATCGTGCCCGAGCCCGAGGAGGAGGCCGCGGCCACGCCAGCGGGGGCGGGCGCGGTGTTCGAGCCCGGGCCGGCGACCGGGGCGGTCTTCGAACCGGGGCCGGAGCCCGAGGTGGTGCCCGAGCCCGAGGCCCGGGACGTGGTTGGGGACGAGGCGCCGGCGGGGACGACCGACGAGGCGACGACCGAGGGGGCGAGCTCGTGACCGGGATCAGCGCGGAACTCGTACGCCGGCTGCGCGAGACCACCGGCGCCGGCATGATGGACTGCAAGCGGGCGCTCCAGGAGGCGGAGGGCGACCTGGACCGCGCCGTCGAGCTCCTGCGCCAGAAGGGGCTCGCGTCGGCGGCCAAGCGCGCCGGACGCAGCGCCGAGCAGGGCAGGATCGAGGCCTACATCCACTTCAACCACACGGTCGGCGTGCTCGTCGAGGTGAACTGCGAGACCGACTTCGTCGCCAACACGGACGAGTTCGGGCAGCTCGCGCGGGACGTGGCGCTGCACATCGCGAGCCCCGCGGCGCCGCGCTGGGTCTCCCGGGAGGACGTGCCCGCCGAGGTGATCGAGCGCGAGCGCGCGATCTACGAGGCCCAGGCTCGGGAGCTCGGCAAGCCCGAGCACGTGACCGAGAAGATCGTCGAGGGCAAGCTCGAGGCCTTCTTCAAGGAGAACGTCCTGCTCGACCAGCCCTTCGCCAAGGACGACTCGAAGACGATCCGGCAGCTGCTGGACGAGCTCTCCGCGAAGGTCGGGGAGAAGATCGCGGTGCGCCGCTTCGTCCGGTACCGTCTGGGTGAGGAACTGGACTAGGCTAGGGTCCGCATGGACGATGGCGAGCAGGCCGCGGAGCGCCCCACCCGGCCCCTGTACCACCGGGTGCTGCTGAAGCTCTCGGGCGACGCGTTCGCGCCGCCGGAGACCGGCTACGGCATCTCCGCGAGCTCCACCAGCCTGCTCGCCCGCGAGCTCGCCGACGTCGTGGACCTCGGCGTCCAGTGCGCCGTGGTGGTGGGCGGGGGGAACATCTTCCGGGGCCGGCAGGCCCCCGGGATCGACCGCGCCCGCGCCGACTACATGGGCATGCTCGCGACGGTGATGAACGCGCTCGCCCTGCAGGACGCGCTCGAGAAGATCCACGTCCCGACCCGGGTGCAGACGGCGATCCACATGGCGCAGATCGCCGAGCCCTACATCCCGCTGCGGGCGATCCGGCACCTGGAGAAGGGGCGGATCGTGATCTTCGCGGCCGGCATCGGCGCCCCGTTCTTCTCCACGGACACGACGGCGGCCCAGCGCGCCCTGGAGATCCGCGCCCAGGCCATCCTTAAGGGGACGAAGGTGGACGGCGTCTACAGCGCCGACCCCCACGTGGACCCCACGGCGAAGCGGTTCGAGAGCATCGCCTACCTCGACGTGCTCCGCGAGGGCTACCAGGTGATGGACGCCACGGCGATCTCGCTGTGCATGGAGAACGGGCTGCCGATCATCGTGTTCGACTTCCGCAAGGAGGGGAACATCCGGCGGGCGGTCGCGGGCGAGCCGATCGGGACGCTCGTGCATGGAGGTGCCTCGTGACGATCGAGACGACGCTCGCCGACGCGGCCGACCGGATGGACAAGGCGGTGTCGGTGCTGAAGGAGGAGCTCGCGGGCATCCGCACCGGGCGCGCCACCCCGGCGCTCCTGCACCGCGTCACCGTCGAGTACTACGGGGCGCCCGTGCCCCTGCAGCAGCTCGCCTCGATGTCGGTGCCCGAGCCCCGGCTCCTCGTCGTCCAGCCCTTCGACCGCAACGCGATCCCCGCGATCGAGAAGGCCATCCTCGCGAGCGACCTCGGGATCACCCCCTCCAACGACGGGCAGGTGATCCGGCTGGTCTTCCCGCCGCTCACCGAGGAGCGGCGGAAGGAGCTGATCAAGGCCGTCCACCATCGCGGCGAGGAGGCGCGGGTGGCCGTGCGCAACGTCCGACGCCACGCGAAAGAGGAGCTGGAGCGGCTTGAGCGGGAGGCCGCCATCTCCGAAGATGAGCTGGTCCGAGCCGAGAAGGAGCTCCAGAAGCTCACCGACCAGCACATCGCCATGATCGACGAGGTCGTGGCCCACAAGGAGCAGGAGCTCAAGGAGATCTGACGTGGGGGACGAGGGGCAGCAGGAGCGCGAGGGCCGCGAGGACCTGTTCGAGGACCTGGACAAGTTCTTCGCGCCCATCCAGGACGTGGACTGGCCCGAGACCGTCGAGCCCGAGGCGGAGGCGGCCCCGGCCGGGCCGGTGCCGGAGGAGGGCGAGCCTCGCCCCTCGGAGCCCCTGTTCGAGGACCACGAGCCGCCACCGAGCGCGACGGCGCCGATCGAGCCCGAGCCCGAGGCCGCGCCCGCCGAGGGGGCGGGGCCCGAGGCCGGTGAGCTCGAGGAGGCTCCTCCGGGGGCCGCGGAGGAGCCGGGGGCCCCGACCGAGGAGGAGGGCGTCGAGGCCTTCCTCTTCGGCGAGGAGGAGGAGGCCGAGGAGGACGTGGGGGCCCAGATCCGGGTGGAGCGCGCCCGGCCGCCCGCCGCCTACGCGGACCTGCCGAGCCCGGAGGAGCCCGAGGAGGCGCCCTCGGAGGAGGCCCTGGAGGCCGCGGCCGAGCACTTCGCGGCCTCCGTCCGGGAGGAGGTGGTGCTGGAGCCGGGCCAGACCGAGCCGGAGACGCCGCTCGAGGAGCTGCTCGGGGCGGAGGAGCCCGAGGAGGCGCCGGAGCCGCCCCCCGTGCGGACGGTCCGGGTGAGCGCGGAGGGGCTCGGCGGGCCGAGCTGGCAGGAGCCGACCACCGTGGAGGTGGGCCCGGACCTCACCCGTCGGGAGCGGGGGCGGAACGTGCAGCTCGCCTTCGCCACGGGGATCCTGCTCGCCGCGGCGGCCCTCGGCTCGCTCGCCATCGGGGCCGCTCCCTTCGCCGTCCTCGCCGGCGTGCTCGTGCTGATCGCCCAGGGGGAGCTCTACTTCGCCCTGCAGAAGCGCCACTATCAGCCGGCCACCGCCCTCGGGCTCGTCGCGGGCGCGCTCGTGCTCGCCGCCGGGTACCTGCGGGGGGAGGCGGCGATGCTCTCCGTGGCCGGCCTCGGGATCGTCGCCGCCTTCCTGTGGGCCATGACGGTCCCCGAGGCCCATCGGCGCAACGTGACCTCGAACGTGGGGCTCACGGTGCTCGGGATCGTCTGGATCCCGCTGTTCGCGGGGTACCTGTTCGTGCTGCTGCGCCACCCCGACGGGCCGGCCCTCGTGCTCGCCACCCTCGGGCTGACCGTGGCCTACGACGCCTCGGCCTTCGCCGTCGGCTACTTCTGGGGCAACCGGCCCCTCGCGCCGACGATCTCCCCCCGCAAGTCCTGGGAGGGGGCGATCGGGGCGACCCTCGTGGTCCTCGCGGTGGCGGTGGGGGTCGTCGCGCCCTCCGTGGACCTGCTCGAGACGATCCCGCGCGCGGTGGGTCTCGCGCTCGTGGTGGCGATCTTCGCGCCCATCGGGGACCTCGCAGAGTCCATCGTCAAGCGGGACCTGCAGATCAAGGACATGGGCAGCGTCCTCCCCGGTCACGGGGGGGTCCTGGACCGGATCGACGCGATGCTCTTCGTGGCCCCGGCCGCGTACCTCTACCTGCGCCTGATCCTGTCCTGACCCGCGTTCCCCGCCTTGTCGGGAGGCGGGGGTAATCTTGGACCGATGCGCACGCTCATCATCCTCGGCTCCACCGGGTCCGTCGGGACCCAGGCCCTGGACGTCGTCCGGCGGAACCCGGACCGGTTCAAGGTCGTGGGCCTCTCGGCGGGCTCCAACCACGAGCTGCTCATCGGGCAGATCCGCGAGTTCCTCCCGCCCTACGTGGCGATCGCCGACGAGGAGGCGGCGCGGGACCTCAAGGAGCGGCTCACGGGGGTCCGCGGGGTCGAGATGTTCGTGGGGCCGGAGGCCGCCGAGCGCCTGGCCCGCGAGGTCGAGGCCGACATGGTGCTGAACGCCCTCGTGGGCTCGGCCGGCCTCGCGCCGACCCTGGCCGCCCTGCAGAGCGGCAAGACCCTGGCCCTCGCCAACAAGGAGAGCCTGGTCGTCGGAGGCGAGCTCGTCATGGACCTCATCAAGGGCGAGCCCGAGCGCCTGGTGCCCGTGGACTCGGAGCACGCCGCGCTCGCCCAGTGCCTGCGGGGGGAGCGGCGGGAGGACCTCAAGCGGGTCATCATCACCGGCTCCGGCGGGCCCTTCCGGGGGTGGACCCACGCGGAGCTCGCGAAGGCCTCGGTGAAGGAGGCCCTGGCCCACCCCGTCTGGCAGATGGGGCCGAAGATCACCATCGACTCGGCCACCCTCATGAACAAGGGGCTCGAGGTCATCGAGGCCCACTACCTGTTCGGCCTGGACTACTCCCAGATCCACGTCCTCATCCACCCCGAGGGGCTGGTGCACGCGATCGCGGAGTTCCGGGACGGCTCGATGATGGCCCAGCTCGCCCTGCCGGACATGAAGCTGCCGATCCAGCTCGCCCTGGCCTGGCCGGAGCGCCTGCCGACGGGCATCGGGCCGGTCCCTCTCACCGAGCGGCCGCTCACCTTCGAGCCCGTGGACCGGGAGGCCTTCCCCGCGATCGACCTCGCCTATCGGGTGGGGGAGCTCGGGCTCACCTTCCCGGCCGTGATGAGCGCGGCGAACGAGGTCGCGGTCATGGCCTTCCTCGAGGGCAAGATCCCGCTCACCCGGATCGTCGAGGTGGTGGCGGAGGTCGTGGACGAGCACGAGGTCCCCTCGCCGGTCGTCTCGGTCGTGAGCCTGGAGCGGGCCGACGTCTGGGCCCGGCGGCGCGCGGCGGAGATCATCGAGGGCCGGTAGCACGCGTGGCGGGGACCCTCGGCACGGTCGGGTTCTTCGTCGCCCTCGTCCTCGTCATCGTCGTCCACGAGGCCGCCCACTTCGGCGTGGCGAAGGCCTTCGGCATCAAGGTCACCGAGTTCTTCGTGGGGTTCGGTCCCCGGATCTGGTCCATCCGGCGGGGGGAGACCGAGTACGGGATCAAGTGGATCCTCGCGGGCGGGTACGTGCGGATCGCGGGCATGAGCCCCTATGAGACGGTCGCCCCGGAGGATCTGCCCCGCACCTTCGGCGCGAAGCCGATCCGGCAGCGGGCCCTGGTGATCGCGGCGGGCCCGAGCACGCACCTCGCCCTCGCCTTCGCCCTGTTCGCGCTGTGGGCGGGGCTCGTGGGGCGGCCGGTGCCGACGAGCCCCCTCATCGCGGCGGTCGCCCCGCGCCTGGACGGCGTGGTCTCCCCGGCGGCCGCCGCGGGCCTGCGCCCGGCCGACCGGATCGTCCGGGTCGCGGACATCGCGGACCCCACGGACGTGGAGCTCGTCACGTACACCCGCCGCCACGTGGGGGAGCCGGTGCGCTTCACCATCGAGCGCGACGGCCGGCGCTTCGACGTCACGCTCACCCCGGTGCTCGACACCGTCGGGGGCGAGCGGGTGGGGCGGATCGGGGTCCTCCTCGAGGAGGCCCGGGAGCGGACCGGGCCGCTCGGGGCGGTGGCGGCCGGGGCCGGGGTGACCTGGGACTCGGCCGTCGAGACCGTCCGGAACCTGGGTCGGGTCTTCGGCCCCCAGGGCATCGGCCGCGTCCTGGAGCTCCTGTTCACGGACGAGCCCCGGACGCTCCGGGACCCGACGAGCGTCGTGGGCGTGGGCCGGGTGGCCGGGGCCACGGCCTCGAGCGGCCCGGGCGACCTCCTGTACCTGTTCGCCTACGTCAACGTCTTCATCGGGCTGCTGAACCTGATCCCGCTCCCGCCCTTCGACGGCGGGCACCTCGCGCTCCTCGCGCTCGAGCGGCTGCGGGGGCGGGCGATCGACGCCCGGAGGATCGTGCCGGTCTCGGTCGCCGTGCTCGCCTTCTTCGTGCTGTTCAGCCTGTCCCTGATGTACCTGGACCTGGTCAAGCCGATCACGTACGCGCCGTAGGGCGCCACAACTTCTCAACAGGTCCCCCGAGGGGCGGCGAGGGGGCCGCGGCTACGATGGGGCCGTGCAGACCGTGCTCGTCGTGGACGACGAGGAGGCGATCGCCGAGGCGGTCCGCGCCCGGCTCGAGAGCGAGGGGTACGAGGTCCTCGTCGCCTTCGACGGCCCCGAGGCCATCCGCCTCTGCGAGGAGCGCCGGCCGGACCTCGTGGTGCTCGACCTCATGCTGCCGGGCATGGACGGCCTCGATGTGTGCCGAGCCATCCAGCGGGACCGGTGGGTCCCGGTGCTCATGCTCACCGCCCGGACCGAGGAGGAGGACAAGGTGGCGGGCTTCGCGGTGGGGGCGGACGACTACCTGACCAAGCCCTTCAGCCTCCGCGAGCTCGCGGTGCGGGTGCGGGCGATCCTCCGGCGGGTGGAGCGGGCCGCCGCGCTCGCGGGGACGGACGCCGAGACGCCGCTGCGGCGCGACGGCCTCGTGATCGAGCCCGGCAAGCGCCGGGTGACGGTGGACGGGCGGGAGGTCGCGCTCACGCCGCTCGAGTTCGACATCCTGCACACGCTGGCGAGCTCCCCGGGCACCGTGTTCACGCGGGACCAGCTCATGGAGACCGTGTGGGGGTACCGGGACTACGCGGGGGGCCGGGTCGTGGACTCCCACGTCGCCCGTCTGCGGCGCAAGCTCGGGGACGACTCGGCCGACCCCCGGTTCATCCGCACCGTCCACGGCGTCGGGTACGCCTTCCGCGAGCAGAGGCCATGACGCTCCTGCAGCGCCTCCCCACGATCCGCGCCAAGCTCGGCTCGGTCATCGTCATCGCCGTTGGCCTCACCCTCGCCTTCGTCTACCTGATCCTCGGCTACGTCCTGCACGTGTTCCAGATCCGCGAGCACCTGTGGGAGCTGCTGTTCGCCGGGGCCCTCGGGGCCGGGGTCGCGCTCGTCATCGCTAGGTGGGTGGCCCGCGGCATGACGCAGCCCCTGCGGGACATGGCGCGGGCGGTCCGACGCATGGAGATGGGGGACTACGGGCAGCGGGTCCACACGGACTCGGTGGACGAGGTGGGGCAGCTCGCGCAGGCCTTCAACCGCATGAGCGCGGAGCTCGAGCAGGTCGAGCGGCTGCGTCGGGAGCTCGTGGCCAACGTCGGCCACGAGCTGAAGACCCCGATCTCGGCGCTCCGGGCGCACCTGGAGAACCTGCTCGACGGCGTCGAGCGCCCCGACCCCGCGACGCTGCAGGTGATGCTGGCCCAGTCCGAGCGCCTCGGCCGGCTCGTGGACCAGCTCCTCGACCTATCCCGGCTGGAGTCGGGCGAGCTCCCGCTGCGGCGCGAGGAGGTGGCCCTCGGCCCCCTCGTGGAGGAGGTCCTCTCCGAGATCCGGGTGGCGCGCCCCGACGCCGGGGTGGAGCTGGAGCGTCGCATCGCGCCGGACCTCCCGCCGGTGCTCGCCGACCGCGAGCGGATCCACCAGGTCCTGTTCAACCTGCTCGATAACGCGGTGCGGTTCACACCCGCCGGCGGCCGCGTCACGGTCTCCGCCGAGGGGCGCGACGGCGTCGTGGACGTGCGCGTCGCCGACACGGGCCCGGGGATCCCCCCCGAGCACCTGCCGCGCCTGTTCGAGCGCTTCTACCGCGTGGACCCGGCGCGCTCGGCCCGGGAGGGCGGGACGGGGATCGGTCTCGCCATCTGTCGGTCCGTCGTGGAGGCCCACGGCGGCCGGATCTGGGCCGAGAGCGTCCCGGGGGAGGGCAGCGTGTTCACGTTCGAGCTCCCGGTCGCGCCCGCGACCGAGACGAGGAGGTAGCCGTGCGATCGCTCACCACCACGGTCGAGGTCGCCGCGCCGAGCCGCTACGCGTACCTCGACCTCACCGACGAGCTCCGCCGAGCCGTGAAGGACGCGGGCGTCACCGAGGGCGCCGCCATCGCCTTCTGCGCCCACACCACGTGCGCGCTCCTGATCAACGAGTGGGAGGACGGGGCGATGGAGGACTTCCGGCGCCGCCTGGAGGCGCTCGTCCCCGAGGACGTCTACTACGCCCACGACGACCTCGAGCGGCGCACGCAGAACCTGGACGAGGTGCACGAGCGCCGCAACGGCCACGCCCACGTGAAGGCGATGCTGCTCGGGGCGACCTCGCACGCGATCCCGGTGATCGGGGGCGAGCCGGCCCTCGGGCGCTGGCAGCGGCTCATCCTCTTCGAGATGGACGAGCCGAAAAAGCGGCGCGTCCTCTTCCACGTGTTCGGGGAGTGAGCCGGTAGCCTTGGGGATCGGGATGGGGATCGAGCGCCGCAAGTGCCGCCGGATCCAGCTCGGCAGCGTCGCGATCGGGGGCGACGCGCCGATCAGCGTGCAGTCCATGACCACGACCCGGACGGCGGACGTGGACGCCACCCTCCAGCAGATCGCGGCGCTCGTCGCGGCGGGGGTGGACATCGTGCGCGTGGCGGTGCCCCACTGGGAGGACGCGGAGGCGCTGCGGGCCATCGCCGCGAAGTCGCCCGTGCCGGTGGTCGCCGACATCCACTTCCAATGGAAGTACGCGATGGCGGCCCTCGAGGCGGGGGTCCACGGGCTGCGGATCAACCCGGGCAACATCAAGTACCAGGACAAGGTGCGGCTCATCGCACGCGAGGCGAAGGCCCGTGGGGTGCCCATCCGGATCGGGGTGAACGCGGGCTCCCTCGACCGGGACCTCCTCGAGCGGTACGGCTCGCCCACGCCCGAGGCCCTGGTGGAGAGCGCCCTGCGGGAGGCCCGGATCCTCGAGGACGAGGGGTTCTTCGACATCAAGATCAGCGTGAAGCACTCGAGCCCGCGGGCGATGATCGAGGCCTACCGCATGCTCGCCGAGGCCTGCGACTACCCGCTGCACCTCGGCGTGACGGAGGCCGGGCCGATGCCCGCCGGGGCGGTGAAGAGCGCCGTCGGGATCGGGACCCTGCTCGCCGAGGGGATCGGGGACACGATCCGCGTCTCCCTCACCGAGGACCCGGTCGAGGAGGTGAAGGTCGGCACGTGGATCCTCGCCTCCCTCGGGCTGCGAGAGCGGGGCCTGGACCTCGTGGCGTGCCCGTCCTGCGGCCGCGCGGAGGTCAACGTGCTCGAGCTCACCCGCCGGGTGAACGAGGCGATCGAGCGCGAGCGCTTCGAGGTCCCCCTGCGGGTGGCGGTCATGGGGTGCGTGGTGAACGGGCCCGGCGAGGCTCGCGAGGCGGATGTGGGGATCGCCGCGGGCAACGGCCTCGGCTTCATCGTGCGCCGCGGGCAGGTCGTCGCCAAGGTGCGCGAGGAGGAGCTCGTGGACGCGCTCCTCGTCGAGGCTCGGAAGGTCGCGGCGGAGAAGGCGGCCGAGGCCGCCGAGGCCTGAAGCCGACGCCCGCGGCCCTCAGCGGGCGAGGGCGAGGAAGTTCCGGACGATCCGGGGCCCGTCCGGCGTGAGGATGGACTCCGGGTGGAACTGGACCCCGAAGCGCGGGAGCTCCCGGTGCTGGGTGGCCATGACGAGGCCGTCCTCGCTCCAGGCCGTGACCTCGAGCTCGGCGGGGAGGTGCTCCCGCCGAACCACGAGGGAGTGATACCGGGCCGCCTCGAAGGGGTTCGGCAGCCCCGCGAGGATCCCCCGGCCCTCGTGGTAGACGAGGGAGGCCTTCCCGTGCACGGGCGTGGCGCGCTCGACGACGCCGCCGCAGGCGAGGCCCAGGGCCTGGTGCCCCAGGCAGACCCCGAGCACCGGGGTCTCCGGCGGCAGCAGCGCGAGGAGCTCGAGGAAGACCCCCGCCTCCTCGGGCCGGCCGGGGCCGGGCGAGAGGATCACGGCCTGCGGTCGCCGGGCGAGGAGGGCCTCGGCCGGCTCGGCGTCGCTCTTCACGACCTCCGTCCGGTGCCCCAGGCCCTCGACGAGCTGGACGAGGTTGTAGGTGAAGCTGTCGTAGTGGTCGACCACGAGGATCATCGCCCGAGTCCTCCCTCGAGCACGGCGGGCAGGAGCGCCGCCGCCTTCGCCTTCGTCTCCGCGAGCTCGGCGTCAGGGTCCGAGTCCGCGACGACCCCGGCCCCGGTCTGGACGTGGGCGACGCCGTCGGTCACCACGACGGTGCGGATGGTGATGCAGAAGTCGAGGTCGCCCTGGAACGTGCAGTAGCCGACCGCCCCCGCGTACGGGCCGCGGGGGGTCGGCTCGTGGGCCGCGATGATCTCCATCGCCCGCCGCTTCGGGGCGCCGGTGACGGTCCCCGCGGGGAAGGTGACGGCGAGCGCGTCGAAGGGGTGGAGGCCGTCGGCGAGCTCCCCCTCCACCGTGCTCACGATGTGCATGACCTTGGAGAAGCGCTCGACGACCATGAGCTCCGTGGGCCGCACGGTCCCGGGCGCGCACACGCGGCCGAGGTCGTTGCGGGCGAGGTCCACGAGCATCGCGTGCTCGGCGCGCTCCTTCGGGTCGGCGAGGAGCTCGTGCTCGAAGAGCCGGTCCCGCAGTTCGGTCTCGCCCCGCGGCCGTGTCCCGGCGATCGGCCGGGTCGTCACCGTCCGGCCCTCCACGCGGACGAGGGGCTCGGGCGAGGACCCCGCGAGCTCGAGCCCGAGCATCCGCACGAAGAACATGTACGGGGCGGGGTTCGTGACCCGCAGGCGCCGGTACACGGGGAAGCCGCCCCGGGGCGCGGGGAAGCTCACGCGGCGCGAGGGCACCCCCTGGTAGATGTCGCCGGCCGCGATGTGCTCCTTCATCGCCCGCACGATCTCGCGGTAGCGCTCGTCGGGCATGTTGGGCTCGCCCTCGAGCGAGGGGGGCTCGCCGGGCATCCCCAGCGGCTCGGGCGCGACGGGTCCGGGCGTGGCCAGGCGCGCCGCCAGGTCCTCCAGGGCCTCCACGGCCCCGTCGTAGCCGCCCGCCGGCGCGTGGGCCACGAGCAGCAGCCGCTGCCGCCAGTGGTCGAAGACCACGGCGCGGTCCGCGACGAGCAGGCCGATGGGGGGCGCGGGCGGCTCCCCCGGCGGCGCCGGGTGGCCGTCGAGGAGGGTGGCGGCCTCGTAGGAGAGGTAGCCCATGAGCCCGCCGGTGAGGGCGGGCAGGCCGTCCAGGCGCGGGGCCCGCAGGGCCTCGGCGAAGGCCCGCAGCGCCGCCCGGGCCTCGCCCGGGATCTCCTGGGGGACGGGCAGGTCCCGGGCGCGCTCGCGCACGTGGAGGCCCTCGTCGTCCACCACGACGATCGCCGCCGGGTCGCCCGCGACGAAGGAGTAGCGGCCCCAGCGCTCGGAGCGCTCCACGCTCTCAAGGAGGATCCCGGGCCCCTCGCCCGCGAGGGCGGGGAAGGCCCCGACCGGCGTCGAGACGTCGGCGAGGAGCTCGGTCCACACGGGCACGAGGGGCCAGGAGGCGGAAAGCGCCTCGAAGGTCTCGCGATCCGGACGAACCCTCACCGCACCTCCTCGACCGGTCGTTCGAGGGTACCGCCGCCGGGTGTCCGCTGACCGGGCGGAGCGCCGGGTATCCTTGCGGCCCGATGCGTCTGTCCCAGCTGTTCGCGCCGACGCTGCGCGAGGACCCCGCCGAGGCGGACGTCGCGAGCCACCGGCTGCTGCTGCGGGCGGCCTTCGTCCGTCAGGTGGCCGCCGGCGTGTACACGACGCTGCCCCTCGGCGTGCGGACCATGCGGAAGATCGAGGCGATCGTCCGCGAGGAGATGGACGCCGCCGGCGCCCAGGAGATCCGCATGCCCATCCTGCTGCCGGCCGAGCCGTGGAAGACCACGGGCCGGTACCAGCTCTACGGCGAGCTCCTGTTCAAGCTCCTCGATCGCCACGGGCGCGAGATGATCCTCGGCCCGACCCAGGAGGAGGTCGTGACGCCCCTCGTCTCGGGGGAGCAGCCCTCCTACCGGGACCTGCCGGTGAACCTGTACCAGATCGAGTGGAAGTACCGGGACGAGTACCGCCCGCGCTTCGGCCTGCTCCGCGGCCGCGAGTTCCTCATGAAGGACGCCTACTCCTTCGACCGGGACGAGGAGGGCATGGTCCGGTCCTACCAGGTCATGTACGAGGCCTACCGACGGATCTTCGATCGCTGCGGGCTGCGCTACGTGATCGTGGAGGCCGACCCGGGGCAGATCGGCGGTGGCGTGAACCACGAGTTCATGGCCCGGGCCGAGGTCGGGGAGGACCTGTTCGTCGAGTGCGAGCACGGCGACTACCTGGCCGATACCGAGGCCGCGAGACCCATGCCGCCCGAGCCCGCCGAGCCCGCCGAGCTCGCCCCCCTCGAGGTGCTCGACACGCCGGGCACGCCGACGATCGAGGGGCTCACGCGCCTGCTCGGGATCCCCGCGAGTCGCACCCTGAAGTGCATCCTCTTCGACGCCGGGGGCCGGACCGTGGCGGTCCTCGTCCCCGGCGATCGCGAGGTCGCCGTGCCGAAGCTCGAGCGCCTGTTCTTCCCGACGCCGGTGCGCGCCTTCGAGGACGCCGACTTCGCCGAGCGGGGCTTCGTGAAGGGCTACGTGGGGCCCCAGGCGATGCCGCCGGATGCGCTCGTCCTCGCCGACCACTCGGTACGGGCGGGCTTCGACTGGGTGACGGGGGCGAACGAGCCCGACCGGCACGTGCGCGGCGCCAACACCCCCCGGGACTTCCGCGTGGACCGGTACGAGGACCTCGTGGAGATCCGCGAGGGCGACCGGTGCCCGGTCTGCGGCGGCGAGCTGCGGATCGGGCGCTCCATCGTGGTCGGCCACATCTACCAGCTCCACACGAAGTACTCCGAGCCCCTGAGGGCGACCTTCATCGACGAGGACGGCGTGGCCAAGCCCTTCCAGATGGGCTGCTACGGGATCGGGATCTCCCGGATCATGGCGGCGGTGGCCGAGCAGTACCACGACGAGGGCGGGCTCGTGTGGCCGCGGGCGCTCGCGCCCTTCGAGGTCGTGGTGCTCGTGGCGAACCGGGACGACGAGCGCGTGGTCGCCGAGGCCGAGCGGATCCACCGGGAGCTCCTTGAGCGCGGGGTGGACGCCGCCCTGGACGACCGGGACGCCGCGGCGGGGGTGAAGTTCACCGACGCGGACCTCATCGGGTACCCGGTCCAGGTGGTCGTGGGCCGCCAGGGCGTGGAGGCCGGGGAGGTGGACCTCAAGCTCCGGGCCACGGGCGAGCGCTCGCGGGCGCCCCTGGCCGAGGCGGCCTCCGCCGCGATGGACCTGCTCGCCCGCGCCCCGTAGGCTGGAGGCGGACGTGGTGCGCGTGGCCGGTCACCTCTACGGGTTCGTCAAGCTCCACCCGGAGGTGGAGGGGGTGCTTCAGCACGTCGGTCGGCGGACCTGGGACCTGCTGCTCATCGACGTCGAGGGCGACTGGGTCCGAGACGTCCTCCCCTCGCCGGAGGAGGCCGAGGAGGTTTGCCGGCGGCTGGGCGTGCGGCTGAACCGCGGGTGGGAGGATCCCCGGATGGCCAGGCGCATGAACGCCCGGGACGCCTGGGGGACCCCCGGCGGGCGACGCCGGGCCCTCTGAGGCCGACCCCGGCGTCGCGTCTCCGGTATACTCGTTCCTGTCAACGGAGCTTCGGCACCCGGGGAGTGGGCTCGCGCCCACTTTCTTTTTCGAGGGCGAGGGATGGAGCTGGAGGAGCTGGTCCGGCCGGTCGTCGAGGCCGCCGGGCTCGAGCTGTGGGACGTCTCGTTCCGCGGCGAGGGCCGGCGCGCCGTCCTCCGGGTCACGGTGGACCGCGAGGGCGGCGTCGACCTCGACACGATCGCGGCGGTCTCCGAGCGCCTGTCGCGGCGCCTGGACCTGGAGGACTTCGGCCCCGCCGGCTACCACCTCGAGGTGAGCTCCCCGGGGGTGGAGCGGGTGCTCCGCACGCCGCGCCACTTCGAGCTGTGCGTGGGGGAGCGCGTGAAGGTGAAGACGATGGAGCAGGTCCAGGGCAGGACGGTGCACGAGGGGGAGCTGCGCTCGGCCGACGCGGAGGCGGTGGTGATCGCCGGCGCGCAGGGCGAGGTGCGGCTCCGCTACGCCGAGATCCGCTCGGCGCGGACCGTGTTCGACCCGGACTCGGCGAGGAGTGGACGATGAACCAGGAGATGATCGCGGCGCTCCGCGAGCTGGAGCGCGAGAAGGGGATCGCCTTCGAGACCATCCTCGCGGGCCTCGAGGAGGCCATGGCCTCCGCCTACAAGTCGTGGTGGCGGCAGCGGCACCCCGACGTGGACGAGGACACGATCGGCGTGCGCGCCGCGATCGATCCCACCACGGGGGACCTGCGCGTGTGGGTCCAGCAGGTGGAGCGGACGGAGGTCGAGGACCCCGAGACGGGGGAGGTGACCACGACGGAGCGCGTGCTCTCCGAGGAGGAGGTCGAGGTCACCGACGAGTTCAAGGGGCGCATCGGCGCGCAGACGGCGAAGCAGGTGATCATGCAGAAGCTCCGCGAGGCCGAGCGCGAGATGACCTACGAGGAGTTCGCCGGCCGCGAGGGCGACGTGGTCACCGGCATCGTGCAGCAGCACGACCGCCGGTACGTCCTGCTCGACCTCGGCAAGGTGGAGGCGCTCCTGCCGGCCTCGGAGCAGGTCCCGGCCGAGGTGTACCGCCCGGGCGAGCGCGTGAAGGTCTACATCACCGAGGTCCGCAAGGGCACGAAGGGCCCCCAGATCGTGGTCTCCCGCACCCATCCGGGGCTGCTGAAGAAGCTCTTCGAGATGGAGGTGCCGGAGATCGCCGAGGGCATCGTCGAGATCAAGGCCGTGGCGCGCGAGCCGGGGCACCGCTCGAAGGTGGCGGTGGCCTCGCGCGAGCCGGCGGTGGACCCCGTGGGCGCCTGCGTGGGGCCGAAGGGCTCGCGCGTGCGCAACGTGGTGATGGAGCTGCGGGGCGAGAAGGTGGACGTCGTGCCGTGGAGCCCGGACCTCGCCACCTTCGTCGCGAACGCCCTCCAGCCGGCGAAGGTGAAGGAGGCCCGGGTGGACCCGGCGACGCAGACGGCCATCGTGATCGTGCCCGACTACCAGCTCTCGCTGGCGATCGGCAAGGAGGGGCAGAACGCACGGCTCGCCGCCCGGCTGACGGGCTGCCGGATCGACATCCGCAGCGAGTCGCAGCCCGAGGGCGACCGGCCCGCCCCGGAGCCGAAGGCGGCGCCCGAGCCGGCGCCGCCGGCCTCGGCGGAGGCCGCCCCCGAGACCGTGGACGCGGCGCCCGGGGGGGAGGCGGCGGAGGCCTGAGCCATGGGCGCGCGCCGGGTGCCGCAGCGCACCTGCGTGGCGTGCCGCGGGGTCGGCGCGAAGCCGGAGCTGCTCCGCGTCGTCCGCACCCCGGCGGGGGAGGTCCGGGTGGACCCGAGCGGGAAGGCGCCCGGTCGTGGCGCCTACGTTCACCGCGACCCAGGGTGCGCCCGGCGCGCGCTCGCGCGGGGCGGGCGCGCGCTCGCCCGGACGCTGCGGAGGGGCCTGGGGGCCGACGAAGTCGTTAGGCTAGGGCAGGAGATCGAGAGGGAGCTTGGGTCGTGAGGGTTCATGAGCTCGCCAAGGAGCTCGGCGTCACGAGCAAGGAGCTGCTCGCGGCGCTGAAGGAGATGGGGGTGGACGGCCTGACGGCCTCCTCCTCCGTGCCGGAGCAGGCCGTGCCGCGCCTGCGCGCCTCCGGCGGCAAGCCGGTCCCGGAGGCCAAGCTCCGGGAGGTCGTCGAGGAGGCCGTCCCGAAGCGCCGGCCCAAGCCGAGCCCGAAGGAGGCCGCGCCCGAGCCCGCCCCGGCCCCCGAGCCGGCCCCCGCCGAGGTCGTCGCGGAGCCGGCCCCCGCCCAGCCGCCGGCGCCCGCCGAGGCGGAGGCCCCCGCCCCGGCCGAGGAGGCCCCCGCGGAGCCCGCCGCGCCCGCCCTGCCGGTGCTGAAGCTCGTCCGCGGGGCCACCCCCCAGGACGTGGCCGAGCAGACCGGCCGGACCGTGGCGGAGGTCGTGAAGATCCTCTTCGGGATGGGCGAGATGGCCACGGCCACCCAGTCCCTCTCGGACGAGGCCCTCGCGCTGCTCGGGGCCGAGCTCGGCTACGAGGTCGGGATCGTCGGGCTCGAGGAGGCCGAGGCCGAGGAGGAGGAGCTCGACGAGTCCCGCCTCGTGCCCCGCCCGCCGGTGGTCACGATCATGGGGCACGTCGACCACGGCAAGACGAAGCTCCTCGACGCGATCCGCAAGACGGACGTGGTCTCCCGGGAGTTCGGGGGGATCACCCAGCACATCGGGGCCTATCAGGTGCACCTGGACGGGCGGGAGATCACCTTCATCGACACCCCGGGCCACGAGGCCTTCACCGCGATGCGGGCCCGCGGCGCGAAGGTGACGGACATCGCCGTGCTCGTCGTCGCCGCCGACGACGGCGTGAAGCCGCAGACGATCGAGGCGCTCGACCACGCCCGCGCCGCCGGCGTGCCGATCGTGGTGGCGGTGAACAAGATCGACAAGCCCGAGGCCGACCCGATGCGCGTGCGCCAGCAGATGGTGGAGCTCGGGGTCGTCCCCTCGGAGTGGGGCGGCACCGTGGAGTTCGTGGACGTCTCCGCCAAGGAGGGCACGAACCTCGACTCGCTGCTCGAGACGATCCTGCTCGTCGCCGAGCTGGAGGAGCTGAAGGGCGATCCCCACGGCCGGGCCCGCGGCACGGTCCTCGAGGCGAAGCTCGACCGGGGCCGCGGGCCCGTGGCCACGGTGATCGTGCAGAAGGGGTCCCTCGAGGTTGGGGACGCGCTCGTCGCCGGCACCGCCTGGGCGAAGGTCCGGGCGATGCTCGACGAGAACGGGCAGCCCGTGAAGGTGGCCGGGCTGAGCAAGCCGGTGCAGGTCCTCGGTTGGTCCCACGTCCCCAACGCCGGCGACGAGTTCCGGGAGGTGGCCGACGAGCGCGAGGCGCGCCACATCGCCCAGGAGCGGGAGGCCAAGCAGCGGGCGGCCGAGCTCGTGGCCACGCGGCCGCCGACCCTGGCGGAGCTCCTCGCGCAGGCGGCCGAGGCCGAGGTGCCCGAGCTGAACCTCATCGTGAAGGCCGACGTCCAGGGATCGATCGGCGCGCTCCTCGACGCCTTCTCCAAGCTCCCCCAGGACGAGGTGCGCGTGAACGTCCTGCGTGCGGCCCCCGGCGCGATCACCGAGAGCGACATCAAGCTCGCCATGGCCTCGCGGGCGATCGTCGTGGGCTTCAACGTCCGCCCCGACGCGGCGGCGCGCGAACTCGCCGAGCGCGAGGGCGTGGACGTGCGCCTGTACCGCGTGATCTACGACGTGATCGACGACATCCGCGCCGCCCTCGCGGGGATGCTCAAGCCCGAGGAGCGCGAGACGGAGATCGGGCGCGCCGAGGTACGGGCCCTGTTCCGGGTGCCCCGCGTGGGTACCGTGGCCGGCTGCTACGTCTTGCAGGGCAAGATCATCCGTGGGTCCCAGGCCCGCGTGGTGCGCGACGGCGTGGTCGTCTACGACGGCCGCATCGCGTCCCTCCGCCGCTTCAAGGAGGACGTCCGCGAGGTGGCCGAGGGCTACGAGTGCGGCATCGGGATCGAGAACTTCAACGACGTGAAGGAGGGCGACATCATCGAGGCCTACGAGGTCCGCGAGGTCGCCCGCGAGCTCTAGCCGGTCCGATGCTCGTCGGGGTCGAGCGGTTCGACCTGCGCATCCCCGGGTGCGGGTCGCTGAAGGAGAAGCGACACGTGGTGAAGACCCTGACCACCGCGATCCGCGCTCGGTTCAACGCGTCCGTCGCTGAGGTGGACCACCAGGACCTGTGGCAGCGCGCGACGCTCGGCGTCTCGGTCGTGGCCACGGACGGCTACCGGGCCAAGCGCGTGCTCCACGAGATCGAGAAGCTCGTCGAGCGCTGGGCCGAGGTCGAGGTCATCGCGACCGAGCTCTCGCTCCATGACCCGGAGGACTGAGATGACCGAGGGCACCCGCCCGAGCCGCGTCCAGGAGGAGTTCCGCGAGATCCTGGCCGAGGAGATCCCGCGCCTGAAGGACCCGCGGGTCGGCTTCGTGACCGTGACGGGCGTGAAGGTCACCGCGGACCTGCGCCGGGCGATCGTCTACTACACGACCCTGGGCGACGAGCGCGCCCGCCGGGCCACCGCGGCCGGCCTGCGCTCGGCCATCCCGCACCTGCGGCAGGTGATCGGGCGGCAGGTGCGGATGAAGGTCCTGCCGACCCTGGAGTTCGAGGAGGACGAGACGATCCGTCGGGCCGAGCGGATCGACGACCTGCTCCGCCGGATCCACGAGGAGGAGGGGTGAGGGAGGCCCTCGCGCGGGCGGCGGCCGTGCTGCGCGAGGCCCCCGAGGTGGCGATCTGCTGCCACGTGAACCCCGACGCCGACGCCCTCGGCGCGACCCTCGGGCTCTCCGCGTTCCTGCGCTCGCGGGGGGCGCGGACGATCTGCTCGTTCCCGAACGAGCCCTTCGACCTGCCCCGCTGGGCCCTCGAGCTCCCCGGGCACGAGGACCTCGTGCCGCCGAGCGCGTTCCCGGAGGCCCCCGCCGTGATGGTCGTGTGCGACGCGGCGTCCATGGACCGGCTCGGGGTCCTCGCCCGGGCGGCCGCTCGCGCGGGGGAGCTGATCTGGATCGACCACCACCGCAGCAACGACGGGCTGGGGACGATCCCGGTCGTGGATCCCGCGGCCTCCTCCACGTGCGAGCTCGTGTTCCTGCTCGCCGGCGAGATCGGGGGGCCGCTCCCCGACGCCGCCGCGATGTGCCTGTACGCGGGGATCGTCACCGACACCGGGCGCTTCCAGTACGAGGCCGCGGGCCCCCGGACCCTCCGGATCGCCGCGGAGCTCCGCGAGCACGACTTCGACCACGCCCACCTCGCCCGGGTCCTGTACGAGGACAACCGGCTCGCGTACCTGCGGCTGCTCGGGGTGGCCCTCGCGCGCCTGGAGCTCGTGCCCGAGGCGGACCTGGTCTGGACCTACCTCACGCTCGGCGACCTCCAGGACGCCGGCGTCCACCCGGCCGAGGCCGACGACCTGATCGACGTCGTCAGGACCAGCCGCGAGGCCGACGTCGCCGCTGTGATCAAGCAGCAGCGGGACGGCCGCTTCAAGGTCAGCCTCCGCTCGCGGGGCGGCCACGACCTCGCCGCCCTCGCCCAGACCCTCGGGGGCGGCGGGCACCGCCTGGCGGCGGGGTACACCTCCCGCCACGGCCTCGCGGGGACCGTCGAGGAGCTCGTCGCCGCCCTCCGCGGCACGGGCGCGGCCGGGGCGCCGGGCGCGTCGGGTGTCGGCCCGGAGCAACCCGCCTGACCTGCCGATCTGACCGCGCCCGCAACCCCGGCGTACACGCCGTCGGGGAACGATGGCGCCACGGGAGGTCGGACGGATGCACGGTGGCCGGGGGGCAGGTCCGTCGGGCGGTGGACGCGCCAGGGAGCGCCTCGGACCGGACCTTCACCTACGACGGCCTGGGGCGCCTCACCGCTGCCGTGGTGGGGGGTGCGTCGGTCTCACCTTCGCCTATGAGGGGACGGGTCCCGACCTCGTGCGGCGGGTCCGTGGCGGGTCGACCACGGAGTACGCCTGGACCCCGGCAGGGCCCCTGGCCGAGCGCACGGGCACGCGGGTCCTGTTCTACCTGCGAGATCTGCACGGGGAGGTCGGGACCGCGACGCTACGCGGAGGACGACCCGCTCACCCTCTCCGACCCGAGCGGGCTGAGGGCGAAGCAGTCGCTCGGGGGAGCCTGCGGCCGCGCCTGTGCGGGCGCAGGAGGATCCGGACGAGGTGGCCGACCCCGAGCCGCCTGCGCTGCGGGATGAGCCCGGCCCCGGGGATGTCGAGGATCCGAAGCGGGGAGCGCGGACCCGGATCATCGCAGAGGTCCGTCAGATGAGCGCGCCGAGCCCAGGGCTCGGCGCCGGCTTGCTCATGACGCCCGTGGAGAAGGTGTCAGGGGTCCTGGCCGCGCCCGATGGGTGGTGCGACGGGTACGGGGAACACGAAGAGCTTTGCGGTGTCGGTGATGCGTTTCTCCTCCTGACCGTCCGTGAGGTCCTGACGTCCGCGGCGGAAGGTCATGGAGCGTGCCAGAAGGATGCTGCCTGCGAGCGCGCGGTCGAGCTCCTGGGGGCCCTCACCCTCTTCGCGGGTTGGTGCTACGCCACCCGCCGCGGGTGGTTCCCTGGCCCCTTGCCGGAGGCGGCGGCAGGGGCAGGGCAGGGGCGCCCAGGCGGGTGATCCGTGGTGGGGCGGGCTGTGAGCAGGGATCCCTCCGGATCCGTCCTCGGCTGGCACCGGCTCGCCAGCTGGGTCGCGATCGCGGTCGGTCTCGTCGCCGTCGACGTCGCCGTCTACGGCGGAGGAGGTGGGCTGTTGTGGATCGGGGTCGGGATCCTCGCCGGGATCGGGGTATCACAGCTGCTGCGGCGCACGGGCCGGTGGCGAGTCCCGCTCTCCAGAGGAGCCTGGCGCGGCGCCCAGATCTCGGGCGCGGTCGCCGCCCTCGTGCAGCTTGGGCGCCTCGTCATGCTGGCGCTCGGTGCGCTCCTGGTGCTTTCGCATCTCCGGGTCGAGGTTGGGGTTCCCGCGTCAGCCGAGAGCGACCGGCCTCCCCGCGTGGTCGGGAGGTGGCGCCGGTTCTTCGTCTGGGGGACGATCTCGCTCGTCCTCATGCTCCTCGGGATGGTCCTGCTCCAGCGCATGGGGCTCTTCTGGCTCGGGACCGGGCTGAGCCTCGGCGCTGTCGCGTCCTATCGGCTCTCGGACGCCGGGAGGCGTCGGGTCTTGCTCGCGAGGTGGGCATGGGTCGGGCCCCTGGCCGTGCTCGTCGTCGCGCTCCTACTTCGTTCCTGGGATCTGGCGGCGTTCGCGATGGGCGCAACGCTCCCCCTCGCGGATCTCCGGGTGACGGCCTGTGGGGAGGAGGCCTAGGTGTACTTCCCACGAACGTCGTTTACACGCAGAGAGCCCCCTCGTTCGGTGTGGGTCAAGGAGATCCGCAGGTGAGCGTGCCGGGGGGTCCCTGGCTGCTGGTGGCACCGGTCCTGCTCGTGGTGTGGACCTGGACCCGGCTCGCCGCCCGGAGGGCCGAGGGGCGAGGGTGGCTCGTTCGCGGCTGGGGTTCGGTAGCCTCGGTCCGTGGCCCCAGAGGGGATCCTGCTCGTGGACAAGCCGGCCGGGATGACCTCCCACGACGTGGTGGACGTCGTGCGGAGGGTCCTCGGCACCCGGAAGGTCGGACACGCCGGCACCCTCGACCCCATGGCCACGGGCCTGCTCGTGCTCGGCGTGGGCCGGGCCGCGCGGCTCCTGCGCTTCCTCGGGGATCTTCCGAAGACCTACGAGGGGGTCGGGGTGCTCGGCGTGCGCACGACGACCCTCGACGCCGAGGGGGAGGTCACGGCCACCGCTCCGGTCGAGGTCACGCGCGAGGAGCTCGAGCGGGCGTGCGCGGGGCTCGAGGGGGAATCGCTGCAGCGCCCCCCGGCCTACTCGGCGGTGAAGGTGGGCGGCCGGAAGCTCTACGAGGCGGCCCGCCGGGGCGAGCACCTGGAGGCCGAGCCGCGCCCGATCCGGGTGGAGCGCTTCGAGGTGCTCGCGTTCGAGCCGCCTCGGTTCGAGTTCCGCGTGACCTGCTCGGGCGGCACGTACGTGCGGGTGCTCGTCGCCGACGTGGGGGAGGCGCTCGGGTGTGGGGCGCACCTCGCGGCGCTGCGGCGCACGGCGATCGGGCTGTTCTCGGTGGAGGAGGCGCGGCCCCCGGCCGACCCCGGACCGCTGCTGCCGCTCGAGCGGGCCGTCGCGCACCTGCCGGCGCTGCGGCTGGAGGAGCCGGAGGAGGCGCGGGCCGCGGCGAACGGGAGCATCCTCGCGCCCGCCGGCCTGGAGGGCCCGTACGCGGTCATCGCGCCCGACGGGCGCCTGATCGGGATCTGGCGTGACGAAGGCGCGCGGGCCAGGCCGGAGATGGTCCTCGCGCCGGGGCCCTGAGGCGAGGGTCGGGTACCCTCGGGGGCCGTGGAGCTCATCCGGGGTCTCGACGCGCTGCCGCCGCCGGACGGGCCGACCGTGGTCACGATCGGCTCCTTCGACGGCGTGCACCTCGGGCACCGGGCCGTGCTCCGGCGGGCGGTGGAGGCCGCCGAGGCCCGCGGGTGCCGCTCGGTGGCCGTGACCTTCGACCGGCACCCCCGCGAGATCCTCACCCCCGGCCGCGAGCCCAGGCTGCTCACGACGGTGGAGCGCCGGGCCGAGCTCGTCGGTGAGCTCGGGATCGACCTCGTCGTGGTCATCGGGTTCACCGAGGAGCTCTCGCGCTGGCTCGCCGAGGAGTTCATCGAGCGGGTCCTCGTGCGGGGCCTCCGCGCCCGTCACGTCGTCGTGGGCGCCGACTTCACCTTCGGGTACAAGGCCCTCGGGACGCCCGAGATGCTCATCCAGCTCGGGCCCTCCTACGGCTTCACCGCCGAGCGGGTGGAGCTCGTGCACCTCGGCGATCGCCGGGTCTCCTCCTCCTCGATCCGCCAGGCCCTGGCCGAGGGGGACCTCGCCTGGGCGGAGCGGGCCCTCGGCCGCCGGTTCGTGCTCGACGGGACGGTCGTCCGGGGGGCCGGCCGGGGCGCGAAGCTCGGCTGGCCCACGGCGAACCTGCGGACCCCGCCGCGGCTGCTCCTGCCGGCGAGCGGGGTGTACGCGGGGCGGGCCTCGGTCCCGAACGGCGAGTACGTGGCGGCGATCAACGTCGGGACGAACCCCACGTTCGGGGTCGAGCCCCTCCACGTCGAGGCCTACCTGCTGGACTTCGAGGGGGACCTGCTCGGTCGACCGATCTCGATCGAGTTCTGGGCGCGCCTGCGGGACGAGGTTCGGTTCGAGACGCCCGAGGAGCTCGCCGCGGCGATCGCCGAGGACGTGCGACGCACCCGCGAGCTCGTGCCGCCCCCGGGGCGTGAGAGACTGAGCAGGTGAGCGGGCGGCACGCCCGGCGTCCCTCGGTCCCCACCCGCCTGCTCGCGATCCTGCTCGTGGGAGCGGCGGGGGGCGCCCTCGCGCTCCAGCGGAGCCTCGCGCCCGAGGCGAGCCCTCCCGAGCCGCCGGAGGCCGCGCTACGTCGAGGTCGAGGGATGGCGGATCGGGCTCGTGGGGGTGGGGCAGGTGCTCGACCCCACGTGGCAGGTGGCCGTCGGCGAGGAGCCCGGCACGGCCGTGGGCCACGACCTCCCCGGGCGCTCCGGGCGATCCGCCGCGCCGAGCGCCGCGCCGACCTCGTGGTCGTGGTCATCCACTGGGGCGTGGAGCTCGACACCGAGCCGAGGCCGTACCAGGTGGCCCAGGCGCACCGGATGGTCGAGTCCGGGGCGGACGTCGTCTTCGGCCACCACGCCCACCGGCTCCAGCCGATGGAGGTGCACCGGGGCCGGCCCATCTTCTACGGGCTGGGGAACTTCGTGTGGCCCCGGCTCTCCCCGCAGGGCGCCCGGACCGCCGTGGCCAGGGTGGTCGTGGAGCCGGACGGCGAGGTCCGGGGTCGGCTGCTCCCGGCCAGCATCGTCTCGGACGGCCACCCCGTGCTCGACCGGTGAGGCGCCCGGCCGCGGGCCCCGGGTCGCCGGGCCGTGACCGGCCTCGCGGCCTGGTAGCCTTGAGCGCTGGATATGGCACTCACGCAGGAAGAGAAGGCGCGGATCATCGCCGAGTACCGGCGGAGCGAGACCGACACCGGCTCCGCGGAGGTCCAGATCGCGGTCCTCAGCAAGCGGATCGCGGACCTCACCGAGCATCTGAAGGTCCACAAGAAGGACCACGCGTCCCGGCGTGGCCTCCTCATGCTCGTGGGGCGGCGCCGTCGGCTCCTCGAGTACCTGAAGCGACAGGACATCGACCGGTACCGGGACGTGATCGCCCGCCTCGGCCTGCGACGGTAGGAGGGCGCACGACGCCCCGAGGGGGGATGCGGACGACCGAGTGACCCCGACCGGAGGTGGGGCACCCCGCGGTCGGTTCTCAGTCGCGAGCCTCCGAGGCGTACGCATCGGTGGTTCACCACTGACAACCGGCCGGGTCCCACCTCCGAGGAGCGCGCGGCGCGACCGCGTCGCGCATGGCACGAGACGCGAGCCGAGCTCGCAAGGAGGAACCAGGGCCGATGGCCATCACCCTTTCCCGGAAGATCGGGAACCAGACCATGGTGTTCGAGACGGGCAAGCTCGCCCATCTCGCGCACGGCTCCGCCGTCGTGACCTACGGCGAGACCCAGGTGCTCGCCACCTGCACGACGGCGGCTCCCCGAGAGGGGATCGACTTCTTCCCGCTCACCGTGGACGTGGAGGAGCGGATGTACGCGGCGGGCAAGATCCCGGGCGGCTTCTTCCGCCGCGAGGGGCGCCCCTCGGAGACAGCGATCCTCGTGGCGCGCCTCACCGACCGGCCGATGCGGCCGAGCTTCGCCGAGGGGTTCCGGGAGGAGGTCCAGATCGTCCTCACGGTGCTCTCGGTGGACATGGCCAACCCCTACGACATCCCCGGCATGAACGCCGCGAGCCTGGCCACGCTCCTCGCGGGCCTTCCGTTCGAGGGCCCCATCGGGGCGGTGCGGATGGGCCTCATCGACGGCGCCTGGACGGTGAACCCGACGTTCCAGGAGCTGGAGGAGGCCGCCTTCGACGTCGTCGTCGCCGGGCGGCGGAACGACCGCGGTGAGATCGACATCCTCATGATCGAGGGCGAGGCGCCCGACAACGCCTGGGCGCTGCTCCACGGCGAGCGGCCGGCCGTGGCGCCGACCGAGGAGGCGGTCGCGGAGGGCCTGGAGGCCGCCAAGCGCGCCATCGCCGAGATGATCGACTTCCAGCGTGAGTTCGTGGCCCGCTGCGAGGTCCGGCCCAGGGAGTGGACGCCGCGCCCGGCCTACTCGCCGGAGACCTACGAGGCCGTGGAGGCCTTCGCGCGCTCGCGCCTGGAGGGCGCCATCGTCCCGGACAAGGCGGAGCGGGAGACCCGGCTCACGCAGCTGAAGGAGGAGCTCAAGGCCCACCTGCTCGAGATCTGGGGCGAGGAGCTCCTCGCGCAGCGCGCAGGGGAGATCGCCCCGGCGTTCAAGGAGCTCCAGAAGCGGGTCATGCGGCGCCGCGTGCTCGAGGAGGGCGTCCGCCTCGACGGGCGCGGCCCCCGCGACATCCGGCCGCTCCACTGCGAGGTCGGCCTCGTGCCGCGGGCCCACGGCTCCAGCCTCTTCCAGCGCGGGGACACGCAGGTCCTGAACGTCACCACGCTCGGGATGCTGCGGATGACGCAGATGATCGACACGCTGGACCCCGAGGAGTCCAAGCGGTACATCCACCACTACAACTTCCCGCCCTTCTCCACCGGCGAGGTGGGCCGCATCGGCAGCCCCCGCCGGCGCGAGATCGGGCACGGGGCGCTCGCCGAGCGGGCCCTCGTCCCGGTGATCCCGACGGAGGAGGAGTTCCCCTACGCGATCCGGCTCGTCTCCGACGTGCTCGCGAGCAACGGGTCCACCTCGATGGCGAGCGTGTGCGCCTCCACCCTCTCGCTCATGGACGCGGGGGTCCCGATCAAGGCGCCCGTCGCGGGGATCGCGATGGGGATGATCGCGGAGGACGGGCGGTACGTGACCCTGACGGACATCCTCGGCGACGAGGACGCCCTCGGGGACATGGACTTCAAGGTGGCGGGCACGCGGGACTTCGTGACGGCGATCCAGCTCGACATGAAGGTCACGGGGCTCCCCGGCGAGGTCCTCGCCGAGGCCCTCCGTCAGGCCCGCGAGGCGAGGCTGAAGATCCTCGACGTCATGCTCGCGACGATCCCCGCCCCGCGCGAGGAGGTGAACCCGAAGGCGCCGCGGATCCTCACGATCCAGATCCCCGTGGACAAGATCGGCGAGGTGATCGGCCCGAAGGGCAAGCGGATCAACGAGATCATCGCGCTCACCGGCGCGGACATCGACATCCAGGACGACGGGACCGTCTTCATCGGCTCCCGCGAGGGCGCGGGCGCCGAGGAGGCTGCCCGGATGATCGAGGAGATCGCCAACCCGCGGCCCCTCCAGGTGGGCGAGACCTTCACCGGCAGGGTGGTGAAGCTGGCCACCTTCGGCGCCTTCGTGAACCTCGTGCCGGGCCGGGATGGCCTGGTCCACATCTCGAAGCTCGGTCGGGGCCGCCGGCTCTCCAGCATGGAGGAGTCCGGGCTGAAGGAGGGCGACACCATCGAGGTCCAGATCCAGGACATCGACGCGATGGGCAAGATCAGCCTGCGGCCGATCGGTCCGGAGTGGGAGGCCCCCGAGGGGTCCGAGGCCGAGGCGCATCCGACCGAGCGGCGGCCCGAGGGCGAGCGGCGCGCGGAGGGGGAGCGGCGGCCCCGTCGGCGCCCGCGTCGTGACCGCGGCCGGGGCGAGCGCCGGGACGGCTGACCGGCATGCCGATCCGGCGCACGGGCTTCGGCTCGGGGCTGCGGGTCGTCACCGAGCGCATGCCGGGGGTGCGCTCGGTGGCGCTCGGCTTCTGGGTGCTCGCGGGCTCGCGCGACGAGCCCCCCCGGATCAGTGGGGCCAGCCACTTCCTCGAGCACCTGCTGTTCAAGGGGACGCGGACCCGCAGCGCCACGGACATCGCGGAGGCCTTCGACGCCGTGGGCGGCGACGTGAACGCGTTCACGGCCAAGGAGTACACGGCCTACTACGCGCGGGTGCTCGACCGGGACCTGCCGATGGCCGTCGAGCACCTCGCCGACATGATCCAGAACTCGGTGCTGCGCCCGGCGGACGTCGAGTCCGAGCGGCAGGTGATCCTGGAGGAGATCAACGTCCACGAGGACACCCCCGACGACCTCGTCCACGACCTGTTCACCGAGACCCTCTGGCCGGGGCACCCGCTCGGGCGCCCGGTGCTCGGCACGCGCGAGAGCGTGCGCGCGGCCTCGCGCGAGCAGATCCGCCGCTTCTACCGCCGCCACTACGTGCCCGGCAACCTCGTGGTGGTGGCGGCCGGCAGCGTGGACCACGAGGAGCTGCTGCGCCTGCTCGGCGAGGTGATGGACACCGGCCCCGTGCTCGAGGACGGCCCGAGCAACTTCCATCTCCGGGCGGGGGAGCGCGCGCCCAGGCCCTCCGGTCGCTCCCGGACCGTCCGGCGACGGACCGAGCAGGCCCACATCTGCGTGGGGACGAACGGCCTCTCGCGGCAGGACCCGGACCGGTTCGCCTTCGGGATCGTGAACGTCGCCCTGGGCGGGGGCATGTCCTCCCGCCTGTTCCAGGAGGTGCGGGAGCGGCGGGGGCTCGCCTACTCGGTGTACAGCTACCACACGATGTACGCGGAGGCCGGCCTGTTCTGCGCCTACGCGGGGACGACCCCGGCCCGGGCCAAGGAGGTGCTCGGCCTGATCCGCCGCGAGATCGAGGACGTCGCCGAGCACGGGCTCAGCGACGAGGAGCTGGAGCGGGCCCGGGGGCACGTGAAGGGGGCCCTCGTGCTCGCCCAGGACGACCCGGGGAGCCGGATGTCGCGCCTGGGACGCTCCGAGATCGCCCACGGCGAGGTCCTCACCGTGAGCGAGATGCTCCGTCGCTTCGACCGCGTGACCACGGAGGACGTGCGTCGGGTCGCCGCGCAGGTCCTCGGGCAGCCGATCTCCGTCACGGTCCTCGGACCCTTCCGGGAAGGGGTGATCGCATGATCCGCGTCGGTGTCATCGGGGCCTGCGGACGGATGGGCCAGATGGTCTGCCGCGCCGTGGCGGCGCAGCCCGACCTCGCCCTCGTCGCGGCGATCGATCGCTCCCGGGTCGGCCAGTCCATCGGGCCGCTCATCGGCGACCCCAGGATCGACGTGCCGATCACCGAGGAGCTCCACCGCCTGCTCGAGGCCGAGGTCGAGGTCGCCGTGGACTTCACCCACCCCGACGTCGTGATGGACAACATCCGCTGGTGCATCACGCACGCGATCCACCTCGTCGTGGGGACCACCGGGATCGGCGAGGCGGATCTCGAGGAGATCCGCTCGCTCCTCGAGTCCGAGGGCTCGGAGTCCAACGTGATCGTGGCGCCCAACTTCGCCCTCGGCGCCGTGCTCATGCAGCGGTTCGCCGCGCAGGCCGCCCGGTTCTTCCCCGCCGTGGAGGTGATCGAGCTCCACCACGACGGCAAGGCCGACGCGCCCTCGGGGACGGCGCTCGCCACGGTCCGGCGGCTGCTGGAGGAGCGGCGCGAGGCCTACCGGGGGCCGGGCGCCGAGAGCCTCCCCGGGGTCCGCGGCGGGGAGCTCGAGGGCGTGCGCGTCCACTCGGTGCGGCTGCCGGGCCTCGTGGCCCACCAGGAGGTGATCTTCGGCGGCCCGGGTCAGACGCTCACGATCCGCCACGACTCGACGGACCGCTCCTCGTTCATGCCCGGGGTGCTCATGGCCGTGCGGGCGGTGATGACCCGCCCCGGCCTCACCGTGGGCCTCGAGCCCCTGCTCGACCTCCCGGAGGTCCCGTGAGCCTGCGGGTGGTCTGCGCCTTCGCCCATCCGGACGACGACACCTACGGGGTCGGGGGGACGATGGCGATGCTCGGGGAGCGCGTCGAGCTCACCGCGGTGCTCGCCACGAGCGGGGAGGCGGGGGAGATCGCGGACCCGAGCCTCGCCACGCGGGAGACCCTCGGGGCGGTGCGCGAGGCCGAGGACCGGGCCTCCTGGGCCGCCCTCGGGCTCGCGCCGGAGCTCCGGTTCCTGCGGTACCCCGACGGACGGGTGACGGACGTGCCCCCCGAGGACCTCGTCGGCGCCCTCGTCGAGGTCCTCCTCGAGGTGCGACCGACCGTCGTCGTGACCTTCGGGCCGGACGGGATCACCGGGCACCCCGACCACGTGGCCGTGGGTCGGGCGGCGACCGAGGCCTTCCACGTCGCGCGCCGGGAGCTCGGGGAGGGCCCCCAGCGCCTGCTGTACACGGTGCTCTCCGAGGAGCGCGTGGCGGGGCTGCGGGAGGCCCTGCGAGCCCGGGGGGTGGACCCGCTGGATCCCCTCCAGCCCCTCGCCCCGCGTGGCGTGCCGGCGGAGCGCGTCGGGATCGTCGTGGACTGCTCGGCGGTGCTGCAGCGCAAGGTGGAGGCGCTGCGGTGCCACCGGACGCAGGGGGAGCTCGAGGACCTGCCCTACGAGCTGTGGCCGGTCGTGCTCGGCCGGGAGGAGTTCGAGGTGGCTTACCCGGAGCGCCCGCCCGGGGCGCCGGTGCTCCATGACCTCCTCCAGGGCATCGCCGGGGCGGACCGATGAACGTGGAGATCCGCACGATCGCCCAGGATGAGCTCGAGGCCTGGGTGCGGGCGAACGAGGCGGCCTTCGGCTCGGATGCGGAGCCCGAGGAGATCGCGCGCGAGCGCGAGGTGACGGAGCTCGACCGGGCCTTCGCCGCCCTCGACGGCGAGGAGATCGTCGGCACGGCCGCCGCCTACTCGCTCTCGATGCGCGTCCCGGGCGGCGCCGACGTGCCCACGGCGGGGGTGACGATGGTGGGCGTGAAGCCGAGCCATCGCCGTCGGGGCATCAACACCGCGATGATGCGCCGCCTCCTTGACCAGGCCCGGGAGCGCGGGGAGCCGCTCGCCGCCCTGTTCGCCTCGGAGGCGGGGATCTACGGGCGGTTCGGCTTCGGGATGGCGACGCTCCACGGATCGATCGAGCTCGAGACGACCCGCGCGGCCTTCGGGCCCTGGTACCGGCCGTCGGGGCGCGTCCGCCTGCGCTCCCTCGACGAGGCGATCGCGACCCTCGTCGAGATCTACGCGCGGGCCCGCGAGGAGCGCCCCGGCGCGATCGCGCTCGACGAGCGCCGCATGCGCTACGCGCTCCACGACCACGGCGAGGAGCGGCGCCTGCCCTACTTCGTCGCCGTCCACGAGACCGATGGGCGCCCGGACGCCTACGCCGTCTACAAGGTCAAGCACGCCTGGCCGAAGGGGATCCCCAGCAACGAACTCATGCTCTACGACCTGCAGGCCACGACCCCGCAGGCCTACGCGGACATTTGGCGGTTCGTCCTGGACGTGGACCTTGTCTCGCGCGTCACGGCCTGGCACCGCCCGGCCGACGAGCCCCTCCTGCACCTGCTCGTCGACCCCCGTCGGGCCCGCTTCACCTTGCGCGACGGGCTGTGGGTGCGGCTCGTGGACGTCCCGGGGGCCCTCGCGGCCCGGGGGTACGCGGCGCCCGGCCGCCTCGTGCTCGAGGTGCGGGACCCCTTCTGCCCGTGGAACGAGGGCCGCTTCGCGCTCGAGGCGGACGGCGACGGGGCGCGCTTGCTCCGGACCGAGGAGCCGCCCGAGCTCGCCCTGGGCGTGGACGCCCTGGCCGCGGTCTACCTGGGGGGCGTGCGCCTCCACGACCTCGGGTGGGCGGGTCGGGTCGCCTCGACGTGCCCGGGGGCGCTGGAGCTCGCGGACCGCATGCTCGCGACGGCGGCCGCCCCCTGGTGCCCCATGGCCTTCTGAGGGTCAGGCGAGCCCGAGCCCCTGGAGCGCGATCCAGACCCCCAGGGCCCCGAGCCCGAGGGCGAGGACGTCGCCCACGATCCGGAGCCCGCGCTCGCCGATGCGGTGGGCGCCCGCGCCGAGGAGCACCATCACCGAGTCCATGATGGACACCCCGACGAGCAGGGCCAGGGCCGCGGCGATCGCCGTCGGCCGGCCCCCCCTCGCGGTGGCCGACCCGATCACCGCGGCGCCGCTCGTCGCCAGGAACACGTAGACGCCGGGGTTCAACAGGACCGTGACGACGCCCCGCACGGCCGGGTGGAGCCCGGGGGTGGGGGTCTCGTCGGTCTTGGGCCGCCGGGCCTCCCGGAGGGCGTCCACGGCCAGGAGCACGAGGAAGGCGCCCCCCACGACCTGTATCGCGCGCAGGGGCCCCCCCTCGAGCTGGAGGAAGGACAGGCCGGTGGCGAGGGCGAGGAGCATGAGCCCGAAGGTGGCGTTCGCTCCGAGCATGACCCGCAGGCCCCGGCCGACCCCGCCCCGGGCCGCCTCGGAGAACAGGAGCACCTGCACCGGCCCCGGGGAGGTCCCGAGGGCGATGCCGAGCCCGAAGGCGGCGAGGGGGACCGAGAGCTCCACGGCCTACGCGGGCCCCCGCTCCGGTCCGCCCGCCCGCGCTTCGTGTAGCATGGCCGGCCGTCCATGCAGACCCCTCGCGCGCTCCCGGCCGTCCTCGCCCTGGTCCTCGGCCTCGGGGCCGTGGCCTGCACGGGGGCATCGGGGGAGCCCGACGGGGAGCGGAGCCCCACGGGCCCGACGGCGCCGGTGATCCGTCCAGGTCGCTCCGGCGTGTTCCGCTACGTGAACGCCGGGCTGGCCGCCACCCTGGACCTCACGAAGGGGACCCTGGAGATCGACAACGGCACCGACCACGACGTGGGCGAGCCGAGCTTCTACGTCCTCGACGCCCTCGACGGGCACCGCACGGACGGGCGGGTCATCGACCCGGCGCCGATCCCCGCGGGGGAGCGCGCCACCTTCCGGATCGAGCTCGACGTCCCCCGCAAGGACATCGGCCTCGTGATCCTCGTCCTGGGCCGCGACAACTACGGGGCGTTCGTCCAGACCTAGCCCCCCTCCCGCGAGCGCGGCTCCTCCTCGCCGGCCTCCACGCGAGCGAGGACGAAAAGCAGGTCCGACAGCCGGTTCAGGTAGCGGAGCACGGGCTCGCCGACGGGGGAGCCCGCCTCCCGCATCGCGACGGCGCTGCGCTCGGCCCGCCGCACGACGGCCCGGGCCACATCGAGCGTCGCCGACACGGGGTTCGCCCCCGGCACGACGAAGGCCGCTGGGAGAGGGTGGGCCAGGACGAGCTCGTCGATCCGGGTCTCCAGGCGCTCGACCATCGCGTCGGTCACGAGGGAGACCCCGGGTTCGAGCCGGTCCCGGTTCGCCGGATCGGCGGCGAGGTCCGCGCCCACGACGAAGAGCTCCCGCTGCAGCTCGAGGAGGTCCCGCCGGAGGCGCTCGTCCGCGGCGAGGGCCCGGGCGAGCCCGATCGCCGCCACCGTCTCGTCCACGTCCCCCGAGGCCGCGGCGGCCGGGTGGGCCTTGGAGATGCGTCCGCCGAACAGACGGCCGGTGGTCCCGTCGTCGCCGGTCCTCGTGTAGATGCCGGGCACGGGCGTATCCTACGGCAGAGGTCCGGGCCCGCCGGGGCCCGGCGGCGGTCGGTGGCCCGCCCGGCCGCGGGTGGACGCGAGGGGCCGGAGATGGCGCAGGAGGAACGGGTTCCCCGGGGTGAGCGGGCGGCGCATGCGGCTCGCGCAGCTCTGGTGGCGCTCATGCGCCAGGCGCTCCCCGTCGCACTCGTTCAACATGTGGCTCGTGTGACCCTTGTGGCGCGAGGGCCGACGCTGCTAGCATGCCGGGCGCTGCCCGGGGACGCGGGCGCGTCCGCATCCACCGTCGGAGGACCGAGGAGGCAGCATGGGCGGTAGGTTCGGGGCGGTCATCACCGCCATGGTCACCCCCTTCCGCGAGGACCACTCGCTGGACCTGGATCGCGCGCAGGAGCTCGCCTCGGAGCTGCTCTCGAGCGGCTCGGACGCGCTCGTCGTGGCCGGGTCCACGGGGGAGTCCCCGACGCTCACCCACGACGAGAAGCTCCGGCTGTTCCGCGCGGTGATCGAGGCCGCCGAGGGCCGGGGCAAGGTCCTGTGCGGGACGGGCACCTATAGCACGGCCGAGACCATCGAGCTCTCCCGGGGCGCCGAGGAGCTCGGGGCCGACGGGCTCCTGCTCGTCGCGCCCTACTACAACAAGCCGCCCCAGCGGGGCCTCCTCGAGCACTTCCGGCTCGTCGCCGCCGCCGTGGACATCCCGATCCTCGCCTACAACATCCCCGGGCGCACCGGCGTCCGGATCGAGCACGACACGCTCCTCGCGATGGCCGAGATCCCCAACGTGGTCGGGGTCAAGGACTCCACCGGCGACTTCCAGGCGATCTCCCGGCTGATCAGCGAGGCCCCCACCGACTTCGAGGTCTACTCGGGCGACGACTGGGCCACCTTCGGGTACGTCTGCCTCGGCGCGGTTGGGGTCGTCTCCGTCGCCGCCCACCTCGTGGGGGAGCGGATCCGCCGGATGATCGAGCTCATCGGATCCGGCGATGTGCCGGCGGCGCGCAAGCTCCACGAGGAGCTCACCCCCCTGTTCAACGCCCTGTTCATCACGAGCAACCCCATCCCCGTGAAGACCGCCCTGGAGCTCATAGGGCGCCCCGTGGGGCCGCCACGACTCCCGCTCGTGCCCGCCACCGCCGAGGAGCGGGCGCGGATCCACCAGGCCCTCGCCGATGCCGGGCTCGCCTAGCGCCGCCGCCGAGAGCCCTGCCCGCGTCGTGTTCCTCGGGGGCGTGGGGGAGGTGGGGCGCAACATGGCCTGCGTCGAGCTCGCGGGCCGGGTGCTCATCGTGGACGTCGGCCTGTCCTTCCCCACCCACGACCAGCCCGGCGTGGACCTCGTCCTGCCGGACTTCGAGTACGTGCGGGGCCGGCGCGACGACGTGGAGGCCGTCGTGCTCACCCACGGCCACGAGGACCACATCGGGGCCCTCCCGTACCTGCTCCGGGAGTTCGCGGGCCGGGTGCTGCCCGTGTACGGCACGGCCTTCACCCTCGCCCTCCTCGAGGGCAAGCTCGAGGAGCACGGCGTCCGGGACCGGGTGGACCTGCGGACGGTGCGGCCGGGGGAGGGCGTCACGGTCGGCCCGTTCTCGATGCGGTTCATCCGGGTCACCCACTCGATCCCCGACGGGGTGGCGGTGGCGATCGACACCCCCTTCGGCTCCATCCTGCACACCGGGGACTTCAAGATCGACCAGACGCCGCTGGACGGGCGGCCCACGGACCTCCACGCGCTCGCTGAGGAGGCGGGACGGGGCGTCCACCTGCTGCTGTCGGACTCGACGAACGCCGAGGAGGCCGGGTACACGGCCTCCGAGCGCCGGGTCGGCCCGGTCCTCACGGACATCGTGGCGCGGGCGCCGCAGCTCGTGGTGGTGGCCTGCTTCAGCAGCCACATCCACCGCATCCAGCAGGTCGTGAACGCGGCCCGGGCGAACGAGCGCGTCATCGCGTTCCTCGGGCGCTCGATGCACCAGAGCGTGGCCGCGGCCCGGCGCCTCGGGCTGCTCACCGTGCCCGACGAGGACGTCCTGCCCATCGAAGAGCTCGCGTCCTTCGACCCCTCCCGGGTCGTGGTGATCTGCACGGGCTCCCAGGGGGAGCCCCTGTCGGCCCTCTCGCTCATGGCGGCCCGCGAGCACAAGTGGGTTCGGCTGCGCGAGGGGGACGTCGTCGTCCTCTCGAGCAGCCTGATCCCCGGCAACGAGCCGGCGATCCACCGCGTCATCGACGGGCTGTACCGGACCGGGGCGGACGTCTTCCACCTGCCGGCCGCACCGGTCCACGCGAGCGGCCACGCCGCCGCGGAGGAGCTGCGGCTCATGCTCTCCCTGGTGCGGCCCCGCTGGTTCGTCCCGATCCACGGGGAGCGGCGGCACCTCGCCCACCACGCGAAGCTCGCCACCGAGGTCGGCATCCCGCCCGAGCGGGTGCTGATCTGCGAGGACGGGGACGTGCTCGAGGTGGGGGAGAAGGTGCGGATCGCCGAGCGGGTCCCGGCGGGGATGACCTTCGTGGACGGCCTGGGGATCGGGGACGTCGGCGAGGTCGTGCTCCGGGACCGTCGCAAGCTCGCGGGGGAGGGGGTGGTCGTGGTGGTCGTGGCCATCGATGCCCACCACGGGCAGCTCGTCTCCGGCCCGGACATCGTGAACCGGGGCTTCGTCTTCGAGGAGACGGCGGGCGACATCCTTGAAGCGGCGCGGGAACGCGTCATGCTGTCCCTGCGCGAGAGCGCCGAGGCCGAGGTGACCGACCCCGGCGTGCTCGAGCAGAACATCCGGCGCGTGCTGGGCCGGTACTTCTACGAGGTGACCCAGCGCAAGCCGGTGATCCTGCCGGTGATCCTGGAGGTGTGATGGGCAAGGCGACGCGGGGCCCCCGCGGGGGCGGGCGGGGCTCGGTGCGCGAGCACCTGCGGCCGTGGGCGAGGGACGCCCTAGGGATCGGCCTCGTCGTGCTCGCCGTGATCGCGGCGCTCGCGCTGTGGTTCGACGCCGCCGGGGTCCTGGGGCGCGGCATCGCGTGGGTCCTGCGGGGGGCGATCGGGCTCGCCGCCGCCGTCGTGCCCCTCCTCGCCCTGTACTGGGGGGTGGTGCTCCTGCGGGGGGTCGCCGGGCAGGAGCGGCCGCGGATGGCGATCGGATTCGGGATCGCCCTCGTGGGGATCCTCGGGCTGCTCTCGCTCGGGCGCGGCAACCCGACGCCGATGGACGGGGTCGAGGCCCTCGCCCGCGCGGCCGGGCTCGTGGGGGCCCTCGTGGCCTGGCCCGTCGGCCGGCTGCTCTCGCGCGTGGGCGCGGCGGTCGTGCTCGCGGGCGTCGCGCTCCTCGGGGGGCTCGTGTTCACCGGGACGCCCCTCGCGGCCCTCGGGCGGCGCGTCCGCGAGGCGCTCCCACGCCGGCGCCCCGAGGCGGCTCCCGAGGCGACCCCGAGCCCGGAGCCGCGGCGCCCGCGCCGGCGGGCCGAGCGGCCGGCGCCGACCGAGCCCGAGCTCCCCGTCCGCGAGCTCCCGGCGGAGCCCGAGCCCGCCCCGGAGCCCGAGCCGATCGAGGTGCCCGAGCTCGTGCGCCCCAGGGGCGGTCGGTACCAGCTGCCGCCCATCGACCTCCTGCGGACCTCGCCGCCGCCCGCGGCGAGCGGCCGCGACGAGGCGCACCAGCGGGAGGCCCTGGAGCGCACGTTCCACACCTTCGGCGTCCGCGCCCACGTGACCGCGGCTCACCGCGGCCCCACGGTCACCCTCTACGAGGTGGAGGTCGAGGCGGGCACGAAGGTGAACAAGGTCCTCGCCCTCGCGGACGACATCGCCTACGCGCTCGCGACCCCCGACGTCCGGATCATCGCCCCGATCCCGGGGCGCTCGGCGCTCGGCGTGGAGGTGCCGAACAAGGTCCGGGACTTCGTCATGCTCGGGGACATCCTGCGGTCGCGGGCGGCGAAGGAGGACCGGCACCCCCTGTCGGTGGCCCTCGGGAAGGACGTGCACGGGCGGGCGCAGATGGTGAACCTCGCCCGGATGCCGCACCTGCTCATCGCCGGGGCGACCGGCGCGGGCAAGTCGAGCCTCATCAACTCGTTCATCACCTCGATCCTCATGCGCACGACGCCGGACGAGGTGAAGCTCGTCCTCGTGGACCCCAAGCGCGTGGAGCTCTCGCACTTCGCCGACCTGCCCCACCTGCTCATGCCGGTCATCGTGCACCCGAAGCGGGCCGCCGAGGCCCTGGCGTGGGTCGTGCGGGAGATGGAGCAGCGCTACGAGGTCCTCGCGATGGTCGGCGTCCGCGACATCGACGGCTACCGGCAGGGCCTCGCCGAGGGCACCCTCCGGATCCCGCCGGGGCAGGAGGAGCGGGTCGTGGACTTCCCCTACCTCCTCGTCGTCATCGACGAGCTCGCCGACCTCATGATGGTGGCGCCGCGGGAGGTGGAGGACGCCATCTGCCGCATCGCGCAGATGGCCAGGGCCGTGGGGATCCACCTCGTGGTGGCCACGCAGCGCCCGAGCGTGGACGTCGTGACCGGGCTCATCAAGGCGAACATCCCGAGCCGGATCGCGCTCATGACCTCGAGCCAGGCCGACTCCCGCGTGATCCTCGACATGAACGGGGCCGAGAAGCTCGTCGGCCACGGGGACATGCTCTTCGCGCCCTCCACGGCCTCCAAGCCGACGCGCCTGCAGGCCGCCTGGGTGACGGAGAAGGAGATCCAGCAGGTGGCCGAGTGGATCCGGGCCCAGCGCGAGCCGGAGTACCAGGCGAGCGTCGAGGGTCTCGGGCGTCCGCCGGCCGAGGGCGAGGGGGAGGACCTGGAGGGGGACGACGAGCTCCTGCAGCAGGCCGCCGAGCTCGTGATCCGCTCCCAGCTCGGCTCGACGAGCATGCTCCAGCGCAAGCTGAAGATCGGCTTCGCCCGGGCGGGCCGGATCATGGACCTGCTCGAGGAGCGGGGGATCGTGGGGCCCTCCCAGGGCTCGAAGGCGCGCGACGTGCTCATCACCCCCGAGGAGTGGGAGGAGATGCGCTCCGCCCACACGGGGGGCTGAGCGCCGGGGGCCGGCTCAGGTCCCGCGCGCCGCGGCGCGGGCCTCGGCGATGACCGCGAGCGCCTCGGCCCGGTCGCCGAAGCCCTCGACGCCGACCTTGTGGCCCTCCAGGTCCTTGTAGACGGCGAAGAAGTGCTCGATCTCGTTCAGGAGGTTCGGGTTCAGGTCGCCGAGGTCCCTGATCTGGGACCACATGGGGTCCCGCAGGGGCACGCAGAGGATCTTCTCGTCCGGCCCCTTCTCGTCGCGCATGCGGAACAGGCCGATGGGGCGGGCCCGGATGCGGCAGCCGGGGAACGTCGGCTCCCCCACGAACACGAGGGCGTCGAGGGGATCGCCGTCCGCCCCCAGGGTGCCCTCGATGAAGCCGTAGTCGGCGGGGTACTGCATCGAGGTGAAGAGCATCCGGTCGAGGACGATCCCGCCCACCGCGGGGTCGTACTCGTACTTGTTCCGCGAGCCCTTGGGGATCTCGACGACGACGCTGACGGTGTCGGCCTCCACGCCCCGAGGCTACACGGGGTCGAGGCCCCGTGGCGGCTACCATAGGGCGGTTCCTCCGGGAGGTCCACGGTGGGCAAGGGGATCGGGTCGGCCCTGCGCGAGGTGCGCGAGCGGCGCGGCGTCTCGTTGCTCGAGGCGGCGCGGGACACCCGCATCCGTCCCGACCACCTGGAGGCGCTCGAGGCCGAGGAGTTCGACCGGCTCCTCGGCGAGGTCCACGTGCGTGCGTGCCTGCGGACCTACGCCACGTACCTCGGGGTCTCGCCCGAGCGCGTCCTGGAGCGGTACGGGGCGCCGGAGGCGACCCCCGAGGCCCCGCCGCCCCGGCTGACCACGGATCCGGCCATCCGGCTGCCGCGCCGCCGCGACGACGCGCGCCTGCTCGTCATGGTGGCGGCGGCGATCCTCCTCCTCGCGGGGGCCTTCGGCGTGCTCTCGGCCAGGGACCCCGCGCCCGAGCCCGCGGACCTGCCCTCCAGGGCCGCCACGGCCGCGGCGGTCGCTCCGCACGAGATCGAGGTGGCCCTGCTCGCGCTGGAGCCCGTCGAGGTCACGGTGACGATCGACGGGGCGGAGCCGCAGACCTACGAGCTTCGGGCCGGGGAGGGACGGTCCTTCGCCGCCGAGGCGACCCTGCGCGTGCGCCTGGATCGGGGCGCCTCGGCGCAGGTCGTCGTGAACGGGAAGGACCTCGGCACGCCGGGCCGGCCGGGCCGCCCCTGGTCCTCGACGTTCCGGTACGAGGCGCCGGAGGGCTGAGCCCGTGCGCGCCGAGATCGTCGCCATCGGGACGGAGATCCTCCTCGGCCAGATCCCGAACACGAACGCGCGGTGGATCAGCGAGCGACTGGCCGGGATCGGGGTGGACGTCCTGCACCACCAGGCGGTCGGGGACAACGTCGAGCGGATCGTCGAGGCGCTGCGCCTCGCGCTCTCCCGCGCGGACGTGGTGATCGCGACCGGCGGCCTCGGGCCCACCCAGGACGACGTGACCCGGGAGGCCCTGGCGCGCCTGGCGGGTGTCCCCCTGGAGCGGTGGCCCGAGCTCGAGGAGCGGCTTCGGGCCCGGTGGGCCGCGACCGGGCGGGAGATGCCGCCGTCCAACCTCGTCCAGGCCGACGTGCCCCGGCAGGCGAGGGTGATCGAGCCCAAGCGCGGCACCGCGCCCGGCCTCGTCCTCGAGGTGGGGGGCGGGCGCGTCTACGCGCTCCCGGGGGTCCCCGCGGAGATGGAGGAGATGATGGAGGGGACGGTCCTCCCCGAGCTCGCCGCCCTCGCCGGGCCCGCCGCGCTCGTGTCCCGGACGCTCCGGTGCGTGGGGATCCCGGAGTCCCGGGTGGCCGAGCTCCTGGACGACCTGTTCCGGACGCGGACGAACCCGACGGTGGCCTTCCTCGCGGGCGGTGGGGAGGTGCAGGTCCGCCTCACGGCCAAGGCGGCGGGGCGCGAGGAGGCCGAGGCGCTGCTCGCGCCCGTCGCGGAGGAGGTCCGCGCGCGGCTCGGGGACGTCGTCTACGGGGAGGGGGAGACCCCCCTCGAGGAGGTCGTCGTCGGCCTCCTCGCCGGGGCCCGCCGCACGCTCGCGGCGGCGGAGTCCCTCACGGGGGGCGGGCTCGGGGCCCGGATCACCTCGGTCCCGGGCGCCTCGGCCGTGTTCCTCGGGGCTGCGGTGACCTACGATGTCGCGGCCAAGCGCACCCTGCTCGGCGTGCCGGCCGAGGTGCTCGAGCGGGAGGGGCCGGTGAGTCGGGCCTGCGCGGCGGCGATGGCGGGGGGGGCGCGTCGCCTGTTCGGGGCGGACCTCGGCGTGGCGCTCACGGGGGCGGCGGGGCCCGAGCCGCACGGGGGCGCGGAGCCGGGCGTCGTGTGGGTGGCCCTCGAGGGCGACGGGCTCGCGCACGAGCGCTCGCTCCGCTGGCCCGGGGACCGAGCCTTCGTCCGCCGGCTGGCCGAGCAGGCGGCCCTCGACCTCGTCCGGCGGCACCTCGCGGGGCTGCCGCTGCCGGCGTGATGGCCCGGGACCGGGCGAGCCGCCCCGAGGCGCGGCCGCTGCGCCTGTTCGTCGCGGTCGACGTGCCGGAGGACGTCCGCGAGCTCGTGGACCGGGGCGTGGCCCCGATCCGCGAGCGCTACCCGGAGGGCCGGTGGGTGCCGGTGCGCAACCAGCACGTGACGCTGAAGTTCCTCGGCGCGACCTGGCCCCGGCTCCTCGAGCGCGTCCTCGGGGCCGTGGGCGAGGTCGCCGCGAGGCACCCGGCCTTCGAGACGCGCGTCGCGGGCCTCGGGGCGTTCCCCTCGCCGCGGCGCGCCCGGGTGCTCTGGGCGGGGCTGGAGGACCCCGCGGGGCGGCTCGCCGCGATCGCGGGGGACCTGGAGGCGGGGCTCGCGCCGGAGTTCCCCCCGGAGCGCAGGCCTTTCGCCGCGCACCTCACCGTGGCCCGGTTCGACCCCCCGGTGGCGCTGGCCGAGGACCTGCCCGAGGTGGGCCTGGAGAGCCGTCCCTTCGAGGTGGCCTGGCTCGTCGTGTACCGGAGCCGCCTGCGGCGCCCCGCGCCCGTCTACGAGCCGGTCGCCACGTTCCCCCTCGGGGAGGCTTGACCCCGAACACCTGTTCGAGTACCTTCTGCCTTGCCAGGTCGGCTCGACAGGGGTGTAATCACAGGGGTGTGATCGATGTCGGACCCTCGCGGTAGCGTCCATCCCGCAGGAGGGGAGGGGCTCGCCGGCGGGGCCCGGTGGGCCGGACGCCAGGAAGGAGTGCAGCGGATGGACCGGGAGAAGATGCTGGACGTCGCGCTCGCCCAGATCGAGAAGCAGTACGGGAAGGGCGCGGTGATGCGGCTCGGCGAGCACCCGATGGGGGCCGGGATCTCCGTGATCCCGACGGGCTCGCTCGCGCTCGACATCGCCCTCGGCGTCGGGGGGATCCCGCGGGGGCGCATCATCGAGGTCTTCGGCCCCGAGGGCTCGGGCAAGACCACCGTGTGCCTCCACATGATCGCGGAGGCGCAGCGGCGGGGCGGGATCGCGGCCTTCGTGGACGCCGAGCACGCCCTGGACCCCACGTACGCCCAGCGGCTCGGGGTGAACATCGACGAGCTCCTCGTCTCGCAGCCGGACTCGGGGGAGCAGGCGCTCGAGATCGCCGACCTGCTGGTCCGCTCGGGGGCGCTCGACATCATCGTGGTGGACTCGGTCGCCGCCCTCGTGCCCCGGGCCGAGATCGAGGGCGAGATGGGGGACTCCCACGTCGGCCTCCAGGCCCGCCTGATGTCCCAGGCCATGCGCAAGCTCGCCGGGTCCCTCGCGCGCTTCGAGACGACGGCGGTGTTCATCAACCAGCTCCGCGAGAAGATCGGCGTGATGTTCGGCAACCCCGAGACGACGCCCGGGGGGCGGGCGCTGAAGTTCTACGCCTCGGTCCGGCTGGACGTGCGCAAGGTGGAGAACCTGAAGGACGGGGCGGACATCATCGGCTCGCGCACGCGGGTGAAGGTCGTGAAGAACAAGGTCGCGCCGCCCTTCCGGCAGTGCGAGTTCGACATCCTCTACGGCCAGGGGATCTCCAAGGAGGGGAGCCTCCTCGACGTGGGCGTGGACATGGAGATCATCCGCAAGAGCGGCGCCTGGTTCACCTACGAGGGTGACCAGCTCGGCCAGGGCCGGGAGAACGCCCGCCAGTTCCTCGTGGAGCACCCCGAGATCGCGGCGGAGATCGAGCGGCGGGTGCGGCAGGCCGTGGGGCTCGCCACCTTCGGCCCCGAGGACGAGGCGCCGGTGGTCGTGCCCGAGGCCGCCGCGAAGGCCCCGGGCCGCAAGGGGGCCGAGGCGCGGGAGGCCACGGGGGCTCCCGCCGGCTGATGGGCAGGGTGCCGGGGCGCGCGACGGCTCGCGAGCCCGCCGCGCGCCTGGACTGCCACGAGCGGGCCCTGCGCCTGCTCGCCGTGCGACCCCGGTCGCGGCGCGAGCTCCGGGACCGGCTCCTCTCGGCGGGCTTCCAGCCGGGGGAGGTGGAGGAGGAGCTCGCCCGCCTCGAGGCCGTGGGGCTCGTGGACGACGATCGGTTCGCGCGGGCGGTGGCCGAGCGGGAGCTCGTGCGCCGAGGGGCGGGGGCGCGGGCGGTGATCGCGGCCCTCGGGGCCCGGGGCGTGGACCGAGCCACGGCGGAGGCCGCGATCGCCCAGGTGACGGCGGCCGAGGGCGTCGCGGCCGAGGCGGAGCGGGCCATGGCGCTCGCCCTGGCCCGCGCCGGGCGGCTCGGAGGCCTGCCGCCGGAGCGGGCCTACGCGCGCCTGGTCGCGTTCCTGCTCCGCCGGGGGCACGCGCCGGAGGTCGCGCGGGAG
>FWWM01001173.1_pt1 | contig 81509 bp, 71 predicted proteins | sample 2228351 | NCBI WGS metagenome assembly FWWM01 (sample SAMEA103939774, study PRJEB20133) | metagenome | reverse complement strand
CAGAGGCTCTGCGCAGGCTGAGGCATCCCAGCCGTGCCAAGCTGTTGAAGGGCTACCTCGAGGAGTGACTTCCGAGCAGGCAAGGGCGGGGCGCACAGCGCCCCGCCCTTGCCTTTTCAGTAGTCGTACTGGCTCACCAGCTTGCCCGTGGCGTCGTACAGCTCGGCCTTGCCCTCATCCGGCCACCTCTCGCTGCAACGCTTTAAGTTTATCGTCGTCGGATCGTCGTCTTCGTCGGCGCTGGAATCGCAGGTGTAGAGGGCAAGGATGCCGTTGACGTCCAAGGTGAGATCCGGAAGGGTGTAGATGTAGCCCGAAGGCAGTTTGACCTTCCAACCCTTGAGCCGGAGGGGCGTATCAAGGTTATTCTGGACTTCGATATACTGTTCGTCGGGCTCGCCGGGCATCACCCAGGTTATTTCTGCAGGAGGCATCTCGTCCTCAGGGGGCACCTCCTCCGTGGGCTGGGGCTCCTCGGTGGGGGCTGGCCCTGAGGTGCCGTACCGCCACTGGTAGTAGTGCCGACCGATGTTGCCCATCTCCACCTGCCAGCCCTGCGGGTTGTCGGGTGTGAAGGTCAGAGCCCTCCTCTCGTACAGCTGTATCAACACCCACTTGGTCTGGCCTCCAACCTTCACCTGTGCCCAGTAGGCCTCCGATATGGGTAAGCCCGTGGCAAAGAAGGTGGGCTCAAAAAGCCGACCCATCACGTAGCCCCCAGACTGGTACACAAGCCCCGAAGAGTTCAGAAACTCCCAGAACACCCCAGGTATGTTGTGCCCAGTCTCAGGCACGTAGTAGACGTACTCGGTGTAATTGCCCAGCCAGCCCGCCTGCCCCACGTTGCCGGACCTGTCCAGGGTCTCCATGACCGCACCTATGCGCTGTTGCACAGGACCCAGAAGCCCCGAAAAGGTGGCATAGGTGGGTCCCTGGGTGTCGTCCGGGTCCCCTGCCACCGGCACCTGGGCCGGGGACCTCTCCTCAAACCTGTCGTCTCCCAGCTGAACCCTGCCCGTCGCCATCTCCTTGGCCAGAAGGCCGTTGGTGACGAACCAGGGCGAGGACCGATCCCCTGCCGGGTTGTTGATCTCCATGCGGCTCTTGTCGAAATACTGGACAAGCCGCCGGCCCCCAGGGGCCTGGTCGTAGGGCTCGTTGGTTGTGGCGAAGGGCTCTGGGCCCCAGAGCCAGGTCCTACTCACCCGTCCCTCGGCTACGGGCCTGTCTGTACGGTTCCATACGCCCTCGAAGGCACTATCGGCGAAGGGCTCAGAAGCCGCCACAACGCTTATCCCCATAAGCAGGGCCAACCCAGCTATGATGCCTACCGCACCCCTACTGCCTATCGACATCCATCTTCCCCCGTTCGCGGCCGCGTCGGTGCAGACGCCTGCGACCTATTTTAGTTAAAACGTCGTGCCTTCCTCAAGGGTGCGGCGCACCTGTGGAGGAGGAACCTTGCCGTGGTGGGGCTTGTGGGCGAGCATCAGAGGGCCTGTGCGGGGGCCTCCTCCTGGAGGTAGAAGTTGTGCTCGTACAGGTCCTGGATGGTGGCCAGGTCGGCTTCCGTAAGGTCAGGCTTTTCCGGTGCGTCAGCGAACTCCCGAAGTTGAGCCTCGTCGTAGATGTTTGGCAGCACGGAGCTCACCGTAGGCTGTGCAAGGATGAACTTGATGGCGGCCTGACCTATGGTCATGTCCCTTCCCCGGGTCAGGAAGCCCAGCTTTTCGAGCTTCTTGAGCCCTTCCACCAGCCACTCCCTGGGCCTGTGGCTCCGGTGGTCGGTGGGTGGGAAGGTAGTTTCCAGGGTGTACTTGCCCTCCAGCAGGCCGGAGGAGTGGGGCACCCTGACCAAAAGCCCGACCCCACGCTCTGCCGCGACCGGAAAGAAGGCGCGGCCCGGATCCTGCTCCAGTAGGTTGTAGATGATCTGGAGGCCCGCTATACGCCTGCGGCGCATAGCGGCCAAGCCCTCCTCCTTCCATCCAATGGCCGGCCCCAGGGCTACCCCGTAGGCCCTGAGCTTGCCCTGGGAGACCATGTATTCCAGGAGCGCAAAGAGGTCGTCCCTCTCTATGGCGTCCATCCTGGCATTGTGGAGCTGATAGAAATCGATGTAGTCGGTGCCCAGGCGCCGAAGGCTCTGCTCCAGGGCAAAGCGCACGAACCCTGGGTCGAAGTTCTGAGGTAGCTCGCGCTGGCCGCGCCGCTGAGCTCCGTAGGAGTAGAAGTCGTATCCGAACTTGGTGGCTATCACAATCTTGTGGCGATGGCCACCCAGGGCCTTGGCCAGGACCTCCTCCCCGTAGCCGTTGCCGTAGGTGTCCGCTGTATCGAAGAAGGTAATCCCCAGATCCAGGGCCAGGCGCAGTAGGCGCACCGCCTTGGTCTCATCCACCTCGCCCCACCAGCCGGTGCTCACGGTCCATACGCCGAAGCCTACCTCCGATACAAGTAGGTCGGTGCTGCCCAGCCTTCGGTACCTCATAACACCTCCCTAGCTATCAGGCGTCCGGGGAGCCGATAAATTATACGGCCGTGGGCTTGTGCTGGGAAAGGGACTGCAGAGCTCTGAGAAGCCGCTCCTTTGCCTCCGCGGCTATAGGTTCAAGCGTCGGATTTCCGGTGATGTTGCCCATGAGTTCGGGGTCCTGGATCTGGACCTCCGTGTGTCCCTCGGACCTGTAGACAATCACGTTGCATGGGAGCAGCAGGCCGACGTTCGGCTCTGCCTCCAGCGCCCTATGGGCAAGGTGCGGGTTGCAGGCGCCCAGGATCATGTAGTCGTCGGTCTCCAGGCCGAGCTTCTGTCTCAAGGTCTCCCTGACGTCGATCTGGGTGATGATGCCGAACCCTTCGGCCTTGAGGGCCTCAGTGACCGCCTCCAAAGCTTGATGGAAGGGTAGCGAGAGGGCTACGCCCATGCCGTAGCGGTGATGGTTTAACATGGCCTCACCTCCTCCGGGCCGACGGATGTTGTGCCGCTCGGGATTTTACACCCTCCACGTACCGTTCTGCCGCGATGGCCGCCGTAGTAGCGTCTCCCACGGCGGTGGTTACCTGTCTGGCCAGTTGGGCCCGCACGTCTCCTGCGGCAAATATGCCTGGTATGGAGGTCTGCATGGTGCTGTCAGTGAGCAGGTAGCCGCCCTCGTCGTGTTCTACGTGTTCCCTGAACAGGTTGGAGTTGGGCTGGAAACCTACGAATATGAAAACGCCGTCCACAAAGAGCCGGTGTATTTCGCCGTTCCTTTCGAAGAAGAGGTACTCCACCCTCTGTGTGCCCCCGATCTCCCTCACATGGGCCGAAGTTATGAGGTGTATCTTGGGGTGTGCCAGGACCCGTTCCTGAAGGATCGGTTGGGCCCGGAAGGTATCCCGTCGGTGGATTAGGTAGATCTCGCGCCCGTACCGGGTCAGGAAGAGGGCCTCCTGGAAGGCCGAGTCACCCCCGCCCACGACAGCGATGGTCCTGTCGTTGAAGAAGGCCCCATCGCAGACGGCGCAGTAGCTTACACCTCTGCCCCGGAACTCCGCCTCGCCCGGAACGCCGAGCCTCTTCGGCTGGCCGCCGGAGGTCACTATCACGGCGTAAGCCCGATATGCCCCTCCCGATGTTCGCACCAATTTTGTCTCCCCCTCGTCTGCGATCTCCTCGACGGTGTCGATGACGATCTTGAGCCCGAACCTCTCGGCATGTCTGACCATGCGCTCGGCCAGCTCAGGACCGCTCACCAGCTCGAAGCCGGGGTAATCCTCTATGGCATCGGTGTTGAGCAGCTCCCCTCCTGGGGCCATGGCCTCTATGGCCAGCACGTCCATGCGGGCCCTGGCGGCGTACAGCCCCGCCGTAAGGCCGGCCGGGCCCGCACCTACAACGATCAGATCCCTCACGCGCTCCGGGACAGATCCTCCCTCCTGTACGATACCGTCCAGACGTATCTCTAGCAACGCTGACGCCTCCCATAGATCTTACAAATACCGTACACGGGTATTTTACCAGCATGGGGAAGGAGGGTCAAGTAGGGCGAGGGTCCTATAATGAGTAGTGAGGATCTGGCCATGACGTTATCTGTTTCCAGGAACCGCTTGAGAATCGTGGCCGTGGTGCTGCCGGTGCTATTCCTCGCGCTGATCGACTTTGCCCGCCATGCCCTCTTCCCGGATCAGATCCACAGCCTGTGGGGGACCCTCGGTTCGGGGGCGGTGGTAACCCTTGGCGCCCTGGCCTTCTCCAGGTTCGTCTTCGGGGTGGTGGACAGGCTTCAGGAAAGGGTAATATCTCAGAACAATGAGCTCATGGTCCTGTACGAGCGGGTGAGGGGTCAGGTACGCCAGCTGAAGGCCCTGCACGGCGTAGCCCAGGGCCTTATAGGGGAGCTTGACACCAACGCCCTCTTGAGCCGCATCGTCGGGGTCAGTCGTGAACTGGTCGCCGCCAGGTACGCTGCCCTTGGGATAGCGGATTCCTCTGGAAAGCTGTTCCGCTTTTTCTTCGACGGTGTGGATGAGGAGACGCGCCGGCTCATCGGCGATCCGCCGATCGGGCGCGGCATTGTGGGATACGTGCTTAAGGAAGGGGTATCTGTGAGGGTGCCTGACATTGCGGCCGATCCCCGTTTTGTGGGCTTTCCACCCCACCATCCCGTGATGCGGAGCTTCCTGGGGGTCCCCCTCAAGATGAAGGGCACCGTCATTGGTGCCCTCTACCTGGCAGACAAGGAGGCAGAAGGGCACTTCACTGACGAGGACGAGGAGCTGGTCAGCCTTTTGGCCAGCCAGGCTGCTGTGGCCATAGAGAACGCGAGGCTCTATCAGGAGGCGATGGCCGTGGCTGCCATGGAGGAAAGGGAGCGCATAGCCCACGACCTCCACGACAATATAATCCAGTCCCTCTATGCCGTGGGCCTCAGCCTCGAGAGGGCCGAGAGGCGCCTCGAGCGAGAGCCGCAGGAGGCCCGAAGGCGCATCGTCCAGGCCATCGAGGAGATAAACGGGATAATGAGGGACATCAGGAACTACATCTTCGGTCTGGGTGCCTCTGACGCCGAGGGTGCCGACCTTTCCACGGCGCTCCAGCAGATCGTCAAGGAGTTCGAGGTCAACTCCTTGGCGGCGGGCCATCTGGAGGTAGGCCCCGAGCTGCCGGAGCTGTCGCTGTCCGCTCGAGCCCACCTTTTGCAGTTCGTCAGGGAGGCCCTGTCCAATGTCCTCAAGCATGCCTCGGCGAAGCAGGTTTGGGTGTCGGTCGGACGATGCGGCAACGAGCTAGTGGCCACCGTGCAGGACGACGGGGTAGGCTTCGAACCCGAAAGGCTTGGGCAGGCGCGCGGATATGGCCTTCGGAACCTGGCTGAGCGGGCCAGGTCCCTCCGAGGCAGCTTCCACGTGGAGTCTGCGCCGGGAGCGGGCACCGTTGTCCTCCTTAGGTTTCCCGTGGACCCGGTGACGGTCGGATGAGGGGCACGGACGCAGTCAGGATAGTCATCGTCGACGATCACGAGGTCGTGCGTATGGGGCTGAAAGCTCTCCTTGAGGACTATCCGGACCTGTCGGTCGTGGGGGAGGCTGGCCTAGCCTCTGAAGCCTTGGAGGTGGTGCGGGCCACCCAGCCGGATGTTGTGATCATGGACGTGAGGCTTCCGGACGGCTCAGGGGTAGGGGCCTGTAGGAGCATAAGGTCCGCTATGCCGCAGGTTAGGGTGTTGATGCTCACCTCTTACGCCGATGACGAGGCCATAGTCTCCTCCATCGTGGCAGGGGCGTCAGGATACATACTCAAGCAGGTACGGGGCAAGGCCCTGGTCGAGGCCTTGAGGACAGTGGCCGCGGGAGGCTCGCTCCTGGATCCTACTGTGACTGAGAAGGTGTTGAACGAACTGCGTAACCTGAGTTCTGGCAAGGACGCGGCAGGCCAGCTCTCGCCCCAGGAGGCCAGGATTGCAGAGCTTGTGGCCGAGGGGAAGTCCAACCGCGAGATCGCTGCTCAGCTGGGCCTTGCTGAGGGCACGGTGAAGAACTACGTGAGCGCTATACTCGCTAAGTTAAACCTCTCCAGGCGAACCCAGCTGGCCGCCAAACTGGCGCGTCACCGGACCACCTCCTGAGTGCCCTCTGCAGGCCCCTTCGGCCAAACTTCAAAGCCGGCAAGTCTGCCCACCTCGACGGGCGCCGCAGGTGGCCTTATGCTGAAGGGCCGCACGTCCTCCGGCCGGATGCCGAGCCCCTGGGCCACCATGGGGATGAGGGTGGGCTCACAGAACCTACCTTGACACGGCCCCATGCCCACCCGCGTGCGGACCTTCAGCGAGTTTAGGTCCGCTACACCGTGGGAGAGAGCGTCCAGTACCTCGGACCAACGCACCCCTTCACAGCGGCATACGGTGGTCGAGGCGGATGCCAAGCGATAGAGCCCTGGGCCGAAGGCTGAAAGGCCGACGAAGCGATCCGCCCAGGCGCGGGCGCCCTCCCATTGGCCCTGTAGGCGGTTCCGAGCCTCGGCTGTGGGCCTGCCCGACCCTCTGAGCCGCTCGAAGGAGCAGATAGCGGCTAGCCTGCCTTCTATCTCGGCCACCTGGACCCCCGCCACGCCGGCCGCCTCTCCGGCCACGTACAGGCCACTCACGGTGGTCTCCAGGTCCGCATTGTGCTGGGGTAGCCACTGGAAACGAAGGGGGTCCCAACGCATCTGACATCCGGCCAGTTGGGCCAGCTGGGTGGCGCTGACGAAACCGTAGCTTACACCCAGCACCCTGGCCCGTACCTTGATCTCGCTTCCGGGGATAGGACGCCAGTCCTGGTCATGCTTAGCAAGGGTGACCTCCCGCAGCACTTCGTCGCCGGAGGCTTCCCTCACCAACCATCCCACGTACAACGGGACCCTGTGTCGTGCGATGGCTGCCAGGGACATGGCCGCCTGTCCGCCCACTGTGCCTTTGGACGCCAACAGCCTTGCCGTCTGCCGGAGAGACGGCCGCCCTGCCAAAGCTACGGCCGCCAGCTCGCCCCCTGCGGCCAGCACGTCGCGGGCCACGGAAAGGACGAAAGGCCCCCCGGCCAGCACCACGGGCCTTCCAGCTATTACCCCCTGTGCCTTCAGCAGCAGCTGTATTGCCCCGGCGGTGAGCACTCCGGCCAGGTCCCATCCCGGGAAGGGGACTGGCCGCTCCCAGGCTCCTGTGGCCAGGATGACCGATCTGGCGAGGAGGATGCCTGTTCCTGAAGGTCCATCGAGATAGAGTTTAAAGCCGGGCTCCAGATGCCATACGGTCGTTCTGGGGAGGTAGGTCAGCGCCGGCGACGCCTGGGTCAGTTTCAGGAAGGCCTTGACCTTGCCGGAAGGAGGCCTGCCCGGCCCGTGCCTGTAGTATTGGCCTCCTGGCACGGCCCCATCGTCCACAACCACGGTCGACAGGCCGAGGCTGGCAGCTATCATAGCAGCGGACATGCCTGCAGGGCCGGCGCCAACGATAGCCAGCTCGCACTCCATCCTACGGACCCCGCCGCGTGACCACCTGCATGCCGGCTGAGGCCATCAGGGTGCATGCCCGCTCGCCCGGGCGTCCATCCACCTCGACAGCACAGCCGTGGCAAGCTCCCATGCCGCAGAAAGGCGTTGCCCGACCTGCAAAGGCCTCCCAGCCGAGCTCACAAACTATCGCCGAAAGCACTGTATCACCCTGGACGGCGGCAACAGGCCTGCCGTCCACATATATTAGGAAGGTAACCTGTTCCCGGCGGCCTTTAACTCTGTGGGCCAGTCCCAACCTTGCCCTCTGCGAATCTCGAAGGATCGAAGGCCTTGAAAAGGTCGGGCACTTCCTTTCCAGCCACCATGGCCTCTATGAGCCAGCCCGTGGCAGGAGCCAAGGATATCCCCGCACCCTCGTGCCCAGTAGCCACAAGAAGGCCCTGGAGGCCGGGCACTGGGCCGATTATCGGGAGGTGATCGGGGCTGAAGGGCCTGAGCCCGGCGTAGGTGCGGATGACCTTGGCATGCCTGAGTCTGGGGAGGAAGCGCAAGGCCCTGGAGGCAATGGCGGCCACTACTGTGGGATCTGTCGACCTATCGTATCCCACAAACTGCCTGCTGCTTCCCACTAACAGCGTGCCTGACATGGTGGGTTCGATGACCGTGGCTACCTGCAGGCCAGCGCCCGGGCCGTGGACTGTCTGAGTATACCCGCCCTCGAGCAGGCAGTGATTGATCCGCGGGCCGCCCCGACCGATCACCAAGATGTGGCCCTTCCTAGGCGCTACTGGGACGATCGTGGGGTCGGGCAGTAGCGATGGCGTTAGGACGCCCGCGGCAAGGACCACAGTGTCACAGCTGGTTAGCCCCTGATGGGTCCACACGCCCCTCACCCTTCCTGAAGCTTCCAACGCCAGGCTCAGGACCCTAGCTCCCAGCCTGAGCTCGGCCCCCAGCCTCACGGCCTCCCTGAGCATGGTCCAGGTAGCCTTCCTAGGCTCCACCTGGGCATCTTCGGGAAAGAGGAACCCTCCGGGCAGATCCTCCGATAGTTCGGGCTCAGCGTCCCTAAGGTCGTTGGGGTGCAAGGGCTGTACCTTGACCCCGTTTGCGCGCATGAGCTCTGCGTGGGCGGCTGCGTCTGCCAGGGATTGGGCCTCTGCCAACATGATGGTGCCCCTCCGCTCGAACTCCATGGCAGGTCCCAAGCCCTCGGCCAGCTCGCACCAAAGCCGGAGGCTGAGCTTGCCCAGTTCCAGTTCTGGCCCCACCGACTTGTCCCATAGTAGCACAATGCCGTCGCAGGCACCGGAGGTACCCGAGGCCGGAGACCGTTCCTCCAGCACCAGGACCTTATGGCCTGCCCTCGCCAGGAAGAGGGCACAGGCGGCCCCAATTATGCCAGCTCCCACAATCACTACGTCCATGGGTTCCACGCATTATACCCAGACGTGACTTTTGTCACGGGAAAGTTGTGACGTATTTCACTAACTCTGCACCATCTGGGCAACCACAATGGGTGTTGGGGAGACCTCATGAAGCCCAGGATACTGGTGGTCGACGCTCACGATGCGGGCCGAGAGGAGCTGGCCGGGCTCTTGAGCGACCGGGGGTACCGTGTGGTCACGGCCAAGGGCCCCGAAGAGATGCTGGACCTGGCTGTCGTCACGGCACCCGAAGTGGTGATGGTGGACGATGGGTTCCTGCACGGGCATTGGCAGATGCTTTCCCACATCCGCCACAGGCTTCCCTCGGCTCTCATCCTGGTTCTGCTCACCTACGGGGATGCCGGGCAGTTGGAACTTGCCAGTCGTGCTGGGGCGAACGGCTTCGTCCTTAAGTCGGCCTGCTCTGCGGAATTGGTGACCGTTATTGAAGGAAAGCTCAGCGAGGTGGGTAGGAAAGGAGGTGTGGAAGGATCGAACCAGTCTTCACCTTTAGGGCAACCCCTCGATCGAGAGGAAAGGAGGTAGTTTCATGAGAGGTGCGCGGACGCTCTGGATAGTGGTACTGGTAATCGTAGCCCTGGTGCTCGGTGGAGTGGGCTATGTTCTGGGCCGGGGTTCTGCCGCCGTGCCCCAGGCGGCCGAGGCGGCCATGAAGACCTACGTTCCCTACGGCGAGAAGGACGAGGCCTACCTGATCAGCTCGGGCGGACATTCCGGACAGGTTTTCGTCTACGGCATACCGTCCATGCGCCGCATCCGTACAATACCCGTCTTCTCGCCCGATGCGGCCACCGGATGGGGATATACTGAGGAGAGTAAGCAACTAATGGGAGGCCTTACCTGGGGCGACACCCATCATCCTGCCCTCAGTGAAACCAACGGCGACTACGATGGCCGCTGGCTCTTCATCAACGACAACGCCAACGCACGGATCGCCAGAATAGACCTCAGCTCCTTCACCACCAGGGAAATAATCGGTCCCATCCCCAACCTTTCCGGCCTACACGGCGGCCCGTTCACCACGCCCAACACCGAGTACGTCTTCGGCGTCACCAGGTTCTCCGTGCCGTTCCCCGGCGGCACCTATGCCACCCCGGACGAGTACAAGTCCAAGTACAAGGGTGTTTTGGCCGGTGTAAAGGTGGACAAGGACACGGGCAAGATGAGCTTGGCCTGGGAACTGGTGCTGCCCCCCTACGACTATGACCTGGCGGACTCGGGCAAGGGGGTCAGCGACGGTTGGGTGTTCTTCACCTCCTACAACACCGAGATGGCCACCACCCTTCTGGAGGTGAACGCGTCCCAGAAGGACAGGGACCTGCTCCTGATAGTGAACTGGAGGGAGGCTGAGAAGGCGGCCAACGAAGGCAAATACACCCAGGTCAACGGAGCCAAGGTGATAGATCCAGGCAAGGTGCCTGGCATAGCCTACTTCGCACCGGTGGCCAAGAGCCCGCACGGTGTAGACGTCTCCCCGGACGGGCGATATATAGCCGCCTCCGGCAAACTGGCACCCGTGGTCACCGTTTACGACTTTGAGAAGATCCGAAAGGCCATCGAGGCCAAGGACTTCGCCGGGACCGACGAGGTCAGCGGAATACCGATCTTGAAGTACGAGAGCGTAAAGGTGGCTGAGGTCCCGGTGGGCAACGGTCCCCTCCACACCCAGTGGGACGACAAGGGCTATGCCTACACCAGCTTGTTCCTGGACAGCGCCATAGCCAAGTGGAAGGTGGGCGAGCCCTGGAACGTGGTGGACAAGGTGGAGGTACACTACAACATTGGTCACCTGGCGGCCTACGAGGGAGACACCGTGCACCCGAAGGGCAAATGGCTGGTAGCCCTGAACAAGATCGCGAAGGATACCTTCCTGTCGGTAGGGCCGTCCCACCCCGAGGTCCTGGAGCTCATCGACATTTCGGGGGAGAAGATGCGCAACATCCTCAGCGTGCCAGTGGATCCGGAGCCGCACTTCGCCCAGATCATATCGGCTGACAAGATCAAGGCGCAGCCCATCTACCCCAAGGAGCAGAACACGCGGCCCGATGCCACGTGGCGAGAGGCCGATGCCAGGGTGGAGAGGGACGGCAACACGGTGCACGTGTACATGACCGCGATACGGACCCACTTCAAGCCCGACGTGGTGGAGGTCAACCAGGGCGACACGGTGATATTCCACGTCACCAACATAGAGCAGACGCAGGATGAGACCCACGGCTTCGCCATCAACCTCTACGACGTTGACATGCAGGTGGATCCTGGGGAGACCAAGACCGTCAAGATAGTGGCTGACAAGACCGGTGTCTTCCCCTTCTACTGCACTAACTTCTGTTCGGCCCTCCACCAGGAGATGCAGGGATACCTGCTGGTGAAGCCGAAGCAGTGAGGAATGCCGATCCGGGGTTGGGCCGCGCGGCCCAACCCCGGATCGATGACGTGCGAGCGACCGATACAGGCCCAGGGTGGCCTAGAGGAGACGGAAAGCATGAAGATGACGGCAGTCGAGAGGGGGGCGGTTGGCCTGGCAGGCGTGCTGGTTTTGCTTTCGCTGCTTTTCCCTCTTTGGACCATGCTGATGCAGGCTATCTTCTATCCCGGCGGACTTTGGCTTCACATATACGCCAGCCGGGTTACTGGTGACATCCAGGAGATCAGCTCGTTGAACCACTACATAGGGATGCGTCCCATAAACCAGGCCGACTTTCCGGAGTTCCAGTATCTACCCTGGGCTATTGGGGCCGTTGGGGCCATTATCCTGCTGGCGGCGCTGGTGGACAGACGTTGGGGGGCATGGGTTGCAACCGGAGCCCTAACCTTTCTGGGCCTTGGCGCCCTGTACCTCCTGATCAGACGGCTGTGGGAGTACGGCCACGACCTATCCCCCACGGCGGCCATCAAGATCCAGCCCTTTATGCCGCCGGTCATCGGGTATCGCGTCGAGATAGCCAACTTCAAGCTCACCACCTTCTTCGACCTGGGAGGCCTAGCGTTGATACTGGCCGAGCTGATCCTGCTGGCAGTTAGCTTCGGCATCCTGCAGAAGCTGTCGGCCAGGATGGCCGCCGGGCCTAGGGAGAAGGTGTCCGCATTGGTATGAAGCGAGTGCTGGCCATAATCCTAGGCCTTGTATCCCTGCTGGCGTTCAGCGGGTGGGTGCATAGCCAGGGAGCTGCGACGGAGGGGGACTTGGCATCGTTGGTGGCCCAGGCGCCCCCAGGAGCAACCCTCCACCTGCCCGCGGGAACCTATCGGGGGCCAGTCACCATAGACAAGCCCCTGCACATCGTGGGCAGCGGGCCTAAGAGCACTGTCATCCAGGGAGACTACCAGGGGAACGTCCTCACCGTGACTGCCCCTGGCGTCAGCATACGTGGTGTCACGGTGAGGGGAAGCGGCAACGATCTACTCTACGATGACGCCGGCATACTGGTGCTCTCGAGCAACAACGTGTTCGAGGATCTCCTGCTGGAGGACAACCTGCACGGCATATACCTCAAGGGAAGCGACGGCAACGTGCTTCGCCGCATAAGAGTCGTCGGGAGGAAGGAGCTCGGAGAGGAGGAGAGGGGGAACGGCTTCCACATATGGAACTCCCACCACAACCTCTTCGAAGACAATGAGGTGGCCTGGAGCAGGGACTCCATCTACTTTAGCTTTGCCAGCGACGACATTATCCGCGGCAACCGAGCCCACCACTCCCGGTACGGCATCCATTTCATGTACGCCGACCGGGAAGTTGTTGATGGGAACGTCCTGGAAGACAACGTGGTGGGCTTGGTGGTCATGTTTTCGAAGGACGTCCGGGCCGTAAACAACATCATACGCCGGAACAACGCCGGCTTCAGGTCCTACGGCTTCCTGATGAGCGAGGCCTACTATCTGTGGGCCGAGGGCAACGCCATCGTGGCCAACAACACCGGTGTGCTCATGGACCTTTCCATAGGCAACACCTTCTACAGGAACGTCATAGCAGGGAATTTCCTGGGTGTAAACGTGCTGGCCAGCAGCCAAGACAATCGGTTCGTGGGAAACACCTTCGCGGACAACGGCTCCGACGTGCGCATCGGTCAAGAGGGCCTGGGTAACAAGTGGACGGATGGGGCGGGGAATTACTGGTCGTCGTACAGGGGCTGGGACCTGGATGGAGACGGGGTGGGCGACGTGCCCCATAGGGCCAGTGACCTCTTCACCTATTTGGCCGAGGAGAGGCCCCAGCTGATGCTGCTCCTGGGCAGCCCTGCGGTGGCCCTCCTGAACGAGGCTGAGAGGCAGTTCCCCGTGCTTCCGATCCCAAGGGTAGTTGACGGAAGGCCCCTCGTGAGCCCCGAGGCCGTGGTTCCCATGGCGGAAAATGGGCCGGCAGGGCCGTCGTGGGCGGTGCCCCTGGCTCTGGCGGCTCTGTGCGCGGGCCTTGTAGCTTACCTACGTGGCATAAGGTTGCAGGCTGGGGGGCAACGTGCTTAGGGTGGAGGGGCTTTCGAAGAGGTATGGCAACCTGTGGGCCGCCCGGGACGTCCATCTGCAGGTCGGACGCGGCGAGGTGTTCGCCCTGCTGGGCCCCAACGGTGCCGGCAAGAGCACGGTCATAAAGGCCGTGGTAGGTCTCGTGAGGCCTAGCGCTGGCAAGCTTTACATTCGCGGGGTCGATGCCATGAGGTACCCTGAGCTGGCCAAGGCCTACGTCGGATACTTTCCGCAGAGGCTTTCCCTGTACCCCGGCCTCACGGTGGAAGAGACGCTTCAGTTCTTTGCCCTGGCCCGGGGGCTGCCAGCTGACGCTGTGGACGCGGCGGTGGCCCTCTTTGGCCTGGGGGATGTGCTCGGCAGGCGCGTGGGCAGCCTCTCCGGAGGCACTCAACAGCGGGTGGGCCTGGCCCAGACCTTTATGGGCGACCCGGATCTGCTGGTGCTGGACGAGCCCACCTCGAGCCTTGATCCTGTGGTAGCTGGCGAGCTAAAGCGCTACCTGCGCACCCTCCGCGGTGCGGGCAAGAGCATCCTTCTCGCCAGCCATGTCCTCAGCGAGGTGCAGGAACTGGCCGACAGGGTGGGCATAATGTTGGAAGGCCGGCTCGTGGCGGTAGGGACACCGTGGGAACTGGGCGCCCGGCTGCGCCTTGCTTCACAGATCCACCTTGTTCTAATGCAGCCATCGGAGGGGGCTGTATACCTAGCCCGCCGGTTGGGAGCCTTAAGCGCTGAGCTGTCGGATTCGACGCTCATCGTCAGGGTCGACCCCTCTTACAAGCTCAGCTTCCTTACCTCCATGGCGCAGAGCGGCATCGGCATCCTCGATTTCCATGTGCAGGATCCAAGCCTTGAGGAAGTCTTCTTACGGTATGCCGTCGACGACAGTTAAGTGGGTCCTGTTGCTCCTGTGGCTCACTGTGGCCTGTTCTGGAGGCGGGACGGGAGGGCCTGTGCCCATATACCCTGAGGACCGCTGTGCGGCCTGCGGCATGCACATCCTGGATACACGCTACGCATCGGAGATCATCCTTTCCTCGGGACAGGTCCTGAAGTTCGACGACATGGGGGAGATGTTCATGCACCTGAGGGCGAAGAAGGTCTCCATGGGGGATGTAAAAGCTATCTACGTGCAGGACTACCGGAGCCGTCAGTGGCTGCAGGCGGAGGCGGCCTTCTACGTCGTATCGGAGGAGATCCACACGCCCATGGACACGGGGGTGATAGCTTTCGAAAGCCGCGAGGAGGCCCAGGGCACGGCCGAGCGGCTCCATGGGCGGGTGGCGACCTTTCAAGATATGATTTCAGGAGATCGATGAATGGAGCAGGTGAGCGGCGCGGCTGTGGAGGCGCCTTCTCTTGAAGACAGACCACAGATGGCTTCGGATGCCGAGGAGGCCCGTGGTCTGATGCGGCGGGGTCGACGTGTGACCTATGCCGTGTTTCAGCTGTCGCTGGTGCAGGCATCCCGAGGACGGTGGTTCTACGCTGTGCTGGCCGCGGCCGCGTTGTCAGGCGGGGCCATGGCCTACGCTTCCGGGGGTGTGCCAGGCCTCGACGCCGCTAGCCGCTTCAGGAGCGGCCTGTACAGTGCCATGGGGCTGTCGGCCTATCTGTTGCCGCTGCTGGGACTGCTCGTAGGAGCCATGGACATGGCCGGCGATCAGGAGGGGGGCATGCTCCACCTTTTGGCGGCTCAGGCCGGGCGGCGGTATCAGATAATCTTGGGCAAGTATCTGGGCCTTGGCACGCTGCTGGTCCTGGCTACGGGGGCTTTGGTGGCAGCCGCCGGCATGGGGTTGGCAGCTCGGGGCCTGGTTTTCCCACCGGAGGTCCTGGCGGCCTTCTGGGGCCTGACCGCTGGCCTGGTGGCGGTGTATCTGGGCCTTGGCCTGGCCATCGGCACCCTGTCGGGTTCCAGGCTGACAGCGCTGGTCATAGCCCTCAGTGCATGGGTAGCGGCGGTCTTCCTGTACGATCTGGCCATCTTCGCCTTTTTGGGGTGGGGAGGGGCCGGCCAGATCCCGGTGGTTATGGCCTCTGCCCTGCTGATGAACCCAGTCGATGCCTTCAGAGTGCTGACCATAATGCTTTTGGGCAACCTAACCGCCCTCGGGCCCAGCGGAGCGGCCCTGATGAGGATGGTGCCACCTCCCTGGGGAGCTCTGTCCCTGGGCCTTGCCCTGGTGCTGTGGGTGGCAAGCACCCTGGCGGCCGCAGTGCTCTCCCTCACCAGGAAGGATCTGTGATAAAACGCGCAAACATTAACAGGAGGTATCAATGACGTCGAGATCGTTCGTTGTAGTCGTGGCGGTGGCCATGGCGTTCCTGTTGGCGGCCGGGTGCGCCGCTGGGGGAGCCCAGCCCACCCCCGCTGCCGGTCCGACTAAGGTTGCGGCCGGAGATCCGAAGCGGGGGGAGGAGATCTTCTTCAAGAAGAGCGATTGCTCAACCTGCCACTACCCAGACAAGCCCTACGATCAGGTCCTGGTGGGCCCTGGCCTGAAGGACCTCTTCCAGAGGCAGACCCTCGGCAACGGCAAGCCCGTCAGCGATGAGAACGTGAGGGAGTGGATCAAGGCGGGCGGTACGGGCAAGATTGGCACCATGCCTTCCCATCCCGATCTGACGGACCAGCAGATCAACGACCTGATCGCCTACCTCAAGAGCCTGAAGTAGGTTCGCCTGCCGGTCCGTTCCGGCCCTCGTGAGCGGCTGTTTTCCCTAAGGACGACACCGCCGGCGTCCTGCTTTGGGAAGATGGGCTTTGCCCAGGGGACCGAAGGACCGGCCGCAGGCTTGAAATGCCCAAAAAGTTGGTCTATCATTGCATTGACAGGTCCCCCTGCCGCCGGCGCACCCTCGTAGCTAGACAGGAAGGACATCGCGAGTCCAGCTGGTGCGCTTCCATCCGTGAGGAGGTCCTATGAGGCTGTTCCGCGCGCTGTCTGTAACTGCAGCCATTATCACCCTGCTGCTGATCTTTCTTGGCGGGGTTGTTAGGGTGACGGGGTCGGGCCTGGGATGCCCCGACTGGCCGCTGTGCCACGGTCGAGTGATCCCTCCGCTTGAGGGCCCGGTGCTCATAGAGTGGACGCACAGGCTTGTGGCCAGCCTAACTTCGATCTTCATAGTGCTAATGGCTGTGGTGGCGTGGACAGCTCTTCGTCGCCACAGGCCCATCTTCGTGTTGTCGACGCTGGCGGTGGTTCTGCTGATCGTTCAGGTGCTTTTGGGCGGCATAACGGTGCTCCTGGAGCTGCCCCCCCTCATCGTCCTGGCCCATCTGGCGGTATCCATGGGGGTGTTGGGCTCGGTGGCCGCCGCCGCGGCCTACTCCTATCCCAGGCCGAAGGGGTCCGTTCCGGATCCTAGGTTCGTGGCCTGGGCCCTTGCCGTGGTTGTGGCCTCCTACGTGCTGATACTTACGGGCGGCTTTGTGGTCGGCACTAACTCCACTGCTGCTTGCCTCAGCTATCCCTTCTGCAACTGGCCCTCGCTGATACCCACGGAACTGTTTCAGTCGATACACTTCACCCACCGTATCGTGGCCCTGGTGGTGGCCATAATGACAGTGTATCTGGGCGTGTACGCCCGTAGGAAGGCCATGGGCTCCCTGGTTGAACGATGGGCCTACATTACCCTTGGGACCTTGGTGGCGCAGGTGATCGTGGGGGCTCTGAACCCAATCCTTGCCTTCCCCGCGTGGGTGCGGGCGGTGCACCTGGGCCTGGCGGGGGCCGTCTGGGGGGCCTCGGCGGTAACGGCGGTTTTGGCGTATCGTCAGGCATCTCCGCGGGAGGAGCTGGAAGAGGAGCTTGGAGAAGCTCGGGCCGCTCAACCCACCCTAGGGGACTATGTGGCCCTTGCCAAGCCCAGGATAGTCCTTCTCCTGCTGATCACCACTGCGGCCACCATGGTGGTGGCTGCTAGAGGCCTGCCACCCCTGGGCACTTTCCTGGCCACCATGCTGGGCGGTGCTCTGGCTGCCGGCGGGGCCAACGCCATCAACTGCTACATGGACCGGGACATAGACAGCCTGATGAGCAGGACGCGTCGTCGCCCCCTGCCGAGGAGGCGTATAGATCCCTTGGAGGCCCTGGCCTTCGGCCTGGTGCTGGCCGTGGCCGCAGTTGCGGTGTTCGGCATCTTTGTCAATCCCATGAGCCTCCTGTTGGCCCTGGCAGGCATCCTTTACTACGTGCTGATCTACACCCGGCTGCTCAAGCGCGTCACCCCTCAGAATATTGTCATTGGAGGAGCCGCAGGGGCCATAGCCCCCATGGTAGGGTGGGCGGCTGTGCGTGGAACCATAGACCTGCCGGCAGTGCTGGTCTTCGCCATCATCTTCCTCTGGACGCCGCCCCACTTCTGGGCCCTCTCCCTCCTTGTGAAGGAGGAGTACGCCAGGGCCGGCGTGCCGATGCTCCCTATCGTGAAGGGAGATGGTGAGACCCGCAAGCAGATCCTGGTGTACTCCCTTATCCTGGTGCCCGTGACGGTGCTCATGGTGCTCAGTGGGGCAGTTGGGACGTTGTACGCCGTTTCGGCTCTGGTGCTCGGCGCAGCCTTTGTGGCCGTGGCCATCCAGCTCTTCCGGAACGGCAGCATGCTGTGGGCCCGGCGCATGTTCATGTACTCAAACTACTACCTGGCCCTCCTGTTTGCGGCCATGGTGGCGGACATGTTGGTGGGCAGGGGCGGCTCGTAGTGGGTGGAGATGGTGACCCGTCGCTCCGTCACGGGCTGGCCGACGGCCCCGGCGGAGGCGCCGCCACAAACCTCAGCACCCCCTCCGCCACCAGAAGCCTGTCGGTGCCGTTAAGGGTCACTGCGTAGAGGTTCGGCACGTCTGCGCCCTCGTAGGAGAGAAAGAGGATCCTGCCACCGTCTGCCGTGAAATAGGGCATCTGATAGCCGGAGCCGCAGCAGCGAAAGATGGTGAACTCTTCCCCGCTTCCTAGGTCCCTCATAGTGAAGGGACTGTCCCCCAATGTTCCCTCCCTGTAGAGAAGGTGCCTGCCGTCCGGGCTCAGAAGCCCAGCGAGATAGCGGGCCGACTGCACAAGGGGCCTGACGGTGCCGTCCAGGCCAACCAGGCTCAGGGTGTAGTTCAGCTTCTCGTAGGTTGTGACGAGCAGGTGCCTGCTGTCCAACCCGAAGGAGATCGACTCCACCTCTCCAGGCAGGTTGGCTACCTTCAACAGCTCGCCGCCGTCGAGGTTGTACAGGAACAGCTCCGCCGAGCCCCAATAGGACACGCTGAAGGCGAGCTGGCGGCCCGATGGGGAGAAATCGGCCCTGGCCTGCTGCCGGCCTTCGGCTAGTCGGACCAGGCTGGTTCCAGGGACGATGAGGCTAAGAGGAGACAGCTGCCTCACTTCGGGCCCCATGCGGTAGGGAAACACGGCAACGGCGCTGCCGTCCGGCCCGAGCCTGGCAGCCGCTGGGATCTGCAGGGATACGACCCAGCGGGTGCGGCCGGTGGCCGTATCCATAAGCCAGTAGGTTGTGCCGTCACGATTGAACTGGATGGTCAGAAGCGTGGTCCCATCGGAAGAGAGGGCCACCGGGTAGTAGCTGCCCGGCGGGGCCGGAATGCGGCGCAGGTCGCCGCCGTCGGCATGGCCCACGTAGATGGGGGAGACGGGCCGGCCAGGCTTCTGTACCACCAGGTAGCCCGCCCTCTGCCGCGCCCGTTCGAGCAAAAGGGCCGTGTCTCTGTAGTTGGGGGCTATATCCGAGGCCTGCCTCAGCCAGTAGGCTGCCTCCCACCAACGGCCGAGGGAGAGGGATTGCTTTCCCCTCTCGTAGGAGGTGGCCAACACTTCGAGCTTCTGCCGGGCCCTGCCCAGGAGCTCTCGCGCATCGCCGTAGCCGTCAGCCTGCTCCAGCTCGGTCACGGCCATCTCGTAGTCGGCCGCCTCCAGGGCCTGGACGCCCCTGATGTAGTGGTCGAAGAGATATTGGGCCCGCGCCTGGCTAATTACGAACATCCCCAGGAAGACGGCCAGCAGTGCCACGCCGGCTACCAGCTCCCATCGCGGCCTGCTGCGCCTTGGCAGGGTGGTGAGGGACTGGCCGCAGCCGGGGCAGTTGGGTGCATCGCGAAGGCATACGTGGGCGCAGCTGGGGCATAGGGTGTATCCAGTGCTGCTAGGCTCGTCCACTCGGGCCCTCCTCCCTCACTCGGACCCAGAGTCCGGATGCGACGGCAGAAACTGGCTGACGCCTTCCAGGATGAGTTCAGCGTCGGTTCCATCGGGCCGTACGGCGTAGAGGGCTTGTTCTTCGGGGAGCGGTGCAGGCCGTATGTAGAGCACGCGGCTCCCGTCTGGGGTGAAGGCCGGCAGTTGGTACACGGACCCGCAACAGCGGAAGGCGTAGGCCTCCTGGCCTGTCGCCATGTCTTTAAGGTAGTAGCCCGATGGGCCGGGCTCCGACCGACGCCGGTAGACCAGCACGTCGCCCTTCGGCGACAGTGTGCCGTCGAAGGAACGGGGCGAGGTCGCCAGCACCTGGCCGCCGCCTGTCATCATGTCGAGCTTCTGCAGTTTGAACCCTCCTTCTCCGTAGGTGACCAGCAGCAAGGTTTGGAGGCCTATGAACCGCATATCGACAACCCACTCCTCCAGAGCCAACCAGGACCGTACGGAGCCTGTAGCTATGTGGTACAGGTACAGATTCGACCTGTACCCTGTATTACGTGAATAGCCGAGGTTGACGCTATATACCAGGGTATCGGCCCTGGGGGCGAAGGCAGCCCAGGTGCACTCCCCCGTTTCCAAAAGATCTGCCGTGCGGCCGTCCTTCCAGAGCAGCAAGACCCTGCCCGGATGTATCGAGAAGAAGGTGCTGATGCAGGGAAAGGCCACGGCGGCCGATCCGTCCGGAGAGAGCCTTACTTGATAGGGTATGGCGGCTGAGAAGAGGAGCTGTGTTTGACCTGTGGAGGTGTCCACCAGGTAAAACCGATACCCTGTGGGGTCGGCTGCCAACAGTGTAGCCCCATCTTTGGACAGTCCCAGGGGGTTGAGCCACTGCCGGGCAGTGGGTACCTGCCTTAGGTCCATGCCGTCCGTGTGGGCGATGTACAGGTGGGGGTCGTAGGGCCTTGTTATCACCATGTATCCTATGCGTGTCCTGGCACGTCTCAGCAGTTCGGCCGCGTCCTTAAAGCGGGGCTCTACAGACATCACCTTGGCGAAGGCGCGGGCTGCGTCCCACCATCTTCCACTGGCCATATGCTCAAGGCCTGCCACATAGGCCTCCTGGGCCATCCTGAGCCTGGCCTCTGTCCTTCGGGCCAGATCCTGAGCTCCTGGGTAGTCTCCGGCTTGTTTTAGCTCGGCCAGTGAGCCCTCGAGGTCGCCCGTTTCGAGGGCGGCCAGGCCGCGGGAATAGTGTTCCAACTTGACGCTCCACCGTATCTGTTGGGCCAGGAACACCCCCAACACCACGGCCAAGATCGCCAAGCCTAGGGCGACGGGAAGCCAGCTAGGCTGCCGGCGACCAGGGCCCTGGGCTGTGGCCCCGCAGACGGGGCACGGTTGGTCCCAGTCTCCTAGGATGTACCCACACTGGGAGCAGACCCTCTGTCCACGCATAGCTGGGTCTCGTACCACAGCTTGAGCAGGAGTATCAGAGCATGGGTGCGTGGCCCCAGGGTCCGCAGGTCCAACCACTCCTCGGGGCTGTGGGCTCCGCCGCCCTCTGGGCCAACGCCGTCCAAGGTGGGGCAGTAAAGGGCGGTGTGGTTGCCGTCGGATATTCCTCCTGTGGCCACCTCCCTGGCCTCGAACCCGGCCTCGCGTGCCGCCTGTGAGGCTAGGGAGAAAAGGGTCGATGAGCCTGGGCCAGGTTCCATGGGATAGACCTTAATGCCTCCATTCAGGCGAAGGGAGGTGCCGGGCACCTTCGGGGCACTGCACAGGCCGACAATGGCGTTCTGAAGCCAGTTGAGGTCGTCGGCGCTCCAGGCCCTGAAGTCTACCTCTGCGAAGGCGTAGTCTGGCACCACGTTGGGCCGTGTGCCGCCGCCCACCACTCCGATGTTGACGGTCAGCCCCGCTGGGTAGTGGTTGAGCTTGTTCAGGGCCACGATCTTGTGGCACAGCTCCAGGATAGCACTGGCACCCGTTTCGGGCGCGGCCCCAGCATGGGCTGCCTTTCCGCCGACCTCGAGCCTGAAGTATCCGTTTCCCTTCCTCCTGGTTACATATCCGCCACCCGGCCTGCCTGGCTCCAGGATCAGGGCCACGCTACTAGCTCTGGCCTCCGCCTCGATATAGGGAGCTGAAGTAGGCGAGAAGAGCTCCTCGTCGCTGTTCAGGAAGACCGTGAGGGGCAGCCTGTCCCACACGTCCGGTAGGGCCTCTCTGGCCACCCTCAGGGCGAATATAAGCATGGTAAGGCCGCCCTTCATGTCCACAACCCCTGGCCCAAGGGCCCGATATCCCTCGGTGTGGAAGCGGTTTCGGGTGACCTCGTCGGGAGGGTACACTGTATCCATGTGCCCCACCAGCAGTATGGGTTTACCCTCCCCGGGCTTCCTCGCCAGGAGGTGGTTGCCGAACTCGGGTTCCTGGATGGCCGTCACCTCGAGGCCGAGAGCATCCAGGCTCTCGGCCATCATCTCAGCCAACTTGTCTACCCCCTCCTTGCGGACCGTGGAGCTGTCCTGGTTCACGAGCCTCCCAAGGAAAGCGAGCATGTCTCCGGAAAGTTCTTCTATCCTCTCCCTTAGCTCCATAGCCCTCTCTGCAGGCCTCCCATCGCCAATCAGGTACCATAGTCTAAAGCGCCTTGGGCCGATAGTATTACTGGAGTGCCAGCGGCGCTCCCGATAATCACTACTGATATCCTAGGGGGGCCAACATGAGTAATATAACCCCGGGACAGCCCAGAGCCAAGAAAATACTCCTGGTGGAGGATGACCCCTCCATCAGGACCCTCATTCGGATCACCCTTGGCAACGATCAATACGAGATGCTTGAGGCCGAGGATGGTCCTACGGCCCTGCGGATCGCTGAGAGGGAACAGCCCCAACTGGTCCTGCTGGATGTAGGCCTTCCTGGCGGCATGGATGGCTTCGAAGTGTGTCGGGCCCTCAAGGCCAATCCGGCCACCTCACAAATCGCGGTAGTCATGCTGACGGCCTATGGACAGGAATCCGATATTCTTAAGGGACAGGAGGCAGGGGCCGACAGTTACTTCGTCAAACCCTTCAGCCCCCTTTCCCTCCTTCAGAAGGTAGACGAGCTCCTTGGAGGCTGAAGGGTTGGCAGATACGCTAGCTGATCGGGGAGATGCCAGGGAGATGGTGCCCAGGGAAGCCTACGAAGCCGAGGTCGCCCGCAGGAAGGAGCTGGAGGCCAGGCTCGCCAAGCTCGAAAAGGACAGGGATCAGCTGCTGGTGTTTGCCCGGGATCTGAACCGGACCTATCAGCAGCTTCAGCGCAAACTCTCCCAGATGACGGAGATGCACTCCCTGGCGGTGGACCTGGCCATGACCCTGGATATGGACAAGATCATCCTGGCCGTGCTTAGGAGGCTGCCAAACCTTTTGCCCATAGAGGATGCAAGCCTCATTATGATGGAGGATGGCCTCATGGTACACATGCAGGCCACGCCGGATGGCCTGCTCTCTCGATCCTTCGTGCAGGATGGCGCGTTTCAGGCGGCGGGCCCCAACATCCTGGTTGCTCCCCTCATGGCCTCCGAGGGAGAAATGGGCATGATAGTCGTCCGCTATGGAAGCAATGCCCCTTCCGGCACCGATGCCGAACTGCTCGAGACGGTGGCCGTGAACGTGGGATTTGCCCTGGAGAAGGCGAAATCATACGAGCGGAGCCACCGGCAGGCGATCACCGACGAAATGACGGGCCTCTACAATTACCGTTACCTTAAGAAGGCCCTGGCACAGGAGCTAGAAAAGGCCGATAGGCTCGGCTACTCTGTGGGCATCCTCATGATAGACATAGACGATTTCAAGGCGTTCAACGATACCTATGGCCACCTGGTGGGGGATCAGGTCCTGGTGGCCGTGGCCAACAGCATGCGTAAGGTCCTTCGCAAGAGCGACATTTTGGCAAGGTATGGCGGAGAGGAATTTGCCGCCGTGTTGCCAGGGTGCAAGTACGAACACCTGGCCGTGGTGGGCGAGAAGATACGTACAGCAATTGCTGGCACCTTGGTCACCCTTGACGACGGCACGGTGGTCCATGGCATCACCGTGAGCGTGGGTGCCGCTGCGGCTCCACCGTTGCCGAGGGAGCTCAACGTTATGCTGGCGGTGGCCGATGCCAGCCTCCTGAAGGCCAAGAGCTCCGGAAAGAACAGGGTCTGTGTCGGGAGCGACCTTCTGGAGCTCAAGCCCCTCTGATACCCCTCCAGCCCCTGTTCCCCATGGGCCACAGTCCCTTACAGTGTGCTCGATCAGAAAACTTCTTTCGGATCTCGGTAACCTTTTAGGCACGACCTACCTGTGGCACGGTGGGCCTGCACGGGGACAGGCCGCCAACTTCTCGGCGTGGTGGGCCGATTTCCGGACCCCGTGCTACAATGTTGAAGGACGGCATGGGCGCCCAGGGCGCCTGCGCAGTCTTCAGGATTTCGAGGAGGAGCGAACATTGTCGGCCGCAGCGAAGCGACACTGGAGGCACCTCTACGAGGAGATCGTGGCCACCAACGTCTGCAGTGGCTGTGCTGGATGCGTTGTGGTCTGTCCTAGGGACATTCTTGACTACGTGGACGGCAAGCCTGTGCAGACCCATGAGGAGTCTGGCCCGTACGATTGCATTTTCGGCCAGAAAGGTTGTACCGTCTGTGCCGACGCCTGTCCTAGGCTCGACCCGGAGTCGGCGGCCATTGAGCAGATGCTCTTTGGGCGGGAGCGCCTCCCCGAGGAATATGCTGGCATATGGCGTCGGATAGTCTTGGCGCGTTCTACGCAGGATCGAGTGCGCAGTGCCGCCCAAGACGGCGGGGTGGTAACCCAGCTGCTGCTCTGGGGCCTCAGGAAGGGGCTTATCGATGGCGCCCTGGTGGCCGGGCCTTCAGGACGGGGCAAGTGGTACCCCGAGCCCCTGCTTGCGCGGACGGAGGAGGATATCCTACGGGCGGGAGGATCGTGGTACACCTATGTGGCTAACCCCCTGGCGATAAAGCAGGCAGTCAAGGAAGGGCTCGAGAGGCTTGCCTTTGTAGGAACAGGGTGCCAGACCATCCTTTCCAGAAAGCTGTTCGTACGGAACCTGAAGCGGTATTCCAAGCGCATCGCCATAACCATCGGCCTGCTGTGTAGCGAGACCTTCGACTTCGATGCCTTCATGGAGGGCAAGATCCGTCAGGAGCTTGGCATAGGGCTGGAGCGCATCAAGAAGATAAACATAAAGGGACGGGTCATCCTGTACCTGGACAACGGCGATGTGCGGGAGATTCCCCTGAAGGAGGCACGTCCCACGGCCCGCGAGCAGTGCCACTACTGCCAGGACTTCGCCGCCGAGCACGCAGACATCAGCCTTGGAGGCATCGGCCTCGATGGGTGGACCCTCACCGTAATCCGCACTCCGCTCGGCCAGCAGTGGTTCGATGAGGCTGTTGCCGAAGGGGTGCTGGAGACGAGGCCTGCCGAGGACGATCCCAAGTCCGTGGAGCTGTTGATGAAGCTGGCCAAGAAGCAGCGAGCGCGGCCCACCCGGCCTGAACAGGAGAGGGAGGGAGCCGCCCTCATACCTCACTAGCCTGATGGAGTTGATGCGACCGTTCGGAGGCGACGATGGAGACCTTTCGGCTGGAAGCCCTGCAGGAGAGCAAACCTGTGGCATCGCGTGAAGAACTGTACGACGTCATCATTGTGGGGGGTGGCCCTGCAGGTCTCACTGCCGGCCTCTATGCGGCGAGGGCTAAGCTGAAGGCCGTCCTCTTTGAGAAGCTGTTGCCCGGCGGCGAGCTGCTCAACACCGACCTCATAGAGGACTACCCGGGCTTCGAGAGCATCCGTGGAGCTGAGCTGGCCGAACGCATGGAGAGGCATGCCCGAAAGTTTGGCCTGCACATAGAGTTGGCGGCAGTGAACGACATCTACCTCGAAGGCCACGTGAAGAGGGTGGAGACCGATGTAGGCACTTTCCGCTCCAAGGCGTTGATTCTGACCTCTGGGGGCGAGCCTGTGAAGTTGGGCGTCCCGGGTGAGGAGGAGTTCCGTGGCCGAGGCGTTTCGTACTGTGCCGTGTGCGACGGCGCCTTCTTCGAGGGCAAGGTGGTGGCAGTTGTGGGCGGCGGCGACTCGGCCTTCCAGGAAGGCCATTTCCTGACCCGATATGCCCGGAAGCTGTACCTCATACACAGGCGCGACAGCTATCGGGCCCAGCCCCTCTTGGTGGAAAGGCTGTTTTCCGTACCCCACGTGGAAGCCCTAACCCACACCGTTGTGGAGGAGATCGGCGGCGCAGCGAAGGTGGAGTACTTGAGGCTGCGCACGGGCGACCGCAGGTGGGAGCTTCCGGTGGATGGCGTATTCATCTTCATAGGCTTCAGGCCCAACACGCGCTTCCTAAGGTTCCATGTGGATCACGATGAGAACGGATACATCCTCACGGACCAGAAGATGGAGACTTCGGTGCCGGGGGTCTATGCTGCGGGCGACGTGAGGGCCCAGCTAGCTCGGCAGATTACCACAGCTGTGGGCGATGCCACGACGGCGGCCCTGGCCGCCGAGCGGTACATAGAGAGCTTCAACGCAGGCCAGCTCGGGGAGGTGGCCTGAAAGCTATTTCTGGGGAACGAAGGCCGGCTCGTAGGTGGGCCTGCCCATGGCCCTGTATATGAACCCAAGCTGGGCCATCTCTTTAGGGTCGTAGATGTTGCGTCCGTCCACCACGACCGGTGTCCTCATGAGCTCGCGCACGCGGTGGAGGTCCAACTGCTTGAACTCGTTCCACTCGGTGACCACCACCAACGCATCGGCTCCATCGGCCAGGCTGTAGGGGTCCGAGGCGTACTCTATGGAGGGCAGGATGCGCCGCGCCGTGGGCATGGCCACCGGGTCGTAGGCCCTTACCCAGGCTCCCTCCGAAAGCAACAGCCGGATCACCTCCACCGATGGTGCTTCCCTCATGTCGTCGGTGTTGGGCTTGAAGGACAGCCCCAGCACGCCGATGCACTTGTCCTTGAGCCCACCCAGGGCATCCCTGACCTTGAGCACTAGCCTGCGGCGCTGGTCCCTGTTGATGTCCATCACGGCCCGTAGTAGCTGGGGATGGCAGTCGTGCATGGCGGCCATGTGTTCCAACGCCTTGACATCCTTGGGGAAGCAGCTACCGCCCCACCCCACGCCTGCCTGCAAGAAGGCAGGCCCGATGCGCCTGTCCATACCCATTCCGGCGGCTACCTCCTTCACGTCGGCCCCCAGCCTCTCGCATATAGCGGCGATCTCGTTTATAAAGGAGATCTTCGTGGCCAGGAAGGCGTTGGAGGCGTACTTGATCATCTCGGCTGTTCTAAGGTCGGTGACCATCACGGGGGCGCCCAGGGGCCTGTGGAGTTCTGCCACGCGTTCGGCGGCCTTGCGGTCGCTGGAGCCCAGCACTATCCGGTCGGGGTTCATGAAGTCCTGTATGGCTGAGCCCTCCCTGAGGAATTCGGGGTTGGACACCACGCTGAAGGGGATGGGCTTCTTCTGGTATTTTTGGATGATTTCCGTGACCAGGTCGCCCGTGCCGATAGGAACGGTGCTCTTGTTGACCACTATTATGGGGTGGTCCATCACCTCGGCGATCCTGCGGGCGGCGTCCTGCACATAGGTGAGGTCGGCTTCGCCGTCGTAGCCGGATGGGGTGCCCACCGCTATGAACACGAACTCGGCCCCTGCCAGGCCTTCGGCGTAGTCGGTGGTGAAGCTGAGCCTCCCCGCTTGGACGTTCCTGTTCACCAGCTCCTCGAGCCCTGGCTCGAAGATCGGCATCTCGCCCCGCCTGAGCTTGTCGATCTTCTCAGCGTCCATGTCGACGCAGGCGACGCGGTTGCCCAGATCGGCGAAACACGCTCCGGTTACAAGTCCGACGTAGCCGGCCCCAATGACAGCCAGACGCTTCATATCACCTCGCCACCTTTGCCAAGGCATCCACCAAGGCGTCGATCTGGTCCCTGGTGTTCATCTCGGTTACGCACAGCAGCATGCAGCCTTCTAGCTCGGGATAGTCGTGGCCTAGGTTGTATCCACCGATGATCCCTGCCTCGTCGAAGAGCCGCTGGTTGACCGTATCCGGATCGACCGGCATCCTGACCACGAACTCGTTGAAGAAAGGTGTACCGCCGAAGGGGAGCGCAAAGCCCCGAAGCTGAGCTATCCTGGAGGCGGCGTAATGGGCCTTGTGGTAGTTCAGCTGAGCTACCCGTCGCATGCCCTCTTTGCCCATGACGGCCAGGTATATGGTGACCATGAGGGCGTTGAGGGCCTCGTTGGTGCAGATATTGGAGGTAGCCCGCTCGCGCCTTATGTGCTGTTCCCTGGTCTGGAGGGTTAGCACGAACCCTCTCCCGCCCTCCAGGTCCACGGTAGCTCCGGCTATCCTGCCCGGCATGAAGCGCACATGCTCTCTGCGGCAGGTGAAGAGCCCTACGTAAGGACCTCCGAAGCTCAAGGGGTTGCCCAGACATTGTCCTTCGCCCACAGCTATGTCGGCACCGTAGCTTCCGGGTGGCTTCAGGAGGCCCAGGCTGATGGGGTATACGGTGGCGACGAAGAGGGCGCCCACGGAGTGGGCTGCTTTCGCCAGGGGACCTAGCCTGTGGATGCGGCCGAAGAAGTCAGGCTGCTGAACTACAAGACAGGCTGTGGCCTCGTCCAGGTGAGAGGTCAGGCGCTCCGTTGGGGCTTCCACCACCTCGATGCCCTGCCCGGAGACGTAGGTGCGCAGGACCCTTCGGTAGTCGGGGTTGGTGGAGTCTGCGACCACCACCTTAGTGCGGCCCGTGGCGTGGCGAGCCATCACCGCGGCCTCGGCAACTGCTGTGGCGCCGTCATACAGGCTGGCGTTGGCCACCTCCATCTCGAAAAGGTCGCACACCAGGCTCTGAAATTCGTAGATGGACTGAAGGGTTCCCTGGCTGGCCTCGGCCTGATAGGGCGTGTACGCCGTGGCAAACTCCGATCTCCCTGCCAGATAGGGGACCACAGAGGGTATGAAGTGGAAGTAGGCACCGGCACCCAAAAAGGTCGGATGGTCCAAGCTGTTGGCGTTAAGGGAGGCCACCTGTCTCAAGTGGGCCATCACCTCAGCCTCCGACAGGCCTGGAGGCAGGTTCAGCTTCGGGTAGCGCAGGGCCTGGGGCACGACCTCGAAGAGCTCCTCTACGGAGGCGATGCCCACAGCTTCCATCATGGCCCTGCGGTCACGGTCGGTGTGGGGCGAGTAGCTGGTCATGCAGCCACCTCAGAGGGTCTTGAGATAGGCATTGTACTCCTCGGCCGAGAGCAGTTTGTCCAGCTCCGAGGGGTCCGACGGGCGGATTCGGATCATCCAGCCCTTGCCGTAGGGATCCTGGTTGACGTATTCCGGATGATCCTTCAGCTCTTCGTTGACGGCTGTCACCACTCCCGAAAGGGGCGAGTAAAGATCTGACACACTTTTGACCGACTCCACCACACCGAAGGGCTTGAACTGTTCCACTTGGGCCTGGACCTTGGGCAGTTCCACGTAGACAACGTCGCCGAGGCTGTCCTGTGCGTAGTGGGTTATCCCGACCACCGCCTCGTCGCCTTCGAGGCGCACCCACTCATGTTCCTTCGTGTACCTCAGGTCTTCAGGGATCATGGGTTCCTCCTCAACGCTGTTTGCGAGGTCTCCTGTAAAAGGGGGTAGGCACTACTTCGGCGGCGGCGAGCCGGCCCCTGATGCCAATCTCGATACGGTTGCCCGGCTCGGAGAGGGCAGTTGGAACGTACCCCAAGCCGATGTTGGCGTCCAGGGTGGGCGAGTAGCTGCCGCTGGTGACGTAGCCCACCTTCGTGCCCATGGCGTATATGTCGTAGCCGTGGCGAGGTATACCCGGATCCACCATCCTGAAGCCCACTAGCTTCCTGCTGGGCCCTTCCTGTTGGACGCGCGCCAAGGCCTCCCAGCCCACGAAATCGCCCTTGTCAAGCCGCACCCAGCGGGCCAGCCCGGCCTCGATAGGGTTGGTGGTCTCGTCTATGTCGTTGCCGTACAGCGCCATGCACGCCTCGAGGCGCAGAGTGTCCCTCGCGCCCAGGCCTACCGGCACCAGGCCTGCCTCCCTTCCCGCTCTCATGATAGCATCCCAGAGGGAGACGGCCTTCTCGGCTGGGAGGAACAGCTCGAAGCCGTCCTCTCCCGTATAGCCGGTGCGGGACACCAGTACTTGAGGATGGCCAGCCACAGTGCCCACTGCTGATCTGTAGTAGCCTAGGCTTTCCAGATCCAGCTCGGCGAGCGGCTGAAGTATCTCCTGGGACCTGGGCCCCTGGACGGCTATAAGCGCTGTGGCATCGGTCAGGTCCTGGATGTGTACCCGCCAGTGACCTCGCTGGGCCCTCTGCGACTGGATCCACTGGAAGTCCTTGGCGGCATTTGCTGCGTTCACAACCAGGAAGTATCGGTCCGGCAGGCGATACACCAGGAGGTCGTCGACGATGCCGCCGTCCGGCTTGCACATGGTGCTGTACTGAGCCTGGCCAACCTCAAGCTTGCTGGCATCGTTGGTGGTGACCCACTGCACCAGGTCTAGCGCGTGGGGCCCGGAGATCTCTATCTCCCCCATGTGGCTCAGGTCGAAGATCCCTGCGCGACTGCGCACGCCCCTGTGCTCTTCGATGATGCTGGTGTACTGAACCGGCATGAGCCAACCGCCGAACTCTATCATGCGGGCGCCCAGTGCCACATGCACCTCGTACAGGGGGGTGCGTTTGGCCTGTGATGTCAATTGGCACCTCTACGGGCAGAAGGACTCAGAGCGATTGTATTATCGCCAAGTTGGCCTGTAAACGCAACAGTGATTCTGCCTGCCGGTGTCTGGACTGTGTCCTATTCAGGCTATGAGGCCTAGTGCCTTGGACAGGGCAAGAGTATAATGCGCCTTAAGGTAAACTGGAAGTTGGAGGCAGGCTCGAAGGGGATGGAAAGCTCGAAGGAGGGGGAGTCGAGGGAGCCTATAGAGCGAATTCGTGGCCTCAAGCCGGGCGACCTTCTGATCCGACGGCGAAGGGTCATAAGGCACCGGCTGAGACGTGCTGTGGGGGTGCCTGGGCTTTTCAGCAGTGCCTACGGCAACGTGGGCTCTTCCATCTACTATGCCCTTGGCGTGACAGCCCTGTATGCCCTTGGCCTTACCCCGGTCGTCTTCCTGCTGGCCGGGCTTCTCTTTGCCCTTACGGCCATGAGCTACGCGGAAGGCACGGCGGCCATGCCCGAGGCCGGGGGATCGTCCAGCTTTGCCCGCCACGCCTTCAACGAACTGGTCAGTTTCATGGCCGGCTGGGCCCAAATGCTGAACTACATCATAACCATCGCCATATCGGCCTTCGAGGTGCCCAACTACCTGGCAGTGTTCTGGGAGCCGCTCAAGACCTATCCCCTCAACAGCCTGGGGGGTGTGGCTGTGGTGGCCTTCCTGGTGTGGATCAACATCCTGGGCATAAGGGAGGCGGCGGCTGTCAACGTGGTGCTCTCGGTGATCGACCTGGCTACGCAGGTAATCATCGCTCTCATGGGCATAGCCTTTCTCCTGGACCCTGCTGTGCTGGTGAGCAACGTTCACTTGGGGGTGGCTCCCTCCTGGGGGCAACTGCTCTACGCCATACCTGTGGCCACCGTAGCCTACACCGGCATCGAGACGGTGTCTAACATGGCGGAGGAGGCCAAGGACCCGGGGCGCGATGTCCCCAGGTCTGTGGCCCTGGTCTTTGTCACTGTCCTGAGCCTGTACATGGCGATCTCCGTCATTGCCCTGAGCGCGATGCCGGTAGTACAGCGGCCCGACGGCACCTGGATGACGGACCTGGGTGATAAGTGGAAGCTGGACCCGGTGATGGGCGTCGTCAGCAATTTCCCGGGCATCCTTAGGCCTGTGCTGTCCATATGGGTTGGCATCCTTGCGGCCACTATCCTTTTCATAGCTACCAACGCTGGCATCTTGGGCATCAGCAGGCTTACCTACTCCATGGGACAGCACCAACAGGTGCCTCAGTGGCTGAGCAAAGTGCATCCCACCCATCGCACGCCGTGGGTTTCGATCGTGGTCTTTGGGGTTCTGGCCGCCCTGCTTATTGTGCCTGGCAAGATCGAGCTGCTGGCCGATGTCTACGCCTTTGGGGCCATGCTGGCCTTCACCTTCGCCCATGTGTCAATCTTTGCCCTCAGAATCAAGGCTCCGGACATGCCGCGGCCCTACAAGGCTCCTTTGTCTGTCCGAGTAAAGGATCGTGAGATAGCGCTGACAGCACTCATCGGAGGCATGGGGACCTTCGCAGTGTGGCTTGCGGTGATGGCCACCCACGAGCTTGCGAGGTGGGTGGGCATTCCGTGGGTGCTGGGTGGATTAGTGATGTACTACTTCTACCGGCGCCGCAGAGGCCTGCCTCTTACCAAGACAGTGAAAGTTGGGACATAGCAGGTGGTCCCCATGGGCAGTGTTCAGCTGGCCTTGTCGTTGGTGTCTTTGGTGCTCGGGCTGGCCTTGATGGCCAGCACGGCGGCCATGGGAGGCGGGGCCACCAGCGTAGGAGTACTGATGGGCGTAGCACTTACCCTGAACGGTGCCCTGCGCCTTTGGGTCTGGAGGCGCAGGCGGTCCCAATAAGAGGTGGCTGCCCATGCCCGGCGAGACAGTCCCCTTAGAGCCTACTAACGAACTAGTAGGCATAGCCATCGTATTGGTTGCCCTCGCGTTGGTGGCCTTCTTTTCGAGCTCAGAAGCGGCCCTCATCTCCGTCAGCAAGATACGCATAAGGTCCATGGCCGAGCGAGGCGTTCAGGCGGCGAAGATAGTCATGGATCTGACCAGGAAGCCCGGGCGGTTGTTTGCCACCATACTGCTCTCCGAGAACTTCTTCATCATCTTTGCCACGTCATTCGGAACGGCCCTAGCCATCAGGATAGTAGGTGAGCAGGGATACCTAGTCGCCAGCATCGTCATGACCATCCTGGTAGTAATACTGGGCGAGATAACACCCAAAACCTTCGCCGCACAGCTTGCCGACCGGTGGTCGCTGGCTGTCGCCAGGCCCATGCTTGTCGTCACCAGAGTGCTTACGCCCATAGTGTGGGTGTTCAGTGGCATTGCCGGAGGGCTCGTGCGGCTCCTGGGTGGAAAGGCAGTCGAAAAGACGCCCTTCGTCACCGAGGAGGAGATCAGGATGCTGATCTCCATAAGCGAGGCCGAGGGCGTCGTGGAGGAACGGGAGCGGAGGATGCTCCATGCGGTGTTTCGTTTCGGGGATAAGCCGGCCCACTCCATAATGGTGCCTCGCACCGAGATAGAGTACTTGCCGTCCGATGCCTCACAGAAGGACCTGCTGGAGCTCTTCAGAAGGACAGGACACACGCGCTTTCCAGTCATCGGGCAGGACCTCGACGACGTGCTAGGGATTGTGAACGTGAAGGACCTGTTCCTGAAGGCTGGGTTGGACGGCGACTTGGAGAGCCGCCCGGTGACAGATCTCATGAGGCCCGCCTACTTTACGCCGGAGACCAAGACCCTGGGTGAGCTTCTCACGGAGATGCAGTCTGCCGGTGTCACCATGGCCATCTTAGTAGACGAGTACGGCGGCACCTCCGGCCTGTTGACCCTGGAGGATATCATTGAGGAGATAGTTGGCCAGCTCCGGGACGAGTTCGAGGCTGCTGAGAAGAGGATCGAGGAGATAGAGCCGGGGCGCTACTCCGTCGAAGCCCACGTCTCCGTAGAGGAGGTGTCAGAGGCCCTGGGCATTGAGATTCCCTCCGGCGAGTACAGGACCGTGGCGGGCTTCATAATGGCCGAGCTCGGCAGGGTGCCCGTGGTCGGCGACGAAGTGATGCACAACGGCGTGCGGTTCAGGGTGGCCGAGATGGAGGGCCTTCGGGTGGAACGAATCGAAGTTTTCTTGAGGTGATCGATGAAATTCGCGAGGATCCTTGTACCGGTCAACGGCTCTCCAGGCGATGAAGAGGCGGTGGAGCTGGCGTGTGCCCTTGCCAAGCGGTACAAGTCTAAGGTGTACGCCCTCTACGTCATAGAGGTCAAGCAGGTGCTACCGGTGGACGCTGCCCTGCCCGAGGAAGCCTCGCTGGGAGAAAGGATCCTGGAGAGGGTAGAGGACCTGGGCGATCAGTTCGATGTGCCCATCGAGGGCGAACTGGTTCAGGCGCGCTCCCCGGGAGCTGCCATTGTGGACGAGGCCTATGACAGGGGCGTGGACCTCATAGTCATGAGCGTCAAGTACCGGCGCCGCCTGGGCGAGTTCACCATGGGCCGGACCGTGCCCTACGTTCTTAGGAACGCCAAGTGCCGAGTGGTTGTGCTTAGAATACCAATAGAAGAATAAGCGAGGGATGCCAGGTGAAGGTCGTTATAGTCGGTTGCGGAAGGGTTGGCTCCATGCTGGCGAACAAGCTGGATGCCCAGGGGCATCGGGTCTCCATCATAGATACCAACCCGGACCAGTTCCGAAGGTTGAGGCAGGATTTCGGCGGCATCACCATCACGGGGACCGGCATAGATGTGGACGTGCTCAAGTCGGCGGGCATCGAGGAGGCCGATGCCTTCGTGGCGGTCACCAACGGCGACAATACCAACGTAATGTCATGCCAGATAGCCCAACACATCTTCGGGGTACCTGTGGTGTTGGCCCGGGTTTACGACCCCATTCGCGGTGACGTGTACCATACCCTAGGGCTCGAAACGGTGTGCCCAACTACGGTGATATCCGGTATGATTCTGGACATACTAACTTCGCGGGTTCAAGCCTCGGCTCAGAAGGCTTAGGGGGAGGCGGGATGTACATCATAGTGGCAGGAGGAGGCAAGGTAGGCTACTACCTTACCAAGACGCTGGTCAACGAAGGCTACGAGGTCCTTCTGATAGAGAAGAGCAAGAAGAAGGTGGAGACCTACGCCGAACGCTTCGGGGCCGTTGTGCTGCAGGGCGATGCCTGCGAGGCCTCGGTGCTCGCCGATGCCGGCGCCGCTAGGGCAGATGTGGTCATAGCCGTGACCGGCGACGACGAGGATAACCTGGTCATATGTCAGATGGCCAAGAAGAAGTTCAACGTGCCCAGGACCATTGCCAGGGTGAACAACCCCAAGAACGAGGAGATCTTCAAGATCCTGGGTGTGGATGTCACCGTGAGCGCCACAAACGTCATCCTCTCCCTTATAGAGCAGGAGATACCCTCGAGGCGCCTTGTGCACCTGCTCACCCTTCGACACGCGGAGCTGGCCATGGTGGAGGCGACCGTTGCTCCTAACTCGGAGGCGGCCGGCAAGCCTGTGGGCGAGATCAAGCTACCGCCGGACACCGCAATCACGTTGATAGTGCGCAACGGCCAGCTCATAGTTCCATCGCCCAATGTAGTGCTTATGCCTGACGACGAGGTGATTGCCCTAGCCCACAGGCGCAGCGAGGCTGAGCTGAGGGCCCTCCTGGTCGGCGAGTCGGCTCCCGTGTGAGTTTCAGGCGGTTTTAGCCAGGTCGAGGAAGCTGTGGCCGCACTGGGTGCACTTCAGCTTTCGGGCTCCGTTGCGTACGGTCAGTCCGCTGCACTTGGGGCACGGCACTTCCGTGGGACGTTGGAAGACGGAGAAGTCGCAGTTGGGGAACCGGCTGCAGCTCCAGAAGATGCGCCCACTCCGCGCCCTGCGTTCCACGAGCTCGCCTTCGCCGCACTTAGGGCAGGCAATGCCCAACTTCACCAGGTACGGCTTCGAGTTCTTACATTCTGGGTAGCCGGAGCAGGCGATGAATTTGCCGTAGCGCCCCGTCTTAATGATCATGGGACGCCCGCACAGCTCGCAGTCCTCTCCGGCGGGCTCGCTCTGAAGCTCCACCTTGGGGATCGCTCGCTCCGCGGCCTCCAGGCGGGCTGAGAAGGGTACGTAGAAGTCCTGAAGGACCGGAACGTAGTGCCGCTCCCCTGCCGCTATATCGTCGAGCTCCTCCTCCATTTTGGACGTAAAGGCCGTGTCCACGATCTCGGGAAAGTGGGCAACCAGGAGGTCGTTCACCACCATGCCCAGCTCGGTGGGCACGAGCTTTCTTTCCTGCCTTACCACATACCCACGCTCCTGCAAGGTGGAGAGTATGACCGCATAGGTGCTGGGGCGTCCGATGCCCTCCTCCTCCATGGCCTTTATGAGGCTGGCGTCGGTGTAACGCGGTGGGGGCTGGGTAAAATGCTGTTCCGGCTTAAGCTCGTGTAGCTTCAGCCTGTCGCCCTTCTCCAGGGGCGGCAGGGGCTGGCGTTCGGCCTCTTCGCCTTCCTCTTCCTCGCTGCTCTCCCGGTATACGGCCAGGAAACCAGGGAAGGTGACCACCGAGCCGCTGGCCCGAAAGATGTACTCCTTGCCGGCCGCGGCCCCGTCAGGCTGGGCCGACGGGATGGCCAGGACCTCCAGGCTGGTCTGCTCGAGGACTGCTGGAGCCATCTGGCTGGCTATGAAGCGATCCCATATCAGCTTGTATAGGCGATGCTGGTCCTGGTTGAGATACTGCTTCACCGATTCCGGCGTCCTCCTGCAGGAGGTAGGCCTGATGGCCTCGTGAGCCTCCTGGGCGCCTTTGACCTTCTTGGCGTATACGGGCGGTCGGTCCGGCAGGAACTGCGGCCCGAACCTCTCCAGGATCACGGCCCTCGCTTCCTCCTGGGCCTTAGCCGATACGTGGGTGGAGTCGGTCCTCATGTAGGTTATGAGGCCGACGGAGCCCTCCTTGCCAAGCTCCACTCCCTCATACAGTTGCTGGGCCACCCGCATAGTGCGTTGGGCTGTGAACCCGAGCTTGCGGGATGCCTCCTGCTGTAGCGTGCTCGTTATGAAGGGAGGAGCGGGCTTCCTTTGAAGCTGCCTTGTCTTTACGTCATGCACGGAATACGAGGCAGTGCCCAGGAGCTCCACTATCTGCGACGCCTGGTTTCCGTTCGATATGGATATCTTTTCCCCTTGTACGGCGACAAGGGTGGCCCAGAACCGCCGCTGGTCCCGGGGCTTGCTCAGCTGTGCGGCAACTGTCCAGTACTCCTGGGGGACGAAGGCCTGGATCTCCCTCTCCCGATCCACTATCATCCTCAGTGCGGCCGACTGCACCCTACCTGCCGATAGCCGGCTGCGGACCTTCCTCCAGAGGAGGGGGCTCAGCATGTAGCCAACCAGCCGGTCGAGCACCCTCCGGGCCTGCTGGGCAGTGACCAAGCGCTGGTCTATCTCCCTGGGATTGGCCAGAGCCTCCCTGATGGCTTCTTCGGTGATCTCGTGGAAAACTATCCTGTGGATCTCCTTGCCGTTCTTTGCCTGTGTGGCCTGGACCACGTGCCAAGCTATGGCTTCCCCCTCCCTGTCGGGGTCTGTGGCGAGGTATATGACCGCGGCCCTCTCCACCAGCTCCTTGAGCTCCTTGACCACAGCACGCTTCTCTTTGGGTATTAGGTACTGGGCCTCGAAGCCGTTCTCTACGTCCACCCCAAGCTTGCTCTTGGGCAGGTCACGGATGTGCCCCATAGAGGCTTTGACGGTGAATCCCCTGCCCAGGTATTGGGAGATGGTCCTGGCCTTGGTGGGCGACTCCACTATGACAAGCTTGTTGCCTGAGCTACGCGGTGCCATGGCTGCGTGGTCACCCCTGAAGCTTATCTGAAAGCCATGCTTTTTACCCGGATCCTCTGGCCTTGTCAAGCCCTAGGTCCACCCTCTTAATGTAGCGCAACACGGTTAAGTTCGGAATGGGATCCCACGGTTCCGGGGGAGCTCCGATGGGCCTGGGGCCTGGCCGGCAGGCCGAACTGAGGGATGGGTGCACCCCTGTGCGGGCTGCCCGAACGCGGCTCAAGGTCGTGATACCGAGAACGACACTGCCTAAGTTAGCCCCTTGGGAGATGGACTGGCACGGGGCCCCATCCTACCTGCGCCGTCGAACTGGAATTAACAGGACCAGCGGTCCGCGCTGGGCGCGCCAAAGGCCTCACCGTAGGGCCCGGCGTTGGACACCCATCCCGCTGAGGTGGCGCCCTAGAGCGTCTGGGAATGCAGGTTGCGCTGCCGGTCGGGGAAGAACTCCTCCGGGAGGTTTACGAGAAGCCTTTCGGTATCCGAAACCCTGACCAGGGCTCCCTGTGGGAGAGCTCCGGAGGCCTCCAACGCCTCCTCCAGCTCGGTCAGCTGGGGACGGAGGGCCTCCAGGGGTTGCCCTTTTGGCAAGCGGTCCACCTCTTCCCATCTCCAAGGAAGGGCGAAGTTGTGGCGGGGCGGGAGTGCCAGCATGTAGCTTTCCTTCCTCCCAAGTTCTGGGGGTCGTATAGGTGCGGCGAGCGCCGCATATTCGCCCCGCTCAAGGGCCGGCCACTGCTCCAAGGTGAACACCATGATGGGGATGTCCTGCCAGGGCTGTTGAGGGCTCCACCTGGGGTGGCTGATAAAGGTGAGAGATCCTAACCCTGATGACCCCCAGTGGGGGGACTGCCCCGCGAGGTCTCGAGGACGACTCTGTGCTCCAACCAGCCGCTGGGGAGACCGATCTTAAAACCGTAGTGCTCGTTCCGATATGCTGGTTGGTTCGTAACGCCGTCCTCGAGGGCTGGAGATGGGGAAAAGGCCGCAGTGGGCACGGCCGTCGGCGACGGCGGAAGGGTGGGCTCGGAAACAGATGGAGCTGTCTTGGGGCTTTGACCATGCGATGGTTCGGCGGAAGGCATGGAACACAAGGCCATGAGGGGGATGGCTGCCAACAGGAGAAGGGCTAAAGCCAGCGTGAAACAGCCGCGCCTCTGCAATTCGGCCCATCCTCATATGGTCAGCCAGCAGGCCCTAGGGACCAGCCCATGCAGCCGGAAGCAGGCTTGGATGTCACGCCATCTTATTTCAGCGGAACCGGCCCAAAAGGAACGCTCTTCCAAAGGTTCTACCGATCAGGGGGGGACCATCCGGTCTTGTTGCCGATGGGTCCCGCCTTGGAGTCATTGGGTGAATTCCTGAGCATGGCACCTACGGGCCCGGAAGGCGGCACCTGGGAGGGTGGCCGTGGCTGGCTCCGTCCATAAGGGCTTGCCTCGGAGCCTCCATCGGCTACGGGCAGATGCCAGGCCGTTCGACAGGTGGCGCGTGCGCACGGAGCGCGGCCTCGGGGCCGTTCACCCTAACTCGAAACGTCGCCACAGGCCCCAGCGGCACCGGCTCCACCTGGGGGATATTTGGTTCCAACCTGGTAATGCCCTCGAACTCGTGGATAGCATCCCCGGCAGGTGGCCTCCGGGTCCCCGGGACCTCGGTCTTCGATAACAGATCATCTTTTGCACCCTTTGGGCCAGCACAATCCTTAGGTTTGCCTGGGCCGGCCTGGGAGGTGCTCTGTCGCGGCGTTCCTTCGGGCCTTTGCGAGGGGATCTGGCTGCTCACCCGTCTCGGGGCTCTATGCTTAGGCCGGGCCCCTTGGCCAGATGCGCATTAACGAGCTCTGCCTCCTCCCCCTTTCGGCCCTGTGGTTGTGTAAGCCGTCTGGTGCAGCTGGCCACACTTCTGTTAGCTCGTACTCAACCCCTGGAGTGGATGGCTCCGAGCTCCGTGGCTGGAGTTTCGAGAGCTCGCCCGCCTCGAGGGCGATATGAAGACCCTCGGCTTAGGGGCTGCGGATCCCTCACAGATCCACACCCATTGGAGGCGGCGTGCGCCGTTGGCTGTCCCTACGTAAATGGCACTGTAACTCTGGCCATGGGTTGGGGTTAGGGGGACTGGGGCAGGGCCTTGGGGCTTGGCAAACGTGTCGACGCCGGCTCTCCCCGTACTGCGGGTAGCAGTCGGAGGTTGGAGAGTGCCTGCCCCAGCTGAGTTGCCGCTCAAACTATCTTGCCCTCTACCTACTAGGGGTTGCCCCTCGCCGCGACTGGCCTCCAATGTTGTGATCGGCTTTACCTGTGGCTCGGGTCGTTATGGGATGGCTAATGGAAGGGCCCCTGCCCAGGTTCCCTGGGCAGGGGCCCGAAAGCTCAAGTAGCGCGAGCTACAGCCACCTGTCTATTGCGGAGCAGGTAGTACAGGCCTCCACCCACTACCAGTGCCACAAGCCAGCCCAGATCGGCGCCGCCGGTGGCCGTAGCCATAGGGCCGGTGATCAGAGGAGTGTTGGCCCAGACGTACGACAGAAGGAAGCCTGCCGCCCAGGATATTATGGCAGGCCAGACCACGTCTCCGTAGGGGCTCCGCTCGGGGGATGCGTACAGTCCATCGATGTCGACCCTTCCCTTTCTCACCACGTAGAAGTCCACGAGGACGATTGCCATCCACGGTGTCATCCAGGCAATGACGGTTAGCATCCACAAGTCCATGGCGCTGGCTATGTTGGTTATGAAGATGCTGTAGAAGCTTATGGCTGCCCCGATGATGCCTGTGATCAAGGCCGCGACGGGCCTGGATATGTGGATGTCCGCCGTCAGGAGGGCCAGGGCGCCGGAGTGGATGTTCAACACGTTAGTGGAGGTAACGCCGTAGATGATGATCAGGAAGGCGGGTATTGCGAACCAGCTGAACAGCTGGGTCACCGTGGCCGCCAGATCTCCGGGCCTCTCAGGGTTCATAGTAGCGGTGAGTGCTCCTAAGATGCCGAGCCACAGGGTAGCCACGAGCATCCCAAAGAAATGAGACCAGAAAGTCTTGCTGGTCGGTGCCTCAGGATGCACGTATCTGGAATAGTCGGAGGACCATGTGGTCCACGATATACCCCACCCAATGCCCACTGAGGCGAAGATGACAGCTATCATGCCCCACTGCTCCAGGCCGGCCAGCCTTCCGGCGTAACCGACGTTTATCTTGCCGCTCATGAGTACCAGTACCGTCATCAATGCCATAAGGATCATGGTCAGGGGCACGCCCACCTTCTCGAAGCGACTGATGGCATAGTAGCCGAAGGCGCCCACCAGCACCTGAACCACGTATACCAGCAGGGTCACCCCTAGCTTTGTCAAGAAGGTGTCAGGCACACCGGCCATGGCCAGGATCTGCAGTGCCGATAGGATGGAGAAGACGCTGTTGACCCCTACCCAGCCGATGCACATGAGCAGCTGTAGTACGGAGATAAGGTAGACGCCGCGCCGTCCGAAGGGTGCCCTGGATAGCACCATCTGGCCCACGCCTGTCTTGGCACCCATCACGGCTACAGCGGCGAAAAGTAGAGAGCCGAGAACGTTCCCCGCGACGAATGTGATGACCGTAGTCCAGAAACCAAGGCCAAAGACGATTCCAAGGGTCCCGATGAACCAGTTGGTGACCGCGATGTTGGCGCCGGACCAGATCCAGAAGGCATCGACGGGGCGAGCAGTTCTGTCAGCAACAGGTACAGCCTCGATGCTGTGGGTCTCTATCACACGCTGTTGAGAAGCGGACATCGTCGTGTCACCCCTCTATCAGATATTGGGCTGCCCGTCTATGGAACTTCACAGGCCTTCGAATCCTCAATCTCTCATAGGCATCACCTCCTGTTCAGGCAGATGCGGGCCGAACCGTAGAAACCAAAACCTCTGAACCGTCGGTTCGGCGTACGAACGTGCGCCCTGGCTCGGTTTCCGCTACCACGTTGCCGTTCCTCACGACCCATCGCGCCGTGGGCCTGAGCCGTATAGCTTCGGCTTCATCCTCACAGTCGAGGACCACGAAGTTGGCGGGCCTGCCCTCTTCGAGGGCCCAGTCGAGCCCTGCCGCTCGGATGGGGTTCGCTGTGACCATGTCGTAGGCCCGGTAGAGCTCTGACCTGCCCGTCATCTGGCCGGCGTGCACCAACAGAAAGAGGGCATCGAGCATCGAGCCTTTCCCGAGGGGATACCATGGGTCCATGATGCAGTCGTGGCCGCAGGCCACGTTCACCCCTGCTGCATCGAGCTCCTTTATCGGCGCCAGCCCCCTTCGTTTCGGGTATGCGTCGAACCTGCCCTGCAGCACTATGTTGGTTAGGGGGTTGACAACAACTGTAACGCCGGCCCGGCGCAGGATGCGGATCAGCTTGAACAGGTAGGCGCCGTTGTAGCTTCCCATGGCGGTGACGTGGCTGGCGGCCACCTTCCCCTGCATGCCCAGCCTTATGGCGTTCGCGGCCACGTGCTCCACAGACCGCGACTGCTCGTCGTCGGTCTCGTCGCAGTGTAGGTCTATGGGCCTGCCGTACTTCGAGGCGAGCTGGAATATGAACCGAACTTCCTCGATGCCGTCCTCCCTGGTCAGTTCGTAGTGGGGGATCCCGCCCACCACATCGCAGCCGAGGCGTATCGCCTCCTCCATGAGCTCAGCTCCTCCCCCGAAGGCGAGCACCCCCTCCTGGGGAAAGGCGATCAGCTGCAGCTCCACCAGGTCCTTAAGTTCGTCCCGTAGCTCGAGCAGGGCCCTGAGGGCAGTGAGGGACGGATCGCACACGTCCACGTGGCTCCTTATGAACCCCGTGCCGTGCGCAACCTCCCACAGTACGGCCTCTCGAGCCCTCTCCTTGACATCGGAGACGGTGAGAGACTTCTTACGCTCGGACCATATCTGGATTCCCTCTATGAGGGTTCCGGACTCGTTGTAACGGGGCTCGCCCAGGGTTAGCACCGCGTCCAGGTGGATGTGGGGATCGGCAAAGGGCAGACTCATGAGCCTGCCATCGGCCCGAAATTCGGCGGCTTCGGAAGTCTGGATCTGGCCCCTGGGGGCTATGGCCCTGATAACGCCGTCGCTCACGAGCACGTCCACAGGGTCCGGCCTGGCGCCGCGGGTGGGATAGAGGCGCACTTCGCGGAAAACAGTAGCCATAGAGAGCTCTCCCAAAACCAAGGAGATAAGGGATGCCAGGGGCTAAGCTACGGGCACGACCGGCGCCCATGCAGGCCTTGACTGCATTCTAGACCCCTGTTCAGGGGTTTGTCAATACCTTTTGTCAATATGGAATCTATGAAGAAAGTCCAACCTCGGGTGACGTCGGCCCGTGCTCGGGGCCCTACGCAGGTCCAACCCTTTGCCTTGCGCCGGCGAGGGCCTCGACTGCCTGCTTGCTGTCGATGAGGTAGGCGAACACATGTCCCAGACACTCGAGGGCTGCCTCATGACGGCTCGCCGTGGTGCCAGCACAGCAATCGGTGACGAGAAATACCCTGTAGTCCAGGTTGCGGGCGTGCTGGACGGTGGCGCTCACACAGATGTCGGTGCACACGCCGGCGACCAACAGCTCAGACCTGTCCAGGCATTTGAGCAGGCTGTCCAGGTCGGTTCCCAGGAAGGCATCGTACCTGCGCTTGCCCTGCACCACGTAATCGCCGGGCGATGGCCTTAGGTGGTCTACCAGCTCCGCCCCCTCCGATCCCTCGAGGCAGTGCGGCGGCTCGAACTCCAGCTCTATGCCGAAGTCCGACATGTTCGGCCTGTGCTGTTCCAGGGTGAAGATCACGGGCACGCCGGCCTGGCGAGCCACCCTGACCAATTCCGCCACCCGGGGTACGATCTCCTCGGCACCCTCGGCCGGGAGCGCGAAGCCCTTGAGCACGAAGTCCTTCTGCATGTCGATGACCAGAAGGGCGGTGCGGGACGGGTCCGGAACCCTGCTACCTGGCATGGTAGTACCTCCAAGGGGGAGTAGCATTAGGATTTTAACCCCCGAAGTCCAAAGCCTGAAGCCCCTGGCCCGGACCTGTAAGGCCATCGCGCGCCGCCAACGAACCAGACTGGGAGGTGTGGGTTGATAGCGCCCTACCCCGGGAGATATACTCTCTGACCTGACCAGAGCAGGCGAGGCGGAGATGGTGAAGCGCTTGGTTTTGACCCTGTTCTTTGCCGTGGCTGTGGCCGGTTGCGGTGGCCAGCCCCAGCCGCAGTCTACGGAGGTGCCCACGGTAGCACCTCCTCGGCCACAGACCAGCCCGACCTCCGCCGAGGCCGTGGGCACAGCCGCGACGCCCAGGGCAACGGGCGAGCCCTCGAAGGCACCCACCGGAGCGTCTAGCCCCACGCCAGCCGCTCAGCCGCCTTCGGCAAGCCCCACTGCGGCCAGCCCATCGGTGCCGCCCCTCCAGCCAAGTCCCCAGGGTCCGGAGGCCTCCGGCGGGACCGTTGCCCTGCGGGTTGCCGAATACAATACTTACAAGGACAGCTACGGCGATCTCCACATAGTCGGCATCGTACGGAACGAATCCGGGTCCGACGTAACGGATCCAATGGTCACGGCCCTGTTGGCAGACAGCTCGGGCAGTGAGGCCGCCACTGCGGAGGCCACGGTGCTGTTGGTGGGGCTTCCTCCAGGCGGGTCGCTTCCCTTTGAGGCTGTGGTGCCGGAGCCTCCTGAGTTCGAGGGGGTAAGGTTCACGGCCGAGGGCTACGCTGCCGAGGCCGGGTCTATGCCGAGCTCCCAGGTTAGGGTTACCGGGGGCACCATCCAACGGTCCGAGGAGGGCTACGTGGTGAAAGGAAGGGTAGAGAACCCCTCTTCGGAGACGCTGTCCATGGTGTCGGTAGCCGTGATAGTCCGGGACGGTGCGGGCAGGATAATCGGGGTAGGTTCCACGGACGTGGGGGAGGCCATCTCCCCTTCGGGCTCGGCGGAGTTCGAGATCGAACTGTTGGAGCTGGGCGGCTCCCCTGCCGGCTTGGAGTTCCGTGCCGAAGGATACCCCGGCTAGGAGGAAGAGGCATGCGTCTGCTGATAAGGGGTGGCACTGTCGTCACTTCGGCCGACGTCTTTCGCGCCGATCTCCTCGTGGAGGACGAGAGGATAGCCCTGATTGGTGCCGATCTTGGGTCTCTAGGTGCTGACGAGGTGATCGATGCAGAGGGCCTATACGTAATGCCGGGGGCCATAGACCCTCATACCCACTTGGACATAGCGGCCCCCCACATGGGTTATTCCGACGACTATGCCACAGGCAGTGTAGCGGCAGCCTGCGGAGGCACCACCACGGTGATCGATTTCATCGAGCCGGTCAAGGGCCAGCGGCCGCGGGAGGATTTCGAAAGCTATCACGGTGCCATGCAGGGGAAGATGGCCATCGACTACTCTCTGCACGGCACGTTGGTGGATGCCACACCGGAGTTCCTTGAGGACATGCGCTGGATGGTTGAGCACGGCATCACGAGCTTCAAGCTCTACCTTGCCTACCGGGGCTACCTGATGGTCGGTGACGAGACCTTCTTCCAGGCCTGTCAGGCGGCGAGGGACGCCGGCGCCCTCATCTGCGTGCATGCCGAGAACGGCGACGTAATAGAGGCCCTACGGGAGCGGGCACTGCGCGAGGGGCGTGTGGAGCCTCAGTACCATGCCCTGAGCAGGCCGCCCGAGGTGGAAGGCGAGGCCACCTTCAGGGCCATCGTCATGGCGTATCTGGCGCGCTGCCCCATCTACGTAGTCCATATGAGCTCCGCGGCGGCCCTGCGGGCCCTCCTCTGGGGCAGGGAGCTGGGGGCCTTGGCCTACGGCGAGACATGCCCGCAGTACCTCCTGCTGGATTTTAGCCGGTACCTGGAGCCCGACGGCGCCAAGTACGTAATGTCACCACCCTTGCGAGAGGCATGGAACTGCCAGGCCCTGTGGGACGGGGTTGTGAACGGCCACATACAGGCAGTGGGGACCGACCACTGTGCCTTCTACTACGAAGTGCAGAAGGCCGGGAAATCCCGGTTCACCGATATAGCCAACGGCATACCGGGCATTGAGACGCGGCTCTACCTACTGTATACGGAGGGGGTTGCCAAGGGGCGCCTAACCCTCAACCGGTTCGTGGAGCTGGTGAGCACCACGCCAGCCAAGATTTTCGGCCTCTATCCTCGGAAGGGAACCATCGCCGTGGGCAGCGATGCGGATCTGGTGCTCTGGGACCCTAATGCGCGCCACGTCCTTGCTGCTTCTGCCCTCCACCAACGCACCGACTATTGCCCTTACGAGGGGTACGAGGCACAGGGCGCCGTCCGGCGGGTGCTGCTCCGGGGCAGGACCATCGTTGAGGACGGGAAGTTCGTCGGCAAGCCAGGCTTTGGCCGTTTTATTCCCCGGCGCAGGCACGAGCCCGTATCTACCTCAGCTCAAAGCGTCGGAAGGCTTCGGCATACTCCATAGAATGGCCCTCGGCCGCCTCTCTAGCGCGCTTACGGACCCATTCCTCCACGTCGTCCCCCACCTGGCTCCTGTGCTGTCGCAGGGCAGCTATCTTTAGGTCGATGGTCTCGCCGATATCGATCCAGGTATCGGGGTCCTGGGGGTTAGAGAGGTAGACTTCGGCGACCTTGTGTGGCTCCAAGCCCTCCACCAGCAGTTCTGGGAAGCTCAGCCTGTCCCTTGCGGATGGATAGATGGCTGCCAGGGCCGCCTCGCCAGCCGCTATGTGGTCCGGGTGGTTGATGTAGTATCGGCCTGCAAACCGCCTCGTGGGATCTGGCACAACAGCTACGTCTGGCCTGTAGCTCCTGATGGCCCGCACGATGTCTTTGCGGAGGGCCAGGTCGGGAACCAAGGTGCCATCCTCATAGTTCAGGAAGGTCACGTCGGCGACGCCGAGGATTCTGGCCGCGGCCAGCTGCTCTTCCCGGCGTATGGCGGCCAGCTGCCTGGGCGCGAGGTTAGGATCGTTGGTGCCCTTGCTCCCGTCGGTAAGCACCAGATAGTAGATGTCCCAGCCCTTGCGTGCCCAGAGCGCTACGGTGCCGCCCACGGAGAACTCCGCGTCATCCGGATGGGCAAATATGACCAGGACTCGTTTCTTCGGTTCCACAGGTTGCCTCCATAGCTGGTTGTGTTGTGTGGGTCTACGGAAGTGCGGGGGCCGGGCTAGGGTCCTGTCTTGGCCTCTGCGAGCCGGGGTTGAGCCGACGGCGGCGGTTGGGCGTCGGCCTCGAGATAGGCCGCGAAAAGGGCATAGAGCTCGCTGGCGTTGCGCACCTTTCCGAAGGGGAACCTTAACCACGGGGAGCAGGCCACGAAGGAATGAACCTGCGGCCCTCCCCAGGAGCCGTGAGCGCCGAAGTGCTCCTCGAAGGCCACCACTATACCGTTTTCATATTCGCCGAAAAGTATCAGGTCGCCGGAGCTGGAGAACCGGATGAGCCTCACCAGTTCGGCCTCGAGGGCCTCCGTTTCCCCAAAGGGCTGGAGCGGGTCCTCGCCGATCACCTTGCTGGCCGCCCCAATCACTCGGCGGCCGCGCTTCGAGGCGCAGATGACACGATCGCCCTCGCTGCCGGCCACGAGTCCTATGCCCCTGAGTCTGATCAGGGAGTCTATTAGGCCGGGGTATGCGCCTTCTATCTCGCTCATGTCCAGCCTCCTGTCGGATGGGAAGTAGAGGTGAGCTAGGGAGCTGGACACGCTGACTATTATGGCATCCGCCAAGCCCTCGCGGAGGGGTCGCTCGCTGGGCAGGCGCCGTTCTACCGCTCCGCGCACCCGTGCCAGCACTCGGCCCTTGCGGCGGCCTACCTGCTGTTCTGCGTACCGGAGCTCCTCCAGAATGAAGCTAATGCGATGGTAGGCGTCGTCCTCTTCGCCGGTGTCCAATATCACCGAGCCTCTGTTCTCCACCAGTTGCTTCACGGCCGATGAGAGGTCTGTTCCCGTGAGGTAACGGAAGGGCACCGAGGGGGTCTGGCCGTGGTCCGACAGCAGGTACAGGTCGTATTGCACATAGGGGCTGTGGCGCCGCAGGCTGTCGATCTGCTTTATCTGTCGATCTATCCCTTTGAGGACCCTGAGGGCTGCCGGGCTGGCCGGCCCGAAGTGGTGGGCCACTTCGTCGTAGCCGTTGTACGTGGTGTAGATGCGGGGCACGCCTCGATATATGTCTACCGCAACCCCAAAGGTCTGAAGCTCCCGAAAGACTACAGCGGTGATCAGCCTGACCAATGGAAACAGTCCCTCGAAGCCGATCCTGGGACGCCGGAGTACTATGACCTTCAGGCGGTCCCAGGCATGGGTCAGGTACTCCGTCAGGATGCCCACAATCATGCGAAGGGGACGGATAGGGCTCACCACGAATAGGGCGAAGAACCCAAGGCCGCGGAGGCTGTGTAGGAAACTGCTTTGGCCGAAGGAGCTGACAGTGAAGATGGCCCGGTCGGCGCCCGCGTCGAAAAGGTTGACGTAGCTGGATCCTCCTTGCAGTATCCCCCTCCTACGGCAGGCGAGCCGGTCTCGTATATCCCGCAGCACGGAGGGGTATTTACAGACGACCATCCTGCCTGCGGACCGGTCGTACCATCTGAAGGAGGGAAGGCCATCGTTGCAGCCGTACATGATCCCTGCCTGGACAGCCGGAGTGGTGCTGGGCAGCCCACAGATGAAGCTGTGCACCGATAGCTCCCCGCGCTCTATAAGCCGCCTCACGTGTGGCATGTAACCTCGGCCCAGGGCCTGCAGGAAATGCTCGTATGAGAGGGCATCTATCTGAATGGCGATAAAGCCCCTGCGGCCCCGCTGGGGCTGGGTGCCCAGCCTTTCCTGGACGGACCGGAAACGCTTGGCGTAGAAGAAATCGGTGGCTACCGCCACCCAGTAGGAGATGCGAACGACCACAGCCCTGGCTGCGGCCGATATGCTCCCTCTTAGGTTCAAGGATGCCTCCCGCAGCAAGCGGTGCCGGAAACTTCTGGGGCTCTGCTCTACCAGATTCCTAGGGCCGTCTTTACCTCTTCGCTGGCCATAGTGCGCGGATCCCAAGGGGGACTCCAGACCAGCTCTATGTTTATCTCTCCAGTCTCAGGATAGAGGGCCCTCAGCACGGCGTCGACCTGTTGCTCGATAAGCGGACCGAGGGGGCAGAAGGGGGTGGTCAGGGTCATCTTGATTTGGACGTTGTTCTGCTCATCCACCTGGATGTCGTACACCAGGCCCAGCTCGACGATGTTGAAACCGATCTCGGGGTCGTAGACCTCCTTGAGGGCCTCCCTTACCTGGTCTACCGTCGGCATGCAGTTCACCTCCTGCTCCTTATCCCTAAGGGGATTATAGCCGCATTCGGGGTTGGTGTTGGAGCTCAGTCGGCCTTGATTACGGGGCTTCGCAGGCTGGCCAGGGCCGCCACGGTGATGATTGCAGCCCCGACGGCGAAGACCGTCACGGTGCCAGTCACCTCTGCGGCGGCACCCGATACGGCCGCCGCCACAGGAAGGGCCAGCCGGTTGATGGTCCTTACTGCGGCATTTACCCTGCCCAACAGTTCGCCGGGAACTAGGCTCTGTCGGAGGCTAACGAAACTCACTCCGAAGGCCGTGACGGCTGCCCAGGCCAGGGCCACCGCTGCAGATACCGGCAGGAAGGAACGAAGGGCCACGATGCCGTAGTAGGCCACGACTCCGGCAAAGATGGAGCCCACCAACATGGTTCCCTTGGAAACACCCCTCGCGGAAAGCCTTTCGACCATGAGGGCCGCCGCCATCGACCCCAGGGAAGCTATGGAGAAGATCAGCCCGACCTGCTCCTCGCCGAAGCCGAGGTAGTTTCTCGCGTGGAGAATGAACAGCGCCTCCATGGGACCATAGCCCAGGTTCAGGACCAGGGTTATGGCGGTGGCCCAGAAGAGCGGCCTCTGGGCTCGGAGGAACTTCATGCCGGTCCACAGATCGGCCAAGGGCCGTGACCCACTGCTGGCATCCACGGTTTCCCTTACCTTCACTGCCAGCAGGGAGATCACCGACACGATGAAGGTGATCCCATCTACCGCCAGGGCCAGGGCTGGACCTGCCAGGGCGATGAGGAACCCTGCCGCCGCAGGGCCGACGATGCGCATCGCAGTGTTTGCTGCCTGCATGCGGGCGTTGGCATGCACAAGCTGGCTCCGATCCACAATGCCGGGCAGGGCGGCCACCTGGGCGTTCTCGAAGATCACGGAGGCTGAGCTCAGCAGGAAGGCGAAGGCATATAGATACCACAGCTGCAGTTGGCCTGCCAAGTAGAGGGCGGGTATGGACAGCAGCAGGGCCGACCTGAAGACATCCGAAAGCACCATTATGTTCCAGCGCCGATGCCTGTCCACCCACAGGCCGGCAGGTAGGTTCACCAGCGCCTCCGGAAGGAGCATTACGAAGGCAAAGATGCCCATTTGGGCAGGGGAATCTGTGAGTTCCAGCACGAGCCAGGGTAGAGCCAGGTAGGTAATGTTGCTTCCCAGGCTGGATATGCTCTGCCCCAGCCACAGGCTGAGAAAGCTGCGGTTCGACCAGAGGGATCCCCCTGAAATCCCTATGGAAGGGCTCACACGCTACATTTCTCTCACGGTTGCAAGACGCCGGAACGCTGACGTTAGGTCAATGGTACTGGTTTATAACGGGAATGTCAACATGCAGCATCCCTCAGTAGTTGGTGAGGGAATCGAGCATGCCTTTCTCTTTGGCCTGCTTTTCGCACCATCGGTACCCAAGGAGGGAAAGGCCTGCGAGAACTAGCGAGGTGCCGGACAGGAGGAGCAATACCTGGGGTGTCGTGAAAGCCGACATGGTGTAGCCGATCCCCGCTACACCGAAGGACCTTCTGACGGCCTCTAGCCACAGGGCCATGGGCAGAAAGGGCGCTAGTGCGGCCATCGGCTCAGGGAGGATATCGACCGGGAAGACCGCCCCGCTGAGCAGGTACAGGGAGCCAGCCAACGCTTCCCCCAGGTAGTAGGAGTGTCGCGCTACCACGATCGAAAGGGAGCTTGCGGTAATGCCGAGTCCGAGCACCGCCACCATGCCGAAGGCCATGGCCGCTAAGAAAAGAGTAGGGTCCTGGGGCAGCGGACGGACCTTAAAGAAGGCCGTGCCCACGGCCAAGTTTAGGACGACAGCCACGGTGGCGCCAGAGAGCATGGGCACTGCCCTGCCAACCATGTAGAGTATTGGGCTGATGGGGGCCGCGTAGATGTAGCGTAGGGTCTGGTACCGTTCCCTGTCCTGGATGATCGACGAGCTCAGGCCGGTGAGGCCTGCGAAGATGTAGCTGTAGAAGGTGTTGCCCAAGAACATGTAGGCGAAGCGCGGCGACGATGTGTCGGTTCCCACGGCAACGAGGTACATGGCCACCAGTATGAGAGAGGCGCTGAGGGGTTTCAGGGCGCTGTACCCTGCGAAGAGCCAGGGGCTAGCCCAGTTGGCCTCGATCTGCCATCCGAGCCATGCCGCCGTGACGATGGTCCTTAGGGCTTGGGTCATTGTCCGCGCAGGCCCAGGGTTCCCTCCACCCGGGCAGTCCATTCGAGGCGGGCAAGCACCTTTGCGGCCGCGGCGATGTAGAGGACAGACTGGAGGGCCAGAAGGATCAGCTCAGACCATACGCTGAACAGTGCCACGGCCTCGGCTCCCGGCACCAACAGTTGGCGGAAGGCATCGAGGCCCAGGGTTAGGGGTATCAGGCTTGCGGGGAGGGCTATCAGTGTCCCCAGGGCCTTGACCGGGAAATAAAAGCCAGCCCCCAAGTAGATAGGCTCCTGCAATATGCTGGCGCCGCTCCAGGCCTCCCGGCCGTAGAGGAAGAAGAGGGAACTGAGCATTATCCCCATCCCATAGAGGGAGGCCATGGTGGCCAGAAATACGGCCGCAATCAGGGGCACGGCAGATAGGTCCAGCGACACTGAGAAGGCCAGGGAACCCACCACCATCACGGCCAGGGCCCGCACCGATGTGCTGTAAAGGCCGCCCAGGGCCATGCCCAGCATGATGGCCACGGTAGGCGCGGGCGCCATGATTATGGGCTCCAGGTTGCCCATCTCCTTCTCCCAATACAGTTGGGTGGCCATGCCCCACAGCATGTTCAGCCAGTAGGCCGTCATAGCTCCTCCTATGAGGGCAAAGGCCTCGAACTGGGCGGGAGCTCCCAGGGACCTGTAGACGTAGACGTAGGCCGAGGTTGCCAGCAGGGGAAGGACGACATCGAAGAACAGCCAGCTCCGCTCGCGGTTGGCGGCGACAAACCTGGGATATGCCCTGGCCAACACGGCCCTTACGAAGAGCTCAGTCCTCCCCCTCGTCTGCCGCACCTCCGGTAAGCTGGACGAAGGCGTCCTCCAGCGTGGGCTCCATCTTCTCGAGAGACCGGACCTTCCAGCCGCGATCGGTGAACCGTCCCAGCACCACCGTGATGGCCTGGTCGTCCTCCAAGCCCATGTCCACCACCGTGCGGCCGTCGTAGGTTGCCTTGCTGAAGCTTAGGATGCCGCGGAGTCCGGAGAGGAAGGCCAGGTCCCCTCCCGAGCCCTCGAGGGCGACCTTCCATCGCGATCCTGCCGATGCCTTTGCCTTGAGCTCGGCCGGCGTGCCCACGGCCAGGATCCTGCCCTCGTGGATGATGGCGATCCGGTCGCATATCTCGTCGGCCTCGGCCATGTGGTGGGTGGTAAGGAACACGGTCTTGCCAACGTCGGAGCCCTTTACCCACTGCCTTACGAAGGTCCGCACGTCCCTGGCTGTCTGTACGTCGAGGCCCAGGGTCGGCTCATCGAGGAAGAGCACCTGGGGATCGGTGACCAAGCCACGGGCTATGTTGGCCTTCTGTCTCAGGCCGGTGGACAGCTCCCGGATCCTGGAGTCGGCCCTGGCGGCCATGCCCACCACCTCCAGCAGCTGGTCTATCCTCCTGTGGGCAACCTTGCTAGGGATGCCGTAGAACTGCGAGAACATCCACAGGTTCTCCCGCACCGTGAGCAGGCCGTACCCGCTGACCTCCCCTCCGTTTACCAGGTTTATCAGCTGTCGCACCTGCGCTGCCTGGGAGGCTACGTCCATGCCGAGCACCCAGGCTCTGCCGCGGGTTGGCGCCAGAAGGGTGGTGAGGATCTTGATCAGGGTGGTCTTCCCGGCGCCGTTGCGGCCCAGGAGGCCGAACACCTCGCCCTTCTGCACAGTTAGAGACACACCCTTGAGGGCATCGATCTGGGCGCCGGACCTGGTCCCCAGGGGGCCACGGACGCGGAAGGACCTCCACAGGTCCTCCGTGGCGATGGCATGCTCGGCGGCGTGGTTCGGCTCTGGGCGAGTCACGTTAGAGTATACGTTGGGAAACGCTCTCGTTGGCCACCAATTCTACGAGGTATTTGAGCAGTCTCACGGCGCCTTCCTTGCTCAAGGGCATGTTCTTGTTGCCGCACTTGGGGCTCTGGATGCAGGAAGGACAGCCGTCGCGGCAGGGGCAGCTGGCCACAGCCGTGAGGGTCCGCTGCCACAGCTCTCCGGCCAACTCGTAGCCCTTTTCGGATATCCCGATACCCCATGGGACGCCGTCGTAGATGAAGATGGTGGGGCTTCCCGTGTCGGGGTGTCTAGCGGTAGATAGGCCGCCTATGTCCCTGCGGTCGCAGAGCGCTAGGAGGGGCAGGAGGCCTATGGAGGCGTGTTCGGCTGCATGGAGGCTGCCCGGAAGCTCCTCGAAGCTCCCGGATATCTCCAGGGCCCTTTGGAAGGGCAAAACAAGCCAAAAGGCCACGGTAGGGAACTGTCTGGGGGGCAGGTTCAGGGGGTTCTCGAACCTCACATCCCGCCCTGAGAATAGCGAGATGCCCCGATAGCCCACCACCTGCTCCGTCACGGTGACCTGGCCCAGGTACAGCTCGCCGTCGCCCAAGCGCCGTGACGATATAAGCCTTTCGATACGTACGTCGGTCAGTACAAGGGGATCCGTGTAGTAGTCCACCTCCTGTCGCCTTACCCGCACCTGGCGGCCCAATAGGTCGAGCTCCAACACCAGGTACGATTCCCCCCGGATCAGGTATACGGCACCGGGGTGGGCCTCCGTGAAAACCCTTGTATCGTCCACTGTGGCCAGAGCTCGGCCGGTGTCCCTGTCGATAACGGTGTAGTCCGAAGTGCTGGAACTGCGGATGTTGGTCCTGAGGGCAGGGTTAGGGTCCCGGCCGGAGTATGTCCAGCGGCCGTTCCACCTGAGGGTTCCCTGCTTGGCAAGCCCCTCGCACCGTTCCCCTAGGGACGGTCCCAGGAAGGCGGTGTCGGAGTGAGGATCGATGGGAAGTTCCAGGGCGCTGCAGATCATGTGGACGTCCAGTATGTAAGGATTTTCGGGGTTGATGAGGGCGTGCTCGAAGCTCCGCGAGAACAGGTTCTCCGGACTTTTCATGAAGTACTGGTCTATCATGTCCGCTGAGGCGACCAGGAAGGTGGCGGAGAGCTGTCCCTTGCGCCCGGCGCGCCCAGCCATCTGCCATAGGCTGGCTATGGATCCAGGGTAGCCGACCAGGATCACGGCGTCGAGATCGCCTATGTCGATCCCAAGCTCCAGGGCATTGGTGGAGCTGATGCCCAGCAATTCCCCGTAGAACATGCCGTGCTCGATCTCCCTGCGGTCCTCGGGGAGGTAGCCTGCCCTGTAGGAGCTGACGCGTCCCACTAACTGTGGCGCGATCTCTGCAAGCCGTCGCTGGACCATGAGGTACAGGCGTTCGGTGGCGCTGCGGGTTTTGGTGAAGGCCAACACTCTTAGGCCTTTGCTCACCAGGGTAGCGAAGATGTCGGCTGCCTCTTCCAGGTACGATCGGCGTAGGCCCAGGGCCGGATCCAGGAGCGGCGGGTTCCAAAGGTAGAAGTATCTGGGCCCTTGGGGCGAACCGTCCTGATCGATGACCTTCACAGGCACGCCGGCCAACCTCTCCAAGAACTCCTTGGGGTTAGCCATGGTGGCCGATGCGAAGATAAACTGCGGGTTGGAGCCGTAGTAGCTGCACAGTCTCCTCAGGCGGCGCAGCACGTTGGCTACATGGGACCCGAACACGCCCCTGTATACGTGTGCCTCATCGACAACCACGAACTGAAGGCGGCTGAGGAACCGGGCCCAGGAGCTGTGATAGGGCAGTATGCCCACGTGCAGCATGTCGGGATTGGTGATCACCAGGCTGGCAGATCGCTTAAGCCTGGTCCGCTCGGTCCGCGGGGTGTCCCCGTCGTAGGCGCCGAAGGGAAGTTGTATATCGGCCGCGTTCAGCAGTTCCGAGAGGGCACGGATCTGGTCCTGAGCTAGCGCCTTGGTGGGGAATATGTACAGGAAGGTACTTTCCGGACGCCTAAGGTAGCGCTCGAGCACCGGCAGGTTGTAGCACAGGCTCTTGCCGCTGGCGGTGGAGGTCACCAGCCCGTAGTTTTCGCCCGCCCGGGCAGCTGCGATCGCCTGGACCTGGTGGAAGTAGAGTTGACCGATGCCGGAAGCCTCTAGGCCAGCCTGCAGAGGTTTGGGCAAGGGGTCTGCGAGCTTGGAATAAATTGGCTTGCGGCCCTCGAGGTATTGGACGTGGGCTATTCGGCCGCGCAGGGCCAGGTCCTGTTCGATGTGCCTGAGGATTTCGGTCAGCTGCCCAATGGCGACAGTTCCTCCACGTCGACGACGGGTACTAGCCTAGGGACGTCGTTCCCATCGACTTCGATGCACACGCTGGCCAGATCGTGCAGGGCGGGGCCTTCCCTGAGGGACTGGGCTCGGGCGTGCTTGCCCAACAACGTTGGGTCAACCAGGCGAACCAGGCCCGGCGGGAGGTTCTTGGCATCCGCGCGTGCTCTGGGCAAGCAGACGGTGAGGCTGGATCGGCGGCTGTAGGCCGGCTGCTGGGCCAGTAGGAGGCCCTCATGCCCGTCACAGCTCTCCAGCAGCTCTGCTAGAGGCCTGGGCATCGGTATGGAGCCGAAGCCTTCTGTAAGCAGCAGTGGGAAGGGCAAAGTAGGAAGGGCGTTGGGATCGAGATCTCGGGCCTCGACCCCCAGAAAGGCCGCTAACTCTCTTGCGGGCACAGAGGGGGCTACCACAGCCTTCACCCTCGCCTGCTCAGCCTTCCGGAGCAGGTCCGCGCTCAACGGCACCGTGGCGATCAAGATAGAGAGGGAGAACTGCAGGCCAATGCTGTCAGCCGATGGAGGGTTGCCCCCTGACAGGACCTTGATGGTTCCGTGAGCCTCGCCCCCCAACCCGAGGGCCCCGTAGATCCGGTGCCCGTAGGTGGCGATGACGATCTCGGATGAGCTCGCTGACTCCACTGCGCCCTTTACTCCGGCTAGTACCTCCACTTCCCTGGGCAGGGGCTGGAGGGCCACCAGTCCGGCCGTTCGGTCCACTCCGACGACCGTGCCGGCCGTCGGGGCTGTGAGCTGTGTCCTGCCACGCCGCCCGGCCTGTGCTATTACCTGGCCCTCATCGATCTGCTGGCCTTCTCGTACGACCACAGCGTTGGCTACCTTCTCCGCAGACAGTCCCAGGGCATGCCCCACGTCTATCACGAGGACGTCGGGAACGATCCTGCCTCTGGCCACCACGGCGGAAGGCTCGACCCTGGCCCCCGCCTCTACCGTTGGCAGGCCATCGGGGGGAACGGCCCTGTGCACCCGTATCTGCTGGTAGGCAGCGAGGCCGGGGAGGACCCATTTCAGGCTCATGCCCGTGCCTCCTTGGGCGCCGGTCGGCCCACGCAGTCCACCAGGAGGCCATAGCGTCCGCCGGCGACCTTGGCCTCGAAGGAGCTGGCTGATCCGTTGTACTTCACCATCGCGACTTCGGACTGTACTGGCACGAGTATCCTCACCCCGGGGCTCACCTGGTACTCCCTGTCGTCCACCAGCAGCCTGCCTCCATCGTCTACCCGCAAGTAGGCACCCATGAAGCTCCCCGCAGTGCTCTTTAAGAGCTGCAGGGCCGCAGCCGGATCTACGCGCGACAGAGCCCCCACCACGGCCATGGGCACCGGCTCATCGGTGACTATCTCTACAAGGGCCGGGCCGTTCCCCTTCAGACAAGAGGCGGGAAGCTGCAGCATGCGTTCCTTATTGCCCAGCCACCGGAGGGCGCCGGATAGCACTAGGGTGTCCGGGCGAAGCCCTGGCGGCCAGAGGCCTTCGAGGGCCTGGACCGCGAGCCGCTCTTGAAGGGCTCGCGATCCTTCCGATACAGGCAGGGACCAGGGTCTAATGGCGCGGTTGCACAGGTGGTCCATCACATCATCGGGCCCCAAGCTCTCGGTGTCGGAAGGCTGTGCCTCCAACATCCTTGCTAGGCCGGGTGCGCCGAGGGCTGTGCCTGTCAGCGGCCATACCTTGGCCCATGCTCTGCCCTGCGAAGAGCTGACAAGCATGCAGTCACGGGCCCCTAGGTCCACGTAGAGGATGGAGCGGCCAAAATGCTCCGAGAGAAAGCGCGACACGGCAAGCACAGCCCAGGGGGCGGAAACGACAGAGCTTACGCCTGCGGCCTCTAGCGCCCTGAAGACCTCCCCCTGGTGCAGCTGGGCTTCGAAGGCCGTGAGGACGTAGTTCCCCAACGGAGAAAGATCGACACCTGCAGGCCTTCGCCAGGCGGCTTCCAGCTGGGCGAACTCGAGCCCAGCGTGCGTCAGCGGGCCTTGCAGCAGGTTGGCGAGTTCCTTGGGGCCGGCAAAGAACAGCTTCGGCAGTGAGGCAGTGGGACGCATCATCCTGAGCCCCGCGACTGCCCGGGAAAGGGTTTCACCCCACCGAGCTACAACCTTCTGGGCTTCCGGGTGCGATCCTGCCGCTGCAACCACCAGCTGGGCGCCTTCCATGTGGCCTAGCCAGGATGCCTGCCTGTCGCTTGCCGAGAGGTTGACAACGGAAGCGGGCACCAACGTCAGGGCCTCCTGGAGGATCCGCCCAAGGGGGGCCGAGTCCGCTAGCAACGCTATCCTGAGTGGCCTTTCTGCCGAGGAGATGAGGATGTGCGCGTCGATCCCCAGGAGCTTGCCGCCGGCAAGGAGCCTCTGGCCGACCGTGCTCTCCAGTCTGGCCAAGGCGTCCCTGAAGCCTACGGAGGCATCGGCCGCTGGATGCCAGATAGTGGAAGGGGCGGCGGCCCCGGTGACGAAGCGCCACCGTGCGCCGCTGAGCACGAACAGAAAGCATCTGGTTGCGGCGTTGCCCACGCAGGAGACGAGGACCTGGGAATGCGACTTTGCCGGGCCCAGGGTTCACCCCCTTACCTGAAAGAGATATACGGCGATGGCTGCTGCCAAGACAAGTATCAGAAGGATGTAGAGAAAGGCTATGTATGCGCCGCGGCGTGAGCGCCTGGCCTGGGTGACCTCGAGGCGGACCACGAGACCAGAAACGGGCCGAGTCGTTGCTTCCTGCCACAGCTCCTGGGGGTCCCCGGAAGTGAGCTGAGGAGGTAGATCCCCCCTTGCCCAGCGCCTTTCTCCGCCCGTGCCCGTCATGCCCATGCCTTCACTTTGCCAGACTGATACGCATTATACATGTTATGGCAGCCCGAAGAGCTCCCTAGAGTCAAGAACGACGGTTACAGGTCCGTCGTTCTTCAGCTCCACAAGCATGTGCGCTTGGAAGACCCCCGTGGCCACCTGCAGGCCCATGGACCTCAGTTCGCGGACGAAGGCCTCTACAAGGGGGAGGGCCACCTCGGGCGGTGCCGCTTCGGTGAAGGACGGCCGCCTGCCGCGACGGCAGTAGGCGTATAGGGTGAACTGAGACACCACCATAATCTCCCCTCCCAGGTCCAGAGCCGAGAGGTTGAACTTGCCCTGGTCATCGCTAAATATCCTCAGCTCTGCTACCTTGCGGGCCATCCGCCTGGCCACATCCTCGCTGTCCCCGCGCCCCACGCCCAGGAGAACGAGCAGGCCGTGCCCAATTTGGCCTACAGTTTGGCCCTCTACCTCGACCCTGGCCTCCCTCACCCTCTGGACGACAGCCCTCACTCTGGCCTCCGCAGGGTGGCTATAGCCAGGGCGGCTATGCCCTCGCCGTGGCCCAGGTACCCAAGGCCCTCGGCAGTGGTCGCCTTTATGTTGACCTGCAGCGCCTCGATGCCCAGCTCCGTCGCCAACAGCGCCCGCATCCGTGGCACGTGGGAGGCTATCCTGGGGCGCTCGGCAACCACCGTCACGTCCACATTGCCTACGGTCCAGCCGTCGGCCTTTATCAGCTTCATGACGGCGCGCAGCAGTTCGGTGCTGCGGACGTCCTTGAAGCTGGGGTCGCTGGGAGGGAAGTGCTGGCCAATGTCCCCCAGGGCAGCTGCTCCCAGGAGGGCATCCATGACAGCGTGGAGCAGTACGTCGGCATCGGAATGCCCGTGAAGGCCGGGTTCCCCCTCGAAGAGGATGCCTCCCAGGTAGAGGGGCCTGGATGGGTCGATGGGATGGATGTCGTAGCCGATGCCTGTCCTGATCTCAGCCACGGTTCAGGGTCGGAAGCCGCCTGCCCAGAGGGCGCGGGCGATCTCCAGATCTTCCACTGTGGTAAGTTTCAGGTTTGTGGGGCTGCCCTGGAACACGGCCACGGGTATGCCTCTGGCCTCCAGGAGGGCCGCGTCGTCGCTAGCTGTGAAGCCCTCGGACATGGCCCATCGGTGGGCCTCCAGGATGGTGGCGTAGCTGAAGGCCTGCGGGGTCTGAGCAACCCAGAGTTTCTGCCTCTCTAGGGTGGCTAGAACCAGACCCTCGGGGCTCACCTCTTTCACAGTGTCCCTAATAGGGACTGCGGGCAGGGCCGCGCCGTGCTGTCTGGCTGCCTCCACCGCCCTCTCTATAAGGTCGACGCTGACGAAGGGACGCGCCCCGTCGTGAATCAGGACGATGTCGCAGGTGCCGAGGGCCTGGAGGCCGATGAACACCGATTCCTGGCGTGTGGCCCCGCCCAGGGGCGTCGCCGCCACTTTTCGGAACCGCCCCATGGTGATGATGGCGGTGCCTGCCTCCAGGTTCCATTGGTTCAGCACAACCACGACCCTGCGCACGGCGGCGGATCGGTGAAAGGCTGTGAGGGAGTGGGCCAGGACCGGAGCATCGCCCAACAGCGCCAACTGCTTGTCCATGCCCATCCGCTCGCTGGTGCCCGCGGCCACGATCACCGCGCCGACGTCCAGGAGCTCCCTCCCTTGCTCCCGTTCCACGGGATGGCTATTCCTCCTTAACGTGGGCGAAGATCATGCGTCCGGCTGAGGTCTGCAACACCCTGGTTACTACCACATCGGCTTCGCTGTTGATGTACTTGCAACCGTTTTCGATGACGATCATGGTGCCGTCGTCCAGGAAGGCTATGCCCTGTCCGGTCTCTTTGCCCTCCTGGACCACCTTCACCACCATCTCTTGGCCCGGCATGACCACGGGCTTGAGGGCGTTGGCCAGCTCGTTGACGTTGAGCACCTTTACGCCGTGAAGCTCGGCCACCCGGTTGAGGTTGTAGTCGTTGGTGAGTATGGCCAGCCGGTATTGGCGGGCGAGCCTCACGAGCTTGGCGTCCACGTCACGCTGATCGGGCACGTCGGCGTCCAGGATTCGGACCGTGGAGGGGAACTCTTTCTGAAGGCGGTTGAGCATTTCGAGGCCGCGCCTGCCGCGAGGTCTCTTGACGTTGTCTCCAGAGTCGGCGATTCTCTGCAGTTCCTGCAGGACGAAGCTGGGGATCATCAGGGGGCCCTCCAGAAAGCCGGTCCGGAGGATGTCGCCTATGCGGCCGTCGATGATGGCCGAGGTGTCAACTATGAGGCCCCTGCGGCCTGACGCCTCCTTTCTGGCCGCGTCGCCGAAGGGCCTCCTGCCGGCGAAGAACTCAAAGATGTCGCGGCGCCGATGGAGCATCACTGCCGCGCCCAGATAGCCGAAGAATATAGAAGCGGCGAAGGGGGTGATCTGTCCCAAGGGATAGGGGAGCATGGACAAGGGCAGGGCCAGCAGGGCTGCAAATACGAAGCCGACCAGCAGGCCCAGGGCCATGCCGACGAGATCGGCGGCCTCCAGGCTCTTGAGCCACCGCAGTGCCCACCTGACGGGCATCACCGTCACATAGGGCGTGACGAGAAAGCCCACTAGGCCCGCTACAGCCCCAGCCGCGGCCACGTACCGTATGTGGTTTGGGTCGGTAGGGGGCACAGCGCTGGCTCCCACCTGCCACCCTACCAAAGCCAGCAGCACAAGGCCGATCAGTCTAGATATCAGGTTCAGGCTCATGCCAGTACCCGGTCCAACAGGGCATCATGAAAAGGGCGGCACCGCTCACTCCCGCAGCCGTAGGCGCGTTGCCTTCAGCTCTTCCACCACCTCTAGGGGTACGTAGGTGCCGCCCAAGGGCACATCGTCCATGTTGGGAAGGCCGTGGAAGTCGGTGCCCCCGGTGCAGATCAGGCCGTACTTGTCCGCCAGGGCCGCCAGATAGGCCACCTGGTCCTCGGTGTACTTTCCATAATAGCACTCCAGGCCCAGGAGGCCGTGGCTAGTCAGCTGGGCCAACATTCCCTCCAGGTCCGGTATGTCCAGCGGGTGGGCGAGGACGGGAATACCTCCCACTCGCCGCACCAGGGCTATGGCTTCGGCGGGGGTGAGCTTGTATCGTTCCACGTAGGCTGGACCCTCACGGCCGATCCATTTTTCGAAGGCCTCGGCCATGGTGGAGATGTATCCCTTCTCCAGCATGGCCTGTGCCACGTGGGGCCTGCCCACGGAACCCTCGCCTGCCAGCTCCTTGACCCTTTCCCAGCTGAGGGGCATGCCGAGCTGAGCCAACTTCTCCACCATACGTCGGGCCCGGTTCACCCGGGAATCCCTCATCACCTCAAGCATAGATAAAAAGTCCGGGTCGCGAAAGTCTATGTAGTATCCCAATAGGTGGACTTCCCCGTGGGGTATATCGGTGCTGAGCTCTATGCCGGGTATGAAGTCTATGCCTGCTTCCTCGGCTCCCCGCATGGCGTCCGGGAGGGCATCTACCGTGTCGTGGTCGGTGATACTCAGGTGCTCTATCCCGATGGCCGCGGCCCGCTCGATGAGCGCCTCTGGCGAGAGCGCCCCATCGGATGCGTTGGTATGGGTGTGCAGGTCAACCTTGCTCAGGGCTTCGGGAAGGTCCGTCATTGAGGCCGTTTCTCTACCACCAGGAGGATCGCCGTGCGCTCCTCGTCGTTGATCTTCACTTCGATGAAGGAGGGTGCACACACAATGTCGAACCCGTTGGCGGCCAGGTAGCCTCTGGCGATGGCGATGGCCTTGATGGCCTGGTTGATGGCCCCGGCCCCTATGGCCTGCACTTCGGCGCGTCCGGACTGGCGGATCACTCCGGCGATGGCCCCTGCCACAGAGCTGGGTTTAGACTTGGCTGACACCTTTAGGACCTCGCTCTTGGGCCTCTCGCCGGAGGCTGGGTGCTGGCGGCCCTCGTCGGGAGAGTACATCCTGAGCCTGAAAGACGGACACGGAAAGGCCGGTGCATACGGATGATATGTGTATGGGGCAGTGAACGCTTTCATGTCGGGCCTCCTCGGCACTCTTACTATACTGACGATGCCTCGATTCTGTCTACCCTGTGGATGTCGTTGGCTGCCCGTGTCCTATCGTCGATATCGATGAAGACGCCGTTCAACACACAGGGGCCCTTGGCAACCTGCAATCGCATGGGAAGGCGCCTCAGGAAATGTTGCAGTATGGGTTCCACCTCGACACCGATAACGGAATTTAGGGGGCCTGTCATGCCCACATCGGTGACGAAGGCCGTACCCCCTGGGAGCACCCGGGCGTCGGCGCTGGGGACGTGGGTGTGGGTACCCACCACTGCGCTCACCCTGCCGTTGAGGAACCAGCCCATGGCCTGTTTCTCAGAAGTGGCCTCTGCATGAAAGTCTACAATGATTGGATAGGGCGTGTCTAACGAGGCGAGCAGGCAATCCAAGGACCTGAAGGGGCAGTCTATGGGGGACATGAAGATGCGTCCCATGGCGTTCACAATGACTGCTCCCCGACTGCCATCGGTGGATCTCCACTCCAGATACCCCCTGCCTGGGGCCCCTTCGGGGTAGTTGAGGGGACGGAGGATCGGCCTCGGGCCGTCCAGGTAGGGCACTATCTCCTTCTGGTCCCAGACGTGGTTGCCCGTGGTGAGCACATCGACCCCTGCGGAGAAGAGCTCTTCGGCCACTGCGGGGGTTATCCCGAAGCCTCCCGCTGCGTTCTCCCCGTTGGCAATCACGAGGTCTGGCTCAAGCTCATCCATCAAAGAGGGAAGCAGACGGGCGAGCATGTTTCGGCCCGGTCTGCCCACCACATCGCCTATAAAGAGGACCCTCACCTTGCCTCACCTCCGAAGGGTATAAAAAGAGGACCTGGGATCACGAGGGACCCCAGGTCCTCCTCGGACTTTCCTATCGGGCGTATTCGACGGCCCTTGTCTCCCGGATGACGGTTACCTTGATCTGCCCAGGATATTCGAGGCTCTCCTCGATCTTCTTGACGATATCCTTGGCCAGCCTGGTGGCCTGAAGGTCGTCCACCTCCTCAGGCTTCACCAGTATCCGGACCTCGCGCCCTGCCTGTATGGCGAAGGACTTTTCAACTCCTTTGAAAGAGTTGGCGACTTGCTCAAGGGCCTCGAGCCGCTTGATGTAGGCTTCGACCGTCTCCCGGCGCGCCCCGGGCCTGGAGCCCGAGATGGCATCCGCCGCCATCACTATCCATGCCTCAACTGTCTGAGGCTCCTCCTCGGCATGGTGGGAGGCGATGGCATGGACTATCTTGGGCGATCGACCGAACCTTTTAACTATTTCGGCTCCTACAAGTGCGTGTGGTCCCTCGATCTCGTGGCTGACGGCCTTGCCTATGTCGTGCAGAAGGGCCGCCGTCTTGGCCACGTTTACGTCGGCGCCGAGCTCAGCCGCCAGCGCCGCGGCTATCTGAGCGCACTCCACGGCATGGGCCAGCTGGTTCTGGCCGTAGCTGGTGCGGTATTTGAGGCGTCCGAGGAGCTTGATGAGCTCGGGGTGCAGGCCCTGGACGTTGGCCTCGTATGCCGCCCGCTCGCCCTCCTCTTTGATCTCTTGTTCGACCTCCTGCCTCGCCTTGGCAACCACCTCCTCGATCCTGGCAGGGTGTATCCTCCCGTCAGCTATCAGCTTGGTGAGGGCCCTCCTGGCAACCTCCCTGCGCACAGGATCAAAGCCCGACAGGGTGACTGCATCTGGCGTGTCGTCCACTATCAGGTCGACGCCGGTCAGTTGTTCTAGGGCCCGGATGTTGCGGCCCTCTCTGCCGATGATCCGCCCCTTCATCTCCTCGTTGGGGATGGGGACGGTGGTCACTGTGGTCTCTGCCACGTACTCACTGGCGCATCTCGCCATGGCTATGGCGATGATCTTCTTGGCCTTGTCCTCGGCCTGTTCCCTGGCCTCCTGTTCGATCTGCCGGATCAGCCTGGCCGCGTCCTGCCTGGCCTCCTCCTCGATCTCGTTGAGGAACAGCCGCTTAGCCTCCTCCCTGGAGAGGCCTGAGACCATCTCCAGCTCTTTCAGCCTCTGGGCTTTCAGCTCTTCGGCCTGGGCTCGGGCTTGGTCCAGCTCCCTCTCCTTTTCGGTCAGCTTGCGCTCCCGCCGCTCCAGGGTCTCCAGCTTTCGATCGAGGCTCTCTTCCTTCTGTTGTAGCCTCCTCTCGAACCGCTGGAGTTCGGCCCTACGCTCCTTGTACTCGTTCTCGGCCTCGTTGCGGATCTTTATGGCCTCGTCCTTTGCCGCCAAGAGGATCTCCGATCTCTGCCTCCTGGCCTCCTCGATCATTCGTTTTGCCGTCTCCTCGGCTTCCCGGCCCTTCCTCCTGATAACGAGCTGGAACAGCCCCAGTCCACTTCCCAACCCCAAGAGGAAGGCCACCAACCCGAGGAGCAGCACAGCTTCCAATCCACGTCCGAACACGGACCGCTCCTCCTTTCTTGGCACTTTTTGGTTGTTAAGGTTCTAGGAGGCACGCCTAGGGGCCACGCCCCCTTTCTATCCTATGATAGAACTGTTAATTACCAGTGTCAAGTTTAACTCTGTACACCACGGCGCCCGGACTTCGGTAGGCCACCTCTAGCCACGTGCCTACTAGGTCTTCGAAGGCCTTCAGCCCTGCCGGGCTGTAGTAGGCGCGTTCCACCCACCCCACGTAAATGTACTGGATCCCGTACCGCTCTATGAGTTTCAGCTTCGTGTCCTGCGAGGGGCTGTCGTACAGGGCCTTCACGTCGGCCATGCGCTTCTCTACCAGGCCGGGATAGCCCCATCGTTGCTGTTTCTGATGCCAATCCCAGCCTATAACCGTTGGCAGTCCCGTGTAGATGGATACCCTGGAGCCCCAGCTGCGGTATATCTGGGCAGGCGGAGCTTCCAGGACCACTGGGGTGCCCTTGACGTTCTCCAGGAGCCAAGTTATGGCCTGAAGGTCATCCCTAAGAGGTATGTCGATGCCCTTCTCCCTGTAAGTGGCGAAGCCCATATAGGCCATGCCGTCGAGGGTCAGGGGAAGGTCCTGGAAGCGCTGTGCCAGCCTGGCGGGCGTACCAGCCACGGGATATACCAGTGCGCCCGTCAATAATAGTCCCACGAGGCCCAGGTAGGCCAGGTTGGAGCCAGCCCTTGGCAGCCTGAGCGAGCAGGAGTAGATCTGCCGTGCTGCGGTGGATGCGGACGCCAGGGCGAGCATCACCCAGGCCTGTAGGTAGAACTTAAACACGGTGTTCATCCTGCCGATGTCGCCCTTGAGGGAAACGAACTCCACCACAACTGTAAGGGCCAAGGCCGCCAGGGCCAGCACTATGGCAAAGGCCCGTGAAGGGCAAGCTTTCACCAACGATGGTATCAGGAGAGCCGATATAAGCAGGGCCAGAGAGGGAACCGAGTATCCCAAGAGGCCCAGCACCACGGCTGTAGCTACGGCGGCCAGGGATGTCGATAGGGCCAGGGTAGTGGCGTCGAGGCCCTTAATGACCGAGGCCAAGGTGTCGCCGCCGTTTGCAGGGACGGCACCCTTCAGGGGCAGGGGACCCTTGGCCAGAAGCCTCTCCAGACCGTACGACGCTACGATGGTCAAAAAGAGGCCCCAGATGGTCACATAGTGGACCACAGAGGTTTTGGCGCGCACGGCGTTCAGTCCCGAGTAGAAGAGCTCGTAATGGACTATATAGGGCCAGAAGAGGGCCGTGCCGATGGCGGCTATGGCCAGGGTGACCACCGCCGTGCGGCCCAGCACAGCTCCGTCGAGCCTGCGAAGGGTGAACCACTGATGCATCCCGTAGGAGGCACCCAGCAGAAGTAGGTAGGTGGGGAAATCCCACGTGTTGGTGGCCCGCAGGGCACCTACAACCAGGCCACCCAGGACAACGTAGCCCACCAGAGCTTTCCAGGGCAGTCCCCACGGACCGAGCCACCAGGGCCCCCTAGGGCTCGAGCTCCCTCGGGTGACTGTCAGAGAGCAGGCCAAACCGACGGCGGCCACGGTGACAGGGAGGGCCAACAGGTGGGCATGTAGGTCTCCATATAGGAAGGTGAAGTACGGAAATTCGGTGATTGGTCCTGGGTCCTCCGGCCCGATGACCCTTGTGCTCCGCCAGAAGTCGAAGTCCGCGAGGTGCTTGCCGGAGGCCACGAGGTTTATCCCGCGTACCAGGGCCTGAAGTGCCGATGGAAATCCGGAACCGCCTCCACCGAGGGCCATCAGCCCTTGGAGCACCTGGACGGCGCCGTCCAGGTTGCCGACGATGCCCACGAATATGGTCGCCAGAAGTCCCGAGAGCGCCTGCCTTCCAAAGTTCTGCCGGCCGCCGGCGAGGGCCATGCCCACGCTGCAGCTGCCAGTTGCCAGCAAGCCAAAGAAGGAAGCGATGATGAGGTTGTAGGCCACCCAGGGCACGATCCCCGTCAGCAGGGTCGGCACCGCGGCCAACACGAACCCGAAGTAGTAGTAATTGATGTAGCCTCCAGCGAACCACGGGTCGTAGGGGGGGAACCATCCGGACCTCAGCACCGCATTGAAGTAGGCGAAGTCCATGGGCTTTTCGCCACCGTATATGGGGTGCCACAGGTCCGGGTTGAGGGCCCTTATGTACAGGAAGAGGGCAAAGCCCACGAGGAACGCGGCCTCGGCGAGGGCTATCGGCTTCCATCGCTCCCTCGCCAGCGCGAGCAGCTTCCCGAACCGGCCGGCAGTGGTCGCCGCCGACGCCAGGGCCAGGATGCCCAGGACTACCCAGAGGCTGAGGGGGCCGAACTTTACCAAACCTAGGCTGGCAAACAGCCAGGCGGGAAAGGCCACCAAGAGGAGGGAGAGCGTTTTGGCGACCCCGTAGCCAGCGTCGGGAAGGGCCAGCATAAGGCGGTGCAGGAGTAGCCAGCCCACGAGGCCTAGCAGCTCCAGCATCAATAGCCACACTGGTATTGGCAAACGGTTGGGCAAGGAACCTAGCGAGAACAGGTCGCTCCAACTCCAGCCTGAATCCGGTGAAAGGCGGTCGGCAGGCAGCATGAGCCCGTGCTTGTCGGCCTGCACGGGTTTGATGGGCATGGCCTTGCTCAGGTCCACCTTCGACAGCAGTTCCCGCACCCTCTCTGATGAGTAGTCGGGCCCTTTGCCGAAGATCATCACTTTGGGGTGGTCGTAGACCGTAAACAGCTCCTCGGCACCGTCGTCGACCAGTTCTATGCCAAAGAGCTGGGGTCTGGAGGTAAACTCCACCAGCTTGTGGAAGCCCAGTTGCTCCGAGAAAAGGAGCCTGTAGTACTCGGTGGTAAGGGGCCAGCGCTCGGGGAGTTTAGTAATGGAGCCGTACAGCCTGTTGCTGGAAAGGAATATGTATTGGACCTGGTCGAGGTTCTCTACGAGCTTCTGAAGTTTGTCTGCATTGTCGGCGTTGTACAGCTCGAAGCTTACGCTCTTGTACCACCTAGGGTCCTTTCCTGGCCTGCTGAGGGGGAGCGCATCGTCCCAGTGCTCGTTGGCGACAGTACTGCCCTTGGGTATGTTCTGGTAGATCCAGTCCGAGGCTGCCACCCGGGTTAGGGGCCGGGTATAGATGGAGCTGAAGGCCAGCCCGTAGAGGGCTGTGGCTGCCACTACCAACACTGCCAGCCCCGCTGGGATCCACCGCCATCTCAGGGGGCCAATTTGTCGGCCGGCCAGCAGGCCGTGTGCCTCTGAGGCCAGAGCCACCCCTAGGATGGCCAAGGCTGGGTAGGCGCCCAAGAAATACCTCATGGCCTTTGCCAACTGCCCACCGAAATAGGCGAAGTTGAGCCCTACCCACAGGACCAGCAGGGCGTGGCCCCAGTAACGTCTGGGCCACAGGGCTGCCCTAGCCGCGGCCGCCAAGGCGCCGGCCACCGACAACAGCCCCATCGGCCATCCCATTCCCCACTGGACCATTTGCATCAAAGGATATAGATAGGGCGTCGTGTGTGCCCACTGTATGGAAGGTGGATAGTCGGCCTCGCCCGAAAAGACTGAGGCCCACTGGCCTATATCCTTCACGAAGGCGGGGTTCGGTCGGATGTCCAGAAGGTTGGTGCCGGCGAAGGCATAGGGCTCGAAGATCCTGAAGGACGCCGCTGTGGCCGCCAGCGCGACGGCGACGCATTTGGCCACGTCTTCGAAGCTCCGGCCAGCTAAAAGCGAGTAGTATGCTGCCAGAAGCAGCGGGGCTAGCAACAGGAGGGAGTTGAGCTTGGAGGCAGCAGCCATGCCTAGGAAGGCCCCGGCGAGGATCCAGTTGCTGAGCCCCTCCTCCTGGACGCCCCGGACCGAGAAGTAGAGGCAGGCTACCGCAAAGGTGACGCTGAAGCTGTCGACGGTGAAGAAGTGGGCGTTCTGCACGTGTAGAGGAACAAAGGCGATCAGGGCGGCGGCTCCCAGGCCCACCCATGTGCCGAAAAGGCGCCTGCCCAACCGGAAGGTGAGCAGGACTGTGAGGAGATCGAACAGCGCCGACAGGGCCCTGCCAACGAGGTGAATCTGGTCGTAGCCACCCTGCCCTAGGGCCGCACCCGTGGCCTTTACCAGGAAAAGGGGCAGGGTGCCGTAGACAAAGGTGTTGAAGCCGCGGTTGTAGGGGTTGAGCGGGGATGAAGGCGTGTGGAAATACTCGAGGGGGTCCCTGGGGAGGGCTATGCCGGTGGCCACCATGGTGAGGAAGCGTTCATCAGGATGTATGTGGCTGCCGGCGTCCCAGTTGAGATTGTTGAACCTGAGCCATGCCCCAAGGGTCAGGAGGACGATCAGGAGTGCCGGCCCGAGGTATTGGGCAGCGGTGTTCCTAAGGTGCTCTCGGGCGCTCATTGCTCTCCCCCTGGGGCTAGGTGCTTTCTGGCCACCAGGAGCACGTACCCAGCCCTGCCCTCCGGGGTCCTGGCGCAGAGGCTGGCCACCAGCCTTGCCTTTAGCCTCACAGTTGGGGATCTTCTTGCCACCCTCGGGAACAGCACCCAGCGCCGCGAGAGCCGCTTTATGATCAGCCGGAAGGCCTCCAGATAGTGGGCCAGCTCGAAGGTGGCCATGGCTGTGTCGGCCAGGTAGTGTCGGAAAGCGATGAGCTCAAGGCCGACGGCTTTGAGCTTGGCCTCCCATGTCGGTAGGTCGAAGAAATGGTGGTGCCGCGACATCCTGTTGAACCAAGCCCCATAGGCGTCGGCCAGCCCTCTTAGGCCGGCCAATGAGAGGAGCCTATAGGTTAGCAGCATCTCGGTGAAGGTGGGTGTAGGGGTCGTTAACACCAGCATGCCTCCGGGTCTGAGTGCTCTGGCCAGCTCGGCCAGAGCACTGTCGATCGCCGGCACATGCTCTATCACCGAGTTACATACTATGGACCCCAGGCTACCGGAGGCTATGGGCAAGGCCTCGAGCCTCGACTGCACGATAAGCCGGTGCCACCGCCTTGCAGCCGCTTCGGAGAGAGAGGCATGGTCGAGGTCTACACCTACGTCGGCCTTGCCTGGGAGTGCTAAAGTGGCAAAGATGCCGTCGCCACAGCCGGCATCGAGCACTGGGGGCTCCAAGGCAACCCTCCGGACCCAGTAGGCCTCGGCGGTCCGCACCAGGGCCCTGTGCAGGGGAACTTGGGTCAGGTGCTGTAGCGCGATGTCGCGCATAGCTCTCAGGTTTTGATGGCTATCTATCTCGAGCACCGCTCTCGTTGGAAAGTTGTCTGATCCCAATACCTAGGGCAACCATGGCTGTCAGAGCGAAGACTGCCAGCGACCCGAAAAGAAGGAGGTGCAGCACCAGCGCGGCGGCCGTGCTGCGTTCGGCGTCGATGCCGTAGGCCGAAAGGCAGAGGGCCACTAAGTAATGGTAAACGCCCACGTAGCCCGGGGCTGAGGGCACGGCCATGCCCAGGTTGGTGACAACGAGGACCAGGCCGGCCAGCCAAAGGGGAGGGAATATCCCCACGGCTCCCAGGCCAAGCCACAGGGTGACCGCACCGGAGCCCCATGCAACCAACGACCAACCCACGATCGCGGCCAAGGAGCTTGGAGTCCGGATCTGAGCTCCTAAGCCCTCGGCAAATTCCCGCAGCCAAGGGGAGACAGTCCCACCGAGGCGCGGCCACTGCGTTTCCAGCTTGCCCAAAAGCCGCAGTGTCCTTGGAGCCAGGGCCACCAAGCTGCAGAGCGCCAGCAGGCCGACCCCTGCCGAGGCGGAACCGGCCGTAGCCCACGCAGGGAGCGGTGAAGCTAGCGCCACCACCACGAGCAGGGTGAGCAGGGTGGCCACATCGAAGACCTTCTCCAGGACAATGCTGGCCAGCGAACGGGACATCCCAACGTTCTCCGTCTGGCGGAGGGCGATAGCCCTGACCAGCTCGCCGGCCCGAAAGGGTAGGAACGTCGAGAACAGGTAGCCCACGAGGGATACCCCCATCAGGCGGCTGATCCTGAGCCCAGGCATGCCGAGAAGCAGGCGCCATCGGACCGACTTTGCCCAGACGGACAGGAGGATCAGGGCCGCAGCGAGCACCATCTGGGGTGCCGAAGCCTCCAAAGCCAGCTCCGCTGCCCGCCTCAGGTCGGTCTGGGTGGAGAGGGCGTAGAGGCTTGCAGTGCTTACGGCGATCCCAACGGGCCATCGAAGCCACAGAAACCGGCGGCGGTTCATGCTCAGTGATTATATACGTAGCCCAGCGTCTGTGCCTACGTCAAACGCGGAAGCGGGTGCAGCCAGCAGGGCCTGGATGCAGCATGTTTGGCGGGATCAGGGGATCCTGCACCTGGGCTCCAGCTCGGCTCCGATGGGGCCGCAGCCAGGGTCTGAAGCGGTAACCTAAGCTCGATCTGTAGTCTTCCAGGGTACTGTAGCCCGTCGGAAGGCGCGGAAGGAGGGGGAAGAAGAGCTGCCTGGGCCTCCCATGTTCCAAAGTTGAAGCCAAAGCAAGCTAAAGCACAGGATGCGCGTGGCTTATCGGGAGCGGCGAAGGGGTACAAGGGTTGCGAGGCGGTTACAGGGCTTGAGGGGTGGTTGACTCCTGCGTATAGGCAGGGTTACCATGGGATTGTCCTTTCACCTCAGCGGGAGGAGCCTCGCCATGGGAGCTATCGAGACCGGAAGACTGACCCTCGAGGAAGAATACGTTGCTCGCAACCCCCGTTCCAGGGAACTCTTCGAAAGGGCCAAAGGATCCATAGCTGGCGGATTTACCCACTATGCCAGGCAGTTCATGCCTTTCCCACTCTACATCGAAAGATGCTCGGGATCCCGGAAGTGGGACGTGGACGGCCACGAATACGTTGACTTCTGGATGGGCCACGGGGCCCTCTTATTGGGCCACGGGCATCCCGAAGTGGTGAGAGCTGTGATGGAGCGGCTGCCCAAGGGCACCCATCTGGGAGGGGAGAGCCCTCTGGCAGTGGAGTGGGCAGAGCTGATCCGCAGCATGGTGCCCTCGGCGGAGCGGGTGCGCTTTACCCAGACCGGGGGTGAGGCCACCATGCTGGCCATGCGGGTGGCCAGGGCCTTCACCGGCAGGGACAAGATTGTGAAGTTCATTGGGAACTTCCACGGTTGGCACGACCAGGCCTCCTTGGGCGTTGTGGCCCCCTACGAAGTGCCCTTCTCGCCGGGCATTCCCGCCGGCATGCAGGAATCTGTGGTGCTGTGTCCTTACAACGATGTGGAGGCCTTCAGGCGGACTGTGGAGGGGAGAGACGATATTGCCGGAGTCATTATGGAGCCCGGTGGGGCCTTCGATGATGCCATACCCAGCGACCCCAGGTTTCTACAGGACGTCAGGCGCATTACCAGGGAACTGGGCATCGTGCTGATCTTTGACGAGGTGGTGACAGGGTTCAGGTACGCCAGAGGAGGTGTGCAGGAGTACTTTGGAGTGGTGCCCGACCTAACAGCCCTGGGGAAGATAGTGAGCGGTGGCCTTCCTGGAGGAGCGCTCGTTGGTAGAAGCGACATCATGGAGGTCCTGGCCTACAAGGGCGATCCCCAGTGGGACAGGTTCAAGATGGTGCCGCTTCCCGGCACTTACAACGCCAATCCCCTCACAGCGGCAGCGGGCGTAGCAACCCTGAGGATAGTGGCCACCGGAGAGCCTACGGCTAAAGCCATGGCCACGGCACAGGTCCTCAGGGAGCGGATGAACGAGGTTCTGGCGCGGCGCGGGGTTCCGGGCATAGTGTACGGGAGGGCCAGCTTCCTCCACATCTGGCTGGGGCAGGAGCCGCCACGCCTGACCAAGCTGGACTTTTCCAACGCGGCCGAGGACACAGTGCGTATGGGCCTTGGCACCGACCCGCGGGTCAACAGGGCTCTGCGTATAGGCATGCTGGTCAACGGTGTGGACCTGATGCGGGTGGCGGCCCACGTAATGGCGGCCCACACCGAAGAGGACGTTGAGCTGACGGTGAGGGCTTTCGACTCGGCCCTAGACAGGATGCAGAAGGAGGGGGTCATCTGACCATGGAGGCCAGGTCAGTAAGTACCGAGAGGGCGCCGGCTGCCATAGGTCCCTACTCGCAGGCTGTTATCTTGGGGGAGCTAGTTTTTACTTCGGGCCAGATAGCCTTGGACCCTCAGACGGGCCAGATGGTGGGCGGCGGCATTGTCGAACAGACGGAGCAGGTCCTCAAAAACCTGGCAGCGGTGTTGGAGGCGGCGGGTGCTTCCCTGGGCACTGTGGTGAAGACCACGGTCTACCTAGCCAATCTGGCCGATTTCGCTGCCATGAACGAGGTCTATGCGAGGTTCTTCGGAGACAACAGGCCCGCAAGGTCCACCGTTCAGGCCGCGGCACTGCCGAGAGGTGCCCTGGTTGAGATCGATGCCGTTGCTTTCAGAAGGTGAGCATGTCGCGGGAGGTTCTGGGAGCTGGTGGCATCAAGGCGGTGTCCTTCGACCTGTGGGGCACCCTCATCCATGAGACTCCGTTCCAGATGCGCGCCACCGACCATCTCAGGATCTCTCGCATGCAGCGGCTGCTGGCCCGGGCTGGGTATCCTGTGGGCCTCGAGCCCCTTCGGCGGGCATATCACGAGACCTGGCGCAAGTGCGAGGTCATCTGGTCCACCAACCGAGACCTGCCACCACATGAACAGGTGATGCTCCTCCTGGGCCTAGTTCGGTCCGAGTTGCCCAAGGAGCTTGAGGAGGATACGATAGCTCTGCTGGAGGCCGCCTATGTGGAGCCGGTCTTGGTGGCCCCGCCTGGGCTCGATCCCGAGGCCCACCTCCTTCTGGCCGACCTGAGGGCCGTTGGCCTCCGCCTGGGGCTTATCTGCAATACCGGCCGAACTCCAGGATGGGTTCTCAGGAAGCTCCTTCGGGCTTTCGATGTGGAGCGGTACTTCTCTGTGATGCTCTTCAGCAATGAGGAGGGCATCCGGAAGCCGGCGCCTGAGATATTCATCAGGCTTCTGGAAAGGCTCGGCGGGCTGCAGCCTCACGAAGTGGTGCACGTAGGGGACGATCCCATGACGGACGTGCGCGGGGCCGTGGCGGCTGGTTTGGCTGCTGTCCTGCTGGACCGCGAGGGCAATAAGCCTGCGTCAACGCTGCCCAATGCGCGCATTGCTGGGCTTGGGGAGATACGTCATCTTCTATCCCTTTCCCCTCAGAGCCAGGCCCCGCGCGAGGCCCTGTGAGGTCAATCGTTGTAACCCATGCCGAGCACGGCCTCGGTCATGCGGGCCACCCTGGCCATGGCGCGGATGTCGTGGACGCGTATGAGGTTGGCCCCATGGATTATGCCTAAGGTCACGGCGGCCGCATTCCCCTCGGCCCTCTGGTGGACAGGCAGCCCTAACACAGTCCCTATGAAGCGCTTGTTGGAAACAGCCAGCATGATGGGATGGCCGAGCACCCTGAGAGTACTCAGCCTGCGCAGGGTCTCGAGGTCATGCCTGGGTGTCTTGGCAAACCCAGGGCCAGGATCGATCACTATTTGGTCGTGGCCCACGCCGGCGGCTAGCGCGAGCCGGCACCTTTCCTTGAGAAATGTCAGGATCTCTCCCATGAGGTCCGAATAGACCTCGAAGTCGTGCCTTTCCTTTGGACGACCACGCAGGTGCATTATCACTATGGCAGCGCCGTGCTTAGCAGCCAGCTCGGCCAGGGAAGGGTCGGCCAGACCGCTGATGTCGTTGACGATATCTGCGCCCTCGGCCAGGGCCGCCTCTGCAACTGCAGGTTTGAAGGTATCGATGGAGATGGGGATGTCGAGTTTGGCTCTGAGAGCCGATATGACGGGGACAACCCTCCGGATCTCCTCCCGGGGATCGGTCTGGGGCGCAGGCCTGGCGGATTCGCCGCCGATCTCTAGGATGTCGGCCCCTTCATGGGCCAGCTCCTCGCCATGGGCCACCGCCGCCGAAGGGTCGAAATAGCGCCCCCCGTCGAAGAAGGAGTCCAGAGTCACGTTGACGATGCCCACCAGGTACGTCCTTCGGGAGAAGTCCAGCACACGGCCTTTCAGCCGCAGGGGAGGGGGCGGCGATATGGCGTTGGCCACGGCCTCGGCCAATCCAGGCATGCCGATGATCTCGGCCAGTGCCCGGAGGCTCGAAGCGGTGCCGGACACCCTTATGGAACGGTTGGAGCTCAGCCCTGGCAGTACCTGGAGGCCGAGTTCGGAGGCCGCCCTGGTGGCGGTCTGGGGGTCCCCCTGGAGCTCCAGCTCCATGGTGAGGACGCTCATCTCAACGGGATCTATCTCCTGAGGTGTGGGCACCGTGCTGGCGAGATAGAGGTTTGCTGGCCAGCACTGGCCTCCCACCAGCTTGACGGTAATGTTTAGGCAGCTCATAGCAGTTCTATTCGGATGGACGGAAAGGCACGTCGGAGGCGGTGTTCCACCAGGAATACCAGTGCTTCGCCGGAGGTGGCACAGCCCGCTGGCCGACCCTTCAGTTCCACCTGCAGGGTGCGACCGACTGGATCGAACCGGCGCAGGAGGAGCCAACAGCCGTCGGAGCGGAGTATGTCGTTCAGTTCGTCGACAGCGGCCTGCACTTGGGAGAGAGTTAGGCTAGCGGACTCCTTCGGCAAGGTCTATCTCCTCGACGCAGGGGACGTAGCCGTTGGTCTCGAGCCATCGGATGACCCTCGAGGCGCTCTCTTCGGGCGTTTCCTGGTCGGTGTGGAGCACTATCTCGGGACTCAGGGGCTCTTCGTAGGGATCGGAGATGCCTGTGAAGTTGGCTATCTCGCCGCGCAGGGCCCGCTGGTACAGGCCCTTAGTGTCCCTCTCAATGCAGACCTGCAGGGGGCATTTCACGTACACCTCCACAAAGCTGCCTATGTCGCGGCGCACGAGGTCGCGGGTTTCCCGGTAGGGCGATATGGCGGCCGCTATGGCTATCACCCCGTTGCGGGTCAACAGCTTGCACACGAAACCTATGCGCTTTATGTTTTCGTCCCTGTCCTCCTTGCTGAAGCCCAGCCCCTTGCTCAGATGGGTTCGCACCACGTCGCCGTCAAGGAGCTCGACCTTAAGTCCCTTGTCCCGCAGCCGGCTCTCTACCAGTCGGGCGACGGTGGTCTTTCCTGCGCCTGAGAGCCCGGTGAACCATAGGGTGAAGCCCTTCACTTCCATGGAGCTACCTCACAAGATTGGTGCGGAAGGCATGTCGCTGGGCACGGGCAGATCCAAGAGCCGCAGTAGGGTGGGGGCCACCTGCTGGATCTCCAAGCCAGTTGCTTCGCCGCCCTCCTCTACCGCTGGGGCGTCCAGGACGATCAGCCCGTCCTCCGCATGGTTGGCGTCGTCGGGGCCGGTGTCGTTCTCGTAGGTGAACACATCGGGATGGCCCACAGTGCCAACGGAGCGCCAGCACAGATCTCCAAAGTACACGATGAGGTCCGGTGGCACGTTGTTCTGCTGGCTGTACACATCTTCCGGTCGGAACACCTTGTTGCCCATGGGGTTGCCCGTCGGGCCCCGCATGCGCTCCAATCGGACTGCTAACTCGGTGCGTACACTCTCGTATTCCTCCGGAGCCACTGCTCCCTGCGGCTCCCTGCCCCGGACGTTGAGGAACAGTCGGCCGTAGTAGCCTCCATCTCCCCAGGCCACCGTGCGGGACCAGTCAACCTCCAGACGCGGCAGCGGGGTTGGCGTGCCGGGCATTTCCTTCAGCTGGAGGTAGCCCTCCCTGGCCAGCCACTGGTTTATGGCGAAGCCACCGTCCATCCTCTTTGCCCCGTGGTCGGAGACGACCACGACCGCGGTATCGTCGTCGAGCTGCTGCAACAGCATGCCCAGCTGTTGGTCCACAAAGCTGTAGTACTGCCTGACGGCATCTTCGAAGGGGTTGCCTGGCCTGTATCGCCTGTGGCCCGGATCGAAGAAGCTCCAGAAGCCGTGATGGATCCTGTCAGTACCCATCTCCACAAAGGCAAAGAAGTCCCAGTCCCAAGTGTTGGCCAGGTGTCTGACCAGCTTGAACCGCTTCTCGGTCATCTCGTAGAGTCGGTCGAGCAGCCAGGCTTTGTCCTCGGTGCGGAAGTTGGGCACATCCACCACGTATTCGCCCACCACCTGGCGGATCTCATCGGCCAGCGAGTCCGGGTAGGTGTAGCGGCCCGTGGTATTGGGGGTAAGGAAGCAGCCCACCATGGCGCCGTTGACGGGTTTGGGTGGGTAGGAGGGCGGCACGCCCACCACGATGGCTTTCTTCCCCAGGGCCGACAGGATGTCCCATACGGCGGGGTGGCGCAGGGACCTGGAGGTCACCAGCGACAGGTTGGAATAGGAGTAATCTGCCCGGTTGCGGAAGCCGTAAAAGCCGAGAGTCCCTGGGTCGCGCCCGGTCATCATGACTGCCCAGGCTGGCACGGTGATGGGCGGCACGGTACTCCTGAGGCGTCCCCAGAGGCCCCTCTCCCTGAGGTGCGAAAGGTGGGGCATGTCGGCGGCCCAGCGGTCGAGGGCCAGGGAGGGTTCCAGGCAGTCGAGCCCTACCACCATAACGCGTCGCCGGCGCTCTCGGTGGATCGGGCCGCCCTGGTAATGGGCGCGGAGCTCCTCAGCCACCTCGCGGCGCGTGAAGGCTTCGGGAAGCTCCTCACCCCGGCTCAGCATCTCCCGCACCTTGGTTCCGCTGAGCACGAGGTGGAAACTGCGGTCGTGGGGGCAGGTCTTCGCCGAAACGATGGTTCCACATCGACTGCAGAAGAAGGTGTGGTCGAAGAAGAGGGGGGTAATGCCTATCTCCTCGGGTCTGAACTCGTCGAAGATCTTGTGGGCGTCGAAGGGGCCGTAGTAGTTGCCCACCCCCGCATGGTCCCTGCCCACTATGAAGTGGGTACAACCGTAGTTCTTCCGGACCAGGGCGTGGAACACGGCCTCCCGTGGCCCTGCGTAGCGCATGGCCGCTGGAAACACCGCTAGCAGGACCCTCTCGGCTGGATAATATCCGGCCAGAATCTTCCGGTAGCTGCGCATGCGCACGTCGGCTGGAATGTCGTCGGCCTTTGTTTCGCCGACAAGCGGATGCAGGAAGAGGCCGTCTACGGCCTCCAGAGCGCACTTCTGAATGTATTCGTGGGCCCGGTGTATGGGGTTGCGCGTCTGGAAGGCGACCACCCTCCGCCAACCGCGGTGGACGAAGATGCGCCTTGTAGCCGACGGAGGAAGCCTGAGGCGATGGAATGGCCATTTTGGGAACTTGCCCACCAGCCACACAGGGCCTCCGGCCAGCCTACTGGGAAGGCCCTTGAGCCGCGCGACTCCTGGGTGATCCTCCTCGGAAGTGCGAAATACCTTCTCGGCCTCCTTGGGATCCCTCTCATAGATCTCCTGGACCTCCATGACTGCAAGGACGTGGCCGTCGGGTCCGAGGAGATTCAGGAAGGCGCCCTCGTGCACGCTCCCCCTCACTTCGTCTGCCAGGGGAAGTGTCACGGGCAGAGGCCACACGGTGCCATCTGCAAGCCGCATTTCGTCCAGCACTCGTTGGTAGTCGGCCCTGTTCATGAAGCCCACAAGGGGGCTGAACGCTCCGTGCGCTATCAGTTCAAGGTCCGAAAGGGCGACGGGGTCGAGGGCAACGCTCGGCGCGCCCGAAGCCTTCTCCCGGAGGAGCTCCGCCTCATCGGGCGTTGCCCGTCTATCGATGAGCGTGCCACCGTGCGGTGGGATCTGGGACGCCATATGCTTTCTCCGGCCGATATCTTCCCAGTTTAGCCGTACGGCATATGGGCGTCAACCCTGTACCCTGCGGGACTCATGGTTATAGGCCGGAGGGAGCCCCGGGCAAAGGGCAGCGTTGGCCCGATCGTGGGCTTTGCCACACCATGGGCCTTTCTGGTCCCTTCGTGGAGGAGCATCTAAGTGGCAGCGGGACCCCATAACTACCTGAGGGGTTGCCTAAATCCCTGTCAGGTTTAAAGCAAGAGTGCGGTAGCTTCTGGAGCGTGGGCGATCCACAGCGTGGCCCCCAGCCCTGGACGTGCGAGTCTGCCGAACCGGCGGTCTCGAGGAACGACCGATGCTGTCTCAGGAAGGGGTGGGTAGCCGGTGCTGAGCCGAGAGAGACGGCTCTTTTAGGCTGGACAAACTCCCGCGGGTGCAGGCCCACGTGGTGGAACTTCTACCAAGGGGGTGGCGGTAGGCATTGACAGCCATAGGTACCCTTGATATCGTAGATATACCAACGGCTTAGTATCCTTCGGGCTGACCAGAGGCGCACCACCAAGCCACTGATGGAGGTGTCACCATGCCGAATCGAGGCGTTGGTCTCCTTGTGGCAGCGCTATTGTTCCTTGTCTCCTGTGTTCCCCAGGCAGCTCCCACCCCAGCACCCACCGCCGGCCCGACAGCTCCCGTTGCCACAGCCCCAGTGCCGGCACCCAGCCCTACTACTTCTCCGCAGGCTTTCACGTGGGGACTCATACTGGTAGGCCCCAACAACGATGGCGGATGGAGCCAGGGGCACTACGAAGCTGCGGTCGAGGCTGCCAAGCAGACAGGTACCAACATGATCTACGTGGATAACATCAATCCCTCGGCCAAACCTGGCGTGACAGTGCCCCAGGTGGCCAGGGACATGATCTCGCGCGGGGCGAAGCTTATCATTACGGCCTCTGACGACTTTCAGGACAGCACCCTCGAGGCCGCCCAACAGTTCCCTGACACGATCTTCGTCAATGTCTCGGGCCACTACGCCTGGAAGGAAGGCCGGGAGTACAAGGCGCCAGCCAACTACAGCAACTTCATGCAGCGCATCGAGTACATGCTTATGGTCTCAGGGTGTGCTGCAGCTCTCACCACCCAGACGGGCAAGATCGGCTACCTGGGGGCGCTTGCCAACAATCAGACCCGTTACCTGGTCAACGCCGTCTACCTAGGTGCCAGGCACTGCTGGAGCCAGTATCGCAAGGCCGACCCCAAGGACCTCAAGTTTAGGGTCACGTGGATAGGGTTCTGGTTCAACATCCCGGGCCAGACCCTCGATCCCACCAAGGTGGCCGACGAGTACTTCAACGGCGGCTACGACGTAGTGGTGAACGGGATCGATACCCCGGAGGCCTTGGTAGAGGCCGACAAGATGGTTAAGGCAGGCAAGAAGGCCAGTGTGCTCATGTGGGACTACAAAGGGGCGTGCCAGCCTGCACCGAACGTCTGTCTCGGCGTGGCATATTACAACTGGGTGCCCGCCTACGTCAAGGCGGTGCAGTTGGTCATGGGCGGCACCTACAAGCAGTTCTGGGACTGGAACTGGCCCGACTTCAAGGATGTCAACAATCCTAAGACCTCGGCGGCCGGCTTCGTCAAGGGCCCGGCCATGACGCCCGACGTCAGCTCCAGGATCGATGAGTTCATCAAGGCCATGGGCGACGGCACGGTGAACCTGTGGCGTGGGCCTCTGTACCTGCAGGACGGGACCCTGTATGTCAAGGATGGAGAGGTGGCCACTGACCTGCAGATATGGTACATGCCGCAGCTCCTCCAGGGAATGGAGGGCCCGAGCCAGTAGCCGGGTCCCAGGCCGAGGGACAGAATCGTAGTTCAAGGACTTTCGTATCTCCGAAGGGAGGTAAGCCACGATGATAGAGGATCCGGTCCTCATCAACGATTGGCACCCAGTTGCCGTCTTGCACGATCTGGAAAAGAGGAACCCCATGGGGGTCCGCCTGCTCGGCGAGGACCTGGTTGTCTGGAAGGCAGGCGACCAGGTGCTTGCGTGGCAGGACCTCTGTGTGCACCGGGGAACTAGACTCTCCCTGGGCAAAGTGCTCGACAGCACCATTGAGTGCCCTTACCACGGCTGGGTGTACGACACTTCGGGTCGGTGCGTGCGCATACCGGCCCATCCGGAACAGGTTCCGCCCGCCAGAGCAGCTGTGAAAAGATACAACGCCTTGGTGGCCTACGATCTAGTCTGGGTGTCCCTGGGCACTCCCGCCCGAGGCGTTCCGGAGTTCCCGGAGTGGTACGATCCCGCCTACCGCAAACTGCTCTGCGGGCCGTACACCGTGAACGCGAGCGGCCCCCGCGTGATCGAGAACTTTCTGGACGTTGCCCACTTCCCCTTCGTGCATGAGGGAATCCTTGGGGTGAGGGAGAGGCCTGAGATCAGTGACTATTCTGTAGACTCGGGACCCGATGGGATAGTTGCTACGAATGTCACCGTATACCAGCCTGACCCGTACGGCACCGGAGTAGGCGACTACGTCCACTACACCTACAAAGTGCTTAGACCGTTCACTGCCTATCTGGCCAAAGAGTCCGCCGGACCGAGGTTCTCGTTGATCCTGATAGTGACTCCCCACGAGCCCACACGGAGCACTGCCTGGATGTGGATGGCCATGAACTATGGCCACGACCTGCCTCCGGAAAAGCTTATTGCCTGGCAGGACAGCATCTTTGCCCAGGACCGGCCCATAGTGGAATCGCAACGTCCAGAGCTGCTTCCCCTGGACCTTCAGGCGGAGCTGCACCTCCGCAGCGATCGCATAGCCATAGCCTACCGGAAGTGGCTGCGCGAGATCGGGCTCTCCTTCGGCACCTCCTAGGATTGAACCAGCAAAGCCTAGGGGTGCCGCATGCCTTCGACTGGCCGTCGTGGGCCGAGTTTGTCTGCGGCATGCCCGGGGTGCTTTGACGCCCCTAGAGCCTCGCGGCCCATGGGGCCCCGACCCGCTCAGCGTGTTGGCATCTCAAGGCTTAAGCTGGAGGGTTGGCCAGGGCAGAAGCGAATTCTCCAGCCAAGGTAAGGGGAGGCAGACACCTGTGAAGGTGGCCATCACGGTGGTCTGGCCTATGGGAGTGCCCGTAGGCGCCTTGGCCGCCGGGTCGACCTGGGGAGACCTTGGGCAGAGGGATCCGGGCAGCCCGTGGTGTCTCCGCTGACTGGGCAGGCTCGGCCTGGGACGGCTCAGAGGTGCGATCGTATCGTTAGCCACATATGGTGCCGTCTGAGGGCCTATCTTCCCCTTCACCGGACTGGCCTACCTGCAAACCACTGTTCTCCCGTGGTCCTGGGTGTAGCGTCCGAGTACGTGCAGCAACGAGCTACTCAAGGTCATGGGCCCACAGTTTTCCGTAGCTGCAGGGCCGGATCCGATCGGATCCGGCCCTGCAGCTCTTGCAGGTCCCTGCATGTCGGACTGGCAGGAAGGCCCGAGGGCTGGTGAAGCTTTATTCTTCCCTTTCCTCGTACTGTTTTTTGATCTCCTGGATGACTGTTGGATCGGCGAGGGTTGTGGTATCTCCCAGGACCCTTCCCTCGGCTATGTCCCGGAGGAGCCTGCGCATGATCTTGGCGCT
>FWWM01001172.1_pt1 | contig 81512 bp, 73 predicted proteins | sample 2228351 | NCBI WGS metagenome assembly FWWM01 (sample SAMEA103939774, study PRJEB20133) | metagenome | reverse complement strand
CGGGGCGAAATTTGCCCCTATGCGCACTGCGTACATTCCAACAGTCCTAAGGCTGTTGCAGGAGACCTACGAACGCCAGCAGGAGGCGCTTCAGACCGCCGCCACATGGATTGCCGACGCCCTCCAGAACGACCATCTGGTGTATGTGTTTGGGGCGTCCCATGCGGGCATTCTGACTGAGGATTTGGTCTACCGAGCAGGGGGCTTAGTGCCGATTAGCCCCATCTTCATTCCGGGCTTGACCTGTACCGTGCGCCCGATTACACTCACTTCGGTGTGGGAACGGTTGGACGGCTATGCCCTCAGCGCGATGCGGGAGGTGCCCATCGGTGCAGGCGATGTGCTGATTGTGAACTCCGTTTCAGGGCGCAATCCTGCCCCTGTGGAAGTTGCGCTCTATGGCAAACAGCAAGGTGCGAAGGTGATAGGGCTGACCTCGCTGGACTACACGCGCTCGGTCAGTTCCCGCTCTCAGACGGGGCTGAGGCTCTTCGAGGTAGCGGATTTGGTGATCGATAACGGCGCGCCTAAGGGCGATGCAATCGTGACCTTGGAGGGTTTCGCTCAGCCTGTTGCGCCCGTTTCCACCATTTTAGGGTGCGCCCTGATGAATGCGATTATTGCCGAGGCGTGTGCCCTGTTAGTGGAGCGCGGGATAACGCCCCCTGTGTTCATGTCGGCGAATCTGGAGGGAGGGGATGCTCACAATGCGCGCCTGATGGCACACTATCGCGGACGCGTGCTGTATCTCTAAGGCATTTCGATAGAACTGCTATCGCCCAGCATCAGGCGTAGGGTGCGTGGGCGGCGGACGCCCCCTCGAACCTGCACATGCTTGCCCAGCAAGCTTGCCTCGATGCGGGTCTCCACCTGCTCCACACGACTGCCGTCCAAGATGATGCTGTACTCCACCTCACACTGTTTCAGCACGACCTCGTCCCCGATGGAGGTGAACGGTCCGATATAGCAGTCCTCGATCTGGCAGTTGCGCCCGATGATGACGGGACCGCGCACCACACAGCGCACCAATAGGCTTCCTGCTCCGATGCTGACACGCCCATCTATCTGGCTCTCTTCTAAAGTGCCCTCGATGCGGGTGGGTAGTTCCTCCAGCACCAGTCGGTTCGCCTCCAGCAGGGCAGAGAGCGAGCCTGTATCTTTCCACCAGCCTGTAATGATGCGCGATTCGACCGTGTAGCCTTTGTCGATAAGGTACTGAATAGCGTCGGTGATTTCGAGTTCGCCACGCCACGAGGGTTTAATGGCGTGCACCGCCTCAAAGATATGCGAATCGAACAGATAGACCCCCACCAAGGCGAGGTTGCTTGGGGGGTCTTTGGGCTTCTCGATGAGCCGTACCACGCGCTCCCCCTCTAATTCGGCTACCCCGAACTCGTGTGGGTTGGGCACTTCCGCCAGCAGGATGAGGGCGTTCGATTTGCGCTCTTCGAAGGCTTGCACGAGGGGAGCAATCCCAGAGGTCACCAAGTTGTCGCCCAAATACATCACGAACGGGGTAGTGCCCAAGTAGGGTTCTGCTATCATCACAGCGTGCGCAAGCCCCAGCGGTTCTGGTTGGGAGATGTAGGTAACTTCCAATCCCCATCGTCCGCCATCGCCTACTGCGGATTGGATTTCTTGGGCGGTATCGCCCACAATGATGCCCACTTCTCGAATGCCTGCCTGCGCTATCGCCTCCAAGCCGTAGAAGAGCACGGGCTTATTCGCAACGGGCACGAGCTGCTTCGCCATGCTGAAGGTGATAGGGCGCAAGCGCGTGCCCTTCCCCCCTGCTAAAACGAGCGCTTTCATGGTGCATAAGACTGGAAGCGAACACCCGCAGGAAGATAGTGCATAAGACTGGAAGCGAACGCCCGCAGGAAGGCAGAGATAGCCCACCTATAATCCTGCCACCACTGGCGCAGTTCGCTCAGATTCGTGATGCGGGGGAGATAGTGTCGCCACCAGGAGGTAGTCTTAGTGCCCTTCAAATGGGTGTCGAGCCAGTTCTGAATGGTGCTGAGCACGGTCAGCATCTGGTCGGGTGGGGGCACATGGTCGCCCTTGTACCAGACGACGGTTTTCGGCTCGCGGGCAGATTCGTGCAGTGCTTTGTTCGATTCTACGGGCACGACCTTGTCCGCATCGCCATTAATCATCAACACGGGGCGTGGGCTGATGCGTCCTACCCAGTTGATGGGGTCTACCACATCCATGATGCGGAGCGCTTCGTTCGCTTGCTCAGGGTTCTTCTGCATCAGGTCTTTCCACAGCGAGAGGCTACTTTTCTCCATGAGGATTTTCCAGTCACCTCCAGCCACCAGCAGAATGGGCGCTTGGACGCGTGTGTCGACGCCTGCAAAAATAGCCCCCAGAATGCCCCCCATGCTTGCCCCGATGTAGCCGATGCGCTTGGGGTCAATCTCAGGGCGGGTTTCCAGGTAGTCGACGCCTCGGCGTAGGTCAATCACTGTCTGAATCAGCGCGTCGCGCGTGCGATAGGGGTAAAGACCGAAGAAGGGGATATTATCGTTGGGCTTGCGCTCCCCGTGATACTGCGCGTCGATGGCGAACAGGGCATAACCCGCTTGCGTCAGGGGACCCCAGAGCATCTGAAACATGCGCTTATCGCCTCCCAGCCCGTGCATCAGAATAACGCAGGGGAGTTTGCCCTCTCCCCGATTCTTGGGTAGCACGAGGAAGGCAGGCACTTTCTGGTCGCGCGCACTGCGGTAGACCACCTTGATGACGGTGTACTGGGCGGTCTCTTCCACCGTGCTTTCCTGCGCCATTAGGGGAAGGCTCTTATCGTAGCCGAAAATCAGGTCGGGGTCATAGGTTGGGCGGTTCGCCCGTTGCGGTTGCGCACAACCCGCAAGCATCTGCACTAAGAGAAGCGCATACAGGATATGGAACCTCTTCCGCCTGTTCTGTACCATACAGTATACGATACCCCAAGAAGGTACAATTCTCCCTCGATGCATATCCCAGTAGAGCAACAGTTGGCGATACTTCAGCGCGGTAGCGAGACGATTATCACCTTAGAGGAGCTAAAGGCGAAGATAGAGCGAGGCAAACCGCTTCGCGTGAAGTTGGGCATCGACCCCACCGCACCCGATGTGCATTTAGGGTGGGCGGTTGTCCTACGCAAACTGCGCCAGTTCCAAGACTGCGGGCACATCGCCTGCCTGATTGTGGGCGATTTCACGGCGATGATTGGCGACCCCACCGGGCGCTCCAAAACCCGACGCCAGCTCGACCGCGAAGAGGTGATGGGCTATGTGGAACGGCTCAAACCCCAACTGTTCCGCATCTTAGACCCCGACCGCACAGAGGTCTACTACAACGCCGACTGGCTGGGCAAGATGACCTTTGCAGATGTAATCCAGCTCGCCAGCAAGTACACCGTCGCCCGCATTCTGGAACGGGACGATTTCGCCAACCGACTGGCGAATAACCTCCCGCTGGGCATGCACGAGATTCTCTACCCCCTCTGTCAGGGCTACGACTCGGTGGCTATCCAGTCTGATGTGGAGTTAGGGGGTACAGACCAGCGGTTCAACAATCTCGTGGGGCGCGACCTCCAACGGGAGTACGGGCAGGAGCCTCAGGTGGTTCTGCTGATGCCCTTGCTGATAGGGCTGGACGGCAAGGAGAAGATGAGCCAATCGCTGGGCAACTATATCGGCATTAATGAACCCCCCGACCAGATGTTCGGCAAGGTGATGAGCCTGCCCGATGAGCTGATGGAACACTACTTTGTGTTGTGTACCGATGTGCCGTTGGAAGAGATTGAGGCATTGGAGCGCGACTGGCGTGAGGGGCGTGTGAACCCGCGCGATGTGAAGCGTCGGCTCGCACGTGAAATCGTGACGCTCTATCATTCGGCAGAGGATGCCCAACGCGCCGACGAGCAGTTCATGCGCATCTTTTCCCAGCGCGAACTGCCTACCGATGTGCCCGAAGTGGCGATTCCCGCGCACCTTGTCAAGGAGGATGGAACAATCATGATAGCGAACCTGATTGCAAGTATTGGCTTTGCAAGTAGCAATTCCGAAGCACGCCGACTGATACAAGGTGGAGGCGTCGAGCTGAACGGCACGCGTCTTAGCGACCCCACTGTGAGTTTGCCCCTCGATGAGTTAGCGGGGCGACTTCTGCGCGTGGGCAAGCACCGCTTTGCACGCCTTGCTCCTCCATCCCAGCCATGAGCACCCAACCCTCCCGCACCCAACCGCCCCCCCTGCTGACGGGCTACTCGGTCTGGTTCATCTTGGTGGTGGCGTTGTTCATCACCAGCCTGCTCATCTCGAACATCACAGCAAGCAAACCCGTGCGCTTGTGGGGGCTGGAGTTCTCGGTTGCGCTGGTGATATTCCCCGTGAGCTATATCGTTGCCGATGTGCTCACGGAGGTCTATGGTTTTCGTCGGGCGCGACTGGTGATATGGCTCGGCTTCGGGTGCAACCTGCTTGTGGTCGGGATTGTGATGCTGGCTGTCTGGCTTCCCCCTGCACCGTACTGGGAGCACCAGAGTGCCTATGAGACCGTTCTGGGCATGACTCCACGCTTGATGATTGCCTCGCTGACTGCCTACCTAATAGGCGAGTTCACCAACTCCACGGTGCTGGCGAAGATGAAGATTCTTACGCAGGGGCGCTGGCTCTGGAGTCGCACCATCGGCTCTACCCTCGTCGGGCAGCTCTTTGACACCACCATCTTCTCGGTGATTGCCTTTGCAGGCGTATTCCCAACCGATGCAATTATGCGTATCATCGTGATGGAATGGCTCCTCAAGTGCGCTTATGAGGCGCTGGCAACTCCCCTCACCTACGCGGTGGTGAACTTCCTGAAGCGCAAAGAGGGTCTTGATGTGTACGACTATGACACACGCTTCAACCCCTTCGTATTAGAATAAAAAAATGGGCGACACTGTCGAAAGGAGGATCAAAGCCCAGTGCCGCCTACATCTCTCAATTCGCCCTTTGGATGACCTCGTCGCGAGGTCTTCCACCCCTTAAAGACTCAAAAACCCCCGAAAACCGGACAGCCCAGACGGGCAATTTGGGGGGAATTTGCAGGAATTTCCCCCGAAATCGGGTATCTAAACAGTCGGTGAAGATACGATGGTACGGATGGCTTTGGCGACGATGCTTTTTGGCGGGCTTCTGATGTGGGCGATGCAGAATTCTGCCCCTTCCTTCCACACCCTTGCGTGGACAGACACGACAGGGCGCAGTTGGCAGTGGAACCAGCTTCAGAATTACAAGGCAGTCATCTTTGTCACCCTCTCCTCGCGCTGTCCGGCGGTACCGCGTTACGCCCCTCGTTTGAACCAGCTTTATCAGGAGGCGCAGAAGCACAATATCGCCTTCTTCGGACTCTATCCCGAAGTTGATGAGACCGATGAGAGCCTGCGCGAGCATGCCGAGCGCATGGGGTTCAAGTTCCCTGTGGTGCGTCAAGGGGCAGTGGCACTGGCACGCGCCTTGGAAGCGACCCATGTGCCCCAAGCGTTCGTGGTGAGTCCGAAGGGGACAATCCTCTATGCGGGTGCAATCGATAGCGTTACCAAGCGGGAAGTCGCCCAACATCGCTACCTACAGGATGCGATACGAGCAGTTGCGTCGAACAAGCCCGTGCCTGTAGCCCGCACGAATGTAGTGGGCTGTTTCCTGAGCCTACCCGAATCGGACTCAGAACCAGAGCCAGCGACCGTCACCTTTGCCGAGCATATTGCGCCCATTCTGTACAAACGATGCACCCAGTGCCACCGACCGGGCGACATCGGTCCGTTCCCCTTAGAGACCTACAACGATGCCAAACGGTGGGCGAAGGAGATTAAGTACTACACGGAGCGTCGGCTGATGCCCCCGTGGAAGGCGAAGCCCGGCTTTGGTGAGTTTCGCAACGCGAACTACCTCACGGACGAGGAAATCCAGCTCATCGCGCGCTGGGTGGACGCAGGCGCACCTCCGGGCGACCTCAGCAAAGCTCCCAAACCGCCCAAGTTCAGCAACGACTGGTTCTATGGCACTCCTGATATTATCGTAGAGATGCCCGAACCCTACGAACTGGACGGCACAGGTGGGGACGAATATCGCTACTTCGTCATCCCCGTAGAACTGCCCGAAAACAAAGTGTTGGTGGGTATCGATATTCAGCCGGGCAATCGTGAGGTGGTACACCACGCGAATATGTTCGTGGACCTCTCAGGAGTGGCACGCAAACTGGATGCGCAAGACCCCAAGCCTGGCTACGCTAACTTCGGTGGCACGGGCTTTATCCCCGCTATGATGTTGGGAGGCTGGGTGCCCGGCATGCGTCCCATCCGTCTGGATGAGCCGTACGCAGTGATACTTCCCCGACGATTCGACCTGGTGATGCAGATTCACTACTTCAAGCGGGGCAAGCGCGAAACCGACCGCACAAAGCTGGGGCTATACATAGCCGACCGCAAGCCTGAGCATAAACCCGTTCAACTGTTGGTGCTGGGCAACCGTAATATCAACATCCCTCCAGGAGAGAAGGACTATCGGGTGCATGCGCGCTGGCGCACCCCCAGCGACCGCTCTATCTACGCGCTGGGCATTATGGCGCATATGCACCTAATTGCGCGGGGCACAGAGGTGGTGGCTAAGACCCCCGATGGGCGCACCATCCCACTTCTGCGCATCGAGGACTACGACTTCAACTGGCAACAGAGCTACTTCTACCGAGAGCCAGTCGAGTTGCCCCCCAACACGATTATCGAGGCGGTCGGCTGGTACGATAACTCGTCGGACAACCCGAACAACCCCAGCAACCCGCCCCGCTGGGTGCGCTACGGGGAGGGCACCTACGACGAGATGTTCTACATCTTCATCCCCATCCACGACCCTGCAGGCAAAAGCTCGTATTTAATCCCAGCAGGGTAGCAACAGGTTGGTGAAAGGATGAGGAGGCAGCCCAACGGGGATATAAGGTCATTGGTAGTCTTCCAAGATACACTTTGGGCTGCCTGTTTTGGAGAAGGGCTTTTCTATAAAGATGGGCACCAGTGGCAGAGCTATCGCGAAGCCTCCCGCTACCTTACTGATCTCGCCACTGGTGCTGGCTCGCTGTGGTATGCCACCTGGATGGAAGGCGTGATAGGTCGTATCGCCGACAAGAAAACGCCACCTAAAACAATCCCCCTTCCTCGCTTCGTAACACCCCGCTTTGCTTACCGTACAGAGTGTATTGCCGTGCATGGAAAACGTGTGTGGGTTGGCTCCCACTCTCACTTGATGGTGCTCACTTTGCAGGGTTGGGAGCCAGGGATTCACCCAGACTTCCTCTACGAGGAATGGGAGATGGCTCTTATGGGTGGGGCATCCGCAATTGTGCCCACAAAAGACGGCGCGTGGGTGGTAGCGGAAGGACTTTGGAGGCTCACTATCGGAGAGAAGGGAAGCCTTTCATTCAAACCCGTCCCGTTGCCGTCAGCTCTTCCACAAAATTCTCCTTTAGCCATAGCCTTGGCTGGAACAATCCTGTGGGTAGGGACTGGCGCAACAATCTGGAAATACGAGTTCTCATCTGGGCAGTGGCATCAAGAGGCGCGGTTACCCCAGAGCGAGAATGTGAAAGTGCTCCTTCCCTATAGGGGGCGGGTCTATGTAGGCTCAACTCCAGGCAAAAAAGCCAAGTCCGCAGGGGAGGGGCATGTCGGATTATTGGAACGTTCTCACTGGCGCTGGTTCCGAGAGGTTCAAGTTGGAGCGGTAGCAGATTTAGCCGTTTTCGAGGGCAGTCTGTGGATTGCAGGTTCAGAAGGGGTTCAATCGTTATCTTTAGAGTGAGAGAACATCTCCTAACTGTTGTATAATTGCCCATGATGAAGCGCCTACACGCCTTAGTGTACGGCTATGTACAGGGGGTTGGCTATCGCATGTTCGTGCAAGAGCGTGCGAGTCGGCTGGGGCTGACGGGGTGGGTGCGTAATCTGCCCGACGGCTCGGTGGAAGTCACCGCAGAGGGCGAGCAGGAGGCTTTAGAACAACTGGTCGAGTGGCTCAAGCAAGGTCCATGGGGAGCGTCCGTGCGTGCGGTCGAGACCTATTGGGCAGATGCAACGGGCGAGTTCGACGGTTTTCGGATTGTGCGCTAACGATGCAGAGAAACCAAAGAACGAAAGGGAGCCGATGGCGACGAGGGCTTGGAACGCTTTTAGGGTTCGGAGCCTTACTGGCTTGCGCCCTGAGCCAACCGCGTCTCGTGATTATCCTCGTGCATGAGGGGCTATCGCCCGAAGCGCTCAGTGGTGAGGTGCCAAACCAGCAAGCTTGGATGCTGTGGTCGCCCACGCCCTCTCCTGCAATAACGCTGAGCACAGGAGAGTCTTATCCCGCCACCCCCCAAATGACGGAGGTGCGATTCGCTGAGGAACCCTACGAGGGAGGTACAGTACGCCAAGCCTTTCAACGACGCACAGGGCGCACACCGCCCCCCAACTCCCTCGTTGCGCTTGGCGCGGGGGCATTAGAATCGCACGGTTGGCTCAAGGATACCTTCGCCAGCCGTGTAGAACGCTACGGCAAGCGCGGTGAATATATGCGGAGCGAGGATTCACCCCCGCCAAGCCACTACGCTCTGATGGCAATCGGCTCTCGCGGATGGGTTCCTGTGCGCACTTTTTCCGACACTGAGTGGATGCGCGTGGCGATTGTGCAATCGCAGGCAGACTGGGTACTGGTGGAGCTCAAGCACTGGCGCTATCAGGACTGGGAACTTCTCATTGCAGAAGGAATCGAAACTTGGGTCGTGAGCCTTCAACCCCCACAGGGTTTTCCCCATTCCGCGCGCACACGCCTAACAGGAGTTGTGCGCTACTCTGCCCGTGAACCGAGAGGACTGCTGACCTCCGCTTCCACGCGCTGGGCGGGGCTTATTCGCTCTGAAGACCTCGTGCCAACTTGGACTCGTGTTCTCACAGGGCACTGGAAGGCAGGTGCGCCTATCCTGGAACGGCGCGAATCCCCGTGGCACCGCTACTGGAACGGCTTTCTCTTACAGATGACCGCGCCCTACCTCACCGTCGAGCGACGCTCGGAATGGTATGGAGAAGCTCTCCGCCGAATCGCCACTGTGTGGCAAATCCAGAACGAGGTCGTTCCTATCGTATTGGGGGTCGTGGCAGTAGCATGGGTGTTGTGGATAGTGGGGGGATTGGTGGTATGGCGTCGTGGCTGGCTCATCGGCAAGGCAAAGGCTATCTTCCTTAGCGGATTGGCGGTATGGGTGTTGTTCCCTGCGGTATCGATATGGCATGGCTACTATCCGCTCGGTATCGAGCGCATATTAGACGATGTGCCTGCTATTGTGGGCTGGCTGGTAGGTGGGTGGGCATTGTTGGCAGTGTTCATGTTTGCGCTTGCACGCCGAACGGGCTTGTCCATCCTCTCAGCAGGGGCATGGATGGTGTTAGGGGTTATGGTGGTGGACTTGGTATTTGCAGGGGGGTACGGCACGAATCGCTCTCTGCTTATGGCAGGGGTGGCATATGGAGAGCCGATATACGGGCTAAACGACCTGATGTTGGGTTTTGTTTTGGGGTTAGCGATGGTCGCTTCGTTTCAGCCGTTTGGTACGAGAAGCCCATCGGGGTCGCCTTGGCAGGGTCAGCCTGAGCGGTTCGGGGGCTATGGGCTAATCTTGTTGGGCATGGCGTATGGCGTATTGCTAATAGTGTGCGGTTTGCCTCTGCTTGGGGCGAACCCTTTGGCTTGGAGCGCGCTGACGGGCGCGTTCGCTATCATCGGCTTCTATCATGCACAGAGACGGCAACCGTATCCCACCGCACTGGTAGCCTCTGAATGGGTGCAAGCGCGCTCAGTGTGGACAGACCTTGCGTCGGGTCGCCACTGGCTGTTCCTTGTGGGGCTTGGGGTTGGGTTGGGCGTGCTGTTGTTGGTGGTGAATGGCTGGTTGAATGCCTTGCTGAACTGGCAGGTGCAAGCAGTGGGCTGGATGCGAGGGGTTGGCTGGGGGCGGTTTGCTCTTACTCCTTTCACATGGGGGGTCTTCGGGGTAGCCTTGGTCGTCTCCTGTTTCTGCGTCCTCTTGTTAGGAAGCGCGCTCAAGCGTGCCCGTTCTCTGCTGTGGGGGCTTTTTGCGTGCTTAGTGGGCGTTTTGGGCGCACTTGTAGTCTCACCAAGAGGAATCGAAGTAGCAACAGGCGCCCTTTTGATGGTTCTGCCATGGATTGTCTCTCGGGTAGTCGCAAGCCAGCCCAGAAATCTGCGACATGAGGGAAACGGAGTTTACCATCCAAAACCAGAGCTTTTACGGGTGGGAGACGAGAGGACGAGGGGCAATCCTTAATCGGTTCTTAATCTAAATGGGGTATCCTTAAAGGCGCAGGAGGCTTGCTATGAGAACACGAACTGCCTTTACACTCATCGAGTTGCTGGTGGTGATTGCGATTATCGCCATTCTCGCTGCAATCCTGTTCCCTGTGTTCGCTCAGGCGCGGGAGAAAGCACGCCAGACTGCGTGTCTTTCGAACAGCAAGCAGATAGGTATGGGCATTATGATGTACCTGAACGACTGGGACGAGACCTTTCCTCGAAACGACGACTGTATCGCCCCGAACCCTCTTCCTTATCAGCCCAGTGCAACGGGATGCAGCGGTCCTTATGGTCAGCGCATTAATCACTACAAGTGGCAGTACTGGCTTTACCCCTATGTGAAGAATATCAACATCTTCTTCTGCCCAAGCCGACAGTACGACCAGCAGGCTTGGCGGGAGAGCGGCGAGATTTTCGATGGGGGTTATGCGCTGGCTCTGCATATCACAGGCGCCCTTAACACATGGAATCGCCCCCCAAGCAACTGGCAGGTACGCAACTCGTTCCTCGGAGGCACGATGGCAGGGGTTCTACGCCCAGCCGAAACGATGATAGTAATGGAAGACAAGTTCCCCGCCACACGCCACTATGTGTATGGACCGCAGACCAATCAAACCGCTTACCCGATGGCGCATCGCCACCTATGGGAGCTGTGGTTCTATCCGAACGGGGTTAACCGCCCTGTAGATAGAAGAGCAGTGCCCCATATGGACGGTATCATCATCGTCTATGTGGATGGGCATGCCAAGTGGATGAACGCACGCGAGTTTCTGGCGAAGTCGCCCACTGCACAAGACTACCAACCCAGCCCGCTCTCCGCTTTCCCTGGCGGAATGGCTTGGACGGTCAGTCAGCCCATGCAGTGGCGCGGCGATTGGCCCCTCTGGGGTCTCTACCGCGAAATGGCAACTATGCCTTAATCAAGCCTGAATATTCCTCCCCTCTATCCCTCCTCGCTATGAGGGGGGATTTTTTGTTTTTATCGCCACTCCAAAGAGGAAGGAAAACGCTTCAGAGGTATACTAACTATTCAGTAGAGGTGAGAGCATGGCAATCCAGTACCTGAAGGGCGAATCGTTGAATCTGCACTGGCGCAGTGCTTGGTGCGAACATTCCGCCAAGACGATACCGAGCCTGTTTCAAACCCAAGCCCACACGCTGGGCGACGCCACGCTGTACCATGTGAAGCGAGAGGGAGCCTTTCAGCCCATCAGCTGGCGTCAGGTGAAAGCCGATGTGGACGCACTCTCTGCAGGACTCATTTCACGGGGCATTCAACCAGGCGATAGGGTGGCAATCTTAGCCGAAAACTCCTACGAATGGGTGCTGAGCGATCTGGCAATCCTGCACACTGGAGCCATCTCGGTAACCCTGCACTTTCCCCTGACCCCAGCCCAAGTAGAGGAGCAACTGCGCGACTCGGAAGCCTGCGCTATCTTCGTCTCAAATGCAACTCAGGCACAGAAGGTGGAAGCGGTACGGCAGAATCTGCCCCACCTGAAACATTACTTCAGTTTCGTACCCCTCAGTGGGTGGACAAGCCTTGGCGAACTGCAGGAGGAGGGGCGTCAGTTATTGAGGGATAAGCCTCGCGTGGTAGAGGAATATTCTGAGAGTCTCACCTGGGACAGCCTTGCGACCCTCATCTACACTTCGGGCACCACAGGCGATAGCAAAGGCGTGATGCTTTCGCACGGAAACCTGCTGGCGAGTATGTATGCCTCCATCCAGGTGTTCCCCCCACCCGACCGCCACTATGTGATGTTGAACTTCCTCCCCCTGAGCCACATCTATGCCCGTACTTGCGACTATCTCGTGACCATCGGGCTGGGGGTGGAGATGGCGTTCGCAGAGAGCATCGATACCCTGCGCGACGATTTGCAGGCGGTGCGCCCGCATGCGATTAACGGAGTGCCCCGCTTCTACGAGAAGGTGAAGGAGCGGGTGCTGGAAGTGACCCAAAGCAAGCCGTTTCTGCGCCTGTTGGGCAAGCATGCACGCCGAATGGGGCTACGACGCGCCTTCGGAGGGAGGCTCATCTGGGCAATCAGCGGAGGCGCCGCGCTCGACCCCCAAGTGGCAGAGTTCTACTGGGAGCATGGAGTCCAACTCTATCAAGGCTATGGCTTGACGGAGGCAGCCCCGGTAATCGCATCCAATAACCCCAAAGAGAACCGCATCGGCACGGTGGGCGTGCCGTTCCCCGGAGTGGAGGTGCGGATTGCAGAGGATGGCGAACTGTTGGCACGCGGTCCCAACATTATGAAGGGCTACTGGCGCAAGCCCGAAGCGACCGCCGAAGCGCTCACACCCGACGGCTGGCTCCACACGGGGGATGTCGCCCAAATCGTGGAAGACCGCTATATCCAAATCACCGACCGCAAGAAGGACATCTTCGTGCTGGCAGGCGGGAAAAATATCGCCCCCGTTGCTATCGAAACCGCCTTAGTGCGCAATCCCTACATCGAGCAGGCGGTGGTCTATGGCGACAAGAAGAAGTTCGTCTCCGCGCTGATTGTGCCTGACTTCTATCACCTGGACGAATGGGCGCAACAACGGGGCATACACTACTCCAGCCGAGAAGAGCTGATTGCTCTACCCGAAGTGCAAGAGTGGATGCGCATCCAGATTGAGGATGCCCTTCAGCACTTCGCCCCTTACGAGCAGGTCAAGCGTTTCATCCTACTACCAGAGCCGTTCACTTTCGAGGCGGGCGATGTGACGATCACCCTCAAAATGCGCCGTGCCCGCATCATCGAGCGGTATCGGGAACAATTAGATGCCCTCTACGAAACAGAGCGGGTATAATACCCTTCCAAGTTCCACCCTCCCTTGAGGAGGGTGGATACTGAAGTGACGGAGGCAACACGGATGCTGAAGATACGACTGACACGCATCGGAAAAAAGAAGAAACCGTTCTATCGGGTTGTGGTGGCGCCGAGCCAAAACCCGCGCTCGGGGCGGTTCGTCGAAATTGTAGGGCACTACAATCCGATACCCGACCCTGCCCATATCCACTTCAACGAAGAACGGGTGCTCCACTGGTTGAAAATAGGCGCTCAGCCGACGGATACGGTCGAGCATCTGCTGAAGATTACGGGCATCTGGCAGAAGTTCAAAGAGCAGGAATCGTCCGCTTCAGCGTCGAATCCTGGAAATTAACAGAAGGGGAAAGAGCCATGCTTAGAGAGTTCTTAGAAGCCACTGTACGGGCATTAGTGGACGACCAACAGGCGGTCGTGATTGAAGAAGAGCGAAACGGTTCACGCCTGCGCTACCGCATTACGGTGGCAGAGGGTGATCGCGGACGCGTGATTGGCAAGAACGGGCGCATCGTCAACGCGATGCGCACCGTGGCTCAAGCCGTCGGCTCCAAAAATCGGATGCGCGTGCAGGTCATCGTCGTCACCGATACCGGCTCGTCCAACACGAACGAGGAAGAAGAGTAAGCAATGGGGGATCGTCCCATCCCCAAAATTGCCCGTAAGTGGGTAACGGTGGGGGTACTGACACGCCCTTACGGTATGCGAGGCGAAATGCGTGTCCGCTTGGAAACCGACTTTCCAGAACGGTTTCAAGCGGGTGCACGCCTCTACTGGTGGATACCTCCCAAACCTGAAACAGAACCCCAAACGGAACTACCCTCTCGTCGCCACAAAAAACCATCCCGCACGATGAGACCCCAAGAGTGTACCGTCGAGTATGCACGCTGGCAAGGTGGCACGCTCATTATCAAACTCAAGGGCATTGATACCATCCAGCAAGCAGAAGCCCTTCGAGGCGCATGGCTGATGATACCCCCAGAAGAGCGCATGCCTCTCGGTGAAGACGAGTACTACATCGACGACCTAATCGGCATGGAGGTGTTCACCGAGTCGGGTGAACGCGTGGGCAAACTCAAGCGCGTTGTGCCCGGCTCTGCCTACGATTTCTATGAAGTGGGCAAGCACACTATCCCCGCAGTAGGCAAATATATCCTTTCGGTCGATGTGCCCAACAAGCGGATGATCGTGCGCTTGCCTGACGAAATTTTCTCTGCTAAGAGCGTCTAACAAAAGTGGCTTGGGTGTCTCGCCTATCCCCCTGCCCTTCGATAAGGGTGCATAAGATGGGTTCAGTTTCGGAAGCGAACCGCACAATCTTCCGCAAGGGTTTCATCCCCCTCCTGTAGGTTCCCCCCGCAAGCGGGGGGAACCATTCAATTTTTTTCGGTTCCTCTGCAAACGAGAAACCCTGCTTTCTTCTCGGTTCTCCCCGTTGACGGGGGAACCTTGCTTTCTTCTCGGTTCCCCCCGTTGACGGGGGAACCTTGCTTTCTTCTCGGTTCCCCCCGTTGACGGGGAAACCCTGCTTTCTTCTCGGTTCCCCCCGTTGACGGGGGGAACCTACAGGAGGGGGGAATTGCCTCCCGAAAATGCGGGTGAACCGATAGAAAGTGAACCTGAACCGTGTACCCTTATCAGCCTTGCTAAGGGCAATCCCCTCTTGCCCCCCTTACTAAGAGGGAATCAAAGGGGGGATTACACGGGCGGGACGCCCTTGCTACGGTTTGCCTATGGGCAGGATGCCCGTGCTACGAATTTTCGAACAGCCTCAACGAACCCCGACCGCTTCTATTTGGAGATAGCGTTCTCTCTGCTCCTGAGGGAGCGTGCGCCATATCAAGAACTGCTTCCTCAGGATGTTTAGGAAGCGTCGGTTGACCCGCTTCCAGTTAGCAATATCCCCACTGAGGCGTGTGAGCGTGAGCTGAATATCGTACACGCCCACATAGTCGGTCGGAATAATCTCGATGCGCACATGCTGGCTCACGCCTAAATCGAACGGCGCCACCCACGCATCGCACTCGACCCGATACCCAACACCCTGCTCACTCTCAAATGTCTCGGTGCGCACATCCTGCGTGATGAACTCGCCAACCGAGTGCTCCTCATAGGCGTGGAACCATTCTGCGATGAACCCACTGAGACCTCGCGCCTGCATGCTTGTGACCGAGAAGGGCAAGGGGATATGCCACTCGTCGCCCTCAGGCTCAGGTAAGCGCCATGTGCGCTCTTCAGCAGGAGTAGCGACCTCCGATGCCTTGCGCGCTGGATAGATGGTCGACAACAGCACCACCGCCACCACGACCACCGTCGAGAGCACCGCTGACATCGACGAGAAGTTCAGGTAGAGTTCAGGGAACCACCCCGTTACCACGATGAGCTTCGCCACCACTTGCGCCACAAAGTAGCCCGCTACAGAGCCTAACACCGCATAGACCAGCGACTCAGCGAAAAAGAGCATCGCCACATGGTTCGGGGCTAAGCCAATCGCACTGAAAATCCCGATCTCACGCACCCGCTCGTAGACCGAACCAAGCATGGTGTTCAACACAATCATCGCAGCGATAATGACGGGCAAGATGATATACTCCAGCCCCTGCCCAGTGGTGGCTTGGATAGTGCTGTAGCGCACGATGCGGTCGTCCAAACCTGCATAGAGGTTCAGTCCCAAACGGGGCATTAGCTCGCCCTTGAGAATGGAGTAGACCTCGTCGCGCGTAGCGAACTCGATGGCAAGCGAGTAGAGGTTGCCGCCGAGGTTAATCACCGTCTCGTAGGGCATTATCACTACGCTGTCGGGTTCTAAGTGCACATATTCACGGAAGCCCCCTTGACCCCCTTGTCGTCCCTGCGTCTGCAGGCGTTGCATCAAGATGAAGTCGACAGGAGTGAGCGGTTCGGTATCGAGATCAGCGATGCGCTTGAAGGGGGCGTTATCCCAGATACCCACAACGGTGTAGTTCACCCCTGCGAACTGCACGACCGCCTTGCCCATTTCGTCGGGTTTAATGCCCAGCGCGTCCGCTGCGTTTTGAGGGAGAATAACAGTATAGCGTTCGCCAGGCAAGAACCACCTGCCAGCCACAAGAGCGTCTTGAGGGCGCGTTACCTTCACCTCACCGTGTGCCATTCCGACGATGGCGCGTGCACTGAAGCGACGGTCAGCACGGGTGAGCGTGATAAACGCCTGTTCCCCGATCTGGGTGCCGAAGAACCACGCACGCGGGGCTACTGCGCGCGTTGCACCGAACTCGTCGTTCATCAGGCGGAACGCCGACTCGCGCAGAGGCTGCCAATCGGGTGTGCGCATCATAATCCCATTGTAGCGGGGAGTACCTGGCGCAGGCACCTCGTTGAAACGCAACACATTCACGATGGAGGTGAACGACAGGACGATGAAGGTAACCAACACAAGCGAGAGGCTGGTCATGAAGGTGCGTAGGGCACGCCGACGCATGTTCGAAACGCCCAGATTGAACGCCGCTGCCGCCACGCTCATCCGCCCCACATCCACCTGATGGGTGCCCATCGTTTGCTTGCGTACCGTGCGCAACTGTTCCTCGAACTTGCCAGAGATGAACACCGCCACGATAATGGAGAGCGCGCCCATCGTGAACGCAAGGAACACGATAATCGGATTGCCTGTAATCTCGAACGCAGGGTGAATGTAGCGGAACAGCAAAAACACCACCACGAAAATGATAGAGGCGTAGGTCAACTGGGTTTTGAGGCTTGGCGCAGCGAACAGCAACCGCTCCAAGAAGTAGGCAAAGGGCATTAGCAGGAACAGATAGAAGATAACCCCATTCACCACATCGTTAGCGGTGGCACGCACATCGGGATAGGCGCGCGCCGAGTAGCCCCACGCCATGCGCGCATAGACATCAAGGCTGGCGTAGTCCCGCTCTTTCAACGCCTGTTGCGCCTTCTCTAATGCCCCCTTAGCAAGCGCATGGAGTTCATCAATCCCCTTGTTGACGATGCGGTGCTTGGCGAGCGTGCGGATACGGTAGTCGTTGAGGGTGAACATATCCTCTGCTACACGCAGAGCGGTGAAGGCAATTGCACCCCCGCGCGCAATCAGGTCGCGTTCGGTGAGCGTAGCGGGGTCAAAAGTGGGCACGGTGAAGCCCTGCGCCTCACGCGGGTCACCTCCCACCAGATAGCCTTTGCCCTCAGGACTGTCGGGAGTGGCGTTCAGCAATAGCAGACGGTCGGCTCCTGGACCCATCCCCATCTTTATCTTGAGGCGAGAGCCGGGCTGAGAAAAGATGACCGCCACATCCTCCACATACGACGACAACGGCACATCCTTGGGGGTCATAATCATGCCGTACATCCTGGGGGTGCCGTTCGTGTCGCCATCGTAAAGCTCCATCGTGGTAAGGGGGCTGAGCGTTTGAGGGTCAATGAGGTCATAAAGAGCGGTAGCAACGCACCGAAAGACGATAATCGGCGCCTCCTTATCCCCGACGGTCATGCGGATGTTGATAGGGTAGATCTGAGAGCCTTGAATACCCTGGTCGGGAGCGTACTCGATTTTGCCTGTGCGGGGATTCAGATAGTAGGCATTCAGCTCGAACTCACGGTTCCAGCCATAGTAGGTAATCGGGGGCACGCCTACAAACTCGTAGCGCGCCTGCTCACGAGGAATGGGACTGCTATCGTCCACAATTTGAACCATATTGCCCCGCACGCCCATCAGCGATTTCATCCAGTGGCGCAAGACAACAATAGAGCCATTAATGGGTGTGTTGGGCAAGAAACTCTTGTTGGGGTCAAATCGGTAGACATTGCCGTGCACGCGCCCGAAACCGCCCTGCAAATGGATGCGCGACCACTGCGAGGGCTTTTCGATAGGGAAGCGAAGCGCAAAATCGCCCCGCTTATTCGGGTCGTGAAACACATGGTCGAGCTGGCAGGCAATCGTGCGCGTTTGCAGGGCGATATTGGCGATATTGCAGTTCTCAAAGGTGTCGAAGGGCGTATCCACGAGCGGGCGCGAGTCCTCTATAGTGGCAAAAGTGATACCCCATGCGCCCGCAATCGTCGCCGCTTCTGCATCGAAAGCGGGCTTGCCCGGAATATAGGTGCGCCAATAGCGTCCTTGCACCGCATTAATGCCGTCCGCAAATAGTTTGTCGGGAGCAGTGCCCAGCACTGGGGCAATCCGCTCGGCGTGTTCGCGCATCACCCGCCCGATGTCGGTGAAGTAGCGCTGAATATCCTCGCGCCCATCGTAGAACCAGCTCTTGTAGAACACCCCAACCGCTGTGTAGCGACTGGAGAGGTCCAGGCCGACAAACAGGTAGATATCCTGCGGTTTGCGTCGCTCACCTGCCAAGCGTTCGAAAATGTTTGGTCGGTTCCATTCTGGCAAACGCTTGTTGATGAACTGGCGTACTCCCTCTAATGCCTGAAAGTGCCCGCTCAGCGCCACGAACATCACCGAGCGTTTGGGAGGATATTTTTTGAAAAGGCGTGCCAGTTCCAGCAGGCTGGCGATTCCCGCAGCGTTCTCGGCACCGGGCGCAAGCGCAGGCACGATGGAAATCGAGTCGTAGTAGGCAGTAACAACAATCCACTGGTTGCGCAGTTCGGGGTCTGTGCCAGGCAGAATGCCGACGATATTGTAGGCTGTGCGTTTCTCCCAGGGCATCTCGGCGTTCAGGGAGACGGTGAAGTTCGGCTGGGTTTCTGCAAGGGCAATTAGCCGTGCCGATTCGGAGCGTGGAAGCCAGAATCGGGGCACATCGAGGGGGATTCCGATAAACTTGGCTTCCGCTTCCCCACGCTCGGTGCTTTCAGGTTCGATAAAAACAATCGCCTTTGCGCCCAAGCGTGCTGCGTTCAGCCAGTTCGCCCCACAGTTGAAGTCCATCAGCACTATGCTCCCTTCCACCTCCTTACCCCGAAATCGCTGAAGTTGACCGTCTCTCACATACAGAAGCCTGCCTGAAACACCTGGGGGAGGTAGGTGAGAGGTACGCACCTGATTGGGCCACAGGCTATAGATTCGAACCGTACGCTCGTTCATACCGAGCCGATAGCGCAGGAATGCCCCCCTATCCACCGGTACCGTGACAGGGAACGGCTCCCGCTGGACATTCTCCAGCCCAATCAGACGGAACTGCTGTTCGATATAATCCGCGGCGCGGTCGGCGTCGGGATAGCCCGCTATGCGCGACTGCAAAGAGGAAAGGAAGCGCACTGTCTCGCCTATACGCTCAGGAGAAACCTCACGCACCAACTGGCGATACCGCGCCTGAACCTTCTCGACATCGAGCTTCGCCTGAGACCACCCATTCACCAGCGGACCCAGCACCACCAAGAGCCAAACCAGAACACGCATCATCACCAGCACTATACGCCTTGCCCAAGCCTATTCCTGCTGAACTAGCTCTTCTGGGTTCCCCCTATAGGGCTTTGGCTCAAGGTTTTGCCTGTAAGTCCGAGCCGAGTGAAGAATCTCTCCGCTTTCTCGCTCGCCTCAGAAACGCCTCTATCGCCTCGCTATCACCTTGTTCTAACAGTTGGGTGAGTTGGTCGAGGTGGGTTCGGAACTGGTGGAGGGTTTCCAAGACCTGCTTGCGGTTGAGGGAGAAAATCTGCGCCCACAGAGTAGGGTCGCTCTGCGCCACGCGCGTAGCGGAGTGCCAACTGCTCCCGCCTGATAGCGCAGTTGGATTATGCTGGTGCAGGTCAGAGAGGCAGAACGCAAGCACATGGGGCAAATGGCTCAGCAGTGCGAGTTCGGCATCGTGTTGTTCGGAGTCCATCAGCAGGGATGTCGCTCCGATTGCCTTCAACAGGGCTTGTACGCAGTCGAGCGCATCGGGGTCGGTTCCGCCTGAGAGAGGAGTTAGCACCCACTGGGCACTCTGAAACAGGTCTGGGCGTGCCGATTTCCACCCACTCTGCTCGGTGCCTGCAATCGGATGTCCTCCTACGAAGCGCTGAGGGTAGGGCAGATAGAGGCGTACCCACCCCAGTATAGGCTGTTTGATGCTTGCGGTATCGGTCAGCACCGTTTGCACCGAGAGATGGTCTGCAAGCGACTGTAAAACGGTGGGAATAGCAAGCGGGGGGACGGCAATCACGATGAGGTCTGCCTGCGCACATTCTGCGAGCGTCTCTACAGGCTGGTCGATCGCTCCTATGGAGAGGGCACCCGCTCGTGCGTCTGGGTCGATATCGTAGCCCACTCTATGCGAGGCGAAAGTTTGACTTGCCAGCCCGATAGAAGCGCCAATGCCTCCCAGCCCGATAATCGCAAGGCGCGGGCGAAAGGGAGGTTGTGCAGGGAGTGCTTTCTCGCTCGGCTGAGCAACAAGGTTCGCAGGTCGCTTGGGGTTCTCCATGCTTAGGGTGCAGTTTGGAACATCCCGATTTGGCGGAAGCGTTGATAGCGTTGCTCGCGCAAGGCATCGGGTTCGAGCTGGCTCAGTTCGTCCAGTTGTTTCAGTACGGCGGAACGCACGCTGAGGGCGGTAGTCTGGGGGTCTCGATGGGCTGCGCCAAGCGGTTCGGGTATCACGAGGTCGACCAGCCCCAGTTGGTGTGCCTCCTCGGCAGTGAGTTTGAGTGCGTCCGCAGCTTGGTTGGCTCTGTTGGGGTCGCGCCAGAGTATCGCTGCGCACCCTTCAGGAGGAATCACCGAGTAGATAGCGTGTTCCAGCATGAGCACGCGGTTTGTGGAGGCGAGGGCAATCGCCCCACCGCTCCCTCCCTCACCGAGTATCACCGATACGGTGGGCACCGTGAGTTCGAACAGGGTCATCATGGAGCGGGCAATCGCTTCGCTAATCCCGCGCGCTTCCGATTCGACGCCAGGGTCAGCGGCTGGGGTATCCACCAAAGTCAGCACGGGCAGTCGGAACTTCTCAGCGAGGCGGAACATGCGCATCGCCTTGCGGTAGCCTTCGGGCTTCGCCATGCCGAAGTTGCGACGCTGGCGTTCCTTCAGGTCGCGCCCCTTCTGCTGTCCCACGATGACCAACTTGTAGTTGCCCATGCGTGCTAATCCCGCCACGATAGCGGGGTCATCAAAGCCCAAGCGGTCGCCATGAAGCTCGGTAAAACTTTCGCACATCAGGCGGATATAGTCCAAGGTGTAGGGGCGTTTCGGGTGGCGCGCCAGCAGGACCTTATCCCACGGGCGCAGATGGGCAAAAATCTGTTTCAGGAGCCGTTCGCGCTGGCTTTCCAGCTCCGCAATCTCGCGCGAGCGGTCTAACCCTTGCTCTTGCGCAAGTTGGCGCAGTTCCTGTATTGCGCTCTCTAACTCGTTGATCGGTTTCTCGAAGTCGAAAATAGTCATATGCGCTCCCTCCCAATTTAGCCCGCGAAGACCTCCAGCAGGTAGGCGAGCGTCGGTCGGATTTGGGAACGCGGGACGATGAGGTCGATCATGCCGTGTTCGTATTGGAATTCGGCGGTTTGGAAGTTGGCAGGGGCTTTGCCGATGCTGGCTTGGGCTGCGACACGCTGTCCAGCGAAGCCGACGAGTGCGCCCGGCTCGGCGAGAATCACATCGGCTAACGAAGCGAAGCTCGCCAGCACGCCCGCCATCGTCGGGTCGGTGAAAACCGCAATATAGGGCAGGCGTTCCCGATGGAATCGCTCGACGCTGGCAGTCGTCTTCGCCATTTGCATCAGCGAGATAAGCCCTTCCTGCATGCGTGCCCCGCCCGAACTGCAGAACAGCACGACAGGCAGACGACGCTCGATCCCGAGCTCGAAACAGCGCACCACCTTCTCCCCCACCACGGACCCCATCGAGCCACCCATGAAGTTGAAATCCATCACCCCTATCACCAGTTCGTGCCCATGGATGGTCGCAATCCCCGTGATGATTGCCTCGTTCTCGCCTGCCGATTGCCTGCCCTTCTCCAATTTTTCGGCATAGTCGGGAAAGCCAAGTGGGTCAGAAGGCAACAGGTCGTGGTCGGTCTCTTGGAAACTGTCGGGGTCGACCGTGAACGCGATGCGTTCACGCGCCCGCAGTCGGTGGTGATGCCCGCAGTACGAGCAGACCTTCATCGCCCGTTCGAAGTCGGGCAGGAACAGAATTTTTTTGCACTTGGCGCACTGCACCCACTGGTTGGGGGTCGTGCTCACGACCGCTCGCCTTTGCATAGGGGGAATTGTACCCGATGGGTGGCGGAGGGGGAGGGATTCGAACCCCCGTCCCACACGAGGTGGGATGCGGTTTTCAAGACCGCCGCCTTCAGCCACTCGGCCACCCCTCCGCTGAGGGTGTTTTTAATTATACCCGTGTTAGCGGAGGCGAACTCTTAGTTCGCGCCCTGTCCCGCTTTGATGGCTAACCTGAACGCGCTTGCCCTCTATCTGGAGGGATGTAAGGAACTCCCCCAGTAGGGTCGGCTCTCCTATCACCCGCACCCACAGACGCCCTTCCCCATCCGTATATTCGGCTCGCTGAATCTGAATGGTTCGCTCGTAGCGTTCTAAGGCACGGCGCAAGGCTATCATCTGGGCGTAGTCGCCCTCTATTCGGATGCAAATCGTACGCCCTTCGGTAATCTCGCGCACGAACGCCAGCACCATAAGGGGTAGGAATTCTGTTGCGCAATCGCGGGCGCATCTCTCCAGCGCAAGCGTTTCGGCAGTGGCTTTTTGGAAATCCGCTACCGCCACAGGAGGCATACGCAGGCTGGCAATGATTTCGCCATCCTCTGCCCAGAACGCCTGAAGCTCCATCGTGGCGCGGACGCTATGCACCTCGCCCTCAGCAAAGGAGCCGAAGTAGCTCGCCTCCGCTCGCCCCACCAGCACAATCTCCGCATCGGCTTGCTGGGCTATCATCCGCAGGCGGGTTCGGTCTAAAGGGTTCGGCAAGGGAGTATCAGGCGAAATGGTTTTCTCTTGGTTCGTGCGTGGGATAGGCTCGTGCATGGGAGAGAACAAAATTTCGTTCGGGCACTCGACCACGCGTATCCCTTCTCGTCGGAGGGTCTCGATGAGCGCACTGCGCGCAGGATGGCGGTCGCGCATCGGCACCCCGTCCACCTTCTCCTCCATTAGTACCAGCACGCGCGGTTCGCCTGCTTGACGATAGAGTGCAGGTACTTCCGACACACGCGGGATACCCCCAGCCGATACGCTGGCACGCACCCGCACCCGCCATAGTTCACCCTCTTGGCGCTCCTCTAAAACTTCATACTGCTTCACATAGCCCTGAGCGACTGTATGGACGATATCTTCGCGCAGTTGCTGATTAATCAGCACCGAGCGCGCCTGCACCCAGCTCTGCACGCCCTGCTCGACCACTGCGCGCAACGCTTGCTGAAGGGCGTCGCGTGGCGTCTTGCCTACCCCCTCTGCCTCGATAAGGGTCTTTTCCTCTGCGAACATACTCCCCATCAAACAGAGCAGAAGCCCGACTGCCCATAACTCAGCCCTCATGATTGCCTCCCTCCAAGAAGTACCTTGCGCACCCGATGACGGCTGGCTAAGAAGGTCGTGCCCGTGGCGGTTTCGATTAAGCGGGTGTTGAGGATGACATGGCTCTCCTCGTCGGTAAGCGTGCCTACAAGAATGAACCGTGCCCCCACAAGCCTACCGATGTTTTGTGCAGTCTGAGTGTCGGTCAGCCCACTCATCTGGAGTTTCAACTCCTTCACGACCGCTGTTAAGTTTCGACGCTCCACCAGCGTGAATCCTGCCTGAGCGAGAAGCGTGTTGAGGTCTTCCGCTACCTTGTCGCCCAGTGCAGTGTCTGGGATATCGAGGCATTCGAGGGTCGCGACTACTACTGGCACCTGTTTCCACTCAGAGCCGATTCGGCTATCTCGCGCGCACTGTTGGGCAAGGTACGATGCCAGCGCTTGCAGGTCGTTTTGGTCTACTGTGAAGGAAACCGACCCTTGTGCGCGGGTGTCTATCACCTCGCTGGGCTCTATCCTAAGGTAGCGGATGCCGTGGGGATGTTCAAGGTAGTACCCGCGCCCTCGTGCGTTTTGACAACGCAGTCCTACCTGCCCTGTTCTGGGGAGGTTCATCGTGTAGTGGCTTATGCGCTCAGCGTTGAGTTCTGCCTTGAACTGGCTGTTCGAACGGCTAATCACAAGCCGATAGGTGCGCCTTTCGCCCACTCCCAACCGCTGTTCGGGCAAAGGTAAGCCGTTGTATTTGCACTGCCAGACAAGATGTTCTCCCTCTAAAGCAAGGCAGAGCCAGTTCTCGGAATCTTGCCACCAGACGATGACCTCTATCGGAACGAGAGTGCCCTCTATCTCCATCTGCCAAGAAGCACCGAGCGGTTTCTCAAACATCAGGAGGTTCAGCCCCTCTGCACGGGGAGCCAGCAAAGGGGTAGACGACCACTCCCCAGCGAGCGTGCGCCAACCCTCTAAGTGGCGTTTGGTGGGCACCTCTCGGTTGTATTCGAAAAGGGGAGTGGGGAATGGGGAGTAGGGAGCGGACGAGGATTCGGGGGCGACCTGAGCGCGAGCAAGCGCAAGGCTAAGGAAAAGCAGGAAGGACATCCTGCAAAGCAGAGCATAAAACCTCTTCACGGGCGAGACGCCCGTGCTACTTTTCTTACGCCCCATGCGCTCACCCACTTGTGCGATGCAGTTATTGGAGGAACAGCACGGCGAATCGGCGCAGGAAGCCCGAACGCTTCTCCTGCTCCATAATCTGGATGGCGTCCTCTTCGCTCACCACAGGGTCGGTCTTCGCAGTGCCCGCCACGCCTATTGCGCGCACCACCATCGGGTTGCTCCCTATGCGCTCTACAATCGCAGGGTCTTTCAACGCATGAAACTGTTGCTCGCTCAGGTAGGCAACAATCCCATGCTTGTTCACGAACTCAGGGTCTACCTCCAAGGTGCCCCAAAGTTCTGCCCCATTCGTGCGGCGGATTTTGGGCGCCATGCACCGCTCCAGCCCCAACCCTCGGCAGTCGATGATTAGCCCCGTGTAGGGTTTTGTGGGGTCAGATTGCACGGGGAGAGGAAGTAGAGGAGGCGTTTCAGGAGCAAGGCGCACTTTGTCTGAGGGCAAAGCAGAAGGTGCCCACTGGCGTACCTTGTCTTGGCTCAGTCCGAACTGTTGGGGCGAGGTCAGCGACTGCTGTGCAATCCCCGCAATCTGACCTGCTGGGATACGCACCACCACCTCGTAGGAGGTGCCTTTATCGTTTTCCTGCACCACTTGCGCCCCGCGAATCACGCCCTCCACTCGCGCACGCACTGTATCGGACACCAACACTGAGTTCGCTAAGCGAGTCTCGGAGGAGAGGTAAACCTCCCCGATGCTTTCCAACAGGTTGCGCATTGCGTCGACCACCGCCCCACGCCGTGCCATCAAGCGGGCTTGGGTAGGCGATACATAGTCGGGATAGGCTGATTCGCCCTTCGCTTCAAGGTAGCCCGTCGTCCAGTTGAAACTGCTCGTCTCGGTAATCCGTTCGAACGTGTAAGTACCCTGTACCAGCACGCGCTCTTGCTGAAGTGCCAGCATGAGGGTAAGTGTGGAAAGGCTCAATAGCACCGCAATTAGGCGCCCCACCTTCATCGTTCATTCACCACCTCGTGATGGATTCGACGAATCGGAACCTCGTAGCGTTTCGGGGTTCCTGAAAAGGGGCGCAACGGTCAGGAAGGGCTATCGCTGAAGCGATTAGACCGACACATCCAGATGGCGCCCTTTGCCTTCCATCTGGTGGAGCAGTCTCGCCATCTGCTCTTTCTGGCTGTCAAGCACCTTTTTCATCAGCTTGACTTGCACCGCATTTGCCGATGGTTCGCCTGCACTGCTGGGACGCACCAGACTTACAGGAATGCTGTTGATTTGCATACAGGGATTGTCGGTATGGCACAGCCCGCACCTTGCTGGCTCTTGTACGAGGTTTTGAAGGCGAAGGCAAAGGTGTGAAGACCCTACCACCAGTAGCTTGGGCGTCTCGCCACAGCAGTGCACGGGCGTCCCGCCCGTGCTACTTGTGTGGCTTGGGCGTCTCGCCCATCTTGCTTGTGGGCAGGATGCCCGTGCTACAAGGTGGAGTTCAGCCCTGTTGTTTGAGGAAGCGTCGGGTGCTGACGAGCGCGGGGACGGCACGTCCACGTATCTCTACTGCACACGGTGTGCCCGCTTTGGCGTAGGCTATCGGCAGATATGCCATGCCAATTCCTTTCTCCAATGTGGGCGAGTAGACCCCACTGGTGAGCGTACCCACCTGCTGTCCTTCTATCAACACAGGATAGCCTTCGCGAGGAACCCCTCGTTCCTGCAGGATGATGCCCATCAGTCGGCGCGTGGGACCTGTCTGCTGAACCTGCCGAATCACCTCCGCTCCGATGTAGTCGGTGCGGTCGCTGACGAGCCAGCCCAAGCCCGCCTCGATGGGGTTCGTATCGTCGGTGAGTTCGTGCCCGTAGAGGTGCAGTCCCGCTTCCACTCGAAGCACATCGCGTGCGCCCAATCCGCAGGGAGTGGCAGATTGCGCAATCAGGGCATCCCAAAGGCTCTCACCTAAATCAGCAGGTGCTATCAGTTCGAAGCCGTCCTCGCCTGTGTAGCCCGTGCGTGCTCCCCAAATCGGAACACCTTGCCAACTCAGCTCAGTGATGCCGAAACGGGGAACCGTGTTCAAGTCGGCACCGAAGAGCGCACTGAGGTTCGCCACAGCTTGCGATCCTTGAACCGCTATCATCACCGTCTGTTCGGTTTGGTCGTCGATAGTAGGTGGAGGATCAAAGTCGGTGCGCCAACGGTGGAACCATGCTAAATCTTTCTCTCGGTTGCCTGCGTTGAACACCATCAGCCAGCGTTCTGGGTTCAACCGATAGAGGATAATATCGTCCACTACGCCTCCGTGCTCGTTGGTCAGCACTGTGTAGTGTCCCATTCGGTCGGCAAGTTTGCTTATGTCAGAGGGCACCAGTCGGCTCAGGTAAGCTTGGGTGTGGAGTCCCTCGAAGTAGGCGCGTGCCATATGGCTCACATCGAAGATTCCCCAGCGTTGGCGCACGGCTTTGGTCTCTTCAATAATCCCGCTGTACTGCACGGGCATCTCCCAGCCTGCAAACACCACCATGCGCGCGCCATATCGGCGGTGGGCATCATAAAGAGCAGTGCGTTTCATCAGGATTCGGGTTCGCTTTAGGTCACCGGATTCCTCTCTATCTGGGTGGACTGCTGATACGCTTGGATTACGGTTTCGACATCGCTATCGGCGCGCAGGATGCCCTTGTCGAGCCATAAGGCTCGCTGAGCCACCTGCCGAACCGCCTCCATGTCGTGCGATACAAAGAGGATGGTGCGACCCTGCTTCTGGAACTCGGTTATCTTTTGGTAGCACTTTTGTTGGAACCGAGCGTCGCCCACCGCCAACACCTCATCGATCAGCAAAATATCGGCATCGACATGGACTGCGATTGCGAACCCTAAGCGCATCAGCATTCCAGAAGAGTAGGTGCGGATAGGGGCATCGATATAGTCTTCCAACTCGGCAAAGGCAATAATGTCGGGTAGGCGTTCGCTCACCTGTTTGCGGTTTAGCCCCAGAATGACGGCGTTGAAATAGATATTCTCCAGCCCCGTGAGGTCGGGATGGAAGCCTGCTCCGAGCTCCAGCAGGGGAGCAACGCGCCCGTTCACCGTAAGGACGCCGGCAGTGGGGCGGTAGACCCGCGCAATGATGCCCAGCAGAGTGCTTTTGCCTGATCCGTTCTGCCCTATGATGCCGACGGTTTCACCCTTGTGGATAGTGAAGGTGAGGTTGTTCAGCGCAACGAGCGTCTCGATGCGCCTTGGCAGGAACGCGAGCATCAGCCCCTTGAGTGACGAGTAGGGCTGATGGCTCAGCTTGAACACTTTCGTCAGGTGTTCGGCTTGAATAGCGATAGGAGAGTGGAGAGAAGCCCTATCGGTCATCCCCACCTCGTCCTCCACGACCGCCAGTGGGAGGCTGGGGCGGGCGTGAGGGAGTTCCGCGGCGCAGGCTGTTATCGATATAGATGCTCCAGCTGTAGCGCACCGTGTTGCCTGCCCAGTCGGTTGCGACCACCGTGAGCGTGTGGCGTCCGTCGGGCAGGGGCTGAATCGTGCCCCCTGCTAAAAGGCGCACGGTAATATCGCCCAGCGACGGCTCGTACTCGGCAGGCAGAGGCTCATCATTCAGCAGGAACTGCACACTGTCGGGGTTAATGCCAGAGCCATCGTCACGAATGCGCGCTTGAAACTCCAACGGCAGTTGCCCCGACATCATCTCGCCAATTCGGGGTACAGTGCGCACCACTTGCGGGGGAGTGCGGTCCACCCAATTAGTGCCGAAAGCGTGCAGGCTGCCGTCGTTCGTCGCTACGACGAACCCGCCAGGGATGAACACTATCTGGTTCTGTATGCCAGAGTAGGCGATTCGACGGTTCTGGGCGTCAACCGTTCCTTCGGGTGGGCGTATCGTGTAGAGCCATTTCAGCTTGAGGTCGGGCAGGCTATAGACGAGCAAAGTGCCCCGACGCGTGACTACCCAATAGTCTCCCTCGTGAATAATGGGAGCGGTAAGAGGCTCGTAGCGAAGCTCTATTGGCTCTTGTGCACCCGTGATGACTTTGCCTGAGTGGTCGAACACATAGACCCGATTCTCGCGTGTCACCACCACGACATAGTCCTCGTTGACGGTAGGGTGTAGGCGGAATTCGGTATTGAACTGGCGTCGCCATCGGAGCGACCCAGTAGTGGGGTTCAACGCCAGCAGTTGGTCGCTGGAGGTTACATAGAGGCTATTGTTGGCGTATACCGCTTGCGGGTCATAGTTTGGAGCGGGCAGGCGATAAACCCAGCGTCGGCGTCCCCCGCTGGCGGTGATGCCGTGAAGAATCCCGCTGTCGGTGCCCACCACAATCGTGTCCTCTACCTTCAGCAGTTGCCCCCCGATGAAGTCGTCTGCTCGGTAGGGTGCGCTCCAGACAGGCTCTCCCGTGCGCGCATTCAGAGCGAACACTTCGCCTCCCCCTGTGGCAAAGTAGAGAATCCCCTCTTCCAACACGGGGCGGGTAGTGGGTGCGCTGTTGGCAGAGAAAATCCATCGCAGGGCGCCCGTCTCGATGTCCAGCGCATACACATTCCCGTTGCTCGCCCCGATGTAGACGAGGTTCTCGCCCTCGACAGGCTGACCCAAGAAAGTGGCATCGAGGGGCGCGTCGGCGGGATATTGCCATCTGAGGGTTCCGCTCTCGCGGTCAAGCGCATAAAGACGGTTCTGACAGGGATAGTAGAGGGTGCGCTTCCCGACCCCACAGATGGCGGGATTGTTCGGCGCGGGGTTGCCATAGAATCGCCACATCATCGTGGGTGTCTGGCTCCACCCAATCCAGCAAGCGAGTGTCAATAGGACAACAGTTCCGAGTTTTTGCATCTATTTGCCTCCCTATAAACTTTGTAGGGGCGTTGCCCGCTTGCTGAGGGGTGAGCAAGCGCAAGGTTTGCTCTTACCGCTCGCATAAGGCGGGCATCCCAGTTTGCCCCTACTATCCACTTCGTTCGACGGGGGAAACCGAATTCCTGTTGCGCATTAGAGGGAAAATGAGGTTCCACAGCCACACTGTCGCTTCGCTTTGGGGATGTGGAACTGAAAGCCACTGCCCACTAACTGCCCCGTGTAGTCGATTGTGGTACCTTCCAGTATCTCTGCACTTTTAGGGTCAATCACGATACGCACTCCGTCTACCTCGTAGACCGAGTCGTTGGGGCGTGGGGCAGTTTCGGGCTTCATCACATACTCGTAGCCTGAACATCCACCTGCACGCACTCCAATCCGCAGGTACGCATTCTCTAAACCCTTCTGGCTTAGCACCTGCCGAATGCGTGCTAAGGCACGCTCAGTGAAGCTGATTGGTATCGCCATGCGTTTCACCCTCACAAGATTATACCGTATCGGGCAAATCTCCCAAATTTGCGAGGGGTCTCATCCGAGGAGTATGGAAAAACCCTCTTAGCGGGGATGGAGCTACCCCAACTGCCGCCCGTTCGGTGTAGTTCCTCCCCAGCAACCACACTAAGGAGGATGGAGGGACATACAGATGATGCGCAAACTGATGAACCGACGCCGTGAACGAGGCTTCACACTCGTTGAGATTATGATTGTCGTGCTGATTATCGGCATCCTGTTGGCAATTGCGGTGCCGAGCTTTATGAGTGCTCGTGAGCGCTCGCGCGCCAACGCATGCCGTTCCAACCTGCGCCAGATTCAAGCGGCAAAAGAACAGTGGGCGATGGCTAACAATCAGGGAGGCACTGCAACGCCTGACTGGGCCAACTTAGTACCCGACTTTATCCAACAGCAACCGCAGTGTCCATCTGGTGGAAACTACACTATCGGCAACATGAGCACGAACCCAACCTGTAGCATAGGCGGAAACCACAGCCTGTAATCGTGGGAGGTTGGTTCTCTACCTGCCTGCCCCAGCCATGGAGGGCTGGGGCAGTTGCGTTTTTATAAGAAGAGTTCTGACTCCACACGCTCGCCCCTTCCTGTGAAGAGTCCAACTCCCATTTCGCGTGCGGTTTGTTCCGAAGGAGGGTCTATACGAAACCCCATGATGTACATTCGGTAGGGGGGTGCATAGCCCATCTCGGTGATGCGCTCTCGGAAGCCTTCCGAACGCACGCGGTTTGCCCAGTCGCGCACCACTTGCGAAGCAAGGCGTGCCTTTACCTCTACAATCAGTGTGAACTGCTGACCTTGTGCATCTTCGCAGACTGCAATCAAGTCTATCTCCCCATCATTCAGACGGAGGGGATGGGGAAGACGCAGGAACTTCCAGCCCTTCTGCTGGGCTAAGTATCCCACCGCATCTTCCGCTTCGCCTTCCAAAGTCAAGCCATATGCGTTTGCCATCCGCTCCACATACTGGCGCAGGTCGCGAATCTCTTGAGTATGCTGATTGAGTATCCTGTAGATATCCTGAAACATCTGGGAGTACTGCTCCAGCACTTCGAGGATATGCTGGAGGGTGCGTTCGTGGCGTTCCTGCACTTCCAAGATGTTTTGTAGGATTTGCTCATGCCGTTGCAGGGTTTGCTCATGTTGTTGCAGAGTTTGTTCATGTCGCTCTACAATCTGCACTAAGCGTTCGAAAACCTCAATAAATCGAGTGAACTTCTCAGGCAGTTCCAGAAGTTCCCTACCCAATAAGATGAGTCGGAGCGCCTCCCGCTTTTCGGGATGCTGGTCGAGCAGGCGCATCATCTCTTCCAGGTCATTAATGGTGAACGCCATGGTAGTTTCAGTATACCTTAAACCCAACGACCAATCACTCCTAACTCCTTGCCCACTTTTTCGAAGGCAGAGAGGGCTTCGTCGAGGTCTTCGCGGGTGTGGGTGGCGTTGGGCATGGTGCGCACCCGCGCCTTCCCGCGTGGCACGGTCGGGTACACAATTCCCAACACGAAGACGCCTTCTTCCTTCAGGCGTGCCTCCATCTGCTGGGCAATCGCTTCATCGCCACAGTAGACGGGCGTGATGGGCGTTTCGGAACCCATCGTGTCGAAGCCCAACTGGTGCAGGTTCTCCTTCCAGTAGCGAGCGTTCTCCCACAGTTTGCGCATCGGTTCAGGGTCGGTCTGCAGGATTTCCACCGCCTTGATAATCGCCCCTACTGCTGCTGGAGGGAGGGCGGTGCTGAACAGATAGGGACGCCCACGATTAATCAGCCACTCCTTGAGCAATCGGCTTCCAGCGATATAGCCCCCGACCACCCCAATCGCTTTGGAGAGCGTGCCGAGCTGAATATCGACTCGCCCATACAGCCCGAAATGGCTCGTGGTACCGCTCCCATGCTCGCCCAGCACGCCTGAGGCATGGGCATCGTCCACCATCACCACCGCGTCATACTTCTCTGCTAACTGCACAATTTCGGGCAGGGGGGCAATATCGCCATCCATGCTGAACACGCCATCAGTTACAATCAGACGCTTCTTGAACTCCTGTGTGCGCTTGAGAATGTCTTCCAAGTGGTTCATATTTTTATGCTCGTACACGAAGCCCTCGCTCTTCTTATAGCGGGCAGAGCTGAGACGCACTCCATCGATGATGCTGGCGTGGTTCAGTTCATCTGAGATAATCACATCGCCCTCGCCAAAGCACGAGGGGATAGTGCCAGAGTTGGCGTTGAAACCTGACTGGAAGACGAGCACCGCCTCGGTCTTCTTGAACTCTGCGAGTTTCTGCTCCAGGTGCTCATAGAGGGTGTTCGTGCCTCCAAGCCAGCGGACGGCTCCTGCGCCAGCACCCCACTGCTGAACCGCCTCAATCGCCGCTTGCTTCAGGCGCGGGTCGTTCGCCAAGCCTAAGTAGTTGTTGGAAGCCAGATTAATCAGCCATCGCCCACTAATCTTCACGCGCCCCCCTTGAGGGCTTTCCAAGACGGGCGGTTGCTTGTAGAGGTTCTGCGCCTTCAGTTCCTCGATGCTCTGCTGAAGCCACTGTTGGAATCGGGCGTTCATACCGTTCTTGCCTCCTATGGGATTGTACCCCGAAGCGGGGACTCCAAAAAATGCAGGCATGCGCCGACAATCTACCACGAGCGGAATCGGCTCTTAGAGCGACCCGCCCAGAAAACTCCTTTAGTTCAGTTTGTGGAAAGCCCACTCGTTGCTCCCTCACTGTCGGGACAGGGTGGGCTTTGACTATTTGGGGGTGATGAGATGAAGCGTTATGGCTTTACGCTGATCGAGTTATTAGTCGTCGTAGCGGTGATTGCGGTGCTGGTGGCGTTGTTATTGCCCGTGTTTGCAACTGCCCGCCACAGCTCCAAATCGAGCGTGTGCGCCTCGAACCTTCGGCAGAATGCCTCCGCCACCCTAATGTATGTGCAAGACCATAGCGAGTACTTCCCGCTCGCTTTCTACCGAACCCGTTCCGAGGGTTCCACCTGCTTGCGCTCGGTGTGGGGCATTCTGCGACCCTACCTGAAGGACTATCGGGTGCTCCTGTGCCCTGCGAATCCTCAGCCGACCGACTTAACCGCCATTCGGAATGTGGTGGGTACTTCGCTCTGTTCAGATGAACCGAGTGAAGTCTCGCTAACCCCGAACTGGTGCTTAGTGGTCAACTGCTTCACCTATCCCGATGCAGAGCCAGTGAGCCTTGCGGAACTCCCTTTCCCTGCCGACACAGGCTTCTGGTTCGACGGGAATGTGCTCTCGGCAGATGGTAGTCGATTCGAGCCTGCCAGTCTGTTAGAGCCTCATCATGGGCATCGGTCTCAGGTGCCTCAGCGAGTGGAAGCAGGTTCCGCCCCGCATTATTCGGGACGGGTGCAGGTGGTGTTTGTGGATGGGCATATCAAAAGCTACCCCACTCGCCTATTGCCCGATGTAGAGCGCAACTCGAGCTTTGTCCAAGTCTATGCGCGTGCCACCACTATCGATGGGCGTCAGGTACCGCGCTGGCGCATTCAGGGGCATCGCATCTATCACGGACATCCTACCTTTGTCGGCTGGCCCAGCCGTGTCTCTCCAGATAATCCTGAACGCTTCCTGCTGCGCTGTTATTCACGACCCTACTACTGCGACGAGTGGTAGCAGAACTTTGGATGGGGTTCCTTGTCGGAACCCCATCCCCCTCTATGCACCCGCCTTGAAAAAGCAGTACATCACATACAGCAGATAAACCCCACTTAGGGTTGCCAAGCCGAAAATCACGAATATCCACGCGCCCGTATCACTCACCAACATCGTGCCCATCGCAACAAGATAGAGCACGGCGGTAATCAGCGCGCTGAAGATAAAGCGTCGGGCATAGGGGTTCGGAGGGCGGATAATGTTCCGACAGGTAGGGCACTCGACGGTTTCAGGAGCTTCCTCATCCAGCATACTGCCACAGTAGGGACATCGGCGCACCATCACCTCAAGTGTACCTGAGCCAAACCGTAGCACGGGTGTCCCGCCCGTGCGCTTGCTTGGGCGAGACGCCCAAGCCACTGTAGCCCTGACCCCTCGCCCACAGGCAGGTATAATTCTCCCACGCGATGAAAGTTGCACTCGCTATCGGCGAAATAGAGGTTCCATCGGAGTTTCAACCGCTATTTGAACGCACTGACGACGGGGTCGTGAAGTATCCTGCCCCCATCTTGCGCAAAAAGGCGGTTCCTGTGGCGCGTATCACCCCTGAAACGCACCAACTGATAGACTATATGATACAGGTGATGCGCTCGGCGCGGGGGATCGGGTTGGCTGCGCCTCAAGTGGGGGTGGCTCAGCGCATTATTGTGGTAGAGCCTCCCAACAAGCCTCTGCGCGTGATTCTCAACCCCCAGATTCTGGAGCGCTCTGCAGAGCAGGTGCTGGGCGAGGAGGGCTGTCTCAGCATCCCTGCGCTCTATGGGCAGGTCCGACGCCCCAAATCGATCGTCGTCAGAGGGCTGAACCGACACGGCAAGCCTATTCGCCTGGTGCTGGACGAACTGCCCGCCCGAATCGTGCTCCATGAGGTCGACCATCTCGACGGTGTGCTGTTTATAGACCGTGTCATCCCAGAAACGCTCGTTTGGAAAGACCCGAACGCCCCTGAGGAGGAGGAACTCTGACCAACCGTCCCCGAATCGTCTATTTCGGCTCTGGAGAGTTTGCAGTCCCCCCTTTGAAACGGCTCATCGAGGCGGGGGAGCAGGTGATAGCGGTCGTCTCTCAGCCACCGAAACCTGCTGGGCGTGGAATGAAACTGACCAAAACGCCCGTGCACGCCTACGCTGAGTCGGTTCCGCTTCCCGTGCTCACTCCTGCCCGTGCCCGCGACCCTGAGTTCCTCGACCAGATGCGCACTCTCGCCCCTGACCTCATCGTGCTGGCGTCCTATGGCAAGATTCTGCCCGCAAGCCTCTTAGAGATTGCCCCTCTTGGCAACTGGAACCTGCACGCATCGCTCCTGCCGAAATATCGGGGCGCATCGCCTATCCAGTACGCGTTGTTGAATGGTGAGGCGATAACGGGGGTGACGCTGATGGAGATGGTGCCTGAGATGGATGCAGGCGATATCTACCTTCAGGTGGTGGAGCCGATTCTGCCCGAAGATGATGCAGGCAGCTTAGAGGCGCGTCTGGCTCAGCGCGCAGGCGATCTACTTATAGAAGGGCTTGCCCGCCTGCGCGCAGGAACGCTTACCCGAACTCCTCAAGACCACGCCCAAGCGACTTATGCCCCGCTCATCCGCAAGGCTGACACCCAACTGCGCTGGGAGGAACCCGCTGTGCGCTGTCATGGGCGCATACGTGCCTTCAGTCCTAAGCCCGGTGCCTTCACCCACTTCCGCAATAAGCTCCTCAAGGTCTGGCGAACGGTTCCTATGGAAGGCAGTGCGAACGCCGAGCCGGGCACCATCGTAGAGGTGGAGCCAGAGGGCATCGTTGTGGCGTGTGGGGAGGGGTCTCTTCGCCTGCAGGAAGTTCAGCCTGAGAGTCGACCCCGTATGGACATCCGCGCCTTCATCAACGGCTATCGCCCCCAAGTGGGCGAGCGCATGGAAACCTTACCAATAGAGTGATCCCTATGTGTGGACGATTCGCACTTTATGCAAGCAAAGAGCAGTTGGAACGCAAGTTTCAAGTTCCCTTGCCGTTCCCTCTTGCGCCCCGCTACAATATCGCACCGAGCCAGCCGATACTTCTTTTGCGCTATGATGCGGAACGCGCCCAGAAGGAGTGGGCTTTTTGTCGGTGGGGATTAGTGCCCCGCTGGGCAGAGGAGCCATCCATCGGCAGTCGCATGATTAATGCGCGCGCCGAGACGGTTGCCGAAAAGCCCGCCTTCCGAAACGCCTTCCGCTACCGACGCTGTATTATCCCTGCGAACGGCTTCTATGAGTGGCAAAAACGTAACGGCGCGAAGCAACCCTACTTTGTGCGAGCATGGAACGACGAACCCTTCGGGCTGGCAGGGCTATGGGAACACTGGCAGGGCGCAGATGGAAGCAAGCTGGAAACCTGTACGATTATCACCACCGACGCAAACGCGCTCATCCATCCTCTGCATGACCGTATGGCAGTGATTCTGCCAGAAGAGTCGTATGAGGAGTGGCTCGACCCTGCTACCCCTACGGAACGCCTGCGCATGCTTCTACGCCCCGCTCCCGATGAGTGGCTTACTGCCCATCCTGTCAGCCCTCGCGTCAACAGCCCCACTCATGACGACCCGACGCTGATAGAAGCCCTGCCAACCACAGGACTGTTCGAGTAGTCCCACTCTCTCAGTAGCCCCATTTTTGCCCCTAAGGAGAGGAAAAAAACCGCAAAATTATGGGGTAATCCTGTCCGGTTTGGGGGCATTTTTGAGTCATAATAGGTGGGAGCCGGCGTGCTCCTAAGGAGGCTATGAGACTATGAGAGGAAGAAAGGTTGTGTCGACTTTGGCTGTCGCTGGGCTACTGATGATGATGGCGAGCGCCCAGCAGTTCATCCACCTTCGAAGCTACACGCTCGCAGACCTGTTCAACGGAGCTTCAGGAGGCGTGGGCAGTAATATTGGCGATGTTGCGTTCGATGGGACGAACCTGTATGTGGCTGGCTATCATACGGGAAGTGGCACGCAGTCCGTTGGCATGGCTCGCATCAGCAACTTTTTCGACGGCACCGACTTTGTTGCAAGCAATACCACGCTCACATCCGCTTGGACTGTCTCTCTTACGCAAGATGCAGGTTCACGCGATACACGCTTGGTGTATTACAACGGCGCTCTCTACTTAGGGACAGGCTTGGGAAGCGGAAATGCCTCCAACACGGGTATCCGTAAGTACGACACAGACGGGAATCTGGATACCAACTGGGCAGGCGACGGTTTGCTTAGCCTATCGGAGGCAGGCGTCTCGCGCTATGATACCTTGGAGATCGACCCAGGCTATCAAGGTTCAGGACCTTCACTTGCTGTGGGAGTGTTCGGAAGTACCATCATCCGACGCTTCGATCTCAATGATGGAACGAATATTGGCAATACTTCGGCTGTTTCAGGTGCTCCTACTGCTGTGCGCGACATCACCTTTGCCCCAAACGGCAACATGTACTACAAGTGGAACGGTGGTTCAGGTAATGCTGCAGGGGTGCGCCTCTTTGAGCGCACAGGGGTTACGACATTCACCGACCAAGGCAACTTTGTATCGCTTACTGAAGGAGCATTGCAACAGTCAACGGTAACCTATGTGCCCGTATCGCAGGTGCTTGGGCATCTGCAAGATATAGTGCTGTTCAATCAGCGCGTTTCGGGCACAAACAAACTGTTCGTTTACGATGTCTCAGGCAATCTGGTGACAGAACTGACAGGTGAAGGACCGACGCAAGACAGCTTCACACCTCCAAGCGGTTATGCCAACACCCTACTTAATTCCAGCTACTTCATCACTTCAGATGGGCGTCTGTTCATCTTTGTGGTGCAGGGTGGTGGGGGAAGCGGCACCTACATCGACCGCCTTGATATTTACGAGGTGGTGCCTGAGCCAAGTAGCCTGTTGGCGTTGGGTATTGCTGTGCTTTCGGCGGCGGGTCTGCGCCGTCGCAAACGCTGAGGTCTAATCCAGCCCCTTCCTCCCACGGGAGGGCTGTCAAGGGGATTTTGACCCCTCTTCTGGTTCCCCCTGCATTCAGGGGGAACCAAACTATTACCCTAACAGGGGTACATCGCTGAAGTTCACCTTCTGGCATCACAGCCAGTCTCTCTGAACGGCACACTTGCCCCACTCCTTCAGATGCTCCTTCGCTCGAATCTCAAACAGGGAGTGAATACCAGCCTTTTGAAAGCTCTGCTTAGGGTATCCTATTAGCTGGAGGTATCCTAATGCCATGAGCGTTCAAACGGCACCTCAGATTGGCTGGCGAGAGAAGCTCAAGGGCGACAACTACTTCCTGCACAAGCTTCACTCGCTAACGGGCATCTTCCCCGTCGGCTACTATCTCGTACAGCACCTGTTTCTCAACTCGATGGCTGCGATAGACCCCAAATATTTCAATGCGGTGGTCTACTTCTTCAATGTCATCTTGCCGAAACCGGTGCTGTGGGCGATGGAGCTGGTGTTCATTATCTTGCCCTTGCTGTTCCACTCGTTATACGGCTTTGTGATTACCTATCACGGCAAAGCCAACATCTACCGGTACCGATTCAGCGAGAACTTAGCCTATACCCTGCAACGGGTGAGCGGGGTGGTTATCTTCGTCTTCCTGCTGTTCCATGTCTACTCGACCACGCTGAGCCACAAGCTCTACCACACCGATATCTACTACAGCGGAATGCAGGCGCACTTTCAGAACCCATGGGTGGTAGCGCTTTATATGCTGGGGATTACCGCCAGCTCCTACCACCTGTTCAACGGCATCTGGAACTTCGCCATTCGCTGGGGCTTGGTGATTAGCGACCGTGCCCAGAAGACTTTGCACAAGTGGTGCTGGGTGGGCTTCGTGTTGCTGACAGCATTAGGGATTGTGGCTCTCGCAGGATTCTTTATGCACCCTGCTCCCGAACCACCTGTGGAGGTCACTCCACGCTAATCGAAGGAGGCGAACATTACGATGGCAAAGCGACATGTAGCGGTTGTGGGTGGCGGTCTCGGTGGACTGATGACCGTCATGAAGCTCGCAGAGGCGGGCGTGTATGTGGAACTCTTCTCGTTAGTACCCGTAAAGCGTTCGCACTCGGTGTGCGCGCAAGGCGGTATTAACGGGGCGGTGAACACCAAAGGCGAGGGCGACTCGCCCTGGATTCACTTCGACGACACCATCTACGGTGGCGATTTCTTGGCGAATCAGCCCCCCGTTCTGCGCATGTGCGAGCGTGCCCCTGCCATCATCTACCTGTTAGACCGTCTGGGAGTGCCCTTCAATCGCACGCCAGAGGGATTCATCGACTTCCGACGCTTTGGTGGCACGCGCCACCACCGCACCGCCTTCGCTGGCTCCACCACAGGGCAACAACTGCTGTACGCCCTCGATGAGCAGGTCAGGCGGTGGGAAGTGGAAGGGCGTGTGAAAACCTACGAGGGCTGGGAGTTCCTCGGCTTGGTGTTGGACGATGCGGGTATCTGTCGTGGGCTGGTTGCGCAAGACCTGCGCACGATGGAGATTCGCGCCTTCCCTGCCGAGGCGGTCGTGCTGGCAACAGGCGGACCCGGAATGATTTTCAAGAACACCACCAACTCCATCATCTGCACGGGTTCCGCAGCCAGCATCTGCTACCAACAGGGCGTTTATTATGCCAATGGCGAGTTCATCCAAATCCACCCCACCGCCATTCCGGGCGAGGATAAATGCCGACTGATTTCCGAGGCGGTGCGTGGGGAGGGTGGGCGCGTCTGGGTGCCCAAAGACCCGAACGACGAACGCCACCCGCGCGACATCCCCGAAAGCGACCGTTGGTACTTCTTGGAAGAGAAGTACCCTGCCTACGGCAACCTCGTACCCCGCGACATCGCCACTCGCGAAATCTTCGATGTGTGCGTGAACCAACGACGCGGAATCGGGGGCAAAAATCAGGTCTATCTCGACATCACCCACCTGCCCCGCCAGCAAATTGAAAAGAAACTGCTAGGCATCTTGGAGGTCTACATCAAGTTCGTGGGCGAAGACCCGCGCGAAGTGCCGATGCGCATCTACCCCGCCCAGCACTACTCGATGGGCGGGCTGTGGGTGGACTACGCAACCAACGGCAACGGCACGATGGAGCCGGTTCACCCTCGCAACCAGATGACAAACATTCCTGGCGTCTACGCAGTGGGCGAGGTGGACTATCAGTATCACGGTGCGAACCGCTTGGGCGCCAACTCCCTGCTGAGCTGTCTCTTTGCAGGGGAGGTTGCGGCGCCTGCGATTGTGGAGTATATCAAGACGCTGGAACGCTCGGCTTTCGATATGCCCTCCTCCCTGTTTGAAGGGGAGCGCATCCGACACGAGGAGCATTTCCGCGCCATCAGCCAGCGCGAGGGCACCGAGAACCCCTACCGCCTCGCAGACGAAATGCGCATCCTGATGGACGAGAATGTGACGGTCGTGCGAGAGAATGCACGCCTTGAACAGACCCTCGAACGGCTCAAGGAACTGCGGGAGCGTGTCAAACAGGTGAACATCAGCGACCATCTCGGCTGGACGAACCAAGTCATCCCCTTTGTGCGCACGCTGGAACATCAGTTGGAGCTGGCAATCTGCATCACGGCGTGCGCACTGGCGCGCAACGAGAGTCGAGGCGCCCACTACAAGCCCGAGTTCCCCCAGCGCGACGACGAGAACTTCCTCAAGACCACGAAAGCCCGCTGGACACCCGACGGACCTGAGATTACCTATGAACCCGTCGATGTGGGGCTTATCAAGCCACGCCCACGCCGATACGACACCCCCAAAACCGAGACCAAAACCCCCGTTCCTACCCCAGCAGGGGTGAAAAGCTAAGTTAGTAGCACGGGCGTCTCGCCCGTGCTACTAACTGCGTCCCCCATTTTTATTGGGTATGCTGTTCTAAGGGGATCAGCCGTGCGCAAGTGGGCAGTTGGCATAGGAACAGTTCTGGTGGTTCTGTGCGGGGGGCTGTGTGTCTGGTCAATATGGCTTACTCGGGTGGCTAATATCCCCATTCCGCCCCGCAGATATCCTCCCAACAATGCTTATCACTATCTCCGAGAAATCGGTCTTCACTACCACAAAAGTCGTCCGCGCAACTTCCAGTTCAGAGAGATTGAAAAGAAGGTGCAAGAGCAACTGCTCACCCCCCAAGAACGAGCGCTCTATATCGGACCAGCGGAACCGTTCCTGAAGGAATACCGTCGGTACCTCCACCTCCCCAGCGTTGCAGTTTTCGAGTACCGTCCCGACTGGGCATTTATAGACCTATTAGCCTTTCGTGAACTCGCTCAAGCCGAGAGCTACCTGATACGCGAAGCTCTCCATCATCAGCGTGAACAGGAGGCGGTCGAACGGTTTCAAAGTGTGCTGAGGTTCAGCAATAAGATACGCTCTGAAGGGTTAATTATTCACTACCTGACGGGCATTGCCATGAACCGATTCGCGTCCCGACCGTTTTGGGAGAACCTCCCTCAAACGCAAGAGGGCTTGCAGGAGGTGATACGCGCTGTTCAACGGTTCGAACAGGAGCGTTTCCCTGCATGGAAAACAATCGAACACGAACGCTTTGGATGCCTCGCTCTCTTCCGAGAGGTTGCCCGAACTGGGCACACCATCGAGGAACTCTCATCGGGAACCCCTCCCGAGCCGAGAACCTTTTTCTCTCTGAAACAAAGGAACAGAACGCTCGCCCGTCTGCAAGTCCACCGCGCCCTCCCCGAACTGCATCAACTGATGGACAAGGCAGAAACGGAACTCAAGAAACCCTCTTGGGAGCGAGCGTTAGACCTACCACCGCCGACATCGCCCCTTAATCAACAACTCTTCACGGGCGAGTTCATCAAAAAGCTGGGGCTTCTTGAGGCGGAGGAGCTGGCGTTTTTGCGCTTGGTGGCTGTCGCTAGCGCTATTCGCCTGCACAAACTGCGCACAGGGCAGTATCCCGCAAATCTGGAGGTGCTGAATCTTGGCGATTTAATCATAGACCCCTTCTCGGGTAAGCCACTTCGCTACCGAATCGAGCCAAAGAAGGGCTTCCTGCTCTACTCTATCGGACCCGATAAGGTGGACGATGGGGGTACAACTGTCTATAGGGATACCTCCTTAGGGAGCGGGGATATTGTATTTTTATTTTCTCGATAAAATAATACTAATTACACCAACTCGACTTGTGTTGACGAGCCCCGCATCATGATGCCGCATCATGAGGTATAATCATCTTAGGGTGGTAACTGTGAACTGTTTTGAGACATACCCTGAGTGGCTTGTACAGGAAATTCAGGAGCTTGAGGCGAAACTTCCGAATGCTCCACGCGGTAGCAAAGAGGCGGTGCTTGCGATTGCTGGACTTTGGGCAGGTGAGCCAGAAGAGCTGGAACATCTACTCGCTGAGGTAATGCAGGCTCGCAACTCTGACATACCCCCTGAAGCAAATGAGAAGTTATGAAGCGTTACCTGCTCGACACGAATCACTTTAGCGCGCTGTGGCGTGGAGACCCACGCATTCTGGATAAGTATAATTACAAAGAGCGTTCTTTCAAAGCACTCACGAGGTCAATCTGAAGCATAGAGCGGATGGCGGGCACAAGGCTCACCAGCGACACCCCGAACACCCCAAATGCCGAGAGCAGGTAGGTTGTCGGAAACACATAGGTGCGAAAGGCAAACAGCTCCATCTGCTCAGGGGTAGACGCCATCTGAATAAACAGCGACACAAAGCCTCTCCCCAGTGGAAGCCCCACCATAATCCCCATCAGCACCACCAGTATACTCTCCGCTACCAGCAAGCCCATCACCTGTCGCTTGCCGAAGCCAATCGTAAGGAGGGTCGCCACCTCGTTGCGCCGTTCCAGCACGCTTAGCGTCACGACGGAAAACACCACTGCGCTCGCCAATACAAAACCGAAACTCATCATCACCAGAATGAAGCGTCGTGCTATCTGGAGCAACGCCTCTAATCGTTCCAACACATCCTCCCTCACCACCACCACGCCCGATTCAGGCAACTGCTTGAGCTGTCGGACGACCTGCTCTCGATAGTCGGAATGAACCGTGAGGCGAATGCTGTTGATGGCGTTTAGAGGGAGGTCTAACTCCCGATGAAACAGCGCGCCAACCTGCTTGCGAGGCATGTAAACCACACCGCCCAGTGTTTCCCACACAAATCCCGATACCCGCACTGGATGGGCACGAGGGCGTTGGTCACCCTCGGTAGCAGGCAGTTCTACCCAAATTACATCCCCCTGTTCCAGTTTCAGCTTCTGTTGAACGACCTGACCACACACGATGCCCTGCTCGCTAAGCAAGGCAGGGTTGCCTTGCTCATCCGCAAGGGAGAGGAGGGGGCTATACGGTTCCAGTCCGCGCAGGGTGGTTTCGTACTCTATATTGCCTTTGCGCAGTTTCACAGGGAGTTCCAGTACACCTTCCGCCCACTGCACCCCCGCCCAACCGCGCACACGAGAGGCAATGGTCGCAGGTTGAGGACGCAGGAATACTAACCGCAAATCCTCTTTTAGCACCTGCTGGAGATAGCGCTCCATCGCCACATTTTGCGAGTCGAGAATGCCTCGTGCCAGCATCGCCAACATCACCCCGCACGCAATTCCAAGCGTTCCGGTAAGTGTTCGGCGTGGTGAACGCATCAAGTTGCGCACGGGCAGACGCACAAACAGTTTCGCATGGCGCAGAATCGGAATCCACTGGTCAATCGGTTTGAGCCGTCCTATAGAGGGAGCAGGAGGGCGCAACGCCACCGCTGGCGGAATGCGCGACGCCTGCCAAGCAGGTTGGAAACCTGCCCCCACGCAGGTGAGCATCCCTAACAGAGTCCCCGCCCCAATTGCGCGCCACGGGGGTTCCACTACTTCGTAGGGAAAGGCTAAGAAACTCATATAGAACCGAGAGAGCCAGCTTCCCGCCCACAGCGTCACTACCGCTCCCAGCACACCCCCTAATAGGGCGGGGATGAACGCCATCGCCAGATAGTGGCTCAAAACCTGAAAAGAAGAGTAGCCCAACGCCCGCAGAAGCCCTATCAAATGCCGCTGCTGATGAACCCAGCGAGCCAGAAGGGTGTAGAGCACCAGCATGCTTGTGCCCAAAAACATCACAGGAAACAAGGTAGCGTAGGTCTCCAGTTCCTGAAGCGACTGCACGAAAAAGGCGTGGCTCGGCTGGTCTTCCAACATCACCGGTTTCTCAGCGCCATAGACCAAGAGCGAGTGGCGCACCAGACGCGCCACCTGTTTCGCATCGTAGCCATCCCGAACCGTGACCTTGACCTCGTTAATCGTGCCTGACTGCCCGATTAGCTCCCCCACCACCTCACGCGAGGCAAACATCACCCCAAAGACATCCTCCGAAGGCAAGATCTGCTCCTTGCTGGGCACGACATAGATAAGCTCTGGACTGCGCACCAGTCCCACGATTCGAAAGCGCACTCGCTCGCCACGCCAGAGAAGGGTGAGGGTATCTCCGGGTCGGAGCCTATGGTATTGAGCGAATTTGCTCTCGAGCAACAGCTCACGCCGACTGGCTTGGCTCAGACCTCGCCCTTCAACGACCAGCAGTTGGTTCACTTCTAAGGGGCGCTCGGTCTGGATGCCGATGATGCGCCCTGCAAGCCGTCGGGGATTGACCGTGCCGATTTCAACGGCTAAATCCTCTATCAATCTGCCTTCTACGCCGTCCACCCCTTCGATGGTACGCACGCGCGAAACCACGCTTGCAGGGGCGGAGCGGAGGGCTATCCCGAAATGCTCCATCCGGAGCCGTTCTTGCGAGAGGGCATAAGAACGCTGAAGGTTGCGGTAAAGGGCAGTCGCCACAGCATAAAATGCCACGCCCAGCCCTACGGTGATAGCAAGCGCAAAGTAGTGTGCCTTTGATCGCCAGACCTCGCGTGCCAGTTTGCGAAAGAGCATCGTGCCTACCATTGCAACGCTTCCACCTCGAGGGGCTGAGATTGAAATCGCTCCTCTTCGATTCGCCCATCGCGCAAGCGCACAATGTGGTCTGCAATCTCCGCTATAGCGCTGTTATGGGTCACCAGCACGACCGTCTGATTCTCCTCGCGATGGATTCGCTTGAGTAGGCTGAGCACGCGCTTGCCCGTTTCCGAGTCGAGTTCACCTGTCGGCTCATCGCAGAGCAGGAGTGCAGGGCGTGTCACGAGGGCACGGGCGATTGCCACTCGCTGTTGCTCACCCCCGCTCAGCTCCCCTGGGAAGTGGTTTGCACGCTCCAAAAGCCCCACTTCACGGAGTAGTTCCTCTACAGGGCGCGGATTGGGCACCAGCTCGCCTTCCAGCTGGATATTCTCGCGCACCGTGAGGCTGGGCACCAGGTTGAAAAACTGGAACACGAAGCCGACCTTTTCGCGCCGATAGCGGGTGAGTTCCGCATCCGAATAGTGGCTGATGTCGTCGCCGTCCACAATCACGCGCCCCTCGGTGGGCTGGTCTAACCCACCCAGAAGGTTCAGCAAGGTGCTTTTCCCACACCCACTGGGTCCCAGCACCACCACGAACGCCCCGCGTTGGATGGCAAGACTCACTTCACGCAGAGCGTAGACCGTTACCGCATCGCGTCGATAGAGTTTGCTTACTTTCTCCAGCAAGATGAACGGCTCGCTCACTGCTCCCTCCGCACCCGAACGCGCTGACCCTCTTGGAGTTCCTGTTTGCCTTGCACCACCACCAGCTCACCCTCTTGGAGACCATCCAATACCTCTGTGTAGGCGTAGGTGAAGTAGCCCGTGCGCACCAACTGGCGATGCACTGTGCCCTCGCGCACCACATAGACCCATGTGGCGTTGGGCTCCTCGATGATTGCGGAGCTGGGCACCAGCAGAGCGTCCTCGTGTAGGCTCCCTTGTCCTGCGATTTCCACCTCCATGCCCACTCGGAGCTGGGCTGGAGGGCGTTCCATCTCCGCGCGGACACGCAGGATTCGCACTCGCACTCCAAGCGTCGGCTTCGGCTCGAACGCAGGCAGGATAGCACTAATCGTGCCTCGCCAGTGCAAGCCGGGCAAGGCGGGTGCGGTAATGGTAACAGGGGTACCCTCGCGTACCTTGCCAGCATCCTCTTGGTCAACTTCGGCTTCTATCCACAAGGTGCGGTCGTCTACCAGTTCCAAGACGGGCATACCGGGATTCACGCTCTCGCCCCGTTCCACCAAGACTCGTTTGACGCGTGCGGTTCGGGGGGCAGTGAGCTGCTGATTTTGATAGGCGGACAGGGCTTGCTCCAGTTTAGCTTTTGCTGTCCGCTCATTTGCCAGTGCTTGTTGGAGCCGTTCGCGCATCTGCTCGGCAGTGTGTTGGAGGAGGCGTGCTCGCTCCTGTTCTGCTTGTGCCAGTTTCAAGCGCGCTCGAGCGGATTGCAGAACTTCGGGGCGTGGTTCACGCTTCAAAGCCTGTAGGCTCGCCTCCAATGCTTGAACCTGGGCAGAGGTGGAGCGGTAGGCACTCTCGGCGCGGTCGTACTCGGCACGAGGAATTGCCCCTTGCTCGTAGAGTTGGCGGGCACGCTCATAGTTCTGCTGAGCGAGGTCGCGCTGGGCACGAGCCGACTCTAACTCCTGCTCTGCTCGCCTAAGTTCCTCTGGGGGTGTGCCCTGCGCTATAAGTTCGTAGTTCGCCTTTGCTTCCTGGTAGAGGGCTTGTGCATACTGCAGGGCAGTGTTAGCCTGCTGTTGTGCCTGTTGAAGCGCTATGCGTGCCTCGCGCACCATGCTTTGCGCATTAGCAAGCTGGGCGCGTGCACCCTCTATGGCCGCCAGAGCCTCACGGTCCCGAAATCGCACCAGAACCTGTCCTTCGGAAACTGTCTGCCCCTCACGCACCAACACCTCTACCACCTGAGCGGGCATGGGCACTGAAAGTGCCGACTCCCAGCCCTTAACCTCGCCTTCCGCACGAAACTCCGCTGAAAGCACGCCTCTCCGAGCAGGGGTCACCACCACCTCTAACTGTTCGGGGCGACTCCACATCCATACGAGCACCCCTAACCCCGCCAATAGGGCAATCAGAACGAGCCACCTCTGCACCGACATCTTGTTCACGGAGTATACCTGCTTGTTTGGCTGCTTCCGCTATGAACAAACCGCATAACCATCTGCGCAACTCGATTTGGTGGGCACTGCTTGGAACTCTCTAAGAGCGGATGAGAAGCTTATGGCTTGGGCTATTAGGTATACTTTCATCGGAAGAGTGCAATGGGGAAGCGCTATGTGGTGGATGCAGAAGGAAAACCCGTAGCAGTTCTGCTGGATATAGAGGAGTACCAGCAGTTGCTAATGCGATTGCAATCGTTAGATATTCAGATGACCTCTGAGCCTGCCCTCCTGAATGCAGAGGAATGGCAAGCTCGTTGGAAACAGTTTCTGTCACGCGCATGCAGCAATATTAACCTGCCTGACGAGGCGCTAGATCGCGAAAACATTTATGACACACGCGATGTGGCTGATTGATACAAGTGTAATTGCACGCTGGCATGACTTGAACAGTGCTCTACACGCTCCCAGTGTACAGGCAGTGAACATTCTTCATGCTCGCCATGAGGTTCTGTGCATATGTACTCAGGTTGCGATAGAGTATTTCGTCGTGGCAACACGCCCTCAAGATGTGAATGGGTTAGGTAAGAGTGTTGCGGACGCGCTACAGGATCTCAAAGACTTGCGTGCCCTTTTTCTATGGCTTCCTGAACCTCCGCGTATCGATTTGACATGGGAACAGCTAATCGCAAAGTATCAGATATCGGGTAAGCGGGCACACGATATGCGCTTAGCTGCCTTTGCAATCGCTCATGGAATAAAGAATATTCTTACTTGGAATATAAATCATTTCCATGCATGCACAGAAATAAACCCTGTGTCTCCAATAACGATCATTTCATAACCCAACTTTCCTGTTGCCCCTTCTTTCGTCATTTTGTGTCTCTCTTGTCATTCTGAGCCGAAGGCGAAAGATCCTTCACTGCGTTCAGGATGACAGAGACCCTTCGCTTCGCTCAGGGTGACGAGGGCATGCGCCGTTTTACCCTCGCATACGCTCCCTCTAAGGCACGCTCATCGGAGTCGACAGGAAAGTTGGGTTATAAAACACTAATCCCTAAAAGCCAGACTTCCAGTGTGGGGGGCGCATCGTCTAATAGCTCCAGCTGGGGATGACGAAGGGTCGTGCGCAGAATCTGGAGGGCGGAGCCGTAGTCGCCATAGGCATAGGCTCTCAGCGCATCGGATAGCTCAGGGTGTTCGCGCATGCGGGGGGCAAGCGCGCGCTCGACCAATCGGTCGCGCTGGGTCTCGTCTGCCGTAAGCAAACCATAGAGCCGTTCGTAGCATCCGAGCAAGCGCGCGCAGTTCAGCACAATCTGCTGGCGAGCAAGGGGCGACTCGGCGCGCTTGAGCACACTCAGGAGCAGGGGCACATCTTCTACGCTCCCATGCTTGGCGATGGCACGCGCCAAACTCGCCAACACCATCGGTTCGGTTTCACGCTGGAGATGCTGACGCAAGAGAGGAGCGATCAAAGAGTCGGGAGGCAGTGCGGAAATCGCCTCGCTGGCGCTTGAGCGCACATCGGGTGAGGGCGAATCGAGCCAACGGGTGAGCGACTCCAGCCCTATCACCGTCTCGATTACTTGGGGGTCAGCCTGAACGAGGCAAGCAGAAATCGCCTCCAGCAAACGCGCCTGCTCCAGTGGACCAGGTGCGTGGTGCAATCGCTCCAGCAAGGCAGGCAAGGCGCGCGTGTCGGCAATCAAGCGCAGAGCCTCTATCACCGCCATTCGCACCTCTATCCGCTCGGACTCTAAAAGCGGAACCAGCTCGGGCACAGCATCAGAATGCCCTATCTTGCCCAGCGCTTCTGCCACCTCAACCACAATCCCACTCGCAGGGTCTTTGAGTACCTCCAGTAGTGCAGGCACGGCGCGTGGGTCGCCAATTTCACCGAGCGCTTGAGCCGACTCTCGGCGCACTTCGGGCACAGGGTCGTGCAGGGCGAGCACCAACTCTTCCACCGCCAGCGCAGTCTTCTGCTGGGCGAGGGTGCGCACCGCTTGTAGGCGCGCCGACTCACCCGCCTGACGACGCAGTTGGCGCAAGGCGAGCCAGCTTTTTGGGCGTGCCGAGGCACGCAGTTGCGCAATCACATAGCCTGTGGAACGCTCCTCAGGCTCGCGTATCCCCCGTAGCCAGAAGATGGCAATAAGGCGGAACACGGAGGCACACCCAAATAATACAAAGAACCGTGCTGGGTCGGCTACGAAGGGTTTCAACGCTTCCATAAAAGCACCCCCTGCAAACGCAGAAACGCCCCCGATGAGCGACACAATCGCAGAAAGCGCCCCCATGTAGACCGCACGCTGGTCGGCAGGCGCAACCGCCACATTCAGATTGAACTGGTTCAGCCCCACTCCCGCCCAGAGGAAGCCCGCAAAGACCTGAATCGCCAGAATCACGCCCACACTCCACACATAGCGGTCGGGGTCGGTCAGGAACCAAGCGAAGGGCAGAAAGGTGACTCCCCACATCGACAGCGTCAGAAGCGGTTTATTGCCAAACTTGTCGGCTAAGTAGCCCCACAACGGCATCGCCACACTGCTAAAGAGTGCCGCCACCAGCGCCGTGACTTGCACCCAGAGATAGGGCATGCGTATCTGCTCCAGCATGTAGACCGTGAAGAACTGACCCGCAAACATCTGACCGAACACGAGGAAGGTGTTGAACCCCACCAGCAGGCGGAAGTTGGGCGTGCGGAACGGTTCCCGATAGAACTGCCATAGTCCCTTTAGCCCCCGCGCTTCCTTCGGCTGGCGCAGGGGTTCGGGCATCTTGCGCAACGCCAACAGCGACGCAAACAAAAAGAGCACCCCCAACCCGTAAAGCACCGCAAACGCTACCTCTGGCGCAAATCGCTTGTATTGCACTGCTTGGTCAACAAAAAGCGCAGGAGGGAGCGCAGAGCCAGCCGATACCAATCCCAAAATCATATTGCGCCTGCCGAAATAACGCCCCCGATGGTCTGGGGGCACCAGATCGCTCAACCATGCCAGATAGGCAGGTCCTGCAAACGACCCCAAGATTGCCGAGAGAATCAGAAGCCCTGCGAACAGTTGTAAGCGCGGAAGGGCGTCGCTCATCAACGGGAGTAAGGCAATGAGAATGAACGGCAGGCGCGAGTAGAACGCAAACCGCAACACTAACGCCTTCCTGCTGGGGCTGGTGTCGGCAAAGTAGGCGGTCAGTATCTGCAACGCTCCCGCCAGCGAGGGCACCGAAGTGATGATTCCTATCCACAGGTCGTTCGCTCCCAGCAGGCGCGCCAAGCCTATCTGGAACGCCCCTGTGGTGAGCGCAACATAGAGGGTGAAGAAGACCGCATCCCAGTTCGCCCAGCGCAGACCGCGCGCTATCTCTAACCGAGAAAGCGAGGGCGAGGACTCCGTCTTCAAAGCGAGCGCACCTCCAGACGCCAGTCTACAATATCCAAATCGGGGTCGCGCACATCCCCCTCCACTTCGCGTACTGCGGGTCCCACATCACTGTTGCGCAAAATGCGGTTTTGGTCAATTCGCAGGTTCAGATATTGGCTTGTGCCCAGCCGACCGTCGCCCAGCGCATCCCAGTTCTTGGGCGTGAGGTCATTCGGGTCGGTAGGCACGCGGTCAGTCGCGAGCAAGTTGAGCTGGATAAAGCGCATCTCACGGGCGGTGGGCACATCGGGAATGAACTGAACGATATCGATCTCAAAGCGGAGGCGATTGCTCTCAGCTCCTACTGACTCTACATTAAGGGGCACTCCTAAGTATTCGAAGACCTGCAGATTGGTATTCGGCACTACGCGATAGAGACCATAACCACTACCGGGCTGAATCTGATCAAAGCGCACAAAGTGGGTGAACGCGCCTCCTGCGAAGCCGTTGCCCCACGGAGGCACTACCACAGGCAGAGGTCCCTCGCGCCCATCGGGGTCGTTGCTGAGGTTGAATAGCACAAAGTAAGAGTAGTCGGGGCGGATACGCCCCGCCACCTGAATTTCGACAATCAGCCTCCTTACTCCAGCCACTTGGGGCGCTTCAGGAAAGCGGGCACATCCCCCTGCAGTGAAGACCAGCAGGAGGGTCGAACAGAGCCTCCCTACTCTGTGCACAGGTTTCATCCGACACTATCCGAGAAGAGGCGCATTGCCCCAAACCCGATATACTTGGGTCGGCTCACGCGCTCAATCCGCTGGAGCATATCCTCTAAGCACATGTGATGCTCTTGCAGGTCGCCTCGTATGATGGGGTCAATTGGCAGGGCGGGTGAGTCGTTGATGTGGACGCTCAGCGCCTGCGAGTGGCGCGCAATCTCGAAGGCTTCGGCAATCTCCCGCGTGAACACCGAGAGCCGATGCTCCAACGGCAGTCGATTGAGCGTATGCACCACTTGCTCCAGATTCTCATAGCGATGGAGAGCAATCACAGGACCGAACACTGCCTCGCGATAGAGGCGGGTATCGGGCGCGAGGTCGGTGATAAGCGTGGGGAGATAGAAGGGCGGTTCGGCATGTCCTCCCGTGAGCACTTTGGCACCTTTGGCGACCGCCTCTTCGACCCAGTGCGCCACGCGCTGGACTGCTTGCGGATTAATCAAGGGCGCAAGCGTGGTCTCCTCGTCCATCGGGTTGCCTATCTTGAGCGACTCCACCTTAGGTATCAGTTCCGCAAGGGTCTGCTCGAATCGTCGGGCTGGGAGCCACACATGCTGAATGGCAGTGGCAGACTGCCCCCCCATCATAAACCCGTGATGGGCAATCACATCGGTCGCAAACCCTATATCCCCCGATTCGGTGAGCAAGACGACCCCGACCGCATCCAGTTCCAGCTCGATGCGCTTACTGCCCGCTGTTGCCGAGAGCGTGAGTCCTACCTCCCGACTGCCCGTAAAGTTCAGCAGGTCTACGCCGGGGTGGCATGCGAGGGCGTGTCCGATTTCTTCTCCGATTCCGGTCAGAATGCTGAGCGCTTCGGGTGGCAATCCCGCCCGATGGAGCAGAAGTCCCAGCCTGAGGCAGGTAAGCGGGGCTTCCCGCGAGGGCTTGAGGATGATTGCATTTCCCGCTGCGATGGCAGGGGCAACTTTTTGCGCTGCGTGCGCTAAGGGGAGATTGAACGCCAAGATAGCGGACACGACTCCGAGCGGTTCCCGCGCCCAGAAGCCGAACCGCGAGGCGCCGTCGGTGAACGATTCGGGTGGGAACTGAGTGGCACGAGGATGGTGGCACGCCTCGGCAGCGAGTTCAAATATCGTAATCGCACGCTCCACTTCGATGCGTGCCTCACTGACCAACTTCCCCGTTTCCTGAACGAGCAGGCTGGCAAGGGCACCTCGCTCCTGAGCCATCAGATGCGCCACTTGACGCAGAATGTGCGCCCGCTGAGCCAGCGAAAGCGACCGCATCTGCTTCGCCCCCAGCTGGGCTAACCGCACCGCTTGATCCACATGCTCTGCGCCCCCGCGCGCCACATGGTCTAACGGCTGCTGGGTATAGGGGTCTAACACCTCCACCCAACTGTCTGCACCCACTAAGTGCCCACCGATGAGCATCTTCTGCATAGTCTCACCCTAAATAGGCTATCGCTTCGATTTCGATCAAGGCTCCTTTAGGGAGGGCAGATACCTCCACTGTTGCCCGCGCTGGATACGGTTCCGAAAAATAGGTGGCATAGACCTCGTTCATTTCTGGAAACTGGCGCAGGTCGGTCATATAGATGGTCACCTTCACCACCCGGTCGAGATTGGCTCCAACGCCGGTGAGTACCGCTTGGAGATTCAGCAGAACTTGGCGGGTTTGTGCGTGAATGCCCCCAGGCACGAGGTTGCCTGTTGTGGGGTCTATTGGAATCTGCCCTGAGATAAAAACCCAATCTCCCACACGCACCGCCTGCGAATACGGACCGATGGGTGCGGGCGCATCGGGCGAAAAGACCGCTTCTTTACCCATACCTCACCTCAAGGGGAAGTATACCTAAGCGCAAAGCCTTGCTGAGGGTGCAATCCCTGTGGAAAGGGTGCTCGTAAAAAGTGGCTTGGGCATCCTGCCCATTCAGCACAAAGGCAAGAACGCTCGTGCTACGATGCGGCTTGAGCGTCTTGCCCAAGCGAGCGCACGGGCGGGACGCCCGTGCCACGGTTAGGCGGATGGGCAGGATGCCCGTGCTACGAATGGAACTTTCGAACATCCTCCCTTGTGGACGCTTTTCCCTTGCTAGAACTCCTGTGCTATAATAGTTTCGTGATGCGAGCAACTACGGTAGGCATTTGGCTTGTGTTAGCACTTCTTGGAGGGGCACTTTTCTTGCGCGAGGCGCCTCGAGCCTTTCCAGAAGCGAACCTGAGGTTTCAGGTCTCGCAACAAGAGGCGCTTACGATTGCAGAGCAAGCCCTCCGCACCCTTGTCGGTTCTGACTTGAGCCTGGATGGTTGGCGCCGTTCCGTCGTTTTTAGTGCCGACTCAAATGCCAAGTGGTACTTAGAAAAAACGCTCGGCTTAGAGCAAGCCGACCAAGCAATGCGCGAGCAGGTGTCCGTTTGGTACTATGTCTGCCGATGGGTTAAGGAAGGAGAGCGCACTACCTATACCGTTCGGGTCTCCCCTGATGGGCGCGTGGTCGGAATATCGATCGGCATTCCCGAGGAGACGCCCGGTGCCCAACTCCCGAAGGAGCAGGCTTTACAGGTTGCTGTTGCCTTTCTTCGAGATACCCTTCAGACCGATATGCAAGTGTGGCGGTTTCACTCCGACTATGAGTATCAACGCCCTCAACGCAAAGATTACGCCTTCGTGTGGGAGCACCGCACCCTTCGCTATCCAGCCGACTCTGCTACTCCTGCAACCGTGCGGATGACCGTGTGGGTGCTTGGTGATAAGGTGCTGAGTTATTACCTGAATTGGCTTCATACTCCTGAAAAGTGGCACTTTGAGCAAGAGCGGAACGAAAGTTTACGCAACCTGGTGCAAGGCTCAGCGGAAACCGTTTACCTCGTCTTTCAGATTGCCCTGATAGGAGTGATTCTCTGGCTGTTGGTGAAACGCCAGTTGATGGCGCTGAAGCCTGTTCTTTGGATTGCGCTTCTCGTTGCAGTTGCCAGTTTGGCAGGCGCGCTGAATAGCATCCCGCTCTGGTGGGCTGACTACAGCCCTGCCAGTGCGGAAGCAACCTTTATTATCAGCCGCTTTGCTCTTACGCTTGTAGGAGCCTTCTTCTTCACAGGGATTGTCACCCTCCTCTGGGTGATGGGCGCCGATGCGCTCTCGCGCGAGCGTCCGCCCGCAGGCATTCGGTTAGCACTGGTAGGTACTTCCCGCTTTTGGACAACTCGTGAAACACTCCAAGCCCTCTTTGTAGGGCTGTGCTTTGGGCTACTGCATTTGGGCTATGTGGTGGTGTTCTACCGTGTTGCCCTGATGGTAGGCGCATGGGTACCGCTCCAAGTACCCTACACGAACGCAGTGGCGACCCCCTTTCCTTTCTTGGAACCCTTGCTAATAGGACTTCAGCCTGCCCTCTGGGAAGAGGTGCTCTTTCGTGTGGCGATTCTCTATATGGTGTGGCGCGTGACGCGCCAAGTGTGGCTGAGCATCCTGCTAAGTAGTGCCTTGTGGGCTTTTCTGCACACCAACTACCCAGTAGACCCCGTCTACCTTCGTGGAGTAGAGCTTCTGCCTGTGGGCATCATGTTCGCTTGGATTGCGTTTCGGTATGGCGTTCTCTCTGCTATCGCAGCGCACTACACCTACAACGCACTACTGAGTGCCTACACCTTCTGGCAGATGGACCTACCCTACCTCCGGTGGTCCGCGCTCATCGTCGGCTTTGGGGTGGTCTTGCTGTTCATTCCTGCGCTCTTCACCTACCTGCGCACGAGAAGTCTGCCCTCTGTATCGGAGCTTGGCGCTCCGCAGGAACTCCACCCTCCTCAGCCCACCCAAACCGAAGTGCCAGTGCAGCTGTATCGCCCTCTCCGGCGGTTCGATTGGGTTGTGGCATCGGTTTTGGCACTGGCACTGATAGGGATGGACTGGTTCTGGAGCCGACAACCTGATCATATCTCGTTGGCACCCCTCATCAAAACTACACGAGCAGAAGCCGAGCAGAAGGCTTGGGAATATCTCCGAGCGAAAGGTGTCAACTTAGTGGGCTACCAAACCTATGTCTATTTTATCGACAACCGCACAGGGCGCACCGTTGACTACCTTCGCGAGCAGGTGGGCAAGCCTGCAGTGGCGCAGTTTTTGACGACCGAGACCGTACCTGCCTACTGGTCGGTGCGCTTTTTCAAGCCAGGCGAGCGCGAGGAGTGGGTGGTGAGACTCACCTTAGAGGGACGGGTATGGTCGTACTCCGCCTTCCTGCCCGAAGAAAAGGCAGGTGCGCGCCTTTCGGAATCGGAAGCACGCCGAGTTGCAGAAGCCTATCTTGCACAGGAACGCAGAATCGCGCTTGCTGAGTGGCGCCTTATCGAGAGCGACCGTACCGAACGCCCCAATCGGTATGACTACACCTTCGTCTATGAGCATCAAACAAAGCGCTATGGCGAGGCTCCCCTGCGACTGAGTGTGGGCGTACTGGGAGATATTCCCGTCGGTCCTACACAATACCTTGAAATTCCCGAAAAGTGGTTCTTTGAGCGACGCCAGTTTCGAAGTTGGACAATCTTAGGAGGGGTGTGGGGGCTTGCGCTCCTCATCCCGTTCACCTTCTACCTCCTCTACTTAAGCTGGCGCACAGGAACGATTTCCTCGTTCTCCTGGCGGTTGGGGCTAAAGGTAGCGCTCTTAGCGCTACCTTTGCTGGCGTTAGACCAACTCAACCGCTGGGAGCAGACGCTTTGGGCAGACTACGACACTTCGACCCCGCTCCATCTACACTATTCGCAAGTGTTGAGTTTTGCGGTGGTAGGGGTCTTGGTGTTAGCGGTGTTAGCGTTCGCTATCTATGGCGGTATGGAACCCCAGTGGTGGAGGTATTGGGTGCCGTTTTTAGTGCCTCTGTCGGTATGGCTTAGCCCGCGCCAGTGGTATTTTGCACCGCCCGAATCGCCCTTGCGTCATCCCTTAGCGATGCGTCAAGCGTTTGGAATTGCCTACTTGATAGCCTGCGGAATGCTGGTAGGAGCCTTCTTCTTACCCTCTACCCCCTCATTCGAGGTACGTTCGTACAGTCTTGATGCGTTCCAAAGTGCAGGAACGAGTGTTTTTCTATGGGGTCTTTTAGGGCTGATGGCAATAAGCCTGCATGCAGTGGTAGTGCGTACTTGGCAAAGGTGGCTCATAGGAGGGCTACTCTTTGCGCCCGTGAGCGTGATTGGCGCAAGCTCTTGGTACGAGCTCCAGACTCAACTGTTGACCTATTGGGGGTGGTTTCTTGCTCTACTAATAGGGGGATATTGGCTTAGCCGTCGGGGGTTTCAGGGCAACCTGTTCGGATGGGCAGCGCTTTTCTACCTGGCTATGCTGGCACCTGACATCCCCTCTGCATGGATAACAGGAATCGAGAGCCTTCGCTGGGATGGGATGCTCTTGGTAGGCTTCTTCTTGCTTCCTATAGCGCTACTTGCCTGTATCGAACGCGTGCGTGCCCGAATCCCTGCTGAACTCACTCAAGCAGTGGTGTCGCTTCCAGCGGAGGCATCTACTCAAGCCACCCCTGTTCCCGAAACGGAAGAGTAGGCGAGGAAGGGGCAGATTCTATGCCGATTCTTCTAACTCCGCCTGATAGACCCGCACGCAGTTGCGCCCCGCCTGCTTCGCTTGGTAGAGCGCCGAGTCTGCCTCATAAAGCAGGGTGGCGGGCATCGTGCCATGGCGATACTCGGCGACCCCAAAACTGGCAGTGAGCGGACGATAGGGGTTCTCAAGAGACTCGATCTGCCTGCGAAGCCGTTCTGCAATCTGTACTGCCTCTTGAAGCCCTGTGTTCGGCAAGAGAACCGCAAACTCCTCTCCCCCATAGCGTGCTGGCACATCGTAGGCACGCGAGTTCTTGCGCAGTACCTCGCCCACCCTCTTCAGCACCTCATCGCCAGCAGGATGCCCGTATTGGTCGTTGAACTGCTTGAAATAGTCCACATCGAGCATAATCAGCGAGAGCGGTTGCTGAAATCGCTCCGCCATTTGCACGGTGCTTATTAACGCCTCATGGAACGCCCGATGATTCTTTAAGCCAGTGAGCGAATCGGTCATCACTGCTTGCGCTAAGAGGGCATTATGCTCCTGTAGCTCCTGATTCAACCGCTCCAGTTCGCTGTTGACAAGTTGCAGTTGGTGATAGAGCTTCTCCTGCTCCTCTTTTTGGCGTAGAATCTCGCGCTGGTGAGCAAGTTGGGTTTCAAAGGCGGTTTGAAGCTGGTCTGCCATCTGATTAAAGGCGCGCGCCAGCTCGCCAAACTCATCTTTAGCGGGATAAGCGACCCGCACGTGCCAGTTTCCGCTTGCTAACATGTTGACGGCGTACAAGAAATGGCGCACCTGCCGACGCAAGAAATAGAGCATGACTCCCGTTACCCCCGCTGTGATAAAGAGCGCACTTCCCACCAAGTAGAGCTTGGCTTGCCACAGCACGCGCTGAATCTGTTCCGATTGGGCAGGAGGGGTAGTGGCTTGCAGAGAGGCAATCGGTTTGGACTCGCTATCCAGAAGTGGGATAGACACTTGCACACTGGTCGGACTCAAATAACGCACGGAAAAACCCTCCTCGCTATCAGCGATGTGTTGCCCCCGAACTCTACTCCCCCCCTCTGAAAGAGAGAGTTCTAACCCGCTACTCAAACTTCCCCATAAGCTACGCAGATAGGATGGGCTAAGATGCTTCGCCACGACGAGCACTCCTGTTGAGGGCAGGCACTCTTCTCCTACGAACGGCGCGCACACCACATGATAAAGGCGCCCTTCAACCCGTGCCAAGCCCACCGTACTAACGCCCCTTTTGGCGCGCTCTACAAGAGGCTGAGACGCACTCATTAACGGTTCTATTTGCTTGCGATTGCCTCCTATTACCCTCCCCTGAGTATCTAAAATCACCACCACATCAATATTGAAGTTCTTCGGTATCCAGTCCAGAATATTGCTACGAAGCCACTCTAAGTCGCGCCGTTCCACTGCTAACCGTGCCTCTCCCCGAAAGGCGTAGTCCTCAAAGGTGTGCCATAGTTGCTTGGCATCGTGGTTGAGGAGCAGGAGAGCCGTTTGAAGACGCTCTTGCAAAAGCGCGCTCTGGTGGTTGAGCATTAACGATTGCAAGTGGAGGTAACTCAGCACTTGATAAGGGGTCAATCCCACTAAAATTAGCAGGAACATCACAATTGCGAAGCGTTGCCCAATGGGGATGCGCTTCCAGCGGAATCGACACCACCACCCCAAGAAGCCCATCCAGCCTTTCGCAAGACACCGACAACCGCCCTGCTCCTTGCCCATTCAGAGGGGATTATTCCCTATGGCGAGCGTTATTTTCACACGGAATGGGCGAGGTTCGCGCCCACAGCACGCGCCAGAAGGTGCGTGCATACTCTCGAAAGCGCGCAACTCTACCAAGCGTCGCTAAAGTCAGCACGCTCCCTAATAGCCACCGCAGAAGCGCACCTGCTCTATTCAAGAGCCTACAGAGTCGTGCCTGCCAGCGCCCGTGAAACTTGCAGAAGAAGCGCTCTTTGCCCCGATTGTAGAGGATTACCATCTCGGCACGCTGGGATTCTCCGCTCGCCCCCAAATGGTGAACGAAGACTGCATCATGCACATAGTAGATTTTTCCACCTGTTTGGCGCAGGCGATAGCAGAGGTCGGTATCCTCACAGTAGAGGAAGTATCCCTCGTCAAACAGGGGAAACTCGCCCTGCAGGCGTCTCACCATCAGGCATGCGCCCATCACCTGTTCGGTTTCTATCGTGGCGTTGAAATGCCACCATGTTCGCCAATAGCCCCCGAAGAGGCGCGTTCGGGGGAACAGTTTTGCTAATCCGCTTTGTTCGCAGAATACCGCCCAAAGGGTCAGCTCCGTTGCGCATGAGGGCTGGATACGCCCATCGGGGTAGCGCAGTTGCCCCCCACAAGCGACTGCTTCGGGATGCGACTCCATAAACTCCACTAAACGCGAAAGAGCGCCTGGTTGCGTTCGAATGTCTGCGTTCAGCAGAAGCGCATACCGACCTCGTGCTATCCTTAGTCCCTGATTGCATCCCGCCCCGAAACCGAGATTCTTGCGGTTCGCTATCAGCTGTACCTCGGGGAATTCCACTGCGACCATCTCGGCACTGCCATCCTGGGAGGCATTATCCACCACGATAACCTCAAGATTGGGAAACGACTGCGCTCTCAGCGATTCCAAACACGCGCGCAGAAGCTCGCGAGTATTGTAGCTCACGATAATCACCGAAAGTAATCTCGGTTGGGATGCTGAAGCGTTGTTTTTCACCGCATACTCCGTGGGAAATGCTGTTGGCTCTACTCCTTCAGAGGAAGGCGATACGGAGACCATACAGATAGTCCCATCCCTTCAAGGTTCGCTCGCAAGACAGAACCACTGCCTTCCGTTGCTCGTCCAGCACTCCCTTCGCACGGAGGGAAGGGGGTATCTCCAGAATTATCTGGGTGCCCGTTTCAAGAGCAACAGGGGCTGTTAAGTAGACCCCTCCTGCACTGATATCGCGTACCCACCCAATAAAACTCATATTACCGGTCTGCGCTTCAATCGGAACCTCCTCAATCACCTGCACGCGCTGGCTCTGGCGTCGCTGAAGATGACGCCAGCGTCCTTGCACTTGCGCATAAAGCACAGAAGCGCCCCTTTCCCCTTCCTGATAGGTTCCTCGCCCTGTGAGCCTAATCTCTGCAGTGTAGACTCCACCGAGCATGGAGACCTCCAAAGTGCCCAGCGTTTCTGGCGGAAAGCTCAGGGGGAGTCCCTTATGCAGAGGAGCTAAAAGGGTAAGGGTATTGCCTTGCAAATCTTTCACCACGGTGGAGTAGGTCGCACCCTCCACGATTATGGAGGCGCGCTGTTCGGGTGTGATAGGTGGACATTCGCTGGGATGGCGCAGACAGCGTCCCCATCGTGCGATTGCCAACCCTCCCAAGAGGGCAACGACCGCTCCCAACCCCAGAATCACCGTTTCACTCATGGCGCGACCCTTTGAGGGCGTTGCGTGCAGACTCCAGCTCACGAAGGGCTTCCACCCGCAACAGCCCTGCTTGCTCCCCCTCCTCTGAATTGCGATTCAGCAAGTAGCGTGCCATATGCTGAACCGATTGCCCCAAAAGTTGACAGGCAAAGCGCACATGGTGGGTTACGGGTGTATTTTCTGGGTTGGTCTGTGCTTGCTGAACCCACTGTTCAAACTGTTGAACTTGCTGGGACAGTTCGTTCGCTCGCTGGCGTAGGGTATTCCATGCAGGTTGGGAAGCACCCGCCATCCGACGCAGGTCTAAAAGCGCATTACTTATGTCGGTCATGACCCCCGCAACGACATCAAGCCAGAGAGAAAGCGTTTCAGAATCCAGCACTATCGCTCCATGAGTGAAGATACGGAACTGCCGGGTTGCGCCCTCCAGCAAGTAGCGACGAATAGAAACGCCTGGATGGCTCACTTCCAACACAGGTTGGAGGGTTCGCTGAGCATTGGGGATGTCGCCTACTTCGAGATAGAGGTCGAACAGTTTCAGCCGAACGGCAAGCGCATTCGGGTTGCTCTTGAGGACTTCCTGCAAGCGCCTTATCGCAACCTCTGGTTTTCCCTGCTCTTGCTGAAGGCGAACCCAAGCCAATAAGAGCGGTTCACTGTCGGGCAATATTTCTAACGCACTTTCCGCTTCCTCAGAGGCAACCTTGTGCATGCCTAACTGGCGGTATAGGTCGATGAGTCGCAGGCGCGCCTTGACATCGGTAGGGTTGCGTTGAACCAGCTGGCGTAAGGGGAGTATCGCCTCCGTGAAACGCCCTTCCTTGAGCAGATTCTCCGCCTCCTGCTGGGGGTCTGCGGGAGTTGCAGGAGGAGGGGCAGGGTTGGGTTTAGAGGGAGGGCGAGCAGGCGTTGATTCGGGCATTGTGGGTAGATTCGCCCATAACTCGGTGTCTAATCTCAGCGCAAGGGTACGCGCCAGCGTCCGTAAGGTTGGCTCTAATGGGTCACCACCCGCTCGCGTTTCGACTTGATGAAGTCCCTCTGCGCTCCATACAGGTGCGCGACGCCCTAACTGCCACACTGTTGCGGTGTACTCGATCTGGCTTCCTTGTTCACCATTACCCCAGCGCACAATCATAAGGTAGGTGGCTCCTAAGGCACGTGCGAACTGTGCCAACATCGCTTGGGTAGGGCGTTGCAACGCCTTCCCATCCCATCCACGATCTTGGGCAATCTGTTGGATAGTAGGGTGTTCCGGGTTATACTCCACCACCTGAACCTTGCGTAGCTCTTTCAAGAAGGAAACAAGATAGTCCGAAAGCAGGAGGTGCGTGTCATTCTCTTGAGCATTGGGGTTGGCTTTCGGCTCCTCATAGAGAAGCACGAGTGGAGCGCGTTGCGCCCAACCGAATAATAGAAGCAGAAGCCATGCGCACACAGCGATGCACACTCGCTGTTGTAATTGTGTTACTCTCCTGCCCCCATGGGTTCGCATCACCCCTACTCTTCGCATAATCGCAGTCCGTTCTGACAGGCAGAAATGCCCTGACGCGCGCTTTCCACCTCGCGCCCTTCTTGGATTTGACGCTCATATGCCGAAATGGCTTGCTGGAAGTGGGCACGCGCCCTTGCTTTGTCGTTTAGACGGAGATAACAGATGGCTATCTGCTGATGCACTTCCCCCGGTGAGGGCGCGTTTGGAAGCGCACGCAGGTATATCTCGATTGCCGACTGATAGTTGCCCGCCAACTGGTGGCTTCGCGCTAAGTTCAACAACTCCTGAACCTGAGAAGAGGAGGGCTGTGAGGAGCGTCTGGTCGCCTCCCTTGAACGAAACACCTGAATTTCGTAGACCCCAGGGTCGCGTTCTTGAATACTCACATCGGGCAGAACCTCACCACTCGTACTGGAAGGGGTTTCAGGGGGCTTGGAAGTATCGTTAGAACCGTTCTGGGATTGGGTCTCAGGGTTAGGCAGGGGGGGAAGGGGTCCCGTTGGAGGAGAAGGGGGTTGCGACAACGCTTCAGGGGCTAACCGCAAGCGTGATGGGTCTACCACAACAGGTGGCAATCCCTGACTTGATGGGGGCGGTGCAGGAACCGGTGAAGGAAAAGCAGGAGGCACTGTCGTATCGTAGGGTGCGGTTTGGGTATTTGGTGCGGGAGCGGGCATAAGAGCAACCTGAGAAGAAGGAGGAGAAGCACTCAGCCGTATCACCCAGAGAAGCCCAAGAAGCAGGACGAGACTTGCGCCCAAAAATGCCAAGACGACGGGCAATGTCTCCAACCAGAGGGGACGCCTCGTTTGAACCACAGCCGAGGCAGATTGCCGACGAAGCGCTTCTAAGCGTGCCCGTTCAGAAACGCTCATAGGATTAAGGGCAATCACTCGCTCGTAGGTCTGAATCGCTTGCGTTCGCTGTCCTAATCGCTCATGAATTAGCCCTTTGAGCGAAAGCGCAGGAAGGTAATTGGAATCAACCGCTAACGCACCCTCACACGCCAAAAGCGCTTCACTGAGCCGATTCTGCTCGTAGAGGCTCATCGCCTCGCGCACAAGCATTTCTATTTGAGTGCGCAAGTTTGCCTCTGATGGGTTCTGAGGACCATCCGCCTGCGTCGCTTCCGCTACCGAAAGCCCTTCTTCGTGCTCGATCATCGCTCCCCGTATCGTCTCTTGATTCTACCTTTTTAAGGCGCTTTTTAGCGAACCATGTGTCCTTTGAGTAGGTCGATCGCCCTCCAGTAGGGTATAGTATATCCGCACGGAGGCAGGCAGTGACACGCGACCAGCTTGTAAGGATAGAAAACGATGTGATTCGTGCCCTTGTAAGTGCGTTGGAGATGGCACATCCTCATCTACAGGGGCATAGCGAACGGGTCGCTTCCTATGCGGTGGCAATCGGCTGCGAGCTTGGGCTTAGCAAGTCCACTCTCCGACTTCTGCGGATTGCCTCTGCCCTGCATGATATTGGCATGCTCGGTCTACCCACGAGTCTCCTTACCACTCCGCATCCCACAGAGCAGGAGTGGGTACAGATACGCCAACATCCCCTTATGAGTGTTCAGATTCTGAGGCGTATTCACCGATTTCAAGACGCGCTGGCGTGGATCGAGTGCCACCACGAGCGATGGGACGGAACGGGCTATCCCCATGGCTATCGAGGCGAGCAGATACCCCTCCCTGCACGCATTCTTGCAGTAGCCGAAGCCTTCGATGGAATGCGTACCCCCATGCCCTACCGCCCCCCGCTAAGCGAACAAGAAGCAGGAGAGGTCATTCAACAAGCTTCCGGAAGTGCCTTTGACCCTCGCGTAGTGAAGGCATTCCTCAAAGTGCAACCCCTTATTCAGCCTGTTGGGCGGGAATAGCCTCGCTCCATGAGGAAGTCCTTCCAAGTAGAACTACTTCTCTTACATCCCCAAAATATGATAACCAACATCTACATAGATGACCTCACCCGTTATCCCCCGCCCCATCTCGCTAAATAGAAAGACCGCCGCATCCCCCACTTCATAGGGGTCAGTATCGCGTTTGAAAGGAGCGTGGGCGCGCACATACTCCATCATCGAGGTGAACCCTCGTATCCCACGCGCGGCGAGTGTGCTCACAGGACCAGGTGAAAGGGCATTGACGCGAATCTGCCGGTCTCCCAGCTCATACGCAAGGTAGCGCACGCTCGCCTCTAACGCCGCCTTCGCTACCCCCATCACATTATAGCCGGGCACAACTCGCTCACTGCCCAGATAGGTAAGCGTCAGGATGGAAGCTCCAGGAGAGAACAAGGGTTCTAAATGGCGCACCGCTGCCACAAAAGTGTAAACGCTTGTCTCCATCGCAATCTTGAACCCTTCACGCGAGGTATCTAAATATCGTCCCCCTAACTCCTCCCGCAGGGCATAGGCAACGCAGTGCGCCATAAAATCGACCTGACCCCATCGCTCCCGCAGCGTAGATACAAGGGCAACAATCTCGGAGTCGTTATTGAGGTCGCACTGCAAAGTAAAGGCATCGGGAAGTTCACCTGCAAGAGCGTTCACCTTCTCTTCAAACCGCTCGTTTTGGTAGGTAAGCGCAAGCGAAGCTCCATAATGCGCACATCGCTGGGCAATTTTCCATGCCAAGCTATGCTGATTCGCTACCCCAAAGATTACGCCTTTCTTTCCTGTCAGCATAAGCGCCTCCTGCACACCAGAGTTTACCCCATCGAGCCATCTTACTGCACGACACTTTTTGAGGGAGAAAAGAAAACGGGCGCACACGGGGGTGCGCCCTGCCCAACAGAAGCCGACCCCAGGCACAAGAAAACGGGCGCACACGGGGGTGCGCCCCTACCAAATCGCCTTGTCTGTAGGGGCAGACCCCCGTGTCTGCCCTGCCCAACAGAAGCCGACCTCAGGCACAAGTACGAAAAACTGTCGTGCAGTAAGATCGAGCCATCGGGTATAATTTCTACGCTTATGTTCCGACTCAATGCTGAGTATACTCCCCGTGGTGACCAGCCCCAAGCCATCCAGAAGTTGGTGGAAGGGATTCGGAAGGGGTATCGCTTCCAGACCTTATTAGGGGCTACGGGCACAGGCAAAACCTTCACGATGGCTTCGGTGATAACCGAAGTTCAACGCCCAGCCCTCGTGATTGCACATAACAAAACGCTTGCAGCTCAGCTTTGCCAAGAGTTTCGTGCCTTCTTCCCTGATAATGCGGTACATTTTTTCATCAGCTACTATGATTATTATCAACCAGAAGCCTATGTTCCCCAGACAGACACCTATATCGAGAAAACCGCCTCCATCAACGACGAGATTGACCGTCTTCGCCATGCAGCAACCCAAGCCGTCTTAGAGCGTCGGGATGTCATCGTGGTGGCAAGTGTCTCCAGCATCTATGGTTTAGGTTCTCCCCAAGAATACTTGAGCAGTCTTGTCACGGTCAAGCGCGGAGATAGGATAGACCCACGTGAGCTTGCGATGCGCTTGGTGGAACTTCAGTATGTACGGTCTGATATGGTGCTTGGGCGTGGTACTTTTCGCATTCGTGGGGATGTGATCGATGTTCAGCCTGCAGATGAGGAGTTTGTGACGCGTATCGAGCTCTTTGGTGATGAAGTGGAGCGTATTTATGAGTATGACCCCCTCAAAGGCGAGCCGATTGCAGAACTGGAGCGCGCTACCTTCTTCCCCGCCACCCATTATGTAACTCCGTGGGACCGAATGGATAGCATCATAGCCGAGATACGCAAGGAATTGGAGGAGCAGGTACGCTTTTTTGAATCGCAGGGGCGTCTGTTGGAGGCGCAACGCATCCGCCAACGCACCGAGATGGATTTAGAAATGATGCGGGAACTCGGCTACTGCAACGGAATCGAGAACTACTCCCGCTACTTTGATGGGCGTAAACCTGGGGAACCACCCTACACCCTCTTAGATTACTTTCCTGAAGACTATATTGTGTTTATTGATGAGTCTCATCAAACTATCCCTCAGCTACGAGGGATGTATAACGGCGACCTCCAGCGCAAACGGATTCTGGTAGAATACGGTTTTCGTCTTCCTTCCGCGATGGACAACCGTCCCTTACGGTTCGAAGAGTTTCTCCAGCGCGTGGGGCAAGTCGTGTTCGTTTCCGCCACTCCAGGACCGTTTGAGCGCGAAGTCAGCGAGCAGATAGTCGAACAGATTATCCGCCCCACAGGGCTATTAGACCCCGAAGTAATAGTACGCCCCACCCAAGGACAAATCGACGACCTCATAAGGGAGATACAACATCGAATCGAGCGGAATGAACGCGTGCTGGTGACCACCCTCACAAAGAAAATGGCAGAGGACCTAACAAGCTACCTACAGGAGTTAGGAATACGCGTCCAATATCTGCATTCCGATATCCAATCTTTGGAGCGTGCCGAGATACTCCGCGACCTGCGTCTTGGTACTTACGATGTGGTCGTTGGCGTGAATCTGTTGCGAGAAGGTTTGGACTTACCCGAAGTGTCGCTCGTTGCTATCTTAGATGCTGATAAAGAGGGTTTCTTACGCTCGGAAACCTCTCTTATTCAGACGATTGGTCGCGCTGCACGAAATAAGTTTGGTCAGGTCATCTTGTATGCTGACCGCATCACGGGTTCTATGCAGCGCGCAATTGATGAAACGAACCGACGACGCCAAATCCAAATGGAGTACAACCGCCTTCATGGGATTACCCCAGAGACAGTTCAGAAAGAAGTCCGAGAAACCGTCCGTGCTTATAAAGTCGCTGAGGAGCGTGTCTCTTATCAGATAGTTGATACCGACCGCGTAGCCTTTGAAGATTTGCCCTTAGTGATCGCACAGCTCGAGCAAGAGATGCGCCAAGCAGCTAAGGCGTTGGAGTTCGAGCGTGCGGCAGTACTTCGAGATGAGATAGCACGTCTGCGCAGGATTCTGGAGCCAACTGGTGTATAGAAGACTTCAGAAAAGTAAGGGCTCTGCCTATAATTCGGGACTCCAGATTTCTTAGTCCCATGCCGATAATGAACTTTGGAAGTAAGCCGAGGCAGAAAAAGGGCAAACCTGCAGTGATGCAGGGACGCAAAGCCCAAGGGTCTGCATTAGCAGACAGCCGGGTTGCCTGTCCTCCGGCTTGCTGGAAACTATTTCAGCAAGATAGGAGGCGGAACTATGCAAATCTCGTTAGAGGAAGTACGGAATGTATTGCGAGCCTATCGCATACCTAAGGCTGCGCGAGTGATAACCGAGTTTGTACCTGAACCCGTGCGGGTACCACCCGAGTCGGACCGTGCCCTTGCGCGCGAAATAGCAAAACAACTGGCTCAACTTCCCGATGTACGCTCTGATCGTGTCCAACAGATTCGTCAGGCTCTTGAAGCGGGAGTTTATCGAGTGCCTGCTTCCGTAGTGGCGGGCGCGTTTATTCGCCGATTACTGGCAGACCGCATCGAGTGAAGCCCAATTTCTCCTTTCTGATTGGCAGGAATCTTCCTCCTTCTCTTGAACTACTCACCCGTGGACACTCGCGGTTGGGTAGTTTCTGTTGTGAATCAGAAGGGCGGTGTGGGCAAAACCACGACCGCAGTCAACTTAGCGGTCGGCTTAGCCCAACAGGGGGAGCCAACACTCCTCATCGATGCCGACGCCCAAGCAAATGCAACAAGCGGGCTTGGCATCACCCCTAACGCATATGAGAAAGACCTTTTTGATTTGCTTCAAAACGAAGCAATTGCGGAAGAGGTTATCTGTACAACAGGGCGGGAACAACTATGGCTAATCCCTGCCAGTGTAGACATAGCACGGATAGATGAACTATTCGCTCCACGTATCGCACGCGAAACAGTACTGAAGCGAGTAATCGAACCGCTCTTAGAGCGCTTTCGTTGGATTATTATTGATGCCCCTCCCTCTCTGGGAATGATGACAATAAATGTCCTAACAGCCTCTGATGGTATTATCGTACCTCTTCAGTGTGAGTATTATGCTCTCGAAGGAGTCTCCCAGCTCATGGTTTCCATCGACCTCGTGCGTCAGCACCTCAATCCCGCTCTCTCTATCTGGAAGGTTCTCCTCACAATGTACGACTCACGAACACGTCTTTCGGAACAAGTTGAAGCAGAGGTACGCAAATTTTTTGGGGGGAAAGTAGCAAAGGCAGTGATACCTCGCAATGTTCGCGTGAGTGAGGCACCAAGCTTTGGCATGGCAGTAATAGAGTATGATCCTCGTTCAAGAGGAGCGAAGGCCTATCTCGAATTCGTGAAGGAGGTGCAAACATATGGCGCGTCGCGGTCTCGGTAGAGGATTAGGGGCTTTGATTGGTCAATCAGAGATAGCAGAAACCTTTGTTAGGGAGATTCCTATAAACCAAGTTTACCCGAACCCTTATCAGCCACGCCAGCAGTTTGATGAGGATTCGCTTCGTGAACTGGCAGAGTCGATACGAGAAATGGGCGTCATCCAACCCATCATTGTTCGCCAGGAGGGAATTGACCGTTTCGTGCTAATCGCTGGGGAAAGACGATTACGCGCTGCTCAAATAGCGGGACTTGAGTCGATACCTGCTATTGTGCGTACCCCTACTGACCAACAAATGTTGGAGATGGCACTCGTAGAAAATGTTCAGCGTGAGGACATTAATCCAATCGATGCAGCGCTTGCGTATAAGAGACTCATGCAGGAATTTGGCTTGACGATGGAACAAGTTGCCCAGAGAGTGGGAAAAAGTGTTCCTGCAATTTCGAATACCCTGCGTTTGCTCCAGCTTCCAGATTATATCGTAGCGAGCATTAGGAGTGGTCTCATTTCGGAGGGGCATGGCAGAGCATTATTGATGGTGCGGGATGCGGTGCATCAACGTCAGCTCTGGGAGCAAATCACCATAGAAGGACTAAGCGTTCGTGCGACTGAACTAAAAGCTCGTGAGATAAGGGATCGAGAAACGAATCCTGCTCCTCGAAACGCACCTCCCTCTTCGCCCCAGCCTGCGGCGATACCACCTGAACTGAAGGCGTTGGAACACAATTTGAGCACTTACTTAGGTACTCGTGTCCAGATAGTCCACTTACCAGGTGGAGGAGGCAGGATCGTCATTGAGTTCTACTCTGAAGAAGAATTAGGGCGTATTATCGAGGTGATAGCACCCAACGGGCTGTAGGTTTTCACATGAAAACGGAGGGTTGACGATGGAATACACTCGAGAACAGGCACGGCAAGAATTTCGTAAAATGCGCTTCGGTATGTTCATTCACTGGGGCATATATTCCTTACTTGGTCGAGGTGAGTGGGTGATGTTCCACGAAAAAATTCCCGTCGATGAATATGCAAAGTTAGCCACGCAGTTCAATCCTACCCTGTTCAATGCCCGTGAATGGGTAAAACTGGCTAAGCGTGCAGGAATGAAATACATCACCATTACTGCAAAGCATCACGATGGTTTCTGTATGTATGAGACGGAACTGACCGATTATAAAGTTACGAACACGCCTTTCAAACGCGACCCGATAAGAGAGTTGACAACGGAGTGTAAGCGACAGGGTGTCAAGCTTATCTTTTATTACTCACCTCTCGATTGGCATCACCCTGCCTATGATAAGGATTGGAACGAATACACTCGGTATTGGCATAGCCAAGTTCTGGAGCTCTTCCGAAAATATTCGCCGTTTGGAATATGGCTCGATGGATGTTGGCACAAGCCTGATAATCTCGATGAGACTTGGCAACTATCACGACTCTATTCAGAGATACGCCGTATTAACCCCGGCGTAGTGATAGCTAATAACCACCACCAACAACCCCTGCCAGATGAGGATATTCAAACAATTGAACAAGACCTGCCTGGAGAAAATACAGCAGGGTTTAATAAAGCATCGCTTGCTCCGAATATGCTCTACGAGACTTGCTTGACCATTAACAACAGCTGGGGATACAACGCTACTGACCATAACTACAAGAGCTGGGAGCAGTTAGTGCGCATCCTTGCTACTTGTGCAGGCAGAAACGGTAACCTTTTATTGAATGTGGGTCCTAAGCCTGACGGAACTATTCAGGCAGAATTCGTGTCCCGATTGGAGCAGATGGGGGATTGGCTTAAGAAGAACGGTACCTCTATATATAAAACGGCAGAGAGTCCGTTTCCTGCTACCCCTTGGGGTGCTGCAACCACTTCAGGTAATCGCCTTTATCTTCATATCTGGAATGTATTCAACGAACACCCTCATACCCTTACCCTTACTATCCCCAAGAGAGTAGTAAGGTGTTGGCTTTTGACAAATAGAACTCCGATTGCATATAAGCAAGAGGGGACCTCTCTGTGTATCACTCTTTCTCACCCCTTGCCAGACTCTGCGAACACGGTTATAGTGGTGGAGACAAGATGATGGAACGGTCAGAACTGATTCTAACGGCTCAGCATTCGGTTTTGGTTGTCATCGATATGCAGGAGGTATTTCTAAAGCCTATCAAGGTGCGTGAGAGATTAGAGCATAACATCAACTATCTTATCGAGGTCGCGTCATTACTCTCTATCCCTCTCATCATTACCACTCAAAATCAACAGCGCTTGGGTAGCGTAGCCCCCTCCATCTCCTCGAAAGTTCAATGCACCCCTCTTGATAAGTTGTGCTTTAGTGCGATGCAGAGCGAGCCATTCTTGTCTCAGCTTGCTTCTTATGAGCGAGCGCAAATATTGATAACAGGCGTAGAAGCGCATATATGCGTGCTTCAAACCGCCTTAGATTTACTAAAGGCAGGATATCGAGTTTTTATCCCTTATGATGCAGTAGGTAGCCGTACAAAAGACGACTGGAAGTTTGCGTTGCGCCGATTAGAGCAAGCAGGCGTGATTATCACCAGTGTGGAGTCCGCTGTTTATGAATGGCTTGAGTCGTCGGGAACGGACCAGTTTCGTAAGGTTCTTCCTTTGTTGAAGCAAAGGTATCAAGCAGAGCAGGAGTAGTCGACTCTTAGCGTCGGATAAGACTCTTGAGTATGAAATATAGGTTTGCTGGGCGCTCAGCTAAACGTCGCGAGAAGTAGGGATACCACTGCTCTCCGTAGGGGACATAGATAAGGGTTCGGTAGCCTTCTGACACAAGCTGTTTTTGGAGGTCTCGGCTAATTCCATATAGCAGTTGAAACTCAAATTTGTCTTTTGGTAATCCGATTTGCGAAGCAAATCGCTTTGCATGGTCACTAAGCCTTCGGTCGTGCGTAGCTATAGCAGGCTCATACCCCTCCGATAACAATTTTTCCATCTGTATCTTGAACTGACGATCCACCGATCGCTTGTCGGGATACGCTACCGTTGCTGGCTCAGCGTACGCTCCCTTCACCAGGCGAACTCGTGCTCTTACCTGGATAAGGCGTTCGAGGTCATTAGGAGTACGATAGAGATAAGATTGGAGTACCGTGCCACAATTTGGATACTTAGGGAACAACTCCAAGAACAGGTTCAATATTCCATCGGTGTGGCGGCTGCTCTCCATATCTATCCATACGAAATTGTTCAGGTCACGGGCTGTCCTAAGAACACATTCTAAGTTCGCACGGCAAAGATCTTCACCCAGATCAAGTCCTAACTGCGTTAACTTAATAGAGATACAGGCGTTAACGCCCGAGTCTGTAATGCGTTCGAGCAAGGCAATGTACTGCTGTCCTGCTCTCTCGGCATCTTCTAAGCGGGTTGTATCCTCTCCTAAGTAATCCAGAGCTACTAAAAAGCCCTGAGAGTTGAGATGTTTCGCAACTTGAATGGCTGTGTCTAAATCCTCTCCTGCGATGAATCGGTCGACCAGCCCTCGTGTCATCCGGCTTTTGGTTATCCAGTTCTTGAAAGCGGGCCATTCCGCTACTTTGAGTACAAAGGCACGCGAGAGCACCGTTGCTCCTCCTACAAGGTTATAGGTTAGCGTTTCTCAGTTTCTACCGGAACTTGCTCCCACCAGTATTCTACTACTTCTCGCTTTGGATCGGGCTTATGAGATTGGACTGGCTCGGTCTTTGGAGGTGCGGGATTTTCCACGGAAGGCTTCGGTTGAGTTTCTGCTTTCTCCTGATTTTGCTGGAGCATCTGTTTGACCTCCAATTCTGAGGGGGCAGGCTGTGCTGTCTGTTGCTGCTCTTGGAGTGCTTTCATCTCGGCTTGATAAGGTGCAATCTGAGTACGCCAGCCGTACCATATGATGAAGGCAAGCAAGGCAATAATCGCTCCTATATAGCTAATCGGCAGTCCGCGACGACGCATAAGGCATACCCTCCATCTCTATTATACCGTACTTTTACCCTAAGCGTTCCTCGTGAACAATTGCACTGAGCTGTACAACGAGGTCTGGCAGGGCGGAACGCAAATCCGAAAGAAGGGGTAGTTGAGCGCGGGCTATCGCAACATCGTCAAGGTCGATGGAAACTTGGACGAGTGCTTCTTTTCCTAATGGTCCGCAGGCTAAGACTCTTCCAAAGGGGTCTACTACCCAAGAAGCCCCTACGAATCCCTTGCCTCCCTCGAATCCTACTAAACTCGACTGCACTACAAACACTGTGTGCTCGCTTGCTATTTGGGTGAGCATTCTGCGGTAGGCTTCCACATTCTCTATCTGCTCGTTTTGGAACCCCCGTGCAGGCGAAGCAGTGGGCACATAGATAATCTTAGCACCCTTCAAGACAACTACTGCCGAGCTGAGAGAATGCCACACATCTTCACAAATCAGGATAGTTGACTTACCAAAGCGGGTCTCAAACACATCCAAGCGCGAGCCACGCGCCACAAAACGCTCCTCCTCGAAAACACCGTAGGTAGGAAGGAAGAATTTGCGATGTACATGGATTAGGCGAGATTGTTCAACTTTAGACTCCAAAGTTGCATAGAGCGCAGAGTTGTAGTATTCACCTTCATAGCGCTCGTAGAAGCCGATGCATAGGTCTAAAGGGCGAGAGGGGTTGAGACTGGCGTAGAGATGTGTAAGGTCGTTGAAGACTGCTTCCACAGGCATCGCCAGCTCCCGCACTCCACCTTGAATAAAATAGCCTGTGGTAGCGGTCTCTGGAAACACAAGCACATCAATAGGAGGTTCTGTATGGACGACTTGTTCCAGAATCTGGGCGATACCTTCCAGATTGCGACGATACTGACCTTTGAAGGGCTTGAACTGAACCACCCCTACGGTGAACCTTGTAGGGTTATCGTGAATCCTCGCGCTTGAGTGGCGAACCTTTTCTTCCCTCATCAGTTAGGAATCATACCTAAAAAGATAGGGGAACCTTTTGGCTCCTCACTCGTTAAGGGTTGAAAGGAGGTGTATGCAGATGAAACGGAGTATTACTGTGTTGCTGACAGGGCTACTATTCGGCTTGTCGAGTGCAGTCGCTCAGATATGGACCTTCAACGACCCTCTCAGCGGTGCGCAGGAGGTGCCCCCAAACAGTTCACCAGCGATGGGTCAGGCGTGGGGTACTTACGACCAGTCGACTCGTATCTTGCGAATTATGGTGCATGCGCATGGGTTTGTAGGTGATCTCACCATGGGGCATATTCATAGGGGTGCGATTGGTGTGAATGGTCCCATCGTCTTCTTCTTAAACAACACCAGTGGTGACCCCCGAATGTGGACTTCGGATAATACATTTACCCTAACCGAAGCGCAGGAAGCCGATTTCCTTTCTGGGCTTTGGTATGTCAATCTCCATACCACGGTATATCCTGGGGGCGAAATCCGAGGTCAGCTGAACCCCGTACCCGAACCTAACACATTACTTGCGTTGGGCTTAGGTACGATGGGATTGCTACTACGTCGACGCCGTATCTGACTTAGTAATCTACAGGGCGTAGATAGTACTCTCCTATAGCGGTGGTGGACAGCATTGCGGTGGTAGGCAGGTGGCGCTTCCAGTGAGTGCTGTCCACCTTGTTTTTCACGAGCATAACTTCGTGTTCGGGGAACCCCATCTGCACAAGGCGTTCAGGTGAGTAGCCCTGAATAAGGAAGTGTAGGATTCGGTCGGCTTTTTTGTAGGAGATGCCAAAATCACCCTCATCCGTCTGCCCGACGATGAGGTCGGCAGAAGCTGGCTTTTCCACAATGACCTCGGGCACTCCCATGTAGCGCGCCAGTTGCCACACTTGGGTTTTGAAGAGGTCTCCCAGTGGATTTACAGGAGGAGAGTCGTCGGCATGCCAGGTGAAATAGCCGAATAGTCGCTCGCTTTTGTTTCCTGTGCCTATCGGAAGCGCGCCCAGTTTTGCCGACTGGTCGAACAGAATAATCATGCGCATGCGGGCGCATACATTGCCAATACGGGAAGGGCTTGCGTCAGGTTCATAATGGGTGAGATAGGCATCGACCATTGGGGTAATCTCGATGATGCGTGAGTGAATGCCCAATGTTTGAACCACAAGATTGCCATGCTCCAAGCTTTCGGGACTGCTTGTCGTGTAGGGCATAAGGAAGGCATAAACATTTTCTGGTCCGAAAGCACGGGCGCAAAGGAACGCTACAAGGGACGAGTCAACACCCCCTGATAGCCCCAATAGCACCTTCTCAAAACCGCGTCGGCGACGAACCTCATCACGCAGGAACTCGATAAGCCACTCCGCTACAAGAGGCGCATTGATGCGCAAGGGGTCGTCTGACTTGGGGTCGAAGGCAGGCACTCGAATAATCGGATAGGTATGGCTCATGCTTCCCTCCAAAGATAGCGCTGAGGTGTGAACGGCTGAACGGGCAGGTCGGTCGTGCCGTTCAGGATAAGGTCTGCAATGGCAACGGCTGTAGCAGGTGCTAACAGGATGCCGTGATAGGCATGTCCGCTCGCTAAGTAGACGCCCTCTATTGCGTCGATGGTGCCGATAAGAGGGTTATTATCGGGTGTCGCTGGACGCAAGCCAACCGCATACCCAACAATAGTGGCATGCATCAAAGATGGGCAGAGGCGCGAAAGAGTGTGGAGAAGATGGGCAAACCCTTCTGCAGTGGGGCGCATATCAAAGCCGGCATGTTCGCGGGTTGCACCGAGCAGTACCGTACCGTCTTGACGCGGCACAAGATAGCCAATCGGAGAGGTAATCAGGAAACGCACCTGTCGGTTGAGGTCGCCTATCACGAGTATCTGTCCTCGAACGGGTTCGATGGGAATATGAAACCCCAGTAGATTTGCCAGAGCACCTGTCCATGCTCCTGCCGAGAGCACGACCGCATCGGCATGAATCGCTCCACCCGAAGTGTATACTCCCTCTACGCGGTGCTGGTGGCGGATGAATCCGAGCACGGGCTGTCCCTCGTACAACTCCACACCGACTAAGCGTAGTGCTGAATGCAGGGCACGCATCAGGCGTTCGGTATGCACCCAGCCCTCATTCGGAAGCCAAAGCGCACCCGAAAGCGTGTCAGGGAGAGCAGGTTCATATTGGCGCGCCTCGTCTGGGCTTATCAGGCGCGCTTCAGGTTCGTATTTCTGAATCCATGCAAGCATTCGATGGAGATGCTCTGCGTCTAAATCGGTCAGTGCTACTCGGAGGCTTCCCTGCGATTGCCACTCCGCATCGATGCCTGTGAGTTCGTAGAGCACACGAACCCACTCTGGGAACAGCGAGCGACTTAGGAGGAAGAAAGGGATAGCGGGGTTGTCCTCAGCGGTGAGGCTAAAGGGATTGACCATACCGGCAGAGGCGGAGGAGGTCTGCCCTCCTGCAGAGGTGCCCTCTACCACCACCACTTGTGCGCCTCGTTGGCGTAGTTCCAGCGCAATCGCGGAACCAATAACCCCTGCACCCACTACGATTACTTTCATTGCTTAGCCCCCTGCCACCATCTGGACAATCTCTAAGTTATCCCCTTCTTTGAGAGTAATGTGGGCATATTGTTCGCGGGGAACAATCTCATAGTTGTACTCTACGACCACGATGCGGAGGTCTAAGCCTCGCTCTGCCAACAGTTCGAGGAGGGTGGTGGCTTCGGGCAGTTCGCGCTCAGTGCCATTAATTCGCACTCGCATCGGTTGCAATTATACCTCACCCTTACGAGACGGAGAGACGATAACGATACTCTTCGGGTATCTTTAATAATGGAGCGTATCCTGCCACAGGAGGTGACGCCTTATGCAAGACCGAGAGACCTACCCGACGGTGGAACCCAATCCAAGCACCGAGGAGACGGAACCTCAAACGGTAAATGAGCAGGCAGAAGCAGTAAGTCAAGATTTAGACGATGCGATTGCTCGGCTTCAGGCGATGGAGCAGGCATTAGAAGAACAAAAAAATCTGTATCTGCGTACCTTAGCGGATTTTCAGAACTACCGACGCCGACAGCAAGAGGAGATGGAACGCCAACGCACCCTCTTGCTGGAAGCGCTGATGGAGGAGCTACTGCCTATCCTGGACAACTTCGAGCGGGCACTCCAAGCAGCGGAAGCTACCCGTGAACTGGAGCCTCTGCTGGAAGGGGTCAAGATGACGGAGCGTCAGGTAAAGGCGCTCTTAGCCCGCTACGACATTTACCCCATCGAAGCAGTGGGGAAACCGTTTGACCCGAATCTGCACGAAGCGATTCAACGAGTGGAAACCGACGAGTATGAAGACGGGATTATCGTCGACGAGGTAGAGCGCGGGTATCGGATTGGCAATCGGGTGCTTCGCCCGAGCCGAGTGATTGTGGCGAAGCGTCCAGAGCCAGAACAACCTAAACAAGGGATCGATATCGAGGTATGAAACGCTATTTCGGTACAGACGGTGTCAGGGGGGTGGCAAACGAACTGCTCACCCCTGAATTCGTGATGCGCTTAGGTCGTGCAATTGCCCAGCAGTTAATGCGAACCGTGACCTCTCATCCCACGCGTGTGTTGATTGGGCGCGACACGCGTCGAAGCGGTGGCATGCTGGAAGGTGCGCTGATTAGTGGACTGTGTTCGATGGGGGTGGAGGTGACCTCTGCAGGGGTGCTCCCGACCCCTGCTATCGCCTATCTCACTCGCGAGGGGCATTACGACTTGGGAATTGTGCTTTCTGCTTCCCACAATCCCTCGCACGACAACGGAATCAAGCTCATCGGGAGCGATGGCTACAAATTTCCCGACGAGTACGAGGCGGAAATTGAGCGGTTGCTGGAAACTGCCCCTGAACCATTCCCCTATCCCCAAGCAGACCGAATCGGTCAGTGGCGCTACGATGAGCAGGAGAGCGAACAGTATCTGTTCTATCTACTGCATTTGATGCGGGAACTGACGGGTGAGCGCGAGCCTTTGAAAGGGCTTCATATCGCTGTAGATTGCGCAAACGGTTCCGCCAGCCAGTATGCACCGGTTGTGCTGAGCGAGCTGGGCGCACGGGTGAGCCTCTATGCAGGGGAACCAGATGGCGATAACATCAACGCGGATTGTGGCTCCACGCATTTAGACCTACTTCAGCGTGCAGTGCTGGAGACGGGCGCGATGGTGGGTGTGGCATTCGATGGAGATGCCGACCGTGCCCTCTTTTGCGATGAACAAGGCGACCCCGTCGATGGCGACGCAATCATGACGATGTGGGCACTCACACGCCATGCAGAAGGCACCTTGAACCCTCCTCTTGTAGTCGCTACCGAGATGAGTAATCTCGGTATGGAGAAACGGCTGTCTGCAGAGGGCATTACGCTTGCGCGCACGCGAGTGGGCGACCGTTATGTCGCCGAGGCGATGCGAGAAACAGGCGCACTTATCGGAGGTGAACAGTCGGGGCATATCATCTTTGCCGAGCGCGCCACTACAGGCGATGGACTTATCACGATGCTGGAGGTGTTGAACCTGTTTCGGCGTGCCCAGCGTCCTTTCTCGGAAATTGCCCACCCCTTCGAACCTTATCCCCAAAGGCTTGTCACCATCCCCGTTCAAGATAAACACGCTTGGCAAACGCATCCCGAAGTCCAAGCCGTTACAGAGCAGGTGCGAGCATTGTTGCAGGATCGCGGGCGTCTTAGCCTCCGCGCTTCGGGAACCGAAAACGCTATCCGTATCATGGTAGAAGCAGAGACCCAAGAGCTTCTGGAAGATGCGCTCCACCCGATGGTTGAGGCGGTGCGCAAGTGGCTGGCGTAACAGGAGCGATTTTTCAGCGTCTAACAGAAGCGCAGAATCTCCAACGCAAGGGAGGTAATCAGAACATGAACCTCAAACATTCACGAGTAAGAGGCGGGATGGCGAAGCCCCTTTTCTGGTTTCTATTGCTCTGGCTGGCGGTCGTGAATGCCTATTCCCAAGAGAGTTTGCCCGTGACGCGGGTGGTGCTGTTCCGCAGTGGGGTAGGCTATATCGAGCGCATCGGCACCATAAGTGGAAACGCCTCGCTGACCCTGAGCCTGCGTGAACCCCAAATGAACGACCTTCTCAAGTCGCTCGTGCTGATTGATTTGGACGGTGGGCGTATTGAACCCGTGCAGTACACTCCTCGTGACCCCCTTGCCCGCACCCTCGAATCGTACGCCATCAACATAGGCGACAATCCCTCGCGGGCGAATCTGCTCTCACGGCTTCGGGGAGTGCCCGTTGAAGTTCAAGTGAGCCAATCACCCGATATGCTTACGCTCGAGGGCACTATTCTCAGCGTAGAGGCGCAAACGGTAAAGCGGAACGATTCTGGTGAATCGGAAACTCGTACGGAGTACTATTTGAACCTTATGGCGGAAAACGGTGTGCGAACCGTACCGCTTAGCAATATGGTGAGCTTCCGAATCTTGGACGAGCGACTTCAGAAGGAGATGGAGGGCGCACTGAGCGCGCTGGCAAGCGGGCTGGACAACACCCGCAAGACCGTTGAACTACGGTTCACGGGAAGCGGACGACGGCGCGTCTTGGTGGGATACCTGACCGAAATGCCCCTCTGGAAGATGAGCTATCGGTTGGTGATTCCTGAGCAGGGCAAACCCCTTTTGCAAGGGTGGGCGATTGTGGAGAACACAACCGACGAGGATTGGTGGAATGTGCAGGTCACGCTGGTCTCTGGCAAGCCCGTGAGCTTCATCCAGAACCTCTATGAACCTATCTATCTCAAGCGCCCTGAATATCGCCCTCCATTAGCAGATTTACTGGAGCCGACCCTGCCTCAACCAGAGATGAAAGCCCCCAAGTTAGGGGATGAGGCCGCTTTTGGCGGAATTGCTTCACCTCTTCGCCGGGAAAGAGGTGTGCCCGCTGCACCAGGGGCACCTCTGACCCTCGAAACTGCGTTTGACGAACTCCAGCGCAGTGTGGTGGAGATGGCAGCAGGACAACCCGCAGGCGCGCTGTTCGAGTATCGCATCCAATCGCCTGTCACAATCCTGCGCCAACGCTCTGCCATGCTCCCTGTGCTCAACCAGCAGGTAGAAGCGGAGTCTGTCTCACTCTACAACCCGCGCTATCATGCGGTACACCCGTTGTTTGGGGTACGCCTCCGCAACACCACCGACCTTACCCTGATGGAAGGTCCCGTCACGGTCTACTATGGCGGGTCGTATGGGGGCGATGGGCTACTGGACACTGTGGAACCGCAAGGCGAACGGGTCATCACCTATGCCCTCGACAGCGCAGTCGAGATTAGCCCTGACATCCGAGAGGGACAGCGCACCATCATGACCATTAAGATTGTGCGTGGGGTGCTGGAACAGCAATCGAAGCAGCAGCGAATCCACAAATACACCCTACGCAACCGTGCCAACACGCAACGCACGGTGCTTATTGAACAGCCCTATCTGGCTGAGTGGACGCTTGTTCAGCCCGCCCAAGCAGAACGCACCCGCGATTTCTACCGATTCAAACTGACACTCCCTCCGAATGCGAGCGAAACTTTCGAGGTGGTGCAGGAGCGCACCCTCAGCGAGACCTACGCCCTGCTGAATACCGACCTCACCACGCTGGAACTCTTCTTGCGCAGTGCTCAAGCCAGCGAGAGTGTGCGGAAAGCCCTGCAAGAGGTCATCTCCCGACGCAATCAGATTGCCCAGCTCGAGGCGGAGATACGGCGCGAGCAGAGCCGAATCCAGAGCATCACACAAGACCAAGAGCGCATTCGCCAGAACATGGCGCAACTGGATCGTGCTTCCGACCTCTACAAGCAATATGTGCAGAAACTAACCCAGCAGGAGCGCGAGATAGAAGAGGCGCGCGCTCGCATCGAGCGACTGCAGAAGCAACGAGACGATGCTCAGCAAGCGCTGGTGCAGTATGTTCAGAACCTGAACTTGTAGAGCCTTCACCCAAATGCGTGGCTTGGGCATCTTGCCCATTTCGCTATTGGGCAGGATGCCCAAGAGACTTTTACTGTACAGTGTAGTGCTGGACAGCGTCTTCGTCGATCTCTACTCCCAAGCCTGGCTTGCTGGGAACAGGGAGGTAGCCCTCCTCATCAGGATGGATGGGTTCGGTTAGGAAGAAGTCGCGTGCTTTCAGGCTCCAACCGGGCGGTTCGAAGGGGAACTCTGCCCATTCACAGTTCGGGCACGCTCCCATGAGTTGAAGGTTGCCTGCCAGCCCCAGCCCGCTCGTCCAAGTATGGGGCGCAACCTGCTTGCCGAACGCCTCCGCCATACCCGCTATCTTCTTGCCCATCAGGATGCCCCCTGAGAGCGTGACATCGGGCTGGAGGATGTCGAGCGCATCCCGCACCAGGTACTCTCGGAACTCGTGGAGGTCTTGGTTCATCTCTCCGCTGGCGAGGGCAACGGGCGATTTTTCGCGCAGGCGTCGGTAGCCTTCATAGTCGTGCTTGTCGAGGGGCTCTTCCAGCCAGCGCACCCTCAGCTCGCCCAGCTCCTCGGCGACGCGCAGGGCGGTAGGCACATCCCACTTGGGAGCGGGCGCCATCCCTGCCACGCGCCAGCCCATATTGGCGTCTACCATAATCTCCATATCGGGATAGCGTTCGCGCACCGCCCGCACCACCTGCATATCCTTGCGCCAATCCCAGCTGTGGAAGCGCAGTTTGACGGCACGCAACCCAATGGCGCGTATCTGCTCGATGTAGTCCAACCGCTCTTCTACCGAGCGCAGTTCGCCCGTGCTGGCATAAGCGCGCACTCGGTCTTGATATCCGCCCAGCAGTCGGTAGACGGGCTGTCCCAGTGCCTTGCCGATAATGTCCCAGAATGCCAGCTCTATCCACCAGAGCCGTAAGCCCAAGAAGGTGGCGGAACGGGCGATTTGCACGACCTCCTCGATGTTCATCGGGTCGCGCCCGAACAGGAAGGGCAACAGCAGTTGCTGAAGTCCCGTCCCTTCACGGCTGAAAGCAACCCCTGCAGAGTAGCCCTTGATGCCCTCGTCGGTCTCCAAAGTGAGCAGGAGCACGCGGTGGGCTGTTTGCGGGTAGCCCGGAAGCCACGAGGGATAGAAAGGCGTTTCCAGAGGAAACTCCAACAGGCGCAGGTCGATGTTGATGATGCGCATTTAGCCTGTCAACCCCTTTTCTTGAAGATACTGTCGGTAGACGGCGACCGCTTGTGGCATCGTGTTGGTGAGCTGCATAATCCCGCTCACACGCCCTTTCGGCTGGATTTTGCGCTGGGTGAACGCCATCATCGCATTCTCCTGCCCCGTGTAGAGTTTGTGAAAGAGGTCGGCAGTGAGGGTCAGCGCCGCTTCCTCTTCTCCTTCGGGCTTTTCGGTAAGCACCTCTAACTTGCCTCTGCGTGTGTCGATCCAGAAATCGATATCGGGCTGTTTGATGTGGATAGCGATAAGCATGTCGAGTTTTTGCCAGCCCTCGCGTATCACATCCACATCGCGCAATCGCTCGATGAACTCCAATACGAATACCTTCGCTTGCTCTGCATCTTTATAAGGAAACCCCATTGTTTTTCGCCTCCTTGTAAGTGGATTTTTACCGCTTCCCCTTGTTCATAGCGTTCCCGTGTTGGGTGAGCAGGGAAAGCGTTTGCTTGTTTCTTTTTCGGGTTGGGAACCACGATTCCTGCCGATTTTTCGAACACCCTCTAGAGGGGGTTGAAATTCGAGAGAGGAAGGGGGTATACTACCCCTGCTTTGCGACCGAGGTCGCAGGGCACGAGAAACCTACCAAGGAGGGAAACTATGGTCAACATAGTGCGTATAGGGCTGAGTGCCCTACTCGTGAGCCTGAGCGTCGCAGCCTCGGCGCAGAAGACAGTG
>FWWM01001167.1_pt1 | contig 81673 bp, 83 predicted proteins | sample 2228351 | NCBI WGS metagenome assembly FWWM01 (sample SAMEA103939774, study PRJEB20133) | metagenome | reverse complement strand
GTACCCCACGCTGGACGCTCAAGCCCGGCAGTTCTCTGAACGCCTGAAGCTCAACGGCAACGAGGTCCAGCTCTTAGAGATCCCCGGCCGGGACCACATCGGGCTGGCCGCCAGCATCGGCACACCCGCCGACCTAACCACAGAAGCGATACTGGCTTTCATCCGAACGCAGCTGACAGGGCCACTAACGTCGGCTACTCAGGTAAATTCCAACTAAAATTAAGACGCCGCCGAGGGCTTTGCTCAGAGTAATCGGCTCGTGCAAGAGAAAATACGCAAGCACCGTTGAGCCAACCGGCTCGCCCAAGATGATCACGGCGACCGTGCCCGCCGAGAGATGCTTGAGAGCCCAGTTGAAGCTCGTGTGACCAAGTAATTGCGGGCCGATGGCTAACAGAGCAAGCCATAGATACGTCTTGTGGGGGAAGCCTGTCAGGGGCTGCTTGAGCACCAACGCCAGCGCCAGTAACACAATCGCCGCAGCGCCGTAGACCAAGAAGATATACGTCACCAGATCCGTATGCGCGCGCAAGCGTCGGCCTACTAACAGATATGCTGACGCCATGATTGCCCCTGAAAGCGCCAGTCCGTCGCCCAAGAGCACATTGGGGCCCGCGAGAAAATCACCATAGCCGATCAACACCCCGCCCAGCAGCGAGACCCCAATGCCCAGTATTAAGCTCAGTGTGACGGATTCCTTCAGAATAAAATGCGAGCCCAATGCGACAAAGATGGGATTGGTCGTCACTAACACCACCGAGCTGGCGACGGACGTGAACTCCAGCGAGCTGATCCAGAAGACAAAGTGCAGTGCTAAACAGACCCCGCCGAGCAGGGCATAGCGCAGATCGTTTTGAGTGAGTGCGCGCAGCTGAGGCCGTCGCGTGCTGAGAGCTATGGGGGTGAGGATGAGCGCTGCCAAGCCGACTCGATAGACGGCTATAGAGAGGGAAGGAGCTTGGGCCCAGCGAATCCAGATCGATGCGAATGAGATAACAACGAGCGCGCACCCTAAGACAATCCAGACCAATGCCGACGGCGGCTTCATTCTTCTAAGATCGCGCGCACGCGCTCCACGAGCTGTGTCGGATCGAAGGGTTTCACAATATAATCCGTCGCGCTGGCGCCGGCTTGCAGATCGCGCTCCGCCGCCCGCGCCGTCAGCATCACTATCGGAAGATCGCGATAGCTCGGATCAGACCGCAGCTCAGCCAGCACAGAGAAACCATCTCTGCCGGGCATCATCACGTCGAGCAAGATCAAGTCAAACGGCTCCTGACGCACGCGCCGGAGCGCGGCTTCGCCGTCCTCGACCCACTCGACGGAAAAACCTTCGCGCTCGAGTTTGAATTTCACTAGCCGCGCGATCTGCGCATCGTCCTCAGCCAGTAAGATGCGTTTCACCGACTTATCCCTTCCAAAACCTTCACAATCTCTTCCACGAGAGTTCGCGGGGCGAGCTTCTTGCTCAGAAATTTCTTAGCTCCCAGAACCTGCGCCGCTTGTGCCGTCTCTTCCAGGTGCGCCGAGCCGCTGATGACGATCACCGGCGTGCGACTTAGCGCCTTGCTGGCGCGCAGCTCCCGCAAGACCTCCAGCCCTGAGCGCTTGGGCAGATTCTTGTCCAAGATCACTAGCTGATATCGCTTCTCTCGGATCTTGCGCAGGGCTTCGTCGCCATCGAAGGCGATCTCCACCGAAAAGCCCTCGCGCTGTAAAAGCTTTTGCAAGAGCTGGGCATAGTCGCGGTCGTCGTCTACAACCAGCACGGGTTGGCCCTGGGGTTCGAGCAGCGCTCGCACGGTCTCATAAAGCTTGCGCTCGTCGATGGGTTTTGTGAGAAACGCCGAGGCGCCCAGGCGCAGCCCTTGTTGCTTGTCTTGCACAATAGACAGAAAGATCACGGGGATATTCGCCGTGTCGGGGTGCTTCTTGAGCTGCTGAATCAGAGCAAACCCGTCCAGATCGGGCATGAGCACATCGAGGGTGATCAAGTCGGGTTTGAGGCGCACGGCGTGCTCGAAGCCCTCGCGGGCGGAGTAGGCCATGACCGCGCGATAGCCCATCTTCTCAATGTACGTCGCGATCAGGCGCGCGATGGCGATCTCGTCTTCGATGACGAGCACCAGGGGGCGCTCGGGGCGCGCCAGCGCGGGCAAGCGCACCGTGAACGTGCTCCCTTGTCCCAACTGGCTCGTGACCGTGATGGTGCCGTGGTGGCGCTCGACGATCGCTTTGGCGATAGAGAGCCCTAAGCCCGTGCCCCCAGCCTTGCGCACGTAGGGGTCGTCTGCCCTGAAGAACTTCTGGAAGAGCTTTTTCATATCGCTCTCAGAGATCCCGATGCCGCTGTCGCGCACGGCGACGACGACCATGTCGTCCTCATCACGATAGGCTTTGAGCTCGACTGTGCCGGCGGGCGTGTATTTGATCGCGTTGTTTATGAGATTGAGAAAGACCTGGGCGAGCCGGTCGCGATCCCCGCGCACCTTCAGCCCTGGGGCGATCTCGGTGATGAATTCCAAGCCCTTCTGCTGAGCGTTGACCTGGAGCGAGCGCGCGACGTTGTGCAAGACTTCTGCTAAGTCCAGCACGGCGAACTCGAACTCGATCCTCCCTGACTCTAGCCGTTCGATCTCCAACAGATCGTTAATCAGCTCGGTGAGCCGTGTGGTGTTCTGGGAGACGATCGTGAGAAATTCTTTCTGTTCTGGGGTGAGGGGGCCGACGTCTCCCGCTAAGACTAGATCGACATAGCCCTTGATCGAGGTGAGCGGAGTGCGCAGCTCGTGCGAGACGGTGCTGATGAATTCAGACTTGAAGCTTTCGAGCTCTTTGCGCTCGGTGATGTCGCGTCCGATCCCTTGAATCCCGACGATCTGGCCGTCGTGCCAGATGGGGCGGGTGCTCAGCTCCAAGATCACGTTGCGGCCATCCTTGCGCGTGATCGTCAGTTCGTTCTTATCTGGCTCGCCGCGCATATTTTTGAGAAAGGCGCGTCGGGCCTTTTTGCGCTCTGGACCCGGAGGAAGAAGCAGCGTGTACGATTGCCCGAAAACTTCGTCGAGCTTGTACCCGGTGATCTCTTCGGCTTTGCGATTGAGCGCAAGAATGCGCCCGGCTCTGTCGAGAATATAGATGCCGTCGTTGGCGTTCTCAAAGAGATCGCGATAGCGTTCTTCTGAAGCTTTCAGTTCTTCTTCCATGCGCTTGCGCTCGGTGATGTCGTGAAAGACGACTTGCATAGCGGGCCGGCCCCCCTCGTACATGATGGGCACAGCTGTGACTTCAACGTCAATTACACTGCCGTCCAGACGGATGAGCTTTTCTTCCAAGGGTGGTGCAGGCTGCCACTCTGCGAGGCTGCGCTGGATGCGCTGGCGCGCGATCTCGCGATAGTCAGGGTGGACTAAATCCAACGCGAACTTGCCCAGGAGCTCTTCGGGCTTGTGCGCTCCTAAGAGTCGCGCTCCGGCGGGGTTGATGAAGACGCATTTTTCCTCTTGATGGATGGCCACCCCGTTGGGGCTGCTCTCTACGAGGGCGCGATAGCGCGCCTCGCTGGCGCGCAGCGCCTCTTCTGAGCGCCGTTGCTCCGTGATGTCGACCAAGCTCCCGTCATAATAGAGCACGGTGCCCTGGGGGTCGCGGATGGCACGGGCGCGATCTACAACCCAGATGGGCGTGCCGTCGTAACGTTTCAGCTGGGTGACGAAGTCATTTACAATGCCCTTGGCGTCCATCTCGGCCTGCCAGCGCTGGCGCTCGCTTGTGTCGAAGAAGAGCGCCTGCGCTGGGGTCTCTAAGAGCGCTTCTTTACTAGGGTAGCCGAGCATCTGCACCAGAGCGTCATTGGCGTCGCGGATGCGCCCCTCTGGGGTCGAACGATACAAGCCAACGGGCACAGCGTCAAAGAGCGAACGATAGCGTTCTTCGCTGGCATGCAGCAGCTCGGCAGAACGCTGGCGCTCCAGCACGAGTGCCGCCAAGTGTGCCGTCTGCTCGATGAGCTGCAGCTCATAAGCGCTGGGCGAGCGCACTTCACGATAATACATAGCAAACGTTCCCAAGACTTCGCCTCGGTGTGAGAGTATCGGCATGGACCAGCAGGCCCGCAGCCCGTACTGCCGGGCTATATCGCGAAAGTTTGCCCACAGGGGATCAGCGAGCGTATCGCTGACAATGACTGGTTTCTTCAGATACGCTGCGGTGCCGCAGGAGCCGACCGTCGGCCCGATAGTAAGCCCGTCTACGTGACGGTTATAATCTGCGGGGAGGCTGGGGGCCGCGCCGTGGCGCAGTTTATCGCCTTCTAGAAGCAAGATCGAGCAGAGCACGCCCGGGGCTAGTTCTTCTATGGAGCGACAGATCGTCTCCAGCACGTGCGAGAGCGGGGCACCTTGAGCGACAAGCTCTAAGACTTTATTGCGGCTGGCGATGAGCAGTTCGGCGTGCTTGCGCTCGGTGATGTCCCGGCTGATCCCCAGGACTTCTTTGACTTGGGAGCCTTCTTTGATAAAAGCGAGGTTGATATGGAGCCAGCCGGGGGAGCCGTCGGGGCGCCGGAAGGGCGCCTCTAGGAGGGGCGGAGGCTCACCGCGCAAGACGGCTTGTCGGATCGCCCAGGAGATCTTCTTGCGCTCCAGGCGCGGCAGCGCTAGTAGCTCTATGGAGCGTTTTCCGATGACATCTTCGCGCCGGACGCCGTGGATCTCTAAAAATTTTGCGTTGGCAAATTGGATGCGCCCGTCCAGATTGCGCACGTAGATGCCATCTTGGGCGGCCTCAAAGAGCGTCTCGAAGCGGCGGCGCTCGCGATCGGTCTTCTCTAAGAGAAACCCAATGGCAGCGAAGAGCGGGATGAGCAAGAGCAGCCCGATATAGAGCCAAGGGTCGCTGTAGAACTCGCGCATCAGCTGGGCGCTGAAGTCTTGTGGGTGTTGGAGATAGTCAAAAAGCAGATAGAGCACAGTAAAGACAAGCCCTAAGCTGCCGATGATGAGACTGCGAGAGCGTCTCCAGAATTCCGTTGCTCGTGCCATGGTGAAAGCCCTCTTAAACATACTACAGAAAGCGTTTCCCCATCAAGACCCAGCGTCTGCTAGGCGAGTGCCGAGTTTCTCAGCGAACAAAGAAAAAGCGGGCGGGAGTGCTCCCGCCCGCAAGTGTAATCTTTATGACATTCGTTACTTCTTCGTCGCGGTGTAGGTGAAGGTCACGCTGTACGCTGTATTGGCGCTGAGCATGCCCAGTGTGTTCGCCTGGCCGATATCCCCACCCTTGAGGGCGTAGCAAATTTGGAAGACCTTATTGCCGCTTCCCGTCACTTGGCCGGAGTTCTGGCCAAAATCCACGAGCACGTTGCCGCTGGGCAAACTTTCCGTGGATCCCTCGGGGCAATTAGACGAATCCGAAGCGCGGATGACCGGGCGCGGGTCGGGCGACCCCGTAAAGGCTGACTTGGTCGTGGTCAACGCCCACTCTCCATTGCTCTTGACTTGGAGGTCCCCCTTGGGACTGCACAGATAATTGGAGGTGGGGTCGTTAATCTGCCCGAAATCGCAATCCAAGCTCGTGCCCACAATGTTCAGCTCGATATAGGTGCCCATGTTCCACGTGGCTTTGCCGCTGACCTGCGCCTGCCCTTGGGTGAGGTTCAACACCCCTGCCAGAGCTACGATTCCGATTGCCAGTCCGATTTTCTTGATGTTCTTCATGTGTGTCATCTCCCTTTAGAAGTTTGTGACACCCAGATTCTAAAAGACCACTCATGCCAAAGCGATACTTGGAAGAAGAAAAGAGCCTTCCAAGAAGATGGAAATTCGATGGAAATCGAAGAGGGCTTCAGAAGAGCTTCAGAGCTTTGAGGGCTTCCAGCACCGGCGGCAGGGGGGAGCGCCACAACCAGTTTGTGTCCAGCTCGAAGCCAGCTAGGACTTCAGAGCGATAGCGCCCGTCGGGCTGGGGCCGACGCCGATCATAGCGCCCGTCGTCCCCAAGAATATAAAAGTCGGCGCGCTTCTCTTCTGGGTCTAACAGCCAATACTCGCGCACCCCAGCAAGCTCATACTCGGCTAATTTTTCGCCCCGGTCGCGCAGCCGGCTCTCCGGCGAGATGATCTCTATGACTAAATCCGCCGGGCCATCGAGATAGTTCTCTTTGAGGCGCTCTAAGTGCTCTTTGGTGACAAAGAGCAGATCGGGCTCGCGCCCCGATAGCCCACTCTTCATCTGGAACGGCGCTGACCGGACTACTCCCAGCTGCTTGACCTCTGCGTAAGTCCTTAATATAGTTGTCAAGAAATCTGACAAGTCCTGATGACGATTGGATGCCGGCGACAACAAGATCACCTCTCCGTCCACCCATTCGGCCGGGGTGTCCTCGTCGTATCTCTGCAAAAACTCCTCGTAGCTGAGCTTGGCCTTGATAGAGTCTTCCATAGGCACTTTTTACTGTAGCTTGCTGGAGAGCGTTTGTCAAACGGCGAGCTTGTAGCCAAACCCCCGCACTGTCAGAATGTGCTTGGGGTTATCAGGGTTCTCTTCGAGCTTCTCTCGCAGCAGATAGACATACTTGGTCACATCGCTCGAAGTGACCAAGGGTTTGTTCTGCCAGACTTCAGCAATGATCTCTTGGTGAGAGAAGACGCGCCCCGGCTCCGAGGCTAACAGTCTTAACAGCTCATACTCTTTGGGCGAGAGGGAGACCGTCCGGCCTGCTATCTTGACCTGCTTGATGCTGTCGTCAATTTCGAGTTGGCCCACCTTCAGGACGCTGGGGCGAGTTGGGACTTTATAGCGGCGCATCACCGCGACGATGCGCGCTTCTAACTCCGCCAGATCGAAGGGCTTGGCAATGTAATCGTCGGCACCGGAGAGCAGCCCCTTGGCCTTGTCGGTGGGCGCATCCTTGCCGGTGAGCATGAGCACGGGGACTTGGGACTGCTCGCGGATCTTTTTCAGCACGGCCCAGCCGTCCATCCCCGGCAGTATCACATCAAGAATAACCAGATCAGGAGACTCTTTGCGAAAGAGCTCCAACGCTTGGGGACCATCGGCAGCCGTCTGCACGCACCAGCCCTTGATCTCTAAGAAGTGCTTGAGCAAGCCCGCAATGTCGGGGTCGTCGTCCACTACCAATATTTTCATATACAAACCATCCGATACGCTTTTTATTGTACTACGAGCGTTGAGTGTGCACCAAGACGGCTGTCTCCACAGCATGTCTTATAGGTTCCCCCAGGCCGCCCTGTGGCTGCCCGGCCTCTCTCGGTAAAATAGCCTCACAGTTCCCTAGGAGGTAGATAGATAATGGACTTAGGCCTTGCCGGGAAGATCGGGCTTGTCGCTGCAGCCAGCAAGGGCTTGGGCAAAGCAATTGCTTTGAGATTAGCCCAAGAGGGCATGAGGCTGGCCATCTGCGCCCGCGACGAGCACACCCTGCGCTCCACAGCCCAAGAGATCGAACTGCTCACACATGCTCAAATCCTGCCCGTCCGTGCTGACGTGACACGCCTTGACGACATCAAGCGCTTAGTGCACCAGACGATCCAAACGTTCGGCGGGGTAGATGTGCTGGTCACCAACGCCGGCGGGCCACCACCGGGGAATTTTTTTGCCTTTGACGACACCCACTGGGAGCAAGCCTTTCACTTGACATTGATGAGCGTGGTGCGCCTCTGTCGCGAGACGATTCCCTATATGCAACAACGGGGTGCAGGACGGATTGTCAACATCGCGTCGGTCTCGGTCAAGCAGCCCATCGAAAATCTGACACTCTCAAACTCACTGCGCTTAGCGGTTGTCGGCTTGGCCAAGAACTTGGCCAATGAGCTTGCTCCAATGAAAATAACAGTGAACACGGTCTGTCCTGGGCCCACTCAGACGGAGCGCATGGAGCAGCTGCTCCGCGCGATGGGGGATGTCGAAGCGGCGCGGCGCTTCTGGACGAAAGATATCCCCATGGGCCGGATGGGCCAGCCGGAAGAGTTAGCAGACCTCGTCGCCTTCTTGGCTTCAGAGAACGCACGGTATATCACGGGAACGGTTATCCAAGTAGATGGCGGTCTCGTCAAGGGCATCTTTTAAGGCCACGCGAAAACTTGACAAAAGTAGTCCGCTTTTTTATACTGCACCGGTGACAGGAGGCGATCCGAATGGCTCTAGGTTACGCGCGTCCCGACGTCTTAGTGGAGACGGCGTGGGTCGCAGAACATCTGAGCGACCCCACGGTGCGCCTTGTAGAATCGGACGAAGACGTGCTGCTGTATGAACAAGGCCATATTCCCGGCGCGGTCAAAATAGACTGGTTCACAGATTTGCAACACCCCGAACGACGGGACTTTCTGGGGCAGAGCGACTTTGAAAGATTGATGGGTGAACGCGGCATCTCCAACGACACGACCGTTATCTTCTACGGCGACAAACACAATTGGTACGCAGCTTACTCTTTCTGGCTCTTTCGCTACTTTGGGCATGACGACAGAAAACTTAAAATTATGAACGGTGGGCGCAAGAAGATAGACGAGCAGCGCCCACTCACCAAAGACGTGCCGAGCTATCCCACGGCAGCGTATCGCGCCCAGGCCCCCGAGCCGCGCCTGCGCGCCTTCCGCGACGAAGTCTTGGCCAGCTTGCATCGCAAAGACCGTGCGCTCATTGATGTTCGCTCGCCCCAAGAGTACACAGGTGAGCTGATCCACATGCCGGAATACCCCCAAGAAGGAGCCCAACGGGGCGGACATATTCCCGGAGCTCTCAATATCCCCTGGGCCCAAGCTGTCAAACCCGAAGACAGCACCTTCAAATCTCCCGAAGACCTGAAGAAGCTCTACGAAAGCTATGGGATTACGCCGGACAAGGACGTAATCACCTATTGCAGAATTGGCGAGCGCAGCTCGCACAGCTGGTTTGTGCTGACGTATCTGTTAGGGTATCCCACGGTGAAAAACTACGACGGCTCGTGGACCGAGTGGGGCAACTTAGTGAATGTGCCGGTCAAGAAGGGAGCAGAGCCGTAACGTTGAACCCTCAACTCGAATTTCTCTTAGACCACTACGAGAACCCGCGCAACCGGGGGCAGATCGAAAATCCCGACGCCCAGATGAGCTGGGGCAACCCCGGCTGCGGCGACGTAGTTACGCTCTATCTGAAAATAGACGCCGAAGGCCGCATCACAGATATTTCTTTCGAAGGCGAAGGCTGCACCATCAGTCAAGCCTCGGCTTCTATTCTCACCGAAGAGCTCAAGGGCAAAACCCTCTCCCACGCCGAAGCGCTGAGCCCCGCGGATCTGCTGGAGCTCGTGGGGCGAGAAGTGGTGATGACACGCCCCCGCTGCGCCATGCTCGCGTTCGATACGCTCAAGCTGGCCCTCAAAGAGTATCGGCGGAGGTCCTTCTCCCCTCTCCCTCAGAGGGGAGACTGAGGGCTATTTGCCAAAAGAAGCAGACTGAGCTATAGTACATGCGGGGAGGTGGAAGGCTATGGTGCACGCTAAGACCCTGGCCGATCTGCTGACCGCTTCGCGCTTTTTCTTCGGAGTCTATCTGATCTGGCTGGGCTTGCAGAAAAACAGCGTCGAGGCCGCGATGCTCACGTTATGGTTGGCCTGGGTCACCGATCTGGTTGACGGCGCCATTGCGCGACGCGACCCACGCCACAGTCACACCTTCATGAGCGATCACGACCTGACGGCTGATATGACGCTCTCGTTTGGGTGTTGGTGTTACTTGGCATTGGCAGGCTTCATCTCGCCCTTGGTAGCCCTCAGCTATATCGTGATGGTCATGCTCTCCCTGTGGTACTTCCGGTCGTTGCACCTGCGCTGGGCGGTGCAGGTGCCGCCCTATGTGGGGATGCTCTTGGTGGCCTGGGCAGTTGCTCCCTTTTACGGGGCGTTGCTCGTGACATGGCTGCTGTTCGTTGTTATTGTGATCTGGCCGCGGTTCTCTCAGAAAGTTGTGCCGGAGTTTCTCACGGGACTGCGCAACCTGTGGCACACCAGGCGCTAAATAATGAATACTCTTGCGGGGAAACGGATTGTCGCGGGCATCTGCGGCGGGATCGCTGCCTATAAAGCCGCACATATCGTCAGCAGGTTGGCTCAAGCTGGCGCTGATGTCCAGGTCATCATGACCCGTGCCGCGTGCCAATTCGTTACGCCGCTGACGTTTGAGGCTCTCTCGCACAAGAAAGTTCTTACGGACATATTCGGTGATGAACCCCTGGCTCATGTGGAGCTTGCTCACAGCGCCGATCTCTTTGTGCTCATGCCCGCGACGTATAATATCATGGGGAAGCTCGCGCACGGCATTGCCGACGACCTGCTCACGACGACGCTGGCAGCCAGCCGTGTGCCGGTCTTAGTAGTCCCCGCCATGGAATCGCAGATGTACACCAATCCCATCTTTCAGCAGAACAAGCAAAAACTCACGGAGCTGGGCTATCGCTTTCTGGAGTCGGAGACGGGGCACTTGGCCAGCGGGCGGTCGGGCGTCGGGCGTTTTCCGTCTGAAGAGAAGATTCTCAAAGCTATCGAAGAAATCTTCACTGAGCGTTCTTTGCTGAAGGGCTGGCGGGTCTTGGTGACGGCGGGGCCGACGCGCGAGATGCTCGACCCCATGCGCTGTATCACCAATAAAAGCTCTGGGAAGATGGGCTATGCACTCGCCGAGCAAGCGCGCAATTTAGGAGCCGATGTGGTCTGTTTAGTGAGTGGGCCGACGCAGCTTGTCCCGCCGGCAGGGATTGAGTTCGTCAAGGTCGAGAGCGCTGCAGAAATGAAAGAAGCTGTGCTGGAACGCTTCCCCAAGTTCGATTTTCTTCTGATGACGGCCGCCGTGGCCGACTGGCGTCCCAAGAAAATTTCTAGCCAGAAGCTCAAAAAGTCCGAGGCACACGAGATGACTCTCGTGCTAGAGAAGACCCCAGATATTCTCGCGGAGCTGGGCCAGCGCAAAAAGAGAAACCAAATCTTAGTGGGCTTTGCCGCCGAGACCGAAAAGCTCTTAGAGCACGCGCGCGAAAAACTCAAAGAGAAAAATTTAGATCTTGTCGTCGCGAATGACATCACGGCGCCGGGGGCCGGGCCAGAAGCCGAGACCAATATCGTCACGCTGCTCTATCGCGATGGGCGCAGCGAGACGCTACCGTGTATGAGCAAGCGCGAGTTGGCTGCGGAGATTCTGCGAAAAATAATAGTATAGTGTATGCCGCTTTTCAATAAGCTCGCTCAAGCCACTGCAGGGTTTCTGCAGCTAGTTGCTCTAAAGACTTCCCCGTCACGTCCACCCAGTACACACCCGGCTCACGCTGAAAATACATGATCTGTCTTTTGGCGTACTCCCGTGAATGCTTCTTGATAAGCCGCACAGCCTCGTCGTAGGAGATCCTTCCGTCAAGATACTCAAAAAGCTCTTCGTAGCCAATCGTTCTGTAGGCCGGCATCTCCGGCGTCAGCTTCGCTCTGAGGGCTTTGGCCTCTTCGAGCAGCCCCGCGGCGATCATCTCGTCTACCCGGGCATTGATGCGCTCGTACAGAACTTCTCGGGCGAGCTTCAGCCCGATCTTGAGAAACTGATAGGGGAAGGGCACTTTTGACTCTTTCTGCCATCGGGTGATGGGCAGCCCCGTCAGCTCGTAGACTTCCAGCGCCCGCACCGTGCGCACCTTATCATTGGGATGAATGCGCCGCGCTGCTTCAGGGTCGGTTTTCTCTAAGCGCTCGCGCAACTGCGCTAGGGGCTGGGCTTCTAAGCGCCGACGAACGCTGGGATCGGCCTTGGGCCCGGCAAAGAAAGCCCCCGTGAGCGCGGAGATATAGAGCGTGCTCCCGCCCACGACAATCGGGAGCTTCCCCCGTCCGCGAATCTCTTCGATCACTCTGAGAACATCGTGACGGAACTCCATCACGTCGTACCGTTCAGTGGGGTCTTTGAAACTTATGAGATGGTGCAAGGCTTTTTGACGTAGCTCCAGCGGCGGCTTAGCCGTCCCGATATTTAAATCTTTATAGATCGCGCGGGCATCGGCGGAGATGATCTCGCCGTCTACTCGCAGGGCGAGCTCGACGGCCAGCTGCGATTTGCCCACAGCCGTCGGCCCAAGGATCAAGGGCAAAAAAGACGGGATGCGAGAGACGAAGAGCCGGCTGGCGGCTGGCAGCTGGCGGCTGACTGCTGGTTTCTCAGTCCTCACTCATCAGGAGCTGGCGGAACTTTTGCAGCTCTTCCTTGCGCGTGGGATGCTTCAGTTTTTCTAAGGCTTTGATCTCGATCTGGCGCACCCGCTCCCGCGTGATATTAAAAACCCGTGCTACGTCCTTGAGCGTGCGTGGATGGCCATCTTCAAGGCCGTAGCGCAACCTGAGAATATCCTTCTCGCGATTGCTCAATTGATTCAGCGCCCGGTCGAGCTCTTCGACCAGGAACATTCTGTATGTCTCTTTGGTCGGCGAGGGGGCATCTTTGTCTTCAATGAAATCGCCTAGGGTGTCTTCTTCCTCTTCGCCGATGGGGCGCTCCAGAGAACTGGTGTACTGCGAGACGTTTTCTACTTGCTTGATCTTCTCTTCGGGGATGCCCAATTCGCTGGAGAGCGCTTGCAGATCGGGCGCCGCCCCGTGCTCTTGGACATGCTCTTTCTTGACGCGCTGCAGCTCGCGCACTGTCTCGATCATATGCACGGGAATACGTATTGTACGGGATTGATCGGCAATGGCGCGGGTGATCGCCTGACGAATCCACCACGTGGCATACGTGCTGAATTTGTACCCCTTGGTGTGATCGAACTTTTCCACCGCGCGCATTAGGCCCAGATTGCCTTCTTGGATTAAATCGAGAAATGAAAGCCCACGGCCCATGTATTTTTTGGCGATGGAGACCACCAGACGCAAGTTCGCGGTGATCAGCTCGTCACGGGCGCACTTCTCTCCGGCGACGACCCGGCTGGCCAAGGCGACCTCCTGCTCACGCGAAAGCAAATTGATCTTGCCGATCTCTTGCAGATACATCTTGACCGGGTCATTGGCCACCTCTACTCCGAGAGCTTCACCATCTTCTTCGAGCTCTTCTTCGGTCTCTTCTTCCATTTGTTCTTCGAGCTCTTCTTCCGTGAATTCGGGGATATCGTAGATCGCTGCATCGTCTGGCGCGCCGTTGGGCCCGAACTCGTGCTCTAGCCCTCTGCTGATACTCACACTACCTCCTTCCCCCCTGGAGGAGCTGCTGTTGTTGTTGGACCAATTCTCCTTGGAGCCGCCACACCTTCTCGCGATCCCCCGCGCGCTCGGCTGCCCGCACCTCCTCGCGCAGCCGCGCGATCTGCTCTTCGATCCGCACCTGGCGCAGTCGCCGCGGCGCTTCAGCGAGGGCCCGCTGCCGGTCACTCTCTTTGAGGGGCGGCTGCATCAGCACCAGCCGCCGTACCGTCACTTGGTCTTCGGCCGAGAGCTTTGCCAACAACCCGTCGACCGTCCACTCTTCACCCAGTTCCCACAGCGATCGAGCGATCTCAGGGTACCGAGTAAAGTCCTGCACGTCCAGTTCGTCTCGCAGCCTATCGAGCGAGAGCTCCCCCTGGAGCACAAAGTAGAGCACCTGCTCTTCCGTTCCCCAGGCAGGTTTCTCTGCCGATGGCGGGGTCATTATACCCGCTCGCTTGCCCGCTTTCACGGCCCGTGCGACCTCTTCTTCCGGTAAGTTGAGCACCCGCCCAAGTTCCCGGATGATCTCATGGCGCACGGCGGCACTGACGAGCGTCGGCAGGAACTCCTTGACATTCCGCAAAATCTGCTCTTTCCCCGCTAGGGTTGCTGCATGGTGATCCTCGAGCACACTCTGTAGATAAAACTCGTGGAAGGGGAGAGCGCTCTCGGTGATTTGTATAAAAGCGTCGCGCCCCTGGGTGCGCACGAAGCTATCGGGGTCCTGCTCGGGAGGCAGCAACGCTACAAAAACTTCTAAGTCGGCGTTGCGCAAGTTGGCCATGCCGCGCACGGTCGCATTACGCCCGGCAACATCGCGATCGTACGCCAAGACAACCCGCGAAACGTAGCGTTTGAGTACCTGTGCTTGGGCCGCCGTCAAGGCCGTTCCCATACCCGCGACGATGTTTTCTATTCCCGCCTGATGAGCACCGATGACGTCCGTATAGCCCTCAACGAGAATGAGCGTGCCGATGGCGCGGGCAGCCTGACGGGCGAAGTTCAGCCCATACAAAACAGACCCTTTCTCAAAGAGCGGGGTATTGGAGATATTGAGATATTTCGGCTCCTCGTCGCCGAGGGCCCGACCGGCAAAGCCGATAATATCTCCGGCAGGTGACCAGATGGGGAAGATCAAGCGCTCCCGAAAACGGTCATAGAGTGTGCCCTCTTTCCCACGCAGCGCCAGTCCCAAAGTTTCCAGAGTCTCCCCGTCCTTGGGGAATGTCTTTATGAGATCGTCCCACTTGGGTAGGGCGTAGCCCAGTCTGAATTTTTCGATGATCTCCTTGGTGAAACCACGTCGCTTGAGATATGCACGCGCCTGCTGGCCTGCCGGGCTTACTAAATTGATCTGAAAATATCCGCAGACGCGCTCGTTCAGCTCTTTGAATTTACTCAGAGGCGAAGCTCGCTCACGCCGGATCGGCACGCCCACTTGAGCTGCCAGCCGCACTACGGCCTCAGAAAAATCAATCCGTTCGATCTTCATTAAAAACTGAAAGAGGTCGCCCCCCTCGTTGCAGCCAAAACAGTGAAAGAGTTTTTTATCGGGGGTGACGGTGAAACTGGGTGTCTTGTCCTGATGGAATGGGCACGAGCCGATGTAATTCTTCCCCGCTCTTTTGAGAGTCACATAGCGCGAGACGATCTCGAGCATATCGGCGCGCTCACGGATTAATTCGATCTCGTCACGACCGGCCATTACAGTTCCCCTACGAGATTGTCTAAGCCTTGCAGGAACGGGTTCGTCCAGCGTTCGATCGAGAGCTTGGTCACTGGGCCATGGCCGGGGTAGAGTGTATAATCCCCCGGAAGCTCTAGGAGTCTCTTGAGCGAGCGGGCCATCTGCTGGGGATCGCCGCCGGGAAAATCTGTGCGCCCGATACTCCCCGCGAAGAGCACATCCCCACTAAAGAGCGCACCTTCGCTGTCAATCTTGAAGACGACGCTGCCCGGCGAGTGCCCCGGTGTGTGCAAGACTTCGAAGATCAAACTATTCAGCTTGATGGTCTGTCCTTCGGCAAGATAGCCGTCTGGCTTGATCTTGTCAGACATAAAGTGCTCGAAGATCGGTTGGTCGTGGGGATGGAAGAGCAGCTTGGCCCCACAATGCTTACGCACAAACTCGTCGCCGCCGATATGGTCCGGGTGGCAATGGGTGTTCAGAATATAGACGACTTTCGTGTCGCCGATCAGCTCTAAAAGCTCAGGGTTCTCCTCGCCAGGATCAATGACGAGCCCTACGTCGCCGACGGTGACGACATAACAGTTCGCTTGGTACTCTCCCAGCGCGATCCCTTGGACGTTCATGCGTCCTCACTTCGTTCACGTTCCACGTTGCTCAGCGCTACCCGCGCGACGGTGAGCCCGTAGATTCTCTCAATCCCACTTTCTTTCAGAATCCGCCCGCACTCGTTCAACGTCGCGCCGGTAGTGCAGACGTCATCTACTATGAGAATACTATCGCACGGGATAAAATTTGCAAGTCGGAAGGCCCCGCGGATGTTCTCACGTCGCGCCTCGTGGGGGAGGTTCACTTGGGGCTGGGTGTCTGTGATCTTGTCCAGCGCGCACACAACGGGAACATCCCAGAGCCGGCCGAGCTCGCGCGCTAAGAGCTCGGCTTGATTAAATGCGCGCCGGCGCTCCTTCTTAGGGTACATAGGGACATAGGTGATCTGCTCGACCAGTGAGCGCAGGGGCTGTCCGGCTTGGTCGAGATAGCCCGCCAAGAGCGGGAGCAGAGCTCGCTCGCCCCCGTACTTGAAGATCCTTATGAGCACGCTGGGCACGTGATGGGGGTCTTCGCGCTCCTCGTAGTACCAGCCAAACGAGCGCATCTGTTCAAGCACTGACTCGCCGTTCACGCACGCCGGACATAGATCAAGAGTTTCGGGCAGAGGGATGCCGCAGCGACAGACATGACGCTGATCTATGCGCTCGATCCGCTCTTCGCACGTATCGCAGATAAACGCTCTCTCGCCTTCTAGAAACGGCTTTGCGCAGACGGCACACTGTGGCGGGTAGAAGAGATCGAGCACGGCCTCGGCAACTCGTGCCAGCACGATTCTAAAACTTCTAGAAGCCAAAGCCACGCGGGACAAACGTCAGCCCCACTAAAACAAACAGAATACTCAGGCCAAAAGCCAGCAACGTCCAGCGCGCCGGCGCACTCTCTCGCCGGCTGAGCCTCATCCCCACGTGTGCCGCTCCAATCGCTAAAATCATCGCCAGCGGATGCCCCAGAGGGGGCCAGGCGGCCTCCGCCAGCAAGATGAACAGCAACACCCCCAGCGCCAACTGCACATCTAACAAGACCGTGTAGAGAACTTCCCAAACGCCTCTCCGTCTCTGATACTGCGCGGCGCTCCACCAGCCGCGCACCAAGCCCCACACGCCAACGACGATGGCCAGCAGCACCAACCACCGTATCCCCTCATGCGCCTTGACGAGAAGCTCTAGCGCGCTCATAGATACTTCACCAGATCGACCAAGCGCGCTGAGTAACCCCATTCGTTGTCGTAAAACGCCACGACCTTCACCAAGCTCGGCGCCAGCACCTTCGTCGAACTCAGATCGACGATCGCCGAGCGGGGATCGCCCACACAATCGCTGGAGACCAAGGGCCATGGCGAGACGGCTAAGATATGCTTCATAGGGCCGTTGGCATAGCGTGTGAACGTCTCGTTGATCTGCTCGACGGTGACGGGCTTTTCCAGCTCGGCGACCAAGTCAGTCACCGACCCAGTGGCCACGGGAACCCTGAAGGCCATCCCATCGAGTCTCCCATTGAGTTCGGGAATGACTAAGCCGATGGCGCTGGCCGCTCCCGTGGTCGTGGGGATGATATTGATCGCGGCCGCACGGCCCTCAACTATATCTTCGTTGCTGCCATCTACTAAGTTTTGGCTCCCGGTGTAGGCGTGCACGGTCGTCATCAGCCCCTTCTTGATGCCAAACTCTTGGTGCAGAATATAGGCGACGGGAGCCAGACAATTGGTCGTGCACGACGCTGCCGAGACGATGGCGTGCTTGCTCTTGTCATAGATTCTTTCGTTGACTCCCCAGACGATCGTGGGGATGTCGCCCTTGGCTGGGGCTGTGATCAAGACTCTCTTGGCGCCCGCTTGCAGATGCTTTGCGGCTTTGTGGGCATCGCGGAAGGCGCCGGTCGCTTCCACGGCGACATCCACCTGGAGCCCTCTCCAAGGAAGCTGAGCCGGGTCTTCGAGCTGAAGCAGCTGGATCTTTTTGCCGTTGACGGCGATAGAATCCTCGCCAAAGCTCACGGAGCCATCAAAGCGACCATAGACGGAATCGTACTTACACAGATACGCGGCTTGCTCCGGCGTCTGCGAGCGGACGTTGATCGCCACGATCTCGATCTGAGGATCTTTCTGGGCAATGCGAAAGAACGTGCGAGCCGTGCGACCGAAGCCGTTGAGAGCAACGTGAATCATAGGGGCCTCCTTTCGGGCACGGCTTATTATAGCGAGCGCAGCTCAGGCCCTCACCTTTTCATATTTTGTCGATCCGATCCCGCTTCTGATTCGAAGGACTCAGGGCGCTGTCCTCTTGATTGTCTGGTCTTGGTCGGGAGCCAGAAGACGACCCAGATGGTTCTCATGCAGCTCCCATTTCAGGGGATTATCTGCGATGTATGCACGAATTTCGCTCAACTCGTGCTCGTAATGCGTTGCCACAATCGGCCGGGGAACGGGGGCCAGCCACGCGGGGTGACTGCCGATACCGAGCCGTCGTCAACGATTTGAACCGCTGCACCACATCCGACAACGATATTTCTGTAGGGGCAGGCCCCCGTGCTTGCCCTTTAGATCACTTTGAGTTCTTTGAGCACATCGAGCAGGCGGGGGAGGGGCTTCTGCCAGAGCCATGGTACCTTCAGCCAGAAGCCGGGAATTGCTTCGGAGCGATAGCTCCCCTGAGCATCAGGGGGGGATCAATGCGTATCTGTTTTGTGTGTTGAGACGATAGAACTCGGCTTGTTGGCGGTCGGGGTCAATGAGCCAATACTCGCGCACGCCGGCAGCTTCGTACCCATAATACTTTTCGCCGCGGTCCTGAGGGCCGCTCTCCGGCGAGACGATCTCGATCACGACATCCGCCGGACCATCAAGATAGGTCTCTTTCAGCCTGGCTAAATGCGCTTTCGCGATGAAGAGCACGTCCGGCTCCCGCCCACGATGTATCTCGGCCAAGCGCATCTGGAAAGGAGCATCAAGCACTTCTCCTAGATCGTGTTGCTCCACGTAGGTCTGTAATATTGCGACCAGCAACCTCTTGATCTCTTGATGTGGCACCGATGCCGGTGAGACCATAACTACCTCTCCGTCCACCCATTCCGCCCAGGTGTCCTCATCACACCAAGCTAAAAACTCTTCGTAGGTTATCTTCCTCGTCGGCGCCTCCGCATGGGCCATGAGCTCACTCCTTACTATGCTCGACCATCTTCAAAAAATACTCGTGAATGCGAGCCTCTCCCGTCAACTCCGGATGAAAACTGCTCGCCAAGAGATTCTGCTGGCGCACGAGTACTGGAGTTCCTTCGTGCTCAGCGAGCACTTCGACCTTGGAGCCAACGTGTACAACCTTGGGCGCACGAATGAACACGGCATGAAATGCCCCGATCTCTTTGATCTGTAAGTCGGCCTCGAAGCTGTCGAGCTGCCGCCCGTAAGCGTTGCGTCTGACCGTGATATCCATCAAGTTGAGACGATTCTTCGGGGAAGAACCATTCAGTTCACGAGCTAGAAGGATCATCCCGGCGCACGTCCCGTAGATGGGAAAGCCCTGCCGGCCACGCTCTCTGAGCACCGAGAGCATGCCGGTCTTCTCTAAAAGATAGGCCATCGTAGTGCTCTCGCCACCGGGGATAATTAAGCCGCTTACGTCGTCGAGCTGTGCTCTGGTGCGCACGTCGCGAGCAGCAACGCCCAACGAATGCAAAACATCTAAGTGTTCGCGAAAATCGCCCTGCAATCCCAACACGCCGACGCGCATGGCTAATTCCCGCGGACTTGTAATAACTCTTGTTCTTCAAGCTGCGCGGCGCTGATGCTCCGCATCGGCTCGCCCAAGTCTTCTGAGACTTCTGCTACTACCTTGGGATCATTGAAGTACGTGGTGGCCATGACGATCGCCTTGGCACGTTTTTCGGGGTCTTTGGCTTTAAAGATTCCCGAGCCGACGAAGATGCCGTCGCAGCCCAGTTGCATCATCAGGGCGGCATCAGCGGGGGTGGCAATCCCCCCGGCAGCGAAGTTCACCACAGGGAGTTTGCCCATCTCTTTGATAACTCTCAGCACTTCGAGGGGGGCGCCCCACTCCTTGCCCAGCGCGACCAGCTCTTCATCCGAAGCCTGCCGAACTTGACGGAGCTGTTTGTTCATCATGCGCATGTGTCGGACAGCTTCGATGACATCGCCGGTGCCCGCTTCGCCCTTGGTGCGGATCATCGCCGCGCCCTCGGCAATTCTCCGACACGCTTCGGGCAAGTCGCGCGCGCCGCAGACGAACGGCACTTTGAAAGCCCACTTATTTATATGGTGTTCGGGATCAGCGGGTGTGAGCACCTCGGACTCGTCAATGTAGTCTACCCCCAAGGCTTCTAAAATCTGCGCTTCGGCAAAGTGGCCAATTCTGCACTTAGCCATCACGGGGATTGTGACGGTGCCCATAATCTCTTTGATCTTTTTGGGATCGGCCATGCGGGCCACGCCGCCAGCGGCACGAATATCTGCCGGGACCCGCTCTAAGGCCATGACGGCGACGGCGCCGGCTTCTTCAGCGACCTTGGCCTGCTCGGCGTTGACCACGTCCATAATCACGCCGCCCTTGAGCATCTCGGCTAATCCAGACTTCACCTTAAAAGTCCCAGTGAGTCGTTCCATAGCACCCCTCCCTTCGGGATGGTGTCAGCTTCATTATACTGCGAGAAATACTGCGAGAACAAGCGGACGCAAGGGTGTCTATCGGCTCTTGCGCTTGCGCCAGCGGAGAGGAGAAGCACTCGCGATCGTGGGCTGATAGGCAGCGATCAAGAGTATCTGGTCTTGGGCGGCCTCCATCGCCGATAGATCAATAAAATAGCCGAACATCAACGGGAGCGGCTCAGCGGGCAGTTGCGGCCGAATTGTTTGCAGCAGCTGTTGGAACTGGCTCACTTCTCGTGCGTAGATGCGGGATTTCACTTCGCCCAGCACCACCACCCGATGCCTATCCCGGAGGCCTTCTGCATAGAGGTCTACATCAAGTCTTTGGTCGTCCACTGGAAAGAGACGACGTTCCAGACGCTCGACTTTGACGCCGTAGCGCTGTTTCAGATAGCTGGGCAGCACGACCCGAGCGATGTCTTCTAAGCCATAGCCGACATTCTCGCTGAGGGCACCGACCTGGGTAGCCAGCTGTTGCAGCGCCTGCTCCGTGCGCGCTTGCGCCTGAGCCAGCGCCTCCAATCGCTGCTCCGTACGCGCCTGCGCTTGCGCCAGTTCGTCGAGACGCTGCTCGGTCCGCCTCTGGGCCTCAGCCAGCCCCTGTACGGCCGCATCGGTGCGCGCTTGCGCCTGAGCCAGCGCCTCCAATCGCTGCTCCGTACGCGCCTGCGCTTGCGCCAGTTGAGCCACTGTTTGCGTGAGCCGGTCAAAGTCCTCACGGGTGACCCGGATCTCTTTGAGGCGGTCGTCCACCAGAGCGATGACCGTCCGATACAGCTCGGGCGTGATCCCTTGAAATCCTTCCATAGCGTATTGCATTATAATTCCGCCCTTCTGCACGCGCAAGCAGCGTGACTTGTCCAGCACCTTCAGACTCGATAAAGTTATCTCTGTGAGTCTTCAGCAAAAGTTTGCGAACTTGCGCGCCCTGGTGCGCAGCTACGGCAGCGCGATAGTCGCCTTTTCCGGCGGCGTGGACAGCTCCGTGGTGGTAGCCGTCGCCAAGCAAGAGCTCACAGATCGCGTTTTCGCTGTGACCGCTCACTCACCCGTCTATGCCCAGCGTGAGCTGGAAGCCGCACAACAGCTAACTCAACAGTTGGGTGTCCCTCACGAAATTATCTTCACCCGCGAACTAGACGATCCCCGCTATGTGAATAACCCGCCGAATCGTTGTTTTCACTGCAAGCAAGAGCTTTTCAGCAAACTCATAGACTTAGCCAAAGCCCGCGGCTTCGCCTATGTGCTCGACGGGACGAACGCTTCGGACCTGGGTGATTTTCGGCCAGGGATGCGCGCTCTCAGGGACTACAACGTGAAGAGCCCCTTGCTCGAAGTCGGCCTAACGAAACCCGAAATCAGAGAGATCGCACGCGCACTCGGCCTGCCCACTGCCGAGAAACCAGCGATGGCCTGTCTTGCTTCGCGTATGCCCTACGGCAGCACAATCACTCTCGAGAAACTCAAGCAAGTCGAGCAGGCCGAAGAGTTTCTCTTCACGCTGGGGCTGACCCAAGTCCGTGTGCGCACCTATGACGGGACGGCACGCATTGAAGTGCCGCCTGAAGAGATGGCAAGAGTCTTCGAGCATCGTGAAACAGTCATCGCCCATTTGAAAAAACTGGGATTCAAGTACGTGACGCTCGATCTCCAGGGCTATCGCAGCGGGAGCATGAATGAAGTCTTGGGAAGAATACGCTAGACCGGACGTTGAACGCGAGCGACGGTGCGGAGTCGCCGAGGCCGTTTTTTGTCCGGGCAAGAGCGCCGAGCAGATCGCTGCTATTCTGCAAGAGCTGCGAACGAACACCGAGCCCGTGCTGGCTACGCGAGCTATGCCCGAGCAAGCACGAGCAGTGCGAGCGCTCGTGCCCGATATAGTCTATCACGAGCAGGCTCGCCTCTTGACCCTGGGAGCTCCCCAAGCGCCGCGGGGAGGCACGGTGCTCGTGATCACCGCAGGCACTTCTGATCTCCCCGTCGCAGAGGAGGCCGCAGTAACAGCAAAGTACTTGGGGAATGAGATCGAACGGCTGTACGATGTCGGAGTGGCTGGAGTCCATCGCTTACTGGCGCAGCGCGACAGGCTGAATCAAGCGCGTGTGCTAATCGTGGTGGCGGGGATGGATGGAGTTTTGCCAAGTGTTGTGGCGGGATTGGTAGAGAAGCCCGTGATTGCCGTGCCCACGAGCGTGGGGTACGGTGCAAGCTTTGAAGGGTTGGCAGCACTGCTGACGATGCTCAACAGTTGTGCGCCAGGAGTGGCTGTCGTCAATATCGATAACGGCTTCGGCGCAGCAGCCCTGGCGACGAAGATCAACAGACTATGAAGCTCGCCTATCTGGATTGTTCTTCCGGTATCGCTGGGGATATGTTTCTCGCGGCGCTGGTGGACACCGGACTTGTCACTACAGAATTTTTGAGTGGCAAGCTCTCGACTCTCGGCTTGGGGGATATGCAAGTCATGGCAGAAAAAGTGCAGCGGGGAGGCATCACCTCGACCCAGCTGCGCTTTCAGACATCTCCCGACGCTCACAGCCATCGTCATTGGGCAGAGATTCGACGCTTGCTCGAGCGCAGCACGCTCACACCCACTGAAAGAGTGCGAGCGATCTCGATCTTTCAAAGCCTCGCCCAAACCGAAGCAAAGATACACGGCGTCTCAATAGAGAATGTTCACTTTCACGAGCTGGGCGCTGTAGATTCGGTTCTCGATATTGTCGGTGCAGCAGTTGCGATTGAATCTCTGCAAATCGAACGTTGGTGCGCTTCAAAGATTAACGTGGGCTCTGGCACGGTCAAGACGGCGCACGGGAGGCTGCCCGTGCCCGCGCCGGCGACGCTCGAGCTGCTCAAAGATTTTCCCGTCTATGCTTCGGGCATCGAGACCGAGCTGGTCACACCCACCGGCGCAGCCATTCTGAAAGATCTCGCTCCGGACTTCGCGTTGCCGCCCGCCCGCTGGCAGAACATCGGCTACGGCGCGGGCACGAAAGACTTTTCAACCCAGCCCAATGTGCTGCGCCTGCTTGTGGGTGAAAGCCTCGCGCAGCTCGACTCGGACGAGGCTGTCGTCATCGAAACCGAGATTGACGACATGAACCCAGAATTCTTTCCGTACGTTCAGCAAAAACTCTTGGCACAGGGTGCCAAGAGCGTCAGCGCCCAAAATATCTTGATGAAGAAGGGGCGCCCCGGTCTGCTCGTGCGCGTGCTGTGCGACGCTGCATCAGTAGACAGACTCTGTGAGCTGCTCTTCCGCGAGACGACGACGCTGGGAGCTATTTACTATCCCGTGCGCCGCAAGAAGCTCGCAAGAGAAATTATAGCAGTCGAGACAAGATACGGAAAAGTTCGAGTGAAGCTGGGGCGGCTGGGGACTGAAATTATCAATATCGCGCCAGAGCACGAAGACTGCCAGAGGCTTGCCCACGATAAGAACGTGGCATTGAAGGAGGTCTATCGTGCGGCGACCGAGGCAGCCAGCCGCCGGCCCGTCTAGGCGGGACAGTTGTCCTTGGCATTCTTTCTGCCCTTGGGCAAGATAATGCTAAGCCAGCGTACTGGTATAACTAACACAGTGTCTGCTGAGGTGAGAGGATGCGCAAGATCGCTATAATTAACCAAAAAGGGGGCACGGCAAAGACCACGACGGCTGTGAATTTAGCTGCCGCCCTCGCCGACCGCGACCGTAAAGTCTTATTAATAGATATGGACCCTCAAGGGAACGTCTCGACGTGGTTTGATGTCACCCCGCATAAGTCGCTCTACCATCTACTTGTAGAAGAGATGACGACTCCCCAAGAGTGCATTGCCCCCGTGCGCGCGCGTATTGACGTGCTGCCCAGCACCAAGACCGCCGCGCAAGCCGAACTGATTCTCACCGGACTGCCCGGCCGTGAGCGCGTCTTGAGCCGAAAACTTGCCCAACTCTCCGGCTACGATTTCGTCTTGCTCGACTGCCCGCCCAGTCTCAATCTCTTAAACCAGAACGCCATGGTCTATGCTGACGAAGCGTTCATCCCCGTCAGTATGGACTATCTCGCACTTGTCGGCGTTCGGCAGATGCTCGAAAACCTCAAGATGGTCCACGAGATCTTGGAGCACCAGATTGATATCACGCTCGTCATCCCGACGTTTTATGATGGACGCAACCGCAAGAGCCGAGAAGTCTTAGAAAAACTAGAGCTGCACTTCGACGGCAAAGTCACTGGCCCCATTCGCGCGAATGTGCGCCTGGCCGAAGCCGCCAGCCATCACCAGACTATTTTTGAGTACGACCCAAACTCTCACGGCGCGCGAGACTATAAAAACTTGGTCGAGCGTGTGTTGAGCGAGAGACCAAGCACGAATGGAGATCATGCCCGCGAGAGGGTGATCCAGCGATGAAGACTCGCCGTTCCATCGCGCACGATCCGCTCGCCGACAGCGAGATCATGAAAGACTTTTATAAGCCCAAACCCCGGACGCACTCTGAAGAGTCTGCGCCGGGCTTGGTGAAGGCTACGTTCTATCTGTCCCCTGACGACGTGATCGCCCTCGAAGAGCTGCAATTGCACATCCGTAAGCGTGAGGGCCGCAAAGCGAACAAATCCGAGCTGATGCGTGAAGCGATCGCGCTGCTGGTGAAAGAGTACACATAATGGGATATGATGAGCGCAGGAACCACCCATGATGGAGTTGCCCGACATCGAAAAGATCACGCTCGATCTAGTCGCCCAAATTCCCAAGGGCAAAGTTTCGACCTTTCAAGCAATTGCTATGGCATTAGGTGACCCTATCGCCGCCCGCACCGTGGGCTCGATTCTCTCGCAGCACCGGCAAGATGGCTGTTGGCATCGCGTCGTGGGCTACGACGGGAGAGCCACTGAAGACCAAGCACAGCGCTTACAAGCCGAAGGCATCCCGGTCAGGGACGGTCGCGTTCTCTCCCTGACAAAGTATCTCTTTCGTGACTTTCAGTCTGAAAAGCCGCTCCAGCGCCTGCAAGAGATCCAAAAGGACATCCGAGAGAAGATGCGCCTGACCCCTGACCAGAAAGAGTACCACACCGTCGGTGGCATTGATCTCTCTTACACGGGGGCGCAGGGCGTTGGGGCGTACATACGCTTGGAACTGTCCAGCTTAAAAACGCTAGACGTTCAGACGCTCGCTCAGGTCGTGCGTTTCCCATATATTCCGAGCTATCTCGCCTTCCGCGAGCTGCCGGTGATGCTGGCGCTCCTGCAACAACTCACAGAGCGAGGTGCCCTAGCGGATATCACTTTTGTTGACGGAACGGGAACGCTCCATCATCGCCAGGCGGGGATCGCCTCTCAGTTGGGAGTGATGCTCGACGTCCCCACCATCGGGATCACGAAATCGCTCCTACACGGCGAGCCGGAGAAGAATCTTAACAGTCTCAAGCCCGGAGAGGTGTGCTACATTCGCATCGAAGGCCACTGGTGCGGCGCGGCAATTCAGCCGAGGGCGGGCACGGAGCCGTTCTTCGTCTCGCCGGGACATCGCATTGATTTAGAAACAGCCTTAGAGCTATCTTGGCTTGCTCTTCAAGACGACGGCCGTCTTCCGGAGCCCATCCAGCAAGCCCACGATGCGAGCCGTCACGCCGCTCAAGCCCTGAAGCGACAGGCTGCGCCAACGACGTCAAAGAACCATCAGATGGGCCTGTTCGACAAACTGTGATGCCGATCGTACAATACACCATCAAGCGAGGGGATTGGCATGAACCGATCTGAGGCGCTGGCACTGGTGCACGAGTACACGAAAAATCAAAATCTCATTAAGCATATGCTGGCTGTCGAAGCGGCCATGCGTGCTTATGCGCAAAAATTCGGCCAAGACGAAGAGAGTTGGGGGCTGGCTGGCTTGCTCCACGACTTCGATTATGAAAAATATCCCAATAATGCGCATCACCCAACACAAGAGCATCCTGCCGTCGGCGTCCAAATTCTCCGAGAGCGCGACGTCTCCGAAGAGATCTGTCAGGCGATCTTGGGGCACGCAACGTACACGGGGGTTCCACGGATATCGCTGATGGCCAAGGCACTCTTCGCGTGTGACGAGCTGACGGGGTTGATCGTGGCGACGGCGCTGGTGCGGCCGAGCAAGAAGCTAGTCGAGGTCGACGTAGCCGCCGTCAAGAAGAAATGGAAAGACAAAGCGTTCGCGCGCGGGGTCAACCGAGACGAGATCGAACAAGGGGCCCGTGAACTGGGCGTCCCGCTCGATGAGCACATTCAGTTTGTGATTCAAGCCATGCAGAGGATCGCTCCACAATTGGGGCTCTAAAAAGACGTCGCCCTGCCTGTTGGTTAGGGCAGAGCGGTCTCCTCTATCTCTTGCACCCTCCGGGCGGAGGATGCACCGGTTCAGCTTGTCTTCAGCTTGTCGCAGAGCTGACAGCAGAGACCAGGGGAAAAATTCCATCTTCCGGGGGCCTAACCAGAGAGATGGACAAAACCCTCGTCATCCCTGGGGGTCCCCCCCTAGCTGTCGCTCCTTCACGCACAAACCGAAGACCGGCTTGTAGGGTCAGATATCACCCACTCCCTCGATGACTGCTCCCCATGCGTAACACTGATAGTACACTAGTTTGCACCGCTCGCTTTTGGCTAATCAGTCTCGGTCCTTCTTGCGCTCTTCACGCTCCACGAACTCCAAGATCGCTTGGACAACCAGATAATTCACTGAGCGATCCTTTCTCTTGGCTAGCTGGATGAGCCGCTCGACCGGTTTTTCTTTCCGCTTCTCTTGAGGAATGTAGATGGACAGCTTATCACGCAGCATCATACTTGTGTCTGGCACCAGATACTTCACCTCGTTGTTATAGATTTTGTAGGGTGAAACGTTTGCTCTCTTTGCTGTCGTTCCGTTTTCCCCCGCACCTCATGCCCTAAATTGCCAAGCGAGCTTGCATTTATTATACTCAATAGGATGACCCTTGCCAATATGATCACACTTCTCCGTCTGGTTTGTATACCCTTCTTGCTTTTGCTCTTCTTCAGCGGCCCGCGGTGGCTGTTCTACATGCTGCTCGCCTGTGTGCTCTTGAGCGATCTTGTTGATGGAGCACTGGCACGAGCCCAGCGCCAGATCACCGACGTGGGGAAAGCCCTTGATCCATTGGCCGACAAAGCGCTCTTTCTCAGTCTCTTCATTGCGCTGGCCATACAGGGCAGCCTATCTATAGCAGCCATTGTTGCCTTCGCCCTGCCGCCAAGCGTGCTGCTCTTGGGGGCTCTGTGGCTTCGGCGAAAAGCATCGCGCTGGGTGGTCATCGAAGCTCGTCCCCTGGGCAAGGCTTCGTCTGCTCTGCTCTCTGTAGGGCTCGTGGGAACGCTGCTCGCCCCTGTGCTCGACCCCACAGCGCGCTTTGCTGAGATGGCGCTCTCTGTGCTATACGGCGGCATTGCGCTCTCATACGTTGCTCTGGGTGATTATATCTTTGTCGCTTGGCGCCGCATTGAGAGAGGTGAACTCCACGGGGAGCGGGGCCAGTATCTCTAGGGGCACACCCGTCACGGGATGGGAGAGCTTTAATTGCCACGCGTGCAGCATCAGACGCCCGGAGCGAGATGCACCGTAGAGCTCATCCCCTATAACCGTATGGCCGATGGCGCTCAAGTGCACCCGAATCTGATGCGTTCTGCCCGTCACGGGGCGCACCTCCAGCAACGTCGTCTGAGAGAATCGCTGCAGGACACGAAACTCCGTCACGGCTGATTTGCCCTTGGGGAGGATTCTCATACGCTGTCGCCAGGCGGGATCACGCCCGATGGGGCCTTCAATCCGGCCTTCGTCTTCTGCTACACGTCCGCGCACCAGGGCTATGTAGATCTTTTCAATAGCCCGGTTCTTGAACTGTTCAATTAATTTCAGATACGCCGTGTCACTCTTGGCCACCACCAAGACACCGCTGGTTCCCTCGTCCAGCCGGTGAACGATCCCCGGCCGGCGCGGCGCTCCGAAGCTCGCCAAGGCACAGTGACTTATCAATTGATTGATCACCGTGCCCCGCCGATGCCCAGCTGCCGGATAGACTACCATCCCAGAGGGCTTGTCAATCGCTATGATATGCTCGTCTTCATAGAGCACAGGGAGCGTGAATTCTTCGGGGTCTATGGTTTCTGCTTCTCTATCGGGAAGCTCAATTTCGATCAGATCACCGGGGCGCAAGCGCAGTCCGGCACGCGCCGCATGTCCATTCAGCGAGACGGCACCCGCTTTCAATAAAGCTTGCACGCGTGACCGCGTCAGAGTCGGATCACTCAGCTGCGCCACCAACCAACGATCGAGTCGCCGGCCTGCCCCATCTGCAGATACTCGAAACACCCGTCGTACTGGCATAGCTTAGAGTACCACGCTTATGTGATGCAGACAACTCTTCGCTGCAGACTGCTCGATTGCAGCGAAAAAGCCTTGAGAGTATAATAAAATTATAATGGCTGCCCAGATAGAAGCTGAGGTACAGGCTGTGGCTGAGCGTATCGCCCTCGCACAGGGAGTAGAGCTCTATTGGCTCGACATGCGAGCCAGCGGACCGCGCTGGCAAGTCACCGTATATATTGACCGAGCTGGGGGAGTCAGTGTTGACGATTGCGAACGAGTGAGCCGTGCTCTAGAAGAGCCTTTGGATGCGCTTATCGAGCACAGCTACGAGCTCGAAGTCTCTTCCCCGGGGATAGATCGTCCGTTGCACACCCGCGCGCACTATGAACGCGCTATCGGCAAACCGATAGAAGTGCATCTGCGCTCCCCGCGCGAGGGCCGAAAAGTCTTGACGGGCTGGTTGCAAGGAATGGCACACAACGAGCTCTTTCTTGAAGGTGCCCAGGGAGAGACCGTCCAGATATCTCTCCACGATGTGCATCATGCCCAAGTGATCGAAAGCCGTTTTCTGTGGTCGTAGGAAACGCATCGCGAAGCCAGAGTGAACTGAGGTGACGATAGCATATGAATATCGAGTTTCTCGAAGCTTTAGAAGAGATGGCCAAGGAAGAAGGCATCGAACGTGAAGACCTGTACGATGCCGTGAAGAAGGGGCTCAAAGCCGCGTATATTGAAGAGTTCGGCCCGGCCATCAACCTGGAGATCGAGATTGACCGCACCTCAGGCGATATCCATTTGGTCGTTGACGGCCAGTCGAAAGATATTAAACTAACAGACTTTGGACGCATCGCCACGCGAAAGGCCGAAGAGACCATCAAAAACGAGATCACCTGCAAGCGCCGCGAGAAGGTTCTGGAACGGTATCAAGGGCGTGTGGGGCAGATCATCAGCGGCCATGTCCATCGTTTCCAAGGAGCCGACGTCTGGGTCAATCTCGGGCAAGCCGAGGCGCTCTTGCCCGAATCGGAGAGAATTCCCGGCGAACGCTATCGCGTCGGCTCGGTGCTGAAAGCCTATGTGATGAAGGTCGAGCGCACCCAAGGGGACCCAAAGATTATCTTGTCACGTGCCGCGAAAGAGTTTGTCCAGAAGATGTTAGAACTCCAAGTGCCGGAGATCGAGCAGGGGCTCCTGCGGATTGAAGCGATCGCTCGCGAGCCGGGAGTGCGCACCAAAGTCGCCGTGCGCTCGCTCACGGCAGAACTCGACCCAGTTGGTACGTGCGTGGGTGCCGGCGGCGGCAGAGTCAAAGAGATCGTACGCGAACTCAGCGGAGAGAAGATCGACATTATCCGCTGGAGCTCCGATGTGCGCGAGCTTATCAAAAACGGGCTCGAGCCGGCCAGGGTGCTCCAGATCGATCTCGACGAAACGCATAAAGAAGCTCGAGTGATCGTCCCAGATGATGAACTGTCGCTGGCCATCGGCAGGGGCGGACAGAACGTCCGGCTGACCGCGAAACTGACGGGATACACTGTAGACGTCACCAGCCCAGAAGAACTCAAAAAGAGCGCTGAAGAGGCTCCGGCTACGCCTGCTCCCTGACCAATCATGCGCGATGCGCTGTTACACTGGGTCTATCGGCTGGTACGCCGACGGGCCTGGCTCGTGTTACTGCTGGCCGCGATGCTCAGCAGCGCCGCGCTCGCTTATATTCTCGATCTGCCCATGCGCAGCTCGTTTTTGGATCTATTACCCCCAGGGGATTCACTCACCCTCAAATTCCAAGAGCGCGAGGAGATCATCACGAAGAACGATGCGCTCGGCATCGTTCTGGCGCTCAAGGCCCCCGAGCATTCCCCGCGCGACGCCGAGCACCTGAAAGCCGCCGCGGAGCAGATCGTCCAACACCTCCTAGAGAACCCGGAGATCGCCTCCGCAAGCTTTACCAAAGATATTCAGACGCGACGCGGCAATGAACTACTCTCTCTCCGTGAAGAGATATTTCTTAAACTGCGAGAATATCAAGAGCGATTGCGCGACATTCTTCCTGCGCCCCCACCAAGCGCACAGCCGACGGCCGTGCTGGGGGTGCGCGATCTCGTCCAGCTCTATACCCAGATCAATATCGAACTCAGAAAGATCTTTGGGGCTGAGCTCGACTGGCGACAGCTTGGCCTGAACCCGTTAGAGCTTATAAAACGTTTCGAAGAGCTGAGAAAACTCAACGAGAGCGTCAAAGAGGAACTCGATCGCGCCCCTCTATTGATCCAAACGGCTGATCGTTTAGTCGCTGACTTGTTAGATACAGTCAGAGAGATCAACGTGACCATTGACACGCTCTTAGCATGGCCGCAAGAGCTGTATCTTTCCAGAGACGGCACCAAATTACTGATCAATGCGCGACCGCGGCAAAGCTCGCAGTACAGTCTAGATTACAACCGGGCCATCACCCGCTCTGTGCAAGAGATGCTTCAGGCTCTGAAACTCGAAGACCAGGGGATGACGTGGGGCTTGACCGGCCCCTATACGCTCGCGGCGGAGACGAACTACCAACTGAACGTAGATATGCGCAATACGACCATTCTGTCGGCCATCGGTGTCACGGTAGTTATTATTATTACTCTGCGCCGATTCTTTTACCCAACATTGGCGCTCATCGTGCTCTTTCTGGCGTTGATTGCTACTTTAGCTTGGGCGAAGTTCGCCACCAACGGCCTCAATCTGGTGACTTCTTTTCTGCCCCCGTTGATCTTGGGACTGGGCATTGATTACGGGATCAATTTCATTGCTCATTTTTTGCACGAACGTCGCTCCGGCTACAGGATCGAGACAGCCCTCAAATCTGCTATCGTGTACAAAGGCGGCGCATTGATCACAGCGTCTTTAGCTACAGCGTGTGTGCTCTTCGGCCTCATGATCGCCAGCTCCCCGGGGCTCTATGAAATGGGGATCATCGCTGGAGTTGGAGTGTTGCTGGCGCTCACTGCGACGCTCTTGATCTTGCCGTCACTGATGATCGTCTCGCACATTATGCTGCGCCGACGTCTCCGCGCGGAGCCTCACCCCAGGCCTCTCGCCGACGTGGAGGGGAGTGGCGGGGAGCGGTTTTGGCAGTGGGCACGCTGGCCGATTGTGCTGATCAGTATTGGAGGCAGCCTTTTCATGCTCAGCCAAGCTGTGCACGTTGGCTTCCGCTTCGCTGACGAAGAGTTGGCTCCACAAGACCTACCGTCACGGCTGGTCCAGCAGACTGTGCGACGCGATTTCGATGCCGGTACCTCCGGATTGGCCGAATACTTTCTCTTCTTCGCCCCCACGCTCACGGAGCTTCGTCAAGTGAACGAAGGTTTGCAAGACCTCAAGGCTCGCGGTTTCATAGACACTGTGGCCTCGCTGTTAATGTTTCTGCCTTCCGATCCCGTTGAGGCCCAGCAGTTCTTCCAAGGGGTATCGCTCAATTTGGAGAGAGATCTCCAGCAAGCCGAAGTTGAAATCGAGCGGCGCAGCGAAGAACTTCAACTCCTCCAAGCTCTCACGGCGCAGATCGTCGAGCTCAAGAGTAATTTGACCCACATTCTGGACCGCGTGGCTCTCGTCGGTGCAGGAGCCGAGACAGTCGCCCCAGCTGTGCAAGCACAGATCGCCCAGCTGGAAGGGATCGAGGCCAGTATTCAAGGCCTGGAAGCGATGCAAACGCGCCTGGGCAGCCTCCAGACACGCTTATCCCACCTGAACAACAGCGTGCGCGAGTTGCTCCAGCGCATAGGCGAACTCCAACAGGTTCAGGGGCTCCTCAACGTCTTACCCAAAGAGCTTCAAGAGCGCTTCATCACCGAAGAACGCGAGTTTATCATCTACGCGCACTTGAAACGCTCCACGATCAACGAGCCCCAGATCTATGGCGAGTTCATTGAAACGGTGCGCACGTTCAGTACTGACTTCATCGGCTACCCCATGGTGCAAGAGCATCTCGAACGCAAGATGAAGAGTGATTTTCAAGCCTCGACCCTTCTGGCTGCTGTGATCATCGTAGCCATCCTCAGCATGGGGATAGGCTGGCGCTGGGCGCTTCTGGGAGTCGTCCCGGTGGGGTTGGGGTTCTTATGGATGTTGGGGACGATGCGGCTCTCCGGGCTTGATTTTAACTTCGCCAATATTATTATTTCGTCTCTGCTAATCGGGAACGGCGTCGATTACGCAGTCTATCTGTTGCACGGTTTTTTGAAGGACCCGCGTGTCGGTGTAATCTGGAAGCAAACAGCGCTTCCCATCTTGGGATCGGCGTTAACGACGATGGTCAGCTTCGGCAGCTTGCTCTTTGCGGCGACGCCGGGGTTGCGAGCTTTTGGGCAATCAGCCTTGTACGGTATCGGCTTTACAACGCTGTTCACGCTGGTCTTCTTGCCTGCCCTGCTCTCCTTCTCCCGTCGTCGCACCCTCGTGTTGCCGTAATAATGAGACAGGCTGCCCCTCCTTGCGATCTGCTCACCTTTTTGCGATAATACAAGCCATTGGCTTACCAGCGGCAAGCACGCTCCATGGTGGCCAAGAATTTTCAGAGGTGAATCTTCCATGCCCACATGTGCTCTCTGTGGCAAGACAACGAAATTTGGAAAGCAAGTGAGCTTCGCCGGGAACCGCAACAATCGCACGTTCAAGCCCAACTTGCAGACTGTGCGCGCTGTGGTCGGTGGACGAACGACGCGGCTGACCGTGTGCACGCGGTGCCTGAAGGCCGGCAAAGTCCAAAAAGCCGTCTGATGTGCAAGACCCGGTTCATCCGAAACTTTACGATCATCGGCCACATTGACCACGGCAAGTCCACGCTCGCTGATAGAATTCTCGAGCGCACCCAAGCGATCCCCGATCGTTTCATGCGCGACCAATTTCTAGACCGAATGGACTTAGAACGCGAGCGCGGCATCACCATCAAAGCCAAGACGTGTACTTTTCAGTACCGCGCCCGCGATGGTCAGATATATACGCTGAACTTGGTGGACTGCCCCGGTCATGTAGACTTCGTCTACGAAGTGAGCAAGAGCCTCGCGGCCTGCGAAGGCGCCCTCTTACTTATTGATGCCACCCAAGGAATCCAAGCCCAGACGTTGGCCAATTTCTATCTCGCCGAAGAACAGAATTTAACGACCATCCCGGTCATCAATAAGATAGACATGGAAGAGGCCGATGTGCCCCGCGTCGAAGAGCAAATCGAAGACCAATTAAATATTCCCAAGGAAGAAGCCCTAAAGATCAGCGCCAAACTGGGGGTGGGCATTGACGAAGTCTTAGAAGCGATTGTGCAACGCATCCCACCCCCAAGAGGGGACAGCGAAAGACCCTTACGGGCACTGATTTATGATTCGTTCTATGATACTTATAAATTCGCCATTCCCGTCATGCGCGTGGTGGATGGGGTTCTGAAGCCTGGGCTCCGGCTGAAGATGATCGGGAAGGGAGCAGAGTTCACCGTCGAAAACGTTGGGGTTTTCACCCCCGATATGAAATGCGCGGAGGAGCTGGGCCCAGGCGAAGTCGGCTTTTTCACAGCGAAGATTAAAGACGTGCGCGAGATCGGCATTGGTGATACTGTGACAGAGGTCGCCCGCCCCTGCGCGGAGCCTCTCCCCGGCTATCGTCCTTGGAAACCGATGGTCTTCGCTGGGCTCTATCCCACGACGCCAGGACAGTTCTCAGCCCTGCGCGATGCGCTGGAAAAACTCAGCCTAAACGATGCATCGTTTCAGTTCGAAGAGGAACACTCGGAAGCATTGGGTCGAGGGTTCCGCGTCGGCTTTTTGGGGATGCTCCATGCCGAGATCGTCCAGGAGCGCTTGGAGAGAGAATTCAAAATCCCCTTGGTGGTCACTGCGCCGAGCGTCGAGTATCAGATTCTACTCACCAACGGGGAAGTCGTTCGTTGTGACAACCCCAGTAAATTCCCAGACCCCTCTCGGATCGCGCAGATCGAAGAGCCCTATGTCAGCTTAAAGATTCTCACACCGGAGCGATTTCTGGGGGCAATCTTAGAGTTACTGGAGCGGCGCCGAGGCGAGTACAAAGAGATGGATTTTTTCAGCGAGGGGCGCGTGGCGATTCACTATGAGCTGCCCCTGGCCGAGATCGCCACGGATTTTTATGACAAACTCAAAGCCCGCTCGCAAGGATACGCCTCGATGGACTACGAGCCCATCGGATATCGCGCCTCTGACCTGGTAAAATTAAATGTCTTGGTCAATCGCGAGCCGGTGGATGCACTCTCTGTGATTGTGCACCGAGACAAGGCGTATTACACGGGTCGGGCTATCTGCCAAAAACTGAAAGAGAAAATCCCATCACAAATGTTTCCCATTCCCTTACAAGCAGCCATCGGCAAACGGGTGCTGGCACGCGAGACGATCCCCGCGCGCCACAATGATATTACCGGCTGGATGTCCGGCGGCGATGTGACGCGCAAACTGAAACTCCGAGAGAAACAGAAGTCCGGGCGCAGGCGCTTAGCAGCCATCGGCAAGGTCGAAGTCCCCCAAGAGGCGTTCTTGGCCGTGCTCGAGCGCGAAGGGTGATTTGAATTGACAGCGCACAATATGGTACTCTTAGGGGTGAGTATAAGGAGGGAGATGTCATGTCTGAGAGAGCGCGTATCTGGTTGACCATCGGGATACTGATTGTGATCGGAGGGGCATTTATATTGATCTCCCAGCCGTGGCAGCACCAGCCCCCGCAGGTGACTCAGCAGCCCCAGCAACCCCAGCAACCGACAGAACCGACGCGGCCTTCTGAGCCACCGCCACCGACTGAACTGCCCCCAGAGCCTGAGCCTGCACCAACGCCGCCGCCACCAGAAGAGCCAACACCGGTAACTGAACCGGCGCCTGAGCCTACACCAGGACCGACGCCAGAGCCAACCTCACCGGAAGCCCCAATCACGTCTCCCAAGCCGATCTTAGTAGACGAAGTGGTCTTCGTACAGGAGTCCGATCAAGCCAAGGTACTGGATATGCTCGAAGCCGGACAGGTACACTTATACGCCTTCGGCATCCGAGACCCAATTCTCGCCCGTAAGGTTAAGGCATCTGCGAACTTAGAGCCTGAGACCTCCTATGGCGGCTCGGCCGAGTTAACACTCAACCCTGTGGGACCGACATTTCCCAAAACCGGCAAGCTCAATCCTTTCTCTGTTCCGGCGATCCGTGAAGCACTCAATTGGCTGGTAGACCGAAAGTATATCGCCGAAGAGCTCTACGGTGGACTGGCTGTGCCCAGATATTTGCCTATTAACACGATCTTCCCAGATTATGCTCGTTTGGCTGATGTCGCCCGTTCTTTGGAGATCTATTACAGCCACAACCCAGAGAAAGCCAGAGGAGTCATTACTGAGCAGATGCAGAAGCTGGGAGCAGAGCTCAAAGACAATAAATGGTACTATGAAGGAGAGCCGGTCAAGCTCATCTTCATTATTCGCGTAGAAGACAAGCGCCGTGAAGTGGGCGATTATGTAGCGACGCTGTTCGAGACCTTGGGCTTTGAAGTAGACCGTCAATACAAAACGGCCGCAGAGGCTTCGCCCATCTGGATCGGTGGCGACCCCGCCGATGGCCGCTGGCATCTGTACACCGGCGGCTGGGTCTCGACAGTGATCAACAGAGACCTGGCAGGCAATTTCAATTTTTACTACACGCCACGGGGACGCCCCGATCCGCTCTGGCAAGCCTACAAGCCTGACCCGGAGTTCGACGAGCTAGCAGACCGCTTGGGGAGAAGAGACTATCACACTTGGCAAGAGCGCCAAGAAATGATGGCCAAAGCCATTCAGTTAGCCATGCAAGACTCCGTGCGGGTCTGGTTGGTAGACCAAACGGACATCTGGGCGCGTCGCAAGGAGGTCACGTTAGCATCAGATTTAGCAGGAGGTTTCTCTGGCTCGGCGCTATGGCCTTTCACGCTGCGGTTCCGAGATCGCGAGGGCGGACGGATGGTCTACGGAGTGCCCAGTTTGCTCACTGAACCGTGGAACCCCGTCGCGGGCACCAACTGGATCTTCGATACGCTGATCATTCGTGCCCTGGGTGAGAGTGCGACCATGCCCGATCCGTTCACAGGGCTCTATTGGCCGCAGCGAGTAAAATCTGTAGACGTCTTCGTACAAGAGGGCATCCCGGTCACCAAGAGCCACGACTGGCTCACGTTACAGTTCGTCCCAGAGATCAAGGTCCCTGAAGACGCCTGGGCCGATTGGGACCCTGTCAAGGGGCAATTTATCACCGTTGGTGAAAAATACCCCGAAGGGGTGACGGCGAAAACCAAGGCCGTCGTTTACTACGACGAACATCTCTTCAAGATGAAATGGCACGACGGCTCCCGGCTCTCTCTAGCAGACTTGGTGCTCAGTTTTATTTTGACGTTTGAGCAGGCCAAGCCCGAAAGCCCCATTTACGACGAAGCTGCCGTTCCATCGTTTGAGACGTTCATGAAGCACTTTCGAGGGTTGAGAATCGTGCAGCAAGACCCATTAATCGTCGAGGTGTATAGTGATCTCTTCTATCCCGATGCCGAATGGATCGCTTCTTCGCGGGGAGATTACCTCTACACGTCTACCCCATTTCAGGGCTTCGCTATCGGGATCTTAGCTGAACAGAACAAAGAGCTCGCTTTCTCGGCAGCCAAGTCGGACAAGCTCAAAGTCGAGCGGGCGAACTACATTGCTGGGCCGACGCTGAACGTGCTGGAGAAGTACCGGGCGCAGGCGTTTGAACAAAGTTTCATCCCCTACGCCAACACGCTAGAGCAGTTCATCACCCCTCAAGAAGCCAGAGAGCGTTATCGGCTCCTGGGCGAATGGTTTCAACAGCACAAGCACTTCTGGATTGGCCAGGGGCCGTTCTATCTCGACGCCGTTTACACAGTAGAGAAGAATGTAGTCATCAAGCGGTTTGCTGAATTCCCTGATCCTCCGGATAGATGGCTCCGCTTCACCGAGCCCCAGATTGCCGAGCTGGAGATCTCCGGTCCCGTTCAGATTCAAAGCGGCTCACAAGCCCAGTTCGACGTGCAGGTGACTTTCAAGGGCGAGCCCTATGCAATCAAAGATATAGATTTTGTCAAGTTCTTGCTCTTTGATGCCCGCGGGCAGCTGGCTGTGATCGGCGCAGCCACAGCAGTTCACGATGGGTTGTGGCGGGTTGAGCTCAGCGCGGAGCAGACAACGCAGCTTGCTGTTGGGGCGAACCGCTTGGAGGTGATCGTCGTTTCGAAGCTGGTGAGTATCCCCTCCTTCGAGGAGGTCATCTTTAGAACGCAATAGCCCAGCGGTATGTGCAAGCCCCCCGGCCCGGCGAATGAATTGCGCGCTCACAGCCCGATTCATCGGGGCTTGCATCTGCTCAGCCTGAGCCTCGGGCACCCTTGCACATAGCGACAGGCTGGTTTTATGGAAGCCTTCACGCGCATCGTCAAGTACACCTTCTCTCGCGGGGTGGCCATCGCTGCCACCATGGTAGTGGGCGTCTATTTGGCTATTCTCATTGCCAACATGGGCGGCTATGTGGACGAGATACGCAAGGCACAGATCCGCGAGGCCGTGGGCGGCATTGTCTTAGCTGATCCCACGCTCCAACAGCTCCCCCCTAGCGAACAGCGCCGCATCATTGACCAGCGCGTGGAGCTGGAGATTAAGCGCTTGGGCTTGGATCGGCCGTTCATTTGGCGCAGCTTTTCCTATCTGTGGGACGCGCTCACATTAAGTCTGGGGCGCGCGGAACAGCTCTCCAGTGACTCCGGCTCGCGCCAGGTGCGCTTGATTCTGTTAGAAAGGCTTCCGGCTACGCTCTTGCTCTTTGGCACAACGAATCTGTTGCTGTTTTTCGGCTCGCTCTTCGCTGGGTTGTGGCTCTCCCGACGCTACGGAGGCTTTTTAGACAAGCTCGTCATTGCTCTGACCCCCACGTCCGCCGCTCCGGCGTGGTTTTACGGGATCTTTCTCATTCTGATATTTGCTTCGCTGTTGCGAGTCCTGCCCTTTGGCGGCATGGTCGAGGCTCCCCCACCTCACGATACGCTCCAATACGCGCTCAGCGTGCTCAAGCACATAGTACTGCCGACAACGGCGCTGTTTTTGAGCGCGGCGTTCATCGCGATCTATTCGCGCAGAACGTTCTTTCTCATCTTCGCCAGTGAAGACTACGTGGAGATGGCACGGGCGAAGGGGTTGCCGTCGGGGACCATTGAACGTCGCTATATTCTCCGACCGACCTTGCCCACGATCATCACGCAGTTTGCTTTTCTGCTCATCGGATTGTGGTCTGGTGCCATCATCTTGGAGACGGTCTTTAATTGGCCCGGCATGGGACGCCTACTCTATCAAGCCATCGGCTTATACGATACCCCGGTTATTGTAGCGTCGACGGTGATCTATGCATACTTGCTCGCCCTGACGGTCTTTCTGTTAGATATTGCCTATGCCTTGGTGGACCCGCGGGTGAAAGTTGGAGCGGAGACTTAATATTTATGAGAGCCATGCAATCGGGCCTGAGAGAGTTGCGCCAATACCCTTCGGCGCTCGTCGGCGTGGGGATCATCGTTGTATTGATTGGCCTGTCGCTCTATACGGTGATCGCCATCCCCTATGAAGAAGCGATCCGGCTGTGGCGGGGCGGCGAAGAGATCTGGCTGGAGACGCCGCGTAATGCCCAGCCCAGTTGGATCAATCTCTTCTCAACCCAAAAGCGCCCAGAGACGATTGTCGTGAGTACCGCTGCTGGTGCGCTCAAGAACGCTCAGGCAAGCTCGCTGAGTATCTCGTTAGGGTTTGATTATTTTTACGATGACTTCCCCAGCGAGATTACGCTCTTTTTAGAAGCGCGCTATAGCGAACGCCCGCCTCAAGCGACCCTCAGCTGGCGCACTCCCGATGGCCGAACAATTTCGCTAGGAGAGCGCCGCGTCCGCGCGAGCGAGCGATATAGCATCTCCCAGGACACACGATTAGAGCGTCGGCTAGGCGACCGACCTCCAGAGATCGGGCTCCTCGCTGCTGCTGGAGAGCAAGCGCCTGTGAAGGGACGCTACCAGCTACAAATAGAAGCCACGCTCTTTGAAGCCGGCTCCGATCTCGACGCCAAGCTCGTGCTCTACGGTCAAGTGCACGGGCTGGCCGGAACCGATCACAAGCGCCGAGACTTGACGGTCGCGCTGTTGTGGGGGGCACCTATTGCGTTGGCGTTCGGGTTCATCGTTGCTGTAGGCACAAGCCTCACGACGCTGATCATCGCAGCCCTCGGTGCTTGGTACGGCCGTTGGGTAGATGCCTTCATTCAACGGATCACCGAAGTCAATATTATCTTACCGACTTTGCCCATCTTGATTATGATCGGGACGTTCTATTCCCGAAGCATTTGGATCATGATGCTCTTCATAACTGCGTTGAGCATCTTTGGCCCGGGGATCAAAGTCTATCGTGCGATCTTTTTGCAAGTCAAGGAATCGCCGTATATAGAAGCCGCTCAAGCGTATGGGGCCAGCAATCTCAGAGTGATCGTGCGCTATATGGTGCCGCGCGTGATTCCAGTGCTCGTGCCGGGGTTCGTGACGCTCATTCCCGGCTTAGTCTTCTTGGAGGCTTCACTAGCTGTATTGGGGCTGGGTGACCCGGTCCTGCCCACGTGGGGCAAAGTCTTAAATGACGCCTCCGCCAACGGTGCGCTGTACAAGGGCTATTACTATTGGGTTCTGGGGCCGTCGGTTTTGTTAATGGTCACGGGCTTGGGCTTCGCTTTGCTGGGTTTTGCGCTAGATCGTATCTTCAATCCGAGATTGAGAGGGCTATGAAGGAGCTCAAAAGCCAAAAATCAGAAGTCACAAGTCAGAAGTCAGAGCCGCTCTTGCGCGTGGAAGACTTGAAGCTCTATTTTCGCACCACGCAGGGGATTGTTCAAGCTGTCGACAGTATCAGCTTCAATGTGGAGCGCAATCAAGCGTTAGCTATTTTAGGGGAATCCGGCTGCGGCAAGACGTCTTTGGTCAAGGCTGTTTTGAGGTTGTTGCCGCGCAACGTGCATACTCACAGGGGCCAGGTCTGGCTCGACGGTGTGGACCTCATGGGGCTGAGCGAGGAGCGCTTTCGTAAAGAAGTGCGTTGGACGAAGATCTCGCTGGTCGCTCAGGCTGCTATGAATTCGCTCAACCCTGTGTTGAAAGTCGGCGATCAAGTAGCGGAGCCGTTGATCGTTCATCAGGGAATGGATAAACAAAATGCGTGGGCACAGGCGCGCGAAGTCGTGCAACTCGTTGGGGTGCCCCCAGATTTTCTCCAGCGTTACCCGTTCGAACTGAGTGGGGGCATGCGCCAGCGCGTCGTTATGGCCATGGCGCTCATCACTAACCCTGATCTGATTATCTTAGACGAGCCCACGTCAGCGTTGGATGTGCTGACCCAAGCTAATATTATGAACACGCTCAAAAAAATTAAGCGCGAGTTTCACAAGAGTTTCTTTCTCATCACTCACGATATCGCTACGTCGAGCGAGCTTGCTGACCGCGTCGCCATTCTGTACGCGGGGCAATTAGTAGAACTGAGCGATGCAGCGCAGTTTTACCCCGACCCCCTCCATCCCTATTCGCAAAAGCTAATGGCGAGCGTGCCTCGGCTGCGAGAGGAAAAGAAGCTCGATTTCATTCCAGGGCGTCCGCCAAGCTTGATCAATCCGCCGACGGGCTGTCGCTTTGCGACGCGCTGCCCAACGCGGTTCTTTCAGTGTGACAAGGAGCCCCCCTTGATAGAGGTGCCTGGGGGACGGTTGGTCAAGTGCTGGCTGTACAGATAAAACTATGCGCGATGAGCTGCTGTTATCAGTAAAAGAGTTGCAGACGCACTTTGAGCTGCGGCGTGGGGCTTTTGCACGGGCCGGCTTTGTGCGCGCAGTAGACGGCGTGAGTTTTGCTTTGAAGCCGGGTGAAGCTATCGCAGTAGTTGGCGAGAGCGGCTGTGGGAAATCTACGCTCGCCAAGACCATTTTGGGACTCTATCGGCCCACAGCCGGAGAGGTCGCCTTCGGGGGGCGGCGGCTTGATGGCACTGAGGATCTGCGTTGGTATCGCTCTCAAATCGGCTATGTGCAACAGGACCCCTACGGGGCGTTGCCGCCCTTTATGAGCGTGCACCGTATTCTGGCTGAACCCTTAGTGATCAATGACTTCAAGGGGGACAAAGAACAGCGCATCCGAGAGGTTTTAGAAGAAGTGAAGCTGACTCCTGTAGATGACTTTCTCTCAAAGTTCCCCCATCAATTGTCGGGAGGACAACAACAACGGTTGGTGATCGCCCGCGCTATGATTTTGAAGCCGCAATTTATCGTCGCCGATGAGCCGGTCTCGATGCTCGATGCATCAGTGCGTGTCGAGATTTTGGAGCTCTTGCGGGGGCTGCAACGTTTGCATAATCTGACGGTGATCTATATTACACACGACCTCTCGACGGTGCGGTACTTTGCTGAACGCATTTTCGTAATGTATGCAGGCAAGCTCATCGAGAAAGCGCCGGTCAATGAATTATTACAAAACCCGTTGCATCCCTATACGCAAGCGTTACTGGCCGCCATTCCCGATCCCGACCCGCAGAACGCTGCGACGTTTAAGCCCGTGCCAGCTGGGGAACCACCGAGCTTGATCAAACCTCCGTCGGGTTGTCGGTTCCACCCACGCTGCCCCGCGTTTATGAAGGGCCTTTGTGATAACGAAATCCCTCCGGAGTTTGAGCCCAAGGCCGGCCACTCGGTGGAGTGCTGGCTCTATCGCTGATGAGGCCGTTCACTCCCCTGCGGCTTATCTCTATAGCGGCGATCTTGCTGCTGCTGGGGGCTGTCTTGCCCTTTCTCATGGTCATTGGGATTTTGGAACCCAGCTTCGCCTTAAGCTTCTTCTCGTACGCTTCTTCACTAGTCGGCTTGATTCTGGGGTTGTTTGGAATCGCCCAGCATGGGCGCAACCGATGACCATCGGATATAATTAATTACTAAGAACAATTTAAGGGAGACGAGAACATGCGCACACGGATACTAGAGATCTTTGTTGTGTTGATTGGGATTGGGCTGATGCTGGGGATAACAGGGTGCCAAGGGGTGCCGCCCGGAGTGAAGCCTCCCGACGCGGGTCCGCAACAACCGACACAAGAACAACCCGGACAAGTCGAACAGCCTCAGATCACACGAGAAGAACCTAAAGAAATTCTAGGACAGATCGGTGCGCTCTCAGTTATGCGCATCGAAGTCTATCCCAGCAACCGAACTGTAACCAAGGACGGAACAGCTGCTTTCAATATCTATCTGCACAACCCAAGTGCCAACGAAGCCTCTGAAGATATTGCACTTGCGCTCGACGGCGAAACAGTGGGCAGGCAGAGAGCGCAAGTCGGCCCCAGCGAAACGCGCCATCTGCACTTTCAAATTCGGGGGTTTGCCGGACCGGGCGCAAAAGAGATTGAGCTGGCTGGCCAAAAGATCGAAATCACCGTGATTGAGCCGCAGCCGTCGCGCGGCGGCGAAATCCCTCTCGACGCTAAAGTCGTCAGCGTCCCCGAAGGCCTCAGCGAAGCAGGGCAACCCGGCGGCAAGCTCGTCATCGCTGCCATCAGCGGGCCCAAGACCCTGAATCCCGTCATCGCCCAAGAGACCAGCTCGACGGACGTGACCGGCTTGATGCACGCCGGCCTGATCGAAACTCGCTGGGAGGACTACACTCCCGCACCTGGCCTGGCCGTCGCCTGGGAGATCTCCGATGATCGTCAAGAGATCATTTTCCACCTGCGGCGAGGCGTCCGCTGGTCCGATGGCACGTGCTGCTTCAACGCCGACGACGTGCTCTTCACATACAATGACCTCCATCTCAACCCCGAGGTCAACTCGGCAGGCCGGGATTTGCTTCACGTCGAGGGCAAGCCCTTGCAGTTCGTCAAGATTGACGACGAGACTGTAAAAGTCATCATGCCCAAGCCCTTCCGGCCCATCCTGAACTCGCTGGGATTTGAGATCCTGCCCAAGTATAAATTGGCCGACAAAGTAGCCAAGCTTAACCCAGGTGCCCACGGGTATTTCGAGGGCCTGAAGAAAATCATTGACGATAATCGTGAAGCCCTCCGGGGCGTCTCTTCAGAGAAGTTGGCCGAGGTTGACCAGAGGGTGTCGGCTCTCGGCGAGGCGGTCAGCGCCCAACAAGCCGACAGAGTTCGCGAATCGGCGAGCGCTCTCAAGGCAGCACTCGAAGCGCTGCAAACAGTAGTCTCCGAAGACCAAGCCGAACTGATCGAAGCGTTGCAACGGGCTAGAGACGATGCCCAGAAAGTGATTGAGCAAGCCGAGGCCGACAAGTGGGCCGGCGTCTCTCCAGAGCTCTTTAATAATACGTGGAGCTTGGGCACGCCCGCCAGCGAGTTTGTCGGCCTGGGGCCGTATCGCTTCGTGCGCTATGACGTAGACCAGCAAGTCGTCTTAGAACGCAATCCCTACTATTGGAAAGTAGACACCAACGGGGTGCAGTTGCCTTATTTGGATCAGTTTGTCTTTCTCATTGTCCCTGATCAGAACACGGCGTTCTTGAAGTTTCAAGCTGGCGAGATTGATACTTTCGGCCCACGGCCAACGGATTGGCCGTTGCTGATGGAGGGCGTGAAAGACTTAGAGAGAGACTGTCGCGCCTTGAGCGATAAGACGATCTGCCTTGACGCAGCAAGCAACCGCAAACTCCTCCGGGACGGCCCGACGTTCGGTGAAACATATCTGGCTTTCAATCAAGATGCCGAAAAAGTCGGCCCGGACAAGCCTTTTTATAAAGCCCTTCAGGCGGTCTTTCGCAGCGTGCAGTTCCGTCGGGCGATGGCCCACGCGATTGATAAGACGTCTATTATCGAGAATATCTATAACGGCTTAGCCATCCCGCAGTGGAGCCCAGTCAGCATTCCTTCACCTTACTACGACAGGAGCGAGTCGTTCACCAAGTACGAGTATAGCCTAGAGCGGGCTGCTCAGTTGCTGGACGAGATCGCCCTCAAAGACACGGATGGCGACGGCACGCGCAACATTACCGATGAGTTTCTCAAAAACTTTGCTAACCCCGAAGACAAGCCCAACGACCTGACGCCGTTCGGCTCAGAGCACGATCGTGAGCTGGAGTTCGTGTTGATCACCAACTCCGGCAACCAGATCCGCGAAAAGATCGTCTCGCTCTTGGTTGACGACTTCGCCAAGATCGGCGTGAAAGCCAACGCCCGATCTGTAGACTTTAACGCCCTGATCAATCAGTTGACGACCAGTACTTTTGAAGCGATGGTCTTGGGTCTGACCGGAGGGCCGGAGCCGAACAACGGTTCGAACGTCTGGAAGACCAACGGGAGGCTACACTTCTGGCGATACTCTTCTAAAGACAACCCGCCCGATTGGGAGAAGCGCGTGGACGAGCTCTTTGATTTAGGTGCGACGACTTTCGATGAGGACGAAGTGAAGCGCATCTATGCAGAATTTCAAAAGCTCGTCTCGGAGAATCTGCCCTATATCTATCTGGTCAATCAGCAGTTTCTCTTTGCGAGCAAAGCAAATTTGGGCAACAATGAAAACTTCAAACCCAATTTCGGGGCGCTCTTTTTCTCCGACACTCTGTGGTGGAAGGATGAGCAACGCCGGACAGGGGGATAAACGATAAGGCCCTCACCCCAGCCGGGCAAGCCGGAACGTTTTGGTGCGACCGCTTTTGTGAGCAAGATGCTGCACCGAAACGTTCCGCACGGGGGGAGTGCCCCTACCGGAGGGGCAGGCCCCTGTGCCTGCCCGGAGAGGGGGCTTTCGCGCTATGCTGAATTACATCGTGCGCCGATTAGTCTATATGATCCCGACGATGCTCATCATCTCCATCGTTGCGTTTATGGTCGTCCAACTGGCACCAGGCGATTTCTTGACCAAATATAAGCTGAACGAGCGCATCTCCCAAGAGACTCTGCACAACATCGCTAAGCATTTGGGCTTAGAGCGCCCCTGCGAACCGCTCCAAGGACAGTGGGAGGGTTGCCTTGAGCGGTATTGGCGCTGGCTGAAGGGGATTCTCTTCAGCAGCGAAAGCGTCAACCCGGCCACAGGGCAGAGATGGCAAGTCTGGTCGGTGAATTGGACATTTCCCTTTCTTCATTGGAACCCCGACTTTGGCTTCTCGTTCGAGACCAATCAGCCAGTCTCCAAGCTCTTCTGGGAGCGTCTGCCACTCACGCTCTTAGTGACCATCCCGACGTTTCTCTTCGCGTGGCTGATCTCACTGCCGTTGGGGATTTACGCTGCGACCCGCCAGTACTCTCTGGGCGATAATATTTTTACACTCTTGGGGTTTGCGGGGCTTTCGATCCCCAATTTCTTCTTAGCGTTAGTATTAATGTACTGGTTGGTCGTCTCGGTGACTCCAGCTTTTTGTGGGTGGGGATGGCAGTTCTTCTGTATGGGCAATCCGGGGGCGTCTGTAGGTGGGCTCTTTGTGCAAGAGCACATGGCGGGCTCGCCGTGGCCCTGGGATTGGAGCCTGAGAAAATGGCTGGACTATCTGTGGCATCTCTGGCCAGCTGTCTTGGTGATCGGGGGGTCTTCGATCGCGGGGCTGATGCGCGTCATGCGTGGCCAGATGCTCGATATTCTGGGGTCGCAGTACATTATGACTGCACGCGCCAAGGGCCTCAGCGAGCGCGTAGTGGTGTATAAACACGCCGTGCGCAACGCGCTCAACGTGATGGTCAGCATCTTCGGGCAGAGCTTGCCCGGCCTCATTGCCGGCGCGTTGATCACGGCCATCGTGCTGAACTTCCCCACGGTGGAGCGGCTCTTTTGGGATGCCCTGCGCGCTTATGACGACTATCTCGTTCAGACGTTATTGATGTTCTTCGCCTTTTTGCTCTTACTTGGCAACCTTCTAGCTGACATTATGTTAGCGTGGGTGGACCCGCGGATCCGCTATGACTGACAGAAATCAGACTGTTGCCCAACCGAAGCGCCCTGACCTGAAAGAAGAAGTCCCCTTGACGGCCAAACCCGTCACGCAAGGGCAACTGATCTGGCGGCGCTTCCGTCGGCACCGGCTGGGGGCTCTCGGCGGGGTCATTATCGCGCTGCTCACGCTGCTGACGCTTTTTTCACACTTTATCAGCCCCTATGGCTACGCCACGCAGCATCGGCGCTTTGCCTTTGCGCCGCCAACGCCGATTCGTTTCTTCGACAAAGATGGGCGCCTGAGTTGGCCCTTTGTCTACGGGCTGCAGCGCGAGCGCGATCCCCGCGGCCGCTGGATCTATCGGGAGAATACAGACCAAGTCTACCCCATTCGCTTCTTCACTCAGGGTGACCCGTACCATCTTTTCTGGCTGATTCCAACGGATATCCATCTCTTCGGGACAGGAGAGCGAAACCCGGAATCACCCGGTCAGGTCTTTCTCTTTGGCACCGATGATGTCGGGCGCGATCTCTTCTCCCGCACCATGATCGGCGGGTGGGTCTCGCTCTCCATTGGGCCATTGGCCCTAGCTATTAGTTTGACCCTGGCGATCTTCTTTGGGGGGATTTCAGGGTACTTTGGCGGCGGCTGGGATATTTTTATTCAGAGAATGATCGAGGTTTTGAATTCATTTCCCGGGTTGCCCTTGTTGTTAGCATTGGCGGCGATCTTGCCGCCGGGCCTGCCGCCGGCGCTCTCGTTCTTATTGATCATCATGATTTTGTCCATTTTGGGCTGGGGCGGAACGGCCCGGACACTGCGGGGGCTCTTCTTAGTCTTGCGCGAACAAGAGTTTGCTTTAGCTGCCAAAGCGATGGGGGCCGGCAACGGCCGTATTATCTTTAAGCACCTTCTGCCCAACACGCTCAGTTATCTAATCGTCAGCGCGACGCTGGGCATCCCCGGGCTGATCTTAGCTGAAGCGTCGTTGAGCTTTCTGGGTTTTGGGATTCGCGATCCGATGACGAGCTGGGGGCAACTATTGAATCAATTTACAGACAGCACGATCACGAATCTGACGTATCACCCGTGGCTGATGATTCCGGGGTTCTTTATCATTATCGCTGTGTTGGCGTTCAATTTCATGGGTGATGCCCTGCGCGATGCTGCCGACCCCTTCTCCACTCAAGGGCGCAGCGTCTGATCGCATTGGAAAGAAGACCCGCTGAAGGAGAGCCCCTCAGCGGGTCTTTGTCTCTCTTTGCCTTCTGTTACTTGATGCTCTCTTTGATGCGGGTACCGAAGGATTCTACCAGCGCGGCTGTCAGGGGGTCTTTCACCGAGAACCCATCTGTTCTCGCATAAGAGATAGAGTAAGAGATCACGAGCTTCTGTATCTCTTGCTCTCCCAGACCTGGCGGCCCGATCAGAGCGCGCGCGAGCGCCACCCCAGCAGCCTTGGAACGCCCGGCGCTGCCCGTGCCCGTCTGATTGATCAGATCTGAGACGGGTTTGTTGGCGAGCGTCTGCACCAGTGCCTCAACACAGGCGGCCTTCAGCTCTGGGGTAGCTCCGGTATCGGCGCACTTCTCGAGTTCGGCCTCTGGGCGCTTAGCCAAGATGGGAACGGCTTCAAGCCCCACCCCGGCCCGCACAGGGGCTTTGGCGCCATCGAGCGTGTATTTGTCAACAGAAACTTTGTCTCCCTGGGCGAGCGGCTCCATCGTGGTGCGGAACTGGTCCAACCCCCGGGGGAAGAAGTAAGCGAACGCTCCGGCCCGCTTGCGGGCTGCGTTCTTTCCCTTGGTGGCCTCGCTCCAATTGGCTGCGCGGCTCTTCGACTTAGCCCAGGACAGTCCAACAGCTAGCCAGGCAGCTTGGCGCACTTCAGGGAGGGGGTCGTCCAAGAGCTTCTCGTCGGCATCGCCGGTTTCCAATAAAAGGGCTGCCAAGCCCCGCGGCCCCAGGTAAGCTCCGATGGTCTTGCCGTCGTTAAAGACCATCCAGACGTCACCGGCGGCTTCGGCGCGCAGTTCAGCGCTCTTGGTCTCACGGATGAGCTTTAAGAGCGAGGCTTTGTTATATGGCTTAATACACTCGTCAGGGATACCACCGGCGCCCGGTATAGGGACGACTTGCCCAGAGACGTAAGCGCGGGCTGCCGCTAGCCGAATGCCTGCCGTCGCTCCAGTCTCGGCACGCTTGCGCAGGTCCTCACACGAAATCCCGGCCAAATTGCCGAAGAACCGGAAGAAGCCCGGTTGGAACTCGTTGGCCATGGCTAAACGCAGCGATGTATACTTACTGCACTCGAACTTCTCTCCACCCAGCACGATGTCTTGGCCCGTGAGACACGCGTCGGAGAGTCTGACGGCTTCTTCGAGGCCACGTTCGACGATGTTGCCACGCAAGATGTTAATATAAACGCGGGCCAGCATATAGGCCAACTCCATCTTGCCCTTCTCTTCAGCATTGGTCAGCCTGCCATAGATCGCTTTTGTTTTTCGAGCGTCAATGCCACGGGGTGGAATCCAGTCGTTAAAAGTCTTCCCAACGGCAATGTCGCTCCCTGCAGCGCGAGCGTAGGCCGTCTTTCCAGAAACGATGAGTCCGGTCTCATCCCCTGGGGTTCCGGGAATCTTGCCGTACTTGATAATCCCGTCAGGGAATCCAAACGGCGGGCTGAGAATACCGGAGAAGGGCGGGACCGTCACGGCGAGGGCCGCTCCGGCGACGAATTGGATATCTTCATTGGCTCCGCTAGCGATTTCGGAGACGTCGGCTTTAGCGCCACCGAGAACCTTGAGCAAAGCCTCCCCGTTGAGCGCCGGCTCGAGAAGACCGACACCGGAGTACTCCAACAGTCGCGCTGCCGTTGCCGCGCAGGCTGCCACGCTGCCTCTATTACAAGCATCCAGAAAGTCTTCGGCCTCGCTGGGAGATTTGACAAGCGCATCGCGCTCATCTTGCAGTATCTTCGATCGGAGCTTATTGGCGATATTGTCCAGGGCTGATTTGGCGAGCCCTGCCGCTGGCGGGATACTTTTCGCTGCATCTTCGACGATCTTGAGGGCCTCAGCAGGAGATTTTCCTTCGATCTTTTTGAGGACGACGGCGACGTAGCAGGCTGCCGGGTATTCTTTAACTGCGTCTTCTTTTTGGCTGCAGTCAGTGACTTCATCCAACGTGCGGTCGGGGTCTGCCAGGACGAGTAAGGGCAGACTGCCGAACGTTACTATAACGACAGCTAGAATCTTCAGCAGACGCATTCTCGACGAACCTCCTTCTTTAGTTATACGGCCTTTTGGCGCACACCGAGACAGATCTTGCGTGGGGCTGTGCAGATTTCCCTAGATGTAACCAATATCACCTCCTTGTAAGAACAGCTTTTTAGCTATTATAGACGCAAAGGGGCTTTTATGTCAAGAGCGCCCTGTGACAACGACTTCGATCTGCTTCCGGGCTAACAGAATAAACTGCTCGGTCGTCAGCTTAGAGCGAAAAACTCCAACTCGTGCCCCTTTGCGGAAGGCCAGCCCTCGTACAGCCTCGGGATCGTCGCACGTGTCCGAACCGTTGTATTTGAAGAACTGCACCTGGTCAGCTATCTGTTTGAGGGCTTCCAGGACCGGCTTGACACATCCTGCAGGGAGTTCGCTCGGCGGATCAGGCTCGATAGCCGAGACCAGTCCCCTGTCAAAAAGGGCTGTGGCTTCCGATTCGCTTGGATACTGGAGCAGCACCGTGACCAATTGGATGATGTCATCGCGTGTTCGGCCGCGCTTGAGATAGATACCGAAGGCGCTGATCGCGTTGCCCAGATCAACCTCTTTTTCGTTTTTCAGGCGTCCTGTCTGATCCAAAACCCATCTGCTTTCAAGAAGTGCACTGATCTCCTCGTCGGTCAACAGCAGCTTCTTGAGTGTCTCATGGATAGCTTGATCGTCCTGTTGCGCTATGCTGCTCCCAAACAGTCCACCTGCTACGAGCAAACCAACTGCTACTATCGCTGCCCTTCTTTCGCACACGGTGACCACCTCGTTCAAATTCTCAATATTAGCCTACTTTATATTCATTAAAACGTCAAGAGGTGTCGTTTTTTTCAGTAACTTTCTGGCCTGTGTGCTCAGTGGGATGTTTCGTCTTCAGACTCGCTAGGCTCACGAAGGGCACGCCACAAGGCGGAATAATCCCCTTTGGGATTCCAGAAGAGATAGCTCGTAATGCCCATAGCGCGCGTCGCGTGTACCTGGGCTTGGATATACTGGGCATAGCTCAAATGGCTTGGGATGCGCATCTCAAACGCCTGCAAGAAAGGCCTTAACCGCAATTGGCGCTTGAGCCCGCTCTCTAAGGCTTTCTTCACCGTCCCATACGGGTCAGAGCGCAGCTCTTCCGTCTCATAGTGCGAGGGATAGACCATCGGCGAGAGCACATCAAGAAATTTACTGAACGTCTCTAGGTGCTGCCCGATGGGGTCTATCTTTTTGAGATTCCAAGCCCACAGCGTCCGCCCGAAGACATCGGCCGAAAGCCGAATCTGCGTGTGCAATCGCCGATAAACGCGTTGCAAGAATCTCTCGATGGCTGCATAGCGCTCGCCGTAGATGGGCTGATAGGCTCCGCCATCGGGCCAACGAATGTAATCGAACTGGAGCTCATCAAAGCCTGCAGCCGCCACTTCTGCGGCGATAGCCAAATTGTACTCTTGGACGCGCTCGTCCGCTGGGGAGACCCATCGTTTGGGCTCTCTCTCTGCCGGCAACGCGCTCAGATACTGCGCAAGCTTGGGATCGTAGAAGACGACTTGGCGTGCGATCACGTAGAAGCCGAGTTCTTTCAAATAGGGCAAGAGTTTATCGAGTTGTAAGAGATTCGCGCGCGCCTGTTGGGCTAAGGGAACTTTGGTATCATAAGCGACCGTCCCGTGGTTGTCTTTGATGTCTATGACGAGCGCATTGAAGCCGACCCGTCGGGAGTTTTCCATGATCTCGTGGAGCTTTCGAGGGTTGGCGGCCACGGCAGCCGGTAGATAGACCCCGCGAACTTCTGGAAGCCTGTCGAGAGGGTCAAGGCGTGTCGTGGGGGTATGGAAAGATGGAATGAGCGTGGCCTGCGACACCGGTTGTGCCGGACGCCCGGCTTGAGTCAGAGCCCAGAGCCATGCCGCCAGCCCAGCAACGACGACACCAGCAAAACAAGCGCGTAAAAGCTTTTGAGAACGCCGAGAACTATTTTTCAATTGCTTTAAGCCCTCCATGTCAGGGCGGGCCTCCGATGGGGTATAATCTAACTCCTAAGAAAGGGGAGGCCAAGGCCGCATGTCTGCTCTGCTGGAGAAGGCTCGCCAACTGCTGGTTGATGGAAATCTCTGTGATCACTGTCTGGGTCGAGCTTTTTCGCAGTTGGGAGCTGGGCTGCGCAATCATCAGCGCGGCCGAGCCCTGCGCATCGTACTCAACATGGAGGGGTACGCTGTTGAAGATCAAGAGTGCCGGATATGCTCTGGAGCCTTTGAGCATGTCCGTGAATGGGCCGAGCGCGCTGTAGCTGCCGTGGAGGGGCTTGAGTTTCAAACGTATCTGATGGGCACGCGCGTCCCATCTCAGATTGCCCTAGCCGAGCAGGTGTTGAGAGAAAGACATCAGCTCAAGGGCGAGCCGTTTAAACAGGAGTTTAATCGGGAAGTGGGGCGCCTCTTTGGGACGCTGCTCGCCGAGCGTGGCCATTCTGTAGAAGTGGACTTTCGCGACCCGCAGATGGTGCTCTTGATGAACTTAGAGCAGTCGAAGCTCACTGTGCGGATCAACCCGCTCTTTATCTATGGACATTATCGAAAACTTATGCGCACCATCCCGCAGACGAAGTGGCCTTGTCGGCGGTGTCACGGGCACGGATGCCCGGTGTGCGACTTCACAGGCAAGACGTACCAAGAGAGCGTCGAAGAGTTGATTAGCCCACCCTTGTTGCGGGAGACGCGCGGCACGGGCACAGCATTTCACGGCGCCGGCCGTGAAGACATCGACGCACTAATGTTAGGGTCTGGACGCCCCTTCGTCATCGAGATCAAAGAACCAAAAGTTCGCACGCTCGACCTGGAGGCACTCCAGCGGGAGATCAATGAGCGGGCGGCGGGCAAAGTCGAAGTCTGTCAACTACAGTTCGTCAGAAAATCCGTTGTCGAGCGCGTGAAGAACTTGGAAGCTGAAAAAATCTACGAAGCCCGCGTGCGCCTTGACGAGGCAGTTGCTGCCGATCGCTTGTACGAGGCCCTGAAGAGATTACACAACACCCCGATTGAGCAGCGCACCCCTCAGAGAGTAAGCCACCGAAGAGCCGATTTAGTGCGCACGCGGCGCGTGTTAGCAATCTCCGGCCGGTTGATCAGTCCCACAGAAGCTTTACTAAAGATTCACTGCGAAGGGGGCTTGTATATCAAAGAGCTTATCTCAGGGGATGGGGGGCGGACGCGCCCCAGCGTCAGTGAACTTTTAGGCACACCGGCAGAAGTGACGGAGCTGAATGTGCTCGAAGTGCGTGGGGACTTTTTGGCCGGATGCTGAACTTTACAGAGTGAGTCCCGGCTGTGGGGCCAAGTCCAAGGGGTGGCTTTGCCCGAGTGCTCTGTGTCGAAACGCCGCACACCCCGCGATCATCGCCGCGTTGTCGGTGCAGAGTTCCAGGCGCGGGAAGAAAACTTGATAACCTCTTTGAAAGAGCAGGCGCTCACGCAGGCGCGAGTTGGCTGCCACCCCGCCCACAACAACGATTGTTTTGACCTTCAGTTGCCGCGCTGCTTGCAGGGTTTTTTCAGTTAATACATCTACGAGAGCTTCTTGAAACGAAGCTGCTATATCGGCTCTGTCGGCGTGGGGGTGATCGCGCAGGTAATAGACGATCGCTGTTTTCAGTCCGGCGAAGCTGAACTCCAAAGAGCTTGAGTCGAGCATCGGGCGGGGGAGTGCGATGGCTTTGGGATTGCCGGTTTGAGCAAGCTTGTCCAGCGCTGCCCCGGCGGGATAGCCCAACCCCAACAGTTTGCCGACTTTGTCAAAAGCTTCGCCCGCGGCGTCATCGCGTGTCTCCCCCAGCACGCTGTAGTCGCCGTAGGCTCGCACATGCACTAAGAGAGTGTGCCCGCCGGAGACAATCAGAGCCAAGAAGGGCGGCGGCGCGTCGGGATTTTCAAGATAGTGAGCAAAAATATGTCCCTCTAAGTGATTGACGCCGACGAAGGATTTTTCAAGAGCGAAAGCCACGGCTTTGGCATACGAAAGCCCGACTAAGAGCGGTCCGACCAGCCCCGGCCCATAGGTCGCCCCGACGACGGATATATCTCTGAAGCTGATCCGGGCTTGGTCGAGGGCCTCTTTGACAACAAACGGCAGTTTTTTTATGTGATTGCGCGAGGCGACCTCGGGGACGACGCCCCCGTACTTCTCATGGAGATGGGCTTGGGAATAGACGATATTCGAGAGAATCTCTCGCTCGTCTTTGAGCACAGCGACGCTGGTCTCGTCACACGAGGTCTCGATGCCCAGGGTGTAGTGGGACATGGGGAACTCACGTCGCGATGGCGCTCTTCTTAAGTGCCGCAATATACGGCAGATTCCTGTACTTTTCGGCGTAGTCCAGCCCGTAGCCGACAACAAATGCGTCTTCTGTTAAGGCGAACCCGACGTAATCGAGGTTCACAGGTCGTACGCGGCGCGGGGTCTTATCCAGCAGAGCACAGATCTTCAGACTAGCGGGATGGCGGGCTTTGAGCAGCTCTTGGAGGTGAGCGAGCGTCTGCCCCGTGTCTACTATATCTTCGACGATCAGAATATGTCTTCCCGAGACGGGGATTTCTAAGTCTTTAACTGTGCGCACTTCGCTTGGGGAGGCGCTCATGCCGTAGCTAGAGATAGCCATAAAAGCAAGCTCAACAGGGATACGCAGCGCACGAGCCAAGTCTGCTAAGAAGATCACGGCGCCGCGCAGCAGCCCCACAACGAGAGGCGGCTCGCCCAAGAGTTTCTCTGCCAAGAGCTTCTCATAATCACGAGAGATCTGCTCGCCCAGCTCGCGCACGCGCTGCGCGATCTGAGACTCTGTGAAGAGAATACGCTCGAGGTCGTGGTGCATCTACTTTCTCACCGAGAACTTCTCTGCTAATCTGTGCAATCTCTCGGCGATCCCACCGTATTCAAGTTCTTCCATGCCTACCATCGCCGGCCCAGAAAAGCCCTGGCGACGAATCTCGCTCATCTTCTGCGCGGTCTTCTGGCGCACCCAGTCCCAGTAGGGGTGATCAAAAATATCCACGGGAGTGCCGAGCTTGCCATCTTTTACCGAAAAGCCCAGACACTGTACCATCGCCGGGCCGTCAAAGTACCCAATCGTTGAGTTCTTTTTCACCGGCATCAAGGGGACATTATGGCTCCCTCGACAGTCGCCGGCGACGTAGTGCCCGATCTCAAAGGGCGCTAGGACTTCGCCGGTCGCGGGGAACTGCGACTGCACCCGCACGAGCATCGCCGGATCGTCTTTGCCAACATATTTGCCCGCGATGTTGTGCAGTCGCGTGGTGCTGGAGGCGACGGCGATCTCTCCGGTCTTGCGCGAGTGAATGCTCTCGATCACAAAGCGATGGTTATCACGTAACAAGGCAGCGATGTCATAGAGCTCTTCAGGTGCGTTGAGTCTTATCACTCGATCGCCCTCGGTGTAGTTGACGTCCATGATCGTAAAAGTAAAGCCGGAGGCCATCGTCGGGCTGAGCATCAAGCCGGTGCAGTACATCGGGTCGGCAAACCCCAGATATAACGGGAGATTGAACGCTCCCGGCTCGGTCTTGTCGGCGGCGAAGAACAAGAACGGTTCTGCGGGACGCTCCTCGATCTCCATCTCGGCGACGCCCGGCCCCAACCCGCGCACGTTCCCAGAGAAGCTATCTTTCAGCAAGTCTTGGCCTGCGCCGTAGAGCCCCTCAGCCTTAGCAACGGCCGTCCCGGCTTTGAACGCCTCCCAAGCCAAACCGTGAATCTCTTTGTTGCCGACGCCCTTCTGATGGGTCATCAGAAGGTGAATATCGTCACCGCAGTAGCCGATATAATAGTCGAGCAACAGATTCTTTGAGTGTTTCTTGACGAACTCGACGACGGCGTTGACGACACCGGGGCTGGGGCAGATATGCCCGGCGATGGCTCCGATGTCGGCTTTAATAGCGCTGATCGTGATCTTCATCGGACCTCCTTCATATGAGCTTTATTTGGCTGTTATCGGCAAGCACAAAGCTCAAGGCTTCTGGACGGCGGTCTTTTTTGCCGATCTCGACGTTGCGCCCAATTAAACTATGGTCAATCCGCCCGATGCCTTCGAGCTTGGAGCCCTCCATCACGATACTGTACTCGATCTCGCTCTGGCGGACAACGACGCGCGGGCCGAGGGCCGTAAACGGCCCAATGAACGAGTCTTCGATGAGCACGCCCTCGCCGATCACCAAGGGGCCGCGTAGCTCCGAGTTGATAATTTTCGCCCCTGGCGCGACGTGCACGCGTCCTTTGATCTGTGAGTTATTGTCGAGTGCGCCCTCGATTTTGGTGACGATGCGCTCCAACAGCAGTCTGTTGGCATGGAGCATATCGTCGGGCTTGCCCACGTCCTTCCACCACCCCTGGACTAAATAGGGCGTGACGCGATAGCCCTTATCTATCAATCTTTGGATCGCGTCGGTAATCTCGAGCTCGTCGCGCCAGCTCGGCTTGATCTCTCCAATCGCTTCGAAGATCTTCTCGTCGAAGAGATAGACCCCGACGATGGCGAAGTTGCTCAGCGGATCCTTGGGTTTTTCTATAACTCTGATAATGTGTCCGTCTTGGAGGTGAGCGACCCCGAAGCTGCGCGGGTCTTCGACTTCGTAGAGCACAATCGAAGCATGGGCGCGACTGCGCTCGAACTCTCGCACAAAGTTAGTCACGCCGTTCTCCAAGAGATTGTCTCCCAAGTAGACTAAGAAGGGCTCGCGGCCCACAAAGTCGTGAGCGCACGAGACAGCATGGGCCAGCCCTTTGGGTTGACGCTGCAAGATATAAGATATCGTGACGCCCCAGCGCGAGCCGTCCCCTACCGTGAGTTTAAATTCTTCTTCGCGGTGCGGGCTGACGACGATCCCCAGCTCAGTGATCCCCGCTTGGACTACGGCTTCAATACTATAGAAGATCACGGGCTTGTTGGCCACGGGGATCAAGTGCTTGGCGCCCGTATAGGTGAGCGGGCGCATCCGCGTGCCCTCACCGGCGCAGAGAATGATCGCTTTCATTGTTTACGTATCATACTCAAAGACCCGCCGGCCCGCTAGGTACGTCCTCTCGACTGTGATCTTAGAGATATTCTTGGGGCGAGTGGGGTCTTGCGAGAGCACGATGAAATCAGCGAGCTTGCCCGGCTCTAAAGATCCTAATCTCTGCTCCTCAAACGCAGCATAAGCTGCGCCAAGGGTGTAAGCTTGGATCGCTTCTTCTACGGAGATTCTCTGAGCTGGGTGTGGGGCGTTCACGGCGCAGTGAATGCCGTAGAGTGGGCCAAAGGGCATCCCGTCGGACCCGAAGGCGAGCTTCACTCCCATATCGAGCACTGTGCGGTGCGGATCTATCTGGGAGTCGCGCTCTGGGCCAAGACGGGTCCCGTACAGCCCTCCTAGCCCGCTCCATTGGACAAAGTTGGGCTGCATCGAGGCGATAATGCCCATCTGTTTCATCCGAGCGATCTGTTCAGGGTGTAGGAGTTCCGCGTGCTCGAGGCGGTGTCGGTGTTCTACCGTTGCCCCAGCGTTACAGAGAGCTTCGAGAGCAGCGTCAATGGCGCGGTCGCCGATGGCGTGGATCATCACTTGGAAGCCGTGCTCATGAGCGCGCTTCACCAGATAATTCAGCTTGCTTTGCTCGTAGTTGAGTTTGCCTAGACTGTCAGCATCGCGATAGGGTTTGTGCAAAGCGGCATTGCGCGCCCCAATTGAACCATCGGCGAAGAATTTGATCGCCCCTAGGGTGAGAACTTCATCGCCAAGGCCTGTGCGCAGGCCTAGCGCAACCAGATGATCCAAATATTTAGCTTCAATGTTGAATCGCACTCGTAGCTTCAGCTTCTTCTCGTGGTGGAGCTTCAGGTACACTCGAATATGCTCGGGCTTGGCGATGTCGTGAATGGCTGTCACCCCGAGCCGGTGAGCTCGTCTCACTCCAGCAAGTATGGCTTCTTGAATCTGCTCATCTGACGGCTGGAGCTGCTGTAAGAACGCCCACGCCGTCTCCTCGCGCAACAGCCCAGAGGCCCCGTCGAACTCATCTGCTTTGGACGTCACGGTGATCTTCTGAAGCGCCAGGGTGTTGGCGCAGAGCATATGCCCGCAGACGCGCACGAGCACAACGGGATGTTCCGGGGCGATTCTATCTAAGTCAGCTCTGGTGATATAGCGGCGTTCGGGCCAGAGGGACTCGTCCCAGCCTCGCCCTAGCACCCAGTGGGCTTTTTCAGTCTCTTTGAGGCGCTCGCGCACAAGCCCCAGCGCCTCATCGAGAGAGTGGGCTTGACTCAAATCGAGAAAATATCCAGATTCGCGCAAGCCCACGCTGACTAAGTGCATATGCGCGTCGATGAAGCCGGGAAGGACGGTCTTGCCCTGAAGGTCTTCGATCTGGGTTTGGGGGCCAGCGAATCTTTTGATCTCTTCGTTGTGTCCGACGGCGACGATCTTGCCATCGCGCACGGCAAGGGCGTGGGCATGCCCCGACGAGACAGTATAGACATGGGCATTGAGCACGATTACATCTGCAGGAAGCAAAAGAGATTCACCGGCACGATTATAGCCGGAAGAGCTCTCTAGAAGCAAGCCGCTCTAAAGCGACAATGGTTCGCGATCTCGCTGCACTCCCTTGACAGAATATCTCATACAGTCTATAATATCAGTATTTACAGAAATTACTGAAATAACAGAAATGAGAGAAAAGCAATGGACTACAAGGTCGTGCTCTATTTGGTGTACGTTGCGCTCAGTTTGGCGCTGACGATCTGGGTCGGTCGGACGCTCTTTCGCAACGGGCGGGTCTTCTTAGTGGACGCCTTCGGTGGCCGAGAGGCCCTGGCGGATTCGATCAACCATCTGCTCTTAATTGGGTTCTATCTCATCAACATCGGGTACATCTCGTTCGCCTTGACTTCTGACGCCTATGTAGAGGGGATGCGGGAGCTGATAGAGGAACTCAGTCGGAAGATCGGGCTGGTGGCGATCATTCTCGGGGCTTTGCACGTTGGGAATGTCTATGTCTTTCGCCAGATCCATCGGCACGAGAAGCGCTTCAAGGAGCACTTAGATCGGTTGGAGCAGACTCTGGCGAAGCCTCCGGCCTCTTTGAGCGAACGGTAAGCCAACTATGAAGAACCTTCATCCGATTGTGCAGAGGTTCATCTTACACTGGGGGGAGATGGGCACGCGCTGGGGGCTCAACAGAACTGTAGCGCAGACCCATGCGCTGCTCTATCTCTCCCCCAAACCTCTCAACGCCGAGGAGATCTCCGAGATTCTGGGCGTGTCGCGCTCCAATGTGAGCACGAGCCTGAAAGAGCTTCAGGCCTGGGGAGTGGTGCGGGTCGTCCATCTCCCTGGGGATCGGCGCGACTACTACGAGACGATCCCTGACGTCTGGGAGATGTTCAAGATCATTCTGTCGGAGCGTAAGCGGCGCGAGCTCGATCCTACACTAGCGCTCTTGCGCTCCAGCGTGGCGGAGATCGAAGAGAGCCCCATAGACAAGCGCGTCAAGGAGCGCGTGTTGGAGATCGCGGACTTCTTCGAGAGTATCGATGGGGCTTATGAGAAACTACACAAGATGCCGACGGGGGCGATCAAGCGATTGGTGAAGCTGGGCGACAGGGTGACGCGGGCGTTGGGCTTGACGAGGGAGTAAATCGAAAGGACAGGGAGGGATTGTAAGGCTTGCCGGCGGGGGTGCAGCCTGCGCTGTGGGTGCACAACGTCGAGACGGGGGAGCGCTTCAATCATCTGCCCTTGGTGACAATGCAAGCGCAGATCGAATCCTTGCGCCTGGCGCTGCGGCAACTTCAAGAGAGAGTAGCTATTCTTGAGCGAGCCGTTCACGAGCTTCAAGCCCGCCGGCCGCCGGGAGCCCCATGGTGAATTGCAAAGTTTGTCAGCGTGGCATCGTAAGTAATAAGTGAGTTGGAGGCAGATCGTGGGCAATCCATCCAACACATTTGGCAACCCCGGCGCAGCCCAGGCCGGGGGCTATGTCCTAGCTCTAGCCGGTGTGCTTGTCGCCGTGAGCTTGGTCTTTCATGCGCTCCCGTCCGGCGGCTTCGAAGAGAAGCCCGCGATCTGAGCTGAAACTTGCTTCACCGGCGTGGCACTCATCGCAGAGCTCCCGGCCCGACTCAACCGGCATTTGACTTTTTGCAGGGGCTTTTTATAATGAGACGTAGTGCCGTGTTCTTTGACAAGTGAACGCCTTCTTCAAAAAAGCCCATGTTATTTGTGCTCACAAGGAGGAACTCTATGAACGGACAACCGGAGACTGCCGTTTTTGTGGACCTAGAGAATATATATATCGGTTTTCGACATCAATACGGGCGAGAATTGACCGCCGATGAACTCGTAGGAAAAGCACGGACTTTTGGAGGGGTCAAATTCATCAATGTATACGCCGACTTCAGTGAACCGACCTATCCGGAGCACTTCAAAATAGAGCTGGATAACGAAGGCGTCCAGGCGATCAATGTTCCCAAAGACCGCGACCGCGAGGGCCGCCCCACTAAAAACAAAATAGATATGCGCATGGCCGTCGATGTGCTGCGCACGTTGGCATTCAGAAAAGAGATCGCCCGCTATGTACTGCTCACGGGGGACAAGATATTCTTAGATGTCTTAAATTTGGCGCGGAATGATTTCGGCCGGGACGTGGTCATCTGCGGACTCGAGGGCACGGTCGCTCAAGTGCTCAAGGATGTAGCGGTGTATGTGCCCTTCAGCGCCGATACGACACTGGACGAGCGCTTCGAGCGCTTTGTCAAGCTCTTTGATCGCCTGGAGCGCGAGATGCTCGAGGGGACATATCACTATATCGGGTGGAAGCTGGTCATTGACCGGCTGATGGAAGAGCCGGAGTTGCGTTTCAGTTCCTGGAACGAAGCTCGCGAATTCTTTGAGCGCATCAAGCGCGACGGCAAGCTGATTGTGAAGTACTATCCGGGTGAGAGCCGCGAGATCGAAGGCTACAGACTAGACCGGCGCAACCAGTTGGTACGAAAAGTTTTGGGCCTCGAACCGAAAGCAGTCGTTGAACCGGCGATGCTCGTCCGGACGGAGACTATCTCTAGCCTGCAGAATAATTCCAACTGAGAGACTGAGAGTAAGAGCAGTACGGCCGTACCCCCTACTGTTTCGACAACTGTTCGAGAACGTTGTGGCGCACCGCGTGCGGAGTGGGCAGTGTCTGAATGAGCCTTCCGTTCTCTAAATATCTCTTCAGGCGCGGTTCCCACTTGGCGAGACACTTCGGGCACTCGCGCGACTCCCGCCCCCAGCGATAGACCTCGCGGTGCCCGCACTCGTCACAGACACAGAGCTGCTTGGCCCCGCTGCGCGTGCCGCGCTTGGCTGTAAGTTCCCACTGACCGTCGGGCTGCTGGATCTCAACGATGTCCATCGCAAAATCACAGACTCGCGCGGTGCTGATGGCCGTGCCCACGCCATACGCATCGGCCACTTCGTTCAAGTGGGGAATGACGTCTTCGTCAATGCCGCCGGAGATAAAAATCTGGACGTTCTCGTAGCCGTGAGTGTCCAGCTCCCAGCGCACTTCGCGAGCTATCTCTACCATGTCACCCCGACGAGAGCTGGGCGTATCCAATCTGACAGCATGAATGTTGCCCTTGAGCAGTTCGGCGTTCTCTAACGCTTCGAACTTCTCGTCGCCGAAGGTGTCAATCAAAACAATGCGTTTGACGGATTTGTCAATCACCTCGTCGAACATCAGCGAAGCCGTGGTCGAGTCTTCTAAAACTAAAATGAGCGCATGGGGAATGGTGCCAAAGGGCTCGATCCCCAGAAGCTCTGCCCCGACGACGCTAGAGACCCCCTCGCACCCCCCAATATAAGCGGCCCGCTCGACCATGGGAGCGATCGCCGGGTGGACACGGCGCACGCCGTAGCTATAGACAGGCCGTCCTTGAGCAGCTTTGACGCAGCGGGCGGCTTTGGTGGCGATCCCGCTGGCTTGACAGAGCAAACCCAACAGTGCTGTTTCATAGACAGAAAATTTTTGGTAGCTCGCTTCTATCACCAAGACGGGCTCGTCGACGTGCACGATGGTGCCTTCCGGAAGTGCCCAGAGATCACAGGGAAGGTCTTCTAGCAAGGCGAGCACTTCTTCGAGCCCGCAGAGGATGCCCCAGTCCCAGCCTTCAGCAAAGCGCTTCTTGAGGGTGACTTCCAAGCGCACGCGCTTGTCAATGCCCTTCGTGGCAAGAATGTGCTGGGCATGCAGAAAGTAAATATCCGTCACTTTCCCGGCCTTGATCTGTTCTGGGCTGGCCGTGTGAAATGGGGAGTTATCTGTCATGGGATGGAACGCCTCCTTGTGGGGGAACGGGTTCCGTTTCTGATTGTGCACCGCGTTCGCCTAAGAGCCCAATGTATTTATCTAAAGCACGGCGGACCAACTCTGAAATGGGTAAGCCGGTCTCTTGCGAGAGCTTTTTCAAGGCGTGATGTTGCTGTTCGGTGATGGTCCAGTTCACTCGTCTCATCGGAGGACCCCTTCAGACGTCGGCATCGTTGGCTTTATGATATAATAGGCTGCCACCTAGGTGCAAAGGGGGAGGAGGCATGGAGCGGGAATCAAGCAGCTAAAATATAAGAGAAGGGGAGGAGCACGATGGCTATCTTTGGGAAGAAGTATTTTAAGGTCGATCTCGCTCAGATGGAGCGCAAGGACGACGAGGCGCTCTGGATGAAATGCAAGGCCTGTAACGAGCTCGTCTTCAAGAAAAAAGTTCGAGAGAACAACAATATCTGCCCCAAGTGCGGAGAGTATTTCTTTCTCACAGCCACCGAACGAATTCAGTTGCTAGCAGACCCCGACTCGTTTGAGGATATCTCGCGACCGATTGTTGCAGCGGACCCACTGGGCTTCCTGGACGAAGACGGCCACTCCTATCCCGAAAAGATCAAAAGAGCCCAAGAAGAGACGAGGTTGGCCAACGAGATCATCGTGGGGCGAGCATGCATTGACGGCCAGTCGGTCATTTTGGCTGTGATGGACTTTCGGTTTATTGGGGGAAGTATGGGCTCGGTGATGGGCGAGCAGATCTGCCACGGGATGCACACAGCAGCTCAAGAGCGCGTGCCGTTCATCTTGATCTCCGCAACGGGCGGGGCTCGTATGCACGAGGGGATTCTCTCGCTCATGCAGATGGCGAAAACATCGGCATGCCGGAAGAAACTGGAAGAAGCCGGCGTCCCGTTTATCTCCATCATGACCTATCCCACGACCGCTGGGGTGCAAGCGAGCATCGCCAGCCTGGGGGACATCACCCTCGCCGAAAAAGGGGCTCTGATCGGGTTCACCGGGCGGCGGGTCATTCAACAGACGCTCAAACAAGATCTGCCCGAGGATTTTCAGACGGATAGATTCGCTTTCGAACACGGTATCGTGGATAACGTCGTCAAGCGTGAGAGCTTGCGCGACGAACTGATCAAGATTCTCAAATTCTTTCAGCCGGTCTTACACCAGCCGTGGGAGGAGCCGGTCGCATGGCGTTTGCGAGGAAGCAATTATGAGTGAGAAAGTCGTTGCCGAGCTGGAGCGACAGATTGAGCAACTGAGAGAGCTCAGTCGCGACGGGCTCGATCTTTCTGAGGAGATCGCGCGACTGGAAGCAAAACTCGCGGCTCTGCGGGCCTCGGAAGTGTCCGGGGCAGCGACAGTGCTCGATGACTGGGAGCGCGTTCAGCTGGCACGCCATCCCAAGCGCCCCTACGTGCTCGATTATGTGAAACTCTTGATGGAAGATTTTTACGAGCTTCACGGTGACAGGCTCTACGGAGACGATGCGGCGATCGTGGCTGGGCTGGCCCGTTTTGCAGGAGAAACAGTGGCCATCGTTGGTACACAGAAGGGGCGCGATGCGACGGAAAACGTCAAAAGAAACTTCGGTATGCCGCACCCGGAAGGATACCGAAAAGCTCTGCGGGTTATGAAACTTGCCGATCGGTTCAGGTTCCCCATCTTCAGCCTCATTGACACTCCGGGAGCTTATCCCGGCATAGGGGCTGAAGAGCGCAACGTCGGCGGCGCGCTGGCCCAAAATATCTATGAGATGTTTCACTTACGTGTCCCGATCATCGTAGCTATCATTGGTGAAGGTGGCAGCGGTGGGGCGATGGCGCTCGGAGTTGGGGACCGAGTCTTGATGCTGGAAAACGCGATCTATTCTGTTATTACTCCCGAAGGCTGCGCGGCCATTCTCTTTCGCGATGCGAAAAAAGCGCCGGAGGCTGCGCGGGCACTCAAGCTCACCGCGCAGCATCTGTTGCAGTTGGGCGTCATTGATGAGATCGTCCCAGAGCCTCCAGGTGGAGCCCATCTGGATCCTCCAATGGCAGCCCGGGCGCTCGGAGCAGCCTTACAGAGACATTTGATGGCCGTGAAGGCTGTACCCCCTGCACGCCGGGCCGACTCTCGAGCGGAACGGTTCCGAGCAATGGGGGTTTTTGAAGAAATATGTGAATTAAACTGACCGGAGGTGTTCGTGTATGCTCCATCCGACATCAGAGCATCCGGCCGACTGTCGCGGCGAGTGCTCATGGGTCTTTGCGAACCTTGAAGAGAAGGGATTAAAGGAGCTGCGCGCCATGGCACGCCCGGTTTCTTATGACAAGGGCGAACTGATCTTTCAGGAGGGTGAGCCGGCCTTTGGCTTCTATGTGATTTGTGCCGGGAAGGTGAAACTTGCCAAGCATTCCCCCCAAGGGAAGAAACAGATCCTCAAGCTCTTGGGGCCCGGCGAGATGCTAGGCGAGAAGACCATGTTTGATCGCGAAGTGTATACGGCCTATGCCCAGACGCTCGAACCGACCAAGATGAACTTCTATCAGCGGGAGCCCTTTATATCGTTTTTGGAGAGGCACCCCAGCGTGGCTCTCAAGATTATAGAGAAGTTATCGCTCGAGATTAAAGCTTTTCAGGATCGCTTGATAGAGACGAGTTACGAGGGGAGCGACGAGCGATTAGCGCGTCTGCTCTTGATGATGGCTCAGGTCTATGGCGTATCAGAAGAGAGAGGAGTCTATGTAGGGGTTGATCTTTCCCGTTCGGAGCTGGCCGAGCTCGCAGGGATCTCGACGGAGACGGCCATCCGGACGCTCAGCTCTTTCAAAGAGCAAGGCTATGTCGAGCTGGAAGGCCCGAAGATCTACATTCGTGATCGGGAGCGTTTGAGCAAGATCGCCGAGCCGTTCGAGATCAAGCTGAAAGAGAATCTGATCTAGGCTAACGCATCACGAACTTTTGTACACGGTGGTTGTCCGAGTCGGCGATATAGATAAAGTTCTGATAGATCGCAATGCCCTTTGGGGCTTGGAACTGCCCAGGAGCATGGCCTGCTTGCCCCCACACGAACAAGAGCTTTCCCGTCGTGTCGAATGCTTGAATACGAGCATGCCCTTGATCGGTCACATAGATGCGATTGGAGCTATCTAGGGCTAAGTGATAGGGTCGGCGCATCTGATGGCCTTCTGTGCCGGGGCCGCCGAACGCGGCCAAAAACTTGCCCGTTGCATCAAACTTCTGAACGCGGTCGTTCTTATTGTCGGAGACATACAGATGGCCGTCTTTGTCTATGGCGATCCCGACGGTGATGTTGAACTGTCCGTCGCCGGTGCCGGAGATGCCGAATTTGCCCAAAAACTTTCCGGTCGGGCTGAATTTTTGCACACGATGGTTGAACGCATCAGCAATATACAGATTGCCGTCTGTATCGAAGGCAATCCCGATGGGGAAGTTAAACTGCCCGTCTCCCAGCTCGAGCGGTCCGGCGCCGTCGGGGTCTACACAGCCTTTGCCGGACGGTACGTCACAGGGCGTGCCCCATTTCGCTAAAAACTTCCCGGTCGCATCGAACTTCTGGATGCGATTGTTGGCCGTATCGGCGACATAGATATTGTTCTCTTTGTCTACGGCAATGCCGCCGGGGCTCTCGAACTGGCCATTGTTCAAGCCTTTGGAGCCCCACTTGGCCAGAAATTTCCCGTTGGCATCGAACTTCTGAATTCTGTGATTTTCCGTATCTGCGACGTAGACGTTGCCGTCTTTGTCTACGGCGATCGCTTCCAAAGCTTTGAACTGGCCATCTTTACTGCCTTCACTGCCCCACTGGGTCACGAAGACCGGCGTGCTCCCTTGAGCGCCCGCAACGACTACGAAGAACGTTAAAAATACCGCGACCGACTGGCGCATGATGCCTCCTTTGCTATCGAAATCTCAGGTTATGTACTATTATACCCGCGCCGGGGTTTTGAGGCTTGCAAAGATCCCGATCAAACGAGCAGCCGACTGTTGAATGCTCATCTCATGGGCTTTGCGTTTCGAGTCCTTTTGCAGCCGCACGCGACGTTCTGTGTCTTGCAACAGATCTAAAACCGTCTGGGCGAAGACCGCTTCGTCCTCGGGGACAAGCAAGCCCGTTTCGTCCTCAAAGACGACATCCCGAACCCCCATAGCGCTGACGGCCACGACGGGCAGGCCGGCAGCCATAGCTTCCATCAAGACCAGTCCTTGGGTTTCCGTCTTGGAAGCGAAGACAAAGAGATCGGCCGCGCGATAGTAGTCTACTAACTCTTCACGGGGGATGAAGCCCGTAAAGATAACGCGGTCGCCCAGCTGGAGTTCTTGAGCGTACGTTTCAAAGAGCGGGCGATGCGGGCCGTTGCCAGCCAGCACCAGGCGCAAGGGGTACGGCCCCGTCCAGCGATCCAGCATCGCGCGAAACGCTCGCAGCAGAAAATGCAAATTCTTTTCGATACCCAAGCGCCCAGTGTAGAGCAAGAAGAACTCATCCGATGCGAGCTGGAGCACGGTTCGCGCGTCTATTCGGAGAGGGCGCTCAAAGGGTTCCATATCAACGCCGAAGGGCAAAATATAGATGGGCTTCTGGACGCCGTACTTGAGCAGCGCTTGGCGCATGGCTCTCGAAGGGGTAGTAATAGCATCGCAGCGATTACAGAAGGCTGCGCTGATGCGTTCGGCCATGCGGCGCGAGGGTCGAATCAGCCGAGGGAGATAGTGTAAGTATTCAGTGAAGAGCGTATGATAGGTGTGCACGTGGGGGAGGCCGTATCTGCGGGCGACGCGCAGCGCCAAGAGCCCCATGGAGACAGGGGTATGGCTGTAGATGACGTCAAGTTCGTGGAAAACCGCAAAGGCCCGCCGGTCGTAGGGAATGACGACACGGCTGTCTTTGTGAAAATATGCAGTCAGGGCCGGAAACCGAAAGACGTGCCCGTTCTCGCGGCGTTGGGCGCGAGAGTATGCCGGGGCAAAGATATACACTTCGTGTCCCTGGCGGGTCAGGACGCGCTCCAGCTCCTGAACGATGCTGGTGACGCCGTTGATCTGCGGAGTAAAAGTGTCCGTGAAGATGCCGATCTTCATAGAGGCTCCTGTGTGCACAGAGGGCAGAAGTCCTGTTCGCACAGCGCGCCGCACTGCCGACAGGGCTTCCAGCCCAGCGTTTGTCTCGCTTTTTCCAATCTTTTGGCGGTCTCCAGCAACTGGGCTAATGAGGTGCGCAGCTTGTCTTCCTCAACGGTGGAGACAAGCTGCTCGATCTCTTGCTTTTCTGATAGTGTGAGCTCGATCTGGGCAAGCTGAACCAATTGACGTGGCCTGGGGAAAGCCTCAACGCGAAAGCGTATCTCCTTCACGCGCTCTGCTCCCAGTACTGTATTGAGCTTTCTCTGAAACTCTTCGCGTATCAAACTGAACTCGTGCTGCACAATGTGATTGGGAACGGCGACAAAGAGCACGCCGTCATGCACCCAAATCGGTTGGGTCATGCGGGCGATTCGCGCTCCCACAACGCGTTCCCACAGGAAGGCGGGCTCTTGCTCGCGATACTGCTCGGCCAAGCCATGCTTGCGAAAGATCCCTTCAATAACTGAAGATTCGATCATACGATCACCGAGAGTTGACCATCTGTGAGGGCAAAGACCCGATTGGCTGCTGCACGAGCCTCGGGGTGGATTTCGCTCACATCAGCCACGGTCTGGGTAAGAAATATCTGTAAATCTTTTGGTATAAGCTGCAAGAGTCGGTGCATGCGACCGCTGTCCAACTCGGAAAGCACATCGTCCAAAATCAAGATGGGGTAATCACCGAAGCGTTCGTAATGGAGATCAAGCTGCGCGAGCAGCACGGCACAGAGAGCTGATTTCTGTTCGCCTTGGGAGCCGAAACGCCGCAGATCGTGCCCATCCACATCGAAACGGAGGTCATCACGGTGGGGGCCAATGAGCGTTGTGCCACGTCGCAGCTCTTCGCGCGTCGCTTGTTTGACCAGCTTCGTTAATTCCGCGCGAACGTCATCGGTCTCTGACACGGTCGTCTCGTATCTGAGCACAAGCGGCGTCGAGCGGTCGGAGATCTTTTGGTATCGCTCTGCAAGGGTTTTATTGATATCTCTCACATAAGCTCGTCTCCTGCTGATCAGCCGGTCTCCGCGGTCAATGAGTTCTTCATTGAAGACCTCAAGCACTTCTCTGTTTGGGGTGCCATGGCGTAGCAGCGCATTCTTGCGTCGCAACACTTGCTCGTATTCTAGGGAGACTTGCCGGTACTCGCGGTTGAGGTCGGCGATGCTCCGGTCAAGAAAACGTCGGCGCTGGTCTGGGCTGCCCTTGATAATTTGCAGCTCATCCGGCGTGAAGGCCAAAGCGCGCACGAGCGAGCTGAGCTCGCTTTGGCTCTTGCTTTCACGATTGATCTCTATGGTCTTTGTTTTGACGCTGCCGTTGAGATGGATGCGCGCCTGATCGCCATTGATCGCGCATTCCAGGGCGGCCTCTTGGTGCCCCCAAGCGATCAGGTCGCGCTGGCGCTCCCCCTTGAAGAGCCAGCCTTTAGCGACATAGTAGATCGCTTCGCAGAGATTGCTCTTGCCGGCGGCATTCGGCCCAACGATGAGATTGAGTCCGCCGCCAGGAGCGAACTCTGTAGGGGCGAGATTGCGAAAATTGTACAGAGCGATCCACTCGAGCTTCATCCCGTCGCTATTTTACCGAGGCTCGTTCGCTGAGGCCAGCACGCGCGCTTTGAGCTGGTCGATCTCACTGCGGAAGAGCGGGCTTTCGGCCAGGGCTTTGGCTTTGCGATAGGCGTGCATGATCGTGCTGTGATCCCGCCCGCCGAATTGCAGCCCCAAAGCCGGGAAGGAATTTTCCGTCAGCTCGCGCGCCAAATAGATCGCGATCTGGCGTGCTTGCACCACGCGCCGCTCGCGGCTCTCGCTCTCGAGTGCGTGGGGAGCGATCTGATAATGACGCGCGACTTCGCTTTTAATCATATCAACGGTCAGAACGCGCGGCTGTGTCCTATCAGCGGGGAGCAAGTCGGTGATGACCTCAGAAGTCAGTTCGTGGCCATTGAGTGAAGCAACAGCGGTCAAGCGAATGAGTGCACCTTCTAAAGCCCGCACGTTCGAGCGAACTCGATGGGCGATTAATTCCAAAGTAGCCTGTGGGATCTCGAGGTGGTGTTCTTGGGCTTTGGCGCGTAAGATGGCGAGGCGGGCTTCAAAGGGTGGCGGCTGGATATCGGCGACGAGCCCCCAACGGAAGCGCGAGACGAGCCCTTCTTGCAATTGGGGCAGTTCTTCGGGAGGGCGATCCGAAGTAAGGACGATCTGCTTGCCCTGATGATAGAGATCGTTGAACGTGTGAAAGAGCTCTTCTTGGGTGGCGGCTTTCTCGCGGAGGAAGTGCACGTCATCCAATAAGAGAATATCTATGCTGCGATAGATTTTGCGGAACTGCGCGGTTTTGCCTTCGTGGATCGAGCGATAGAACTCGGTGGCAAAGCGTTCGCACGTGACGTAGAGAATTCTCAACCAGCGATGACGGTGCGCCGTTTCATTGCCGATGGCATGGAGCAAATGTGTCTTCCCCAAGCCGGAAGCACTATGGATAAATAGCGGGTTATAGGCACGGGCGGGGTTCTCTGCGACGGCCAGCGAGGCTGCGTAGGCCAGGGTGCTGCCCTCGCCATGGATGAAACGCTCAAACGTGTAGTCAGGCCGCAGCGTCGAGACAGCAGCGGGAAACACGGACTCTCTCAAAACAGCTTCTGATCGCATGTTCGGCTAACCCCTGGTGCTGGTGAGTGCCCAAAGCATAGCAGAGATCGTGCGGCGCTGTCAAGTGTGAGCCAACGGAAAGATATCGCGAAAATTCCCATTCGAAGGGTCATTTTCACCGATCGTGGCGTGAGCGAAAAGGCAGAGTACGGGCGAGTGAAGCTTTGCTCCGGGGTGAAAAGAGAGTTCGAGAGACCTGATGGTCTTTCTTGAGAGGAGCAATGTGTGTGAGGGAAGTTCGTCACCTGTGACGAAAATTTCCTGGGCAACGCATAAAGTGCTCAGAACGGGCTCAGAGCCCTGAGAGGTTTTTCTGAACCTATTGGAAGAAATATGGTCTTGCAGAGCACAGGAAGAAATTAGCAGACATAACGGTCGTAAAATCATAAAGGCGGTGGTGTGTCACCCTGAGCGAAGCGAAGGGTCTCGATTCTTCGCTGCGCTCAGCATGACCAGAAAAGAGTGAAACCGGGTTTTGAGATAAGTTCTACGAAGCTGCACGCACGAGCGTCGCTATCCCCAGAGCGATGGCTAGTAGCGCGATCAGGAGCTTCAGGGAGCGCAAGGGCAGCTTGTGAACGGTGTAAGCTGCCAGCGGCGTCGAGGTGACGGCTCCCAACAGAATGGGTACGGCAAAGGCCAACAGGGCAACCAAGAGAAAGAATTCCCAAGTCACAGTGCAGTATACTGTACCAGCTGGCCCTCCGGCAAAGACGCTTACGGAACGCTTTGAGGCGACTTGTAGAGTCGGGCCCCTTTTCTAAAACATTACCGGTGGCGATCTGCGCAGATTTTCTATACAATAAAACACACATGCCATTTGCTTCGTTAGGGTTGTCGCATAACGTCGTCCGCGGCGTGCGGGCAGCAGGCTACACTGACCCTACTCCCATCCAGACACAGGCAATTCCTGTTATCCTAGCAGAGAAAGATGTGATTGGCACGGCCCAGACCGGCACGGGCAAAACAGCAGCTTTTGTGCTGCCCATACTGGATTTGCTCAAAGAAGGGCAGGGCCTACGGTGCTTGATCTTAACCCCGACGCGCGAGTTGGCTGCCCAGATTGAAACAAATGTGCGCGACTACGCGCGGTTTCTGCCGCACATTCGTTGCGCAGCGCTCTACGGTGGCGTCTCAATGGGACCACAGATCAGCGAACTACGCCGTGGGGTAGATATCATTGTGGCAACGCCAGGGCGGCTCCTCGACCACCTAGAACGCCGCACGCTCAACCTCCGCCAGATAAAGATTTTCGTCCTTGACGAGGCGGACCGAATGCTCGATATGGGGTTTATCCCGGATATTAAATATATAATTTCTCTTTTGCCTCGGACACGCCAGTCGCTACTCTTTTCTGCAACGATGCCCCCAGAGATCGAGTCGTTCGCTCACCGGATTCTCACACACCCTGTTATCATCTCGGTGGGGCCGCGGGCGACACCCGTTGCTGGAGTCAGCCAGTTTCTCTATCCCGTCCCACGCCATCTGAAGTTTCCCTTGCTGGCGAAGCTTTTGGAGATCACGCCGCATACGTCCGTGCTGATCTTCATGCGCACCAAACGGGGCGCCCACCGGCTGACGCGCGCCTTACAGCAGCAGGGCCACAAAGTGACACAGATACATGGCGATCGCACACAGAGCCAACGATCGGCAGCGCTCCACGGGTTTCGCACCCAGCGCTATTCTCTCTTGGTTGCCACGGACATTGCCGCACGTGGCTTGGATATCGAAAATATCTCTCATGTCATCAATTACGATGTGCCGTCCCGCCCAGAAGATTACATTCATCGCATTGGAAGAACAGCACGGGCTTCTGCCATCGGTGATGCCTTCACGCTCTGTTCGCCGGAAGAGCACGCGGCTGTGCGGGCCATCGAGCGCCTGCTGAAGAAAACTCTGCCCCGCGTAATTCTGCCCGATTTCGACTATGGGAAGGGCGGCCCCCCTGCACTCACCGGTTCTGGGCCGGCGCTGCCCAAGCTGCCTAGGCGTGTATACCACCAGACGGGCTGGCGGAGAAGACGGCGATAACGCGGGCTTGTCAGCAGGGTCACGAGCCTCTACAATAGACTCACCATCTCCCAGGGTCGAGGTGAGCACTGTGCGCGAGATCACCGGGAAAGTCTTCATAGCAGGTGACGACGTCAACACCGACGAGATCATCCCTGCTCGTTACTGCACGACGACGGATTTAGATACGCTGGGCCCCCACGCCTTGGAAGATTTACACATTGCCAAGAACCCAGCCAAAATCCCCTTCAAAGCTGGCGAATACGCCATCTTGATCGCGGGCGAAAATTTCGGCTGCGGCAGCTCTCGTGAAGTCGCGCCGATTGCCCTGATGAAAGCTGGCATCAAAGCCATTCTGGCCAAATCGTTCGCGAGAATTTTTTATCGCAATGCCATCAACAACGGCCTGCCCATCTCGCGCACCATTGAGCTTGTCCCAGCGAACGCCAAGACAGGCGATACGATCACCATTGATTTGCGCGATGAGTCGTTCTGGAGGGGCATGGCTCCCATTCATCGAGCGATCATTGACGCCGGTGGACTGACGGCTTTTAATAAAGCCGGGGCGCGCGCAACAATTCCCAGTGCTCGGCCGCGTCCCATGACGTTGGCCGAAAAGATTTTAGCCCAAGCCGCCGGCTTGGAGTACGTCGAGCCGGGGATGATCGTCAACGCCGAAGTTGCCCGTGTTATCACACACGAGCTGACGCTCCCCGTCGCCGCCGAACAGCTGTATAAATCATACGGGGCGAGCTTCAAGATACGCGACCCGGAAAAGATCCTCTTCGTCGCCGATCACACCATTCAGATTCCGCTCATTCGGGATGACTGGCACTCCCAAGAGATGGTGCAGAAAGCCGCCGTCTTTGTGAGAGAACAGAACTTGCCCAACGCCTTTCTGCCGCCGGCCCCCTTTGTTAGTTATGGAATCTGTCACGTGCTCTTCCCGGAAAAGGGGCTCATCCAGCCCGATGCGCTCGTCGTGGGGACGGATTCGCACACCTGTACCTATGGCGCTTATGGCTGCTTCGCCTTTGGGATCGGAAATACAGATCTGACCGAGATCATGGCCTCGGGAAAGCTTTTGGTCGAAGTCCCGGAGACGATCCTCGTTGAGCTGACCGGAAAGCCTTCCAAGGGCGTCTGCGCCAAAGATATTATTCTCTATATTCTGAGCCAAGTGACCATGAACGGCTTTACCAACTGTGTCGTCGAGTTTACGGGGTCGGCATTAGAGTATCTCACCGAAGAAGATCGTTCTACTATTGCCAATATGACGGTGGAAGGCGGGGCGACCTGCGGGATTTTCCCAGTGGGCAAGCTGCGACCCGATTTAGATGCCGTCTATAAATCTACGCTGAGCTTCGACCTCTCGCGACTCGAGCCCTATGTGGCCTTGCCCTATAAGCCTGATAACGGTGTGCCCATCAGTCAAATCACAGAGAAAATCGCACTCGATGTCTGCTGGGTTGGCAGCTGTACAGGCGGCAAATTTGAGGACGTCGAGGCCGCGGCGCGCGTTGTTGCCGGGCGCAGAGTCAGCCCGAAGGCGCAGTTTATCGTCGCGCCAGCGTCGTTGGGGGTCTGGGAGAAGGCTGGCCGGATGGGCTATCTGCGTCAGATTCTCGACGCTGGGGGGCGATTGGTTCCGCCGAGCTGCGGCGCGTGCATTGGCATGGGGCCGGGGACGCTCAAAGAGGGCCAAGTCGGGATCTATTCTTCCAACAGAAACTTCAAGGGCCGTGCTGGTCAGGGGACACTCTACTTGGCTTCGCCGGCGACGGTGGCCGCTTCGGCGATCAAGGGATATATCGCCGATCCGCGAGAGTTTTTAGAGAACTTCAGCCGCTGACAGTTCTTCAGTATAATGAGAAATTGTAATGGGTCAAGAGATCGTTACCAGAGCCCGGCACCCAAGTCGGTGGAGATCCTATCTGGCACAACTTGATCCCCCAGGAGGATGCCCGCTTTCTTCATTCAGCCAAGTCCAGAGTTCCCCCTGGCGACACGTTGTGGTGCGACCGCTTCTCTCAACAGATGGTGCACCCAACCGTGTCGGTAACGATCTCTTGGCGCAGGGACCAGAATCTCTTGAAACTACAATCACAGCGAAAGGAGGCAGCACATGAAGTGCCCTGTGTGCAAAGAGACAACCCTCGTCATGGCGGATCGACAGGGGATCGAGATCGACTATTGTCCCGATTGCCGGGGAGTGTGGCTCGATCGGGGTGAGCTTGACAAGATCATCGAGCGTGCGACAGCACCGGCCCCCATGCCCGATCAGTCACGAGGCGATCGTGCGGCGCACGAACGCCGTGAGTCACGAGACTATGATGAAGAGGGTCGCTATTACTATCATGGGGAAAAGAAGAGACGCGGATTCCTCAGTGAGTTGTTCGATTTCGATTGATGGGCAAACCACCTAACAACAGCATGCAGCGGACGGCGCTGCGCGCGCGGGTTATGCCAACCGCTAGCTGGACTCGCGCGCGATTCAACGACCACTGGACACTCTTCACCTGGCCCTTGCAGAAGTCGCCCGTGTAGAGTATTTTTGTGTGACGACCGGGTGCTGCGCACAGCTCAGCAAATTCAGGAGTTGCAGGTGAAGATAGCATACCCGCTAAGAAAACCAGAAAGTTGGTAGCGAGTACGAATTATGCCCAAACCGAGTTATTCTATTGTCGTCCTGCCCGGCGACGGCGTCGGCCCCGAAGTCATCGCCCAAGCACGAAAGATCTTGCGCACCGTGGGCGAGCAGGCTCAGATTCGCTTCGAGATCGAAGAGATCCCCTGCGGCGGCTGGTACTATGCCCAATACGAAAAGGAGTGGCCCGATGGGTCTTTCGAGAAGTGCCAAAAGGCCGACGCGATTCTGCTCGGCGCAGTTGGCCACGAGATAGACGGCAAGACCGTCTTCACCAAGCCAGGCAAGCCCTATCCTACACCCCAACTCGCCGGCTACGCACAAGTCATCGGGAACAGACAGAGATTGGACCTCTACGCGAATCTTCGTCCCGTCAAGCTCTATCCCGGCGTTAAAATCAAAATTTCGGGGGAGTTCAAAGAGATCTGGAAGCCCCACCATGTCGATTACGTGGTCGTGCGCGAAAACACCGAAGACGCCTACACCGGTGAGACACAAACTCTCCCCGAGGGTCGCATGACGCCGATTCGCATCAGCCGGAGTGCGACGGAGAAGGTCGTGCGCTTCGCGTTTCGCTTGGCGCAACGGCGCAAGAGATTGGGCAAAGTCACTTGCGTAGATAAATCCAATATCATTGGAGCACACAAATACTTTCGCGATCTCTTCACCGAAATCGGACGCAGCGAGTTCCCAGAAATTCAGCTCGACTACGCCTATTTCGATGCGTTCTGTCAATGGCAGATTCGCAACCCCGAATGGTACGATGTCGTGGTCGCGCCCAACTTAGTGGGTGACGTGATCAGCGACAATGCTGCCACGACCCAAGGGGGACTGGGCATGGCCGCCGGGGGTAATATCGGCGATCAACACGCGATGTTTGAACCCATTCACGGCAGCGCTCCCAAGCACGCAGGGAAAGACAGAGCCAACCCCATCGCGACGATTCTCGCTGTGAAACTATTGCTCGAATGGCTCGGAGAAAAACAGGACGATGAGCGTCTCCGGAGGGCTGCTGAAGCGGTCGAGCGTGCTGTCGCTGATGTGTTGCGTGAGGGCCGCCCGTTGACGTATGACCTCGTCGGTGAAGAGCGGGCCGCCCGCTGCAGCGAAGTCGGGGACGCCATCAATATAAAACTGAAAGGGCACCTACGATGAGAGGAGGCTTCTGGTTAGTCTTACTGGTCTTTGGCGGGCTGCTGCTGTTGGGAGCACGCTATTTCATACTTTCACGAATGAGGGGCAGCGAGTACCATCAGTGTCCGCACTGTCGCAGCTTCTATCGCGGTGACGTAACGTACTGTCCCCACTGCGGGCAGGTCGTAGCCCGCCAGTCGCATAGACGATAGAAGTTCTTACTTGCTCTTGAAGTATTCCTCACCACTCTCTACAATAGTAGAGAGGGAAAGAGAAAGATAGAGAAGCGCACGAAAGGTGGTTGCGATGACCGAGCGAATTCCTATGACGCTCGAGGGGTATCAGCAGCTCAAAGCCGAGTTGGAACGGATGGCCTCGGAGCGTCCTAAGATCGCAGAGATGATCGCCCGCGCCCGCGCCTATGGCGATCTGAGCGAGAACGCCGAGTATCACTCAGCAAAAGAAAAGCAAGCCCTGCTCGAAGCGAAGATCCGCGACCTGGAGCACAAACTGTCACGGGCTTTTATCGTATCCAATGATGGAACAACGCGGCATATTACGTTAGGGTGTTGGGTGACACTGCAAGACAGCCGAACGGGCACAACGTTTAAGTACAAGCTCGTCGGCCCGGTCGAAGCCAACCCCGAGCGCGATATGATCTCCGCAGCTTCTCCAGTGGGCCGTGCCCTGATGGGGCGCGAGCCTGGCCAGATCGTCGAAGTCCAGACGCCCGGAGGCATGCGCACCTATACTATATTAAGTATCGAGTAGACCGTGGGCTTCTGGATAATTGTTCTTGCTTTGGCGCCTGGGATCTTTTGGCTCTGGTATGTCTATCAGAAAGACAAACTGGAGCCGGAGCCTCGTTCGTTGATCGTGAAGACCTTTCTCTGGGGTCTGGCTTCAGCTCTGCCTGCGTCACTGCTTGAAGTCCCCTTCTTTTGGTCAGAGTTCTTCTTGATTGTCGTCGCAGCCCCCGTCATCGAAGAGTACGTCAAATATTTCGCAGTCAGCCGGACCGTCTACCGGCAGATTGATTTCAGCGAACCAATGGACGGGATTGTTTACTCAGCGGCTGCCGCACTTGGCTTCGCTTCTATCGAAAATCTTTTCTATCTCTTTGCTGCTCAGCGTGAAGATCTGCTCACGCCGGTCTTTATCGGGCGGGCCCTCTTCTCTGTGCCGGGGCATGTGCTCTTCTCGACCATCTGGGGTGCTGCACTGGGACGAGCAAAGTTCGTCTCCGACCAGATCGGTCAGAAGGTGCTGATCCGGGGCGGGTTGCTGGCCGGTATGGCCGCACATGGGCTTTTTAACCTGCTGGCGATGTTTGAACTGCTAGGGGCTGTTGGGCTTTTGGTCTTTCTGTTCTTTGCCTGGAAGCTTTTTCATCGTCGCGTTGAGAGGACTTTGGCGGAGTCGCCTCGCAAGCTCGGACACATGCTACCCTCGAGCGATACCGAGCCTAAGCCTTGACTTTGCTCGCAAAACCGCGCACAATATCGCCGGTAAAACTCGAACACAAAGGAGACACTCTATGAAGCGAATAGTTGTCATTCTTGTCGTGCTGTCATTCGTGACTGGGTTCTTTTCACCAAAAGCGGAGATGAGCAGACCCTCGCTGGCGTCCTTGGAGTTCTTGTCTGCGCCTGCCAGCACCGTCATCGGGGAGATCATTCAGCAAGTACAGGAAGATCGGCTGCGCGAACAGATTTGCCAACTGCAATCTCGTGAGGGCGGGGAATTCTGTAATAGCGAAGGGTCGCGCTGGGCTTGTGAAGGCATGGCGATTGATCGCGCCGTGGAGTACACACGTCAGTATCTTGAGAAGCTCGGATTAAAGACAGAACTCGTCCCGTTTTCGCTCGCCTGTCGGGCCGGGCTGTCCCATAACGTTGAGGCCGTGCTTCCTGGAACAGACCTCCAAAGTCAACAATCAGTGCTGATTACAGCGCATCTGGACAGTACAACGTTTAGCGCCAGCTCAGGGTCACCCGCTCCGGGGGCCGATGACAACGCCAGCAGCAGCGCTGCCGTTTTGGAGGCCGCGAGAATCCTGAGCCAATACAAGTTCAAGCACACACTGCGCTTCGTCCTCTTCACCGGCGAGGAGCAAGGACTAGTGGGGAGCCGCGCCTATGCGGGCAAGCTGGCTGGTGAGGGCGTGCAGCTTCTGGGCGTCTTCAATATGGACATGATCGGCTATGACAGCGACGACAATGGTGCTTTCGAAGTCCACGCGGGGACGCGAGAAGAGTCTATACAGCTGGCCGATATGGTGACGAAGACCATCACGGCGTATGAGATCAAGCTGGTGCCCGATGTGCTAGAATCCGGGGCAACCAACCGCAGCGATCACGCTTCGTTTTGGAGTCGCGGGTATCCGGCGGTCTTAGTTATTGAGGACAGTGAGTACGGGGAGAGCGACGATTTCAACCCGTATTATCATTCGACCAGCGATACGCTAGATAAGCTTAATCTTTCGTATGCTAAGCGCATTGCTCAAGCGGTGATCGGGGCGGCGGCGCAGTTGGCAGAGCCAGTGCAGTAACATTCCAGGTGCAGCACGTTGTTAGGTTTTGCTACTATCTTCCACAGTGATGACGACTTTTCCTTGGGCGTGTTCTTCTTCTACATAGCGGATAGCTTCAGGAACCTCGCTTAACGGGTAACGGCGATCGATGACAGGGACGATTTTGCCGACTTCCAGAAGCTCTCCCAGGTAAACTAAATCCTTTTGGTTTATTTTCGCTATCCCCATGCTACCCATTTTCTTATCTCCGTACCGTGACATCACTGGTCCCAGGAGCATGGCCTGGAAAAATTGAGCCCCAGTCACGAGCAAGCGGTGATGCAGGCGCAGGAGGCTCAAAGTGGCCTTCACCTTTGACCGTCACTTTCAACAGTGTGGGCGAGGACCCTACCGTCTTGTCGGGTACTCGAAACTCGCCAGCGCACAGAGCATATGGGCGCAAGGCTGCGCCGCTGTGGATAAAAGGCTTAATCTCAGCGATTGGCTCACCGTTCTCCAGGATCAGCAAAGTCTCGCCGGTCTTGACCTGCTCAAGATAACCCATCAAGTTTCGCTGGATTTCATCTATCGAGATAGTTGTCATGGTTGCATTATAGCCACTTTTCTCCAGCACATCTAACCACCCCACGAATGCGAGCCAGCATCTAACACCAGCGTCAGCCGCGCGCGAAGCGCGTCGGCTGGACGCAGTGTTGGGCCGCATGATGTGTGGATGGACATTCCACCGTACTATGTCGGGGTACTTACCGTGCGTGGGACGCCCACTCATCCAACGGTGCGGTAGTGGACCCCAATGACTCCATTACCAAACTGTCGGGACTGAACGAGGTCGAGCTTGGTACGGTCGTATCCAGCACCAAACAGTGGGCTGCCCCCTTTGAGTACAACCGGATGTATAAATAAGCGGTACTCGTCCACCAGACCGAGCTGGATCAAGGTGGCGACGATCTCCGGCCCACCGAATAGCGCCATGTCCTTGCCGGGTTGGCTCTTCAGCTCGTTAACCCGCTCCACGATGTTATTGCTGACGATCGTGGTATTCCACTTGGCGGAGCTTAGCGTACGGGAAAACACGATCTTGGCCATATCGCGCCAGATTGGAGCGTATGACTTGGCATAGGCATCCGCGTTCGGTTGCTTGTCAGCGGCAGGCCAATAACCGGCCATGAGCTCGTAGACCCGGCGACCGTAGAGCATCGTGTCGAACTCTTCGATCAGCTCCAGCCAATAGCCCGTGAGCTCATCGCTGACCACAGGCCAGTTGAGAACTCCATCGGGAGCGCTGCCGTAACCGTCGAGCGACATTTGCATCCATACCGCGAGCTTACGCATTTCGAATCTCCTTTGATTGTGTATTCACTTGCGGCCCAACTACTGATTATATGGTTTTGGCATAACACCTTTTTAGACCGCTCGCTGGCAGCCTAAGACACCCATGAGCACTGCCTCGTAAATGCTGTACCGCTCATACTCCTCCAGCGTGTTATATGGTTTCCGTATAACATCCTCAGCAAGTTAGTATAACTGTAGCACGCTTGCCGCAGAGATGTCAAGGGGTAAAAATAGACCCAGGCAGCAGCATATGGCATGCCGCGAGCGAGCTAACCAGGAGTTCTTCCGGGTTGTACCGTGCGGGATCACCGCGGAAGGCGGGGTCAGAGGAGCCAGCGATAGCGACCTTGCCGGCGGCTGAAATCTCATGATCTCGTGAGTAAGCGTGGTAGCTATTTGTGCCTTGGCCGAGATTGCCTGTCCACTTCACCTGAACAGCGTAGTGATGTTCCTTGTGATCGCTCACGTGTTCTCACCCACATCTGCTACCCCAGAATCTGCGGATTGAGTTGCCACACTGAATAGTTGAGCACGGAGGCGAAGCTGACCCAGAGCAGGTACGGGATGAGCAACGCGCCCGCCAACGGCCTGATGCGCCAGAACGCAAAAAGTGTTGCAACGATCAGCACCCACAGCAGAACGATGTCCGCGAAGGCCAAGGCTCCCAAGTGCAAACCGAAGAACAGCCAACTCCAGAGCGCATTGACAACAAGCTGTACCAGAAACAGAGTGAGGGCTGTACGCGCAGCTCGGAACCCTCCGACACGCCAGACCAGCCACGCCGCAATACCCATGAGCGTGTACAGGACTGTCCAGACAGGACCGAACAGACTGGGTGGCGGTGCCCACTCCGGGCGCACGAGCTGCGTATAGAACGGACCGGCCTGTATTGACGCGGCGCTGCCAATGGCGGCGGCAAGGAAGCTGACCGCAAGCCAGGCAATGAACCCAATGATTTGCTTATTCTTTGGCAAAGTCACGACTCACTCCATGTGTTGCCTAACGTCCAGGCATTAGGCGCTTGGCCGGAGCGCAGCGAGGGCCAAGTCGCCTGCATGCCATTGTTGGGCGCAGCTGATTTAAGATTGGCGCCCTAATCTCAAGGCTTCATCGGCTACGACCACTTCTGTTGCTGCTAATCCCACTGAACAGAACAGAGTAACGTCATTGGGCGATAGCCTGCCTTTCTGCTTTCCCACAACTATCTCACTCAAATCCACCATCCGCTCGCGCTCTGGTGTCCCTAGCAAGAAGAATGGCCTAGAATACGAGTCGACCTGCTGCAATGAATCCGTTGCTATTACCTGACTTTTTTGTGCCAATTCGTAGGGGATCTCGGCCATCCCTTTGAACTTGGGGCCAATGGTATTCACATGCGTGCCTGGCTTGACCCAACTTGCATCTAACGCTGGTGAAGTACTCGTCGTGGCGCAGACGAGTACTTCTGCAAACCTAACGACCTCTTCCGCCGAGTCAGTTGCATCAATAGGGATACCGGTTCTTGCGCTCATTTCTGCTGCAAAGGTCTCGCGATGGCTAACAGTGGGACTGTAGATCTTTGCGCGTTGAAATTGCCGGACTACCATTGCAGCCTGCATGTGAAATCGGGCTTGAAAGCCGCTGCCTAAAATTCCCAGGTTCTCTGCATCTGGGCGAGCTATGTGCTTGATGGCAACGGCATTGATGGCGGCGGTACGTAATGCACCGAGCAGCCTGCCAACGACGAGGCCCCTAAAGCTGCCTGTTTGGCTGTCGAAAACAGCAACCAGTTGATGGTGATCGGCGGACTGATTAGGAAAAGTATCATACACGCGAAAACCGATGGAATGGGAATACTTCGTTTCAGCACCGACAGTGAAAACTAGCGCGCCCGCATCAACGTCAACGGAAAAACGCGGTGGAGCAACCAAAGCGCCTTCTGCCTTGGCTCGAAGCGTCTGTTCCATGATGTTGACAACCGATTCTATTCCCCAAATACGGCTGATATCTTCGTCAGTAAGTATGCGGTACATACATTTCTCCAGACGCGCCCAACTACTGATTATCTGGTTTCCACATAATACGCCTATCTTACGTCCGTTGGCATAATACACCTCTGTGGGTTGAATGGTCTTCGCTATGTCTTCAAATATCCTTGCCATGTTAGAGTGCTAGAATCGTAGCGCACCTGC